>Ga0208244_101337_pt1 | contig 13885 bp, 14 predicted proteins | sample SubbioCR12Aug_5A_FD_184828 | JGI IMG/M metagenome (GOLD analysis project Ga0208244, IMG submission 184828) | Serpentinite rock and fluid subsurface biosphere microbial communities from McLaughlin Reserve, California, USA - CR12Aug_5A (SPAdes) | ecosystem: Environmental > Terrestrial > Deep... | reverse complement strand
CCGCCCGCCGCTCCAGTCCTTTTTTGACGCTGGCGATTATCTGGTTTGGCGAGGCCGGCTTAAGCAGGTAGTCGTGCACACGCTGGCGCAGAGCCTCGACCGCCGATTCCATCGAACCGTACGCTGTAAGCAGGATAATCTGCGCATCGGGGGCCAATTGGTTGGCAACCTGCACCAGGTCGAGGCCGCTCATGCCGGGCATCTTCAAGTCGACTATCATCAGGTCGACGGCATAGTTGCGCAAGTGCTCGACAGCCGCCTCGCCGCTTGCCACCGCTGTAACGGCGTAGCCTTCGAGTTGCAAAATATCGCCCAAAGACTGTCGCGCCACCGGTTCGTCATCAACAATCAGGATATTTGTTTTCATGGTTTATCATCCTTGGCATCTTTGATTGGGAGCATTACCCGAAAGGTTGCGCCCTGACCATCTTTTGACGGAAGCAGGTCAAGACGGCCTCCGTGCGCAGTAATAATATCGTAACTGACCGACAGGCCCAGGCCGGTTCCGTTTTTGGTGCTGATGAATGGCTCGAAAATCGTCTCGCGCATTTCTTCCGGCACACCCGGCCCGCTGTCCTGGAAAGTGATTTGTATCATTTTTCGTTTTTGGGCAATATCAATCCATAGTTCGCCCCCTTCAGGCATCATATCGAAAGCGTTCAGCACCAGATTGATAAATACCTGCTCCACCTGGTTCCTGATGGCCTGCACACTGGGGAGTTTCGCAGGCCAGGCAGTTGTGACGAAAATATTGCGACTGCGTAGTTGTGCCCCCAACAGGTTGAGCACATGCTCGAGCAGGTCGAGAATATTGACAGGCTTGAACTCGACACTCGGACGGTAAAAATCGAGCATACGCTCGACCGTCATCATCAGGCGCTCGACCTCCTGCATGGTCAGGTCGATGTAATTTTTGCGGCTTTCGGGCGGCAGGTCTTCACGCATTGCCAGGTGCAGGCAATTACGCACCGATTGCAGCGGGTTGTTGACCTCGTGCGCAATCGATGCGGTCAGGCGGCCCGCCACTGCCAATTTTTCAGACTGCACCAGCGCGCGCTGCGATTCTTCGACCCGGCGCACGTAGGCGCGCAATTCGCCGTACAGGTTGGCGTTGTCCATCGCAATCGTCGACTGGCGCGCCAGGATTTGGAACATATCCAGGTCGGCTTCGCGGAAGGGAGGTTCGCCCTCGTCGCGGGCGGCAAACAATACCGAGCGCATGTTCATCGACGAAGACGGAACCGCCATGGCGCTGCCAAGCCCGAGCGATTTCAACTCACGGTTGAGGGCTTTGTCCGCCATTTGCCCGGCCACACCCCAGACCGGCTGCTCCGACGCGCCCGCCCGCTGGGCAACCCCGCCTCTGAAATCTATCGCGCCGGGCGCGGAGGTTTTGCCCCGTCCGGCCAGCAGCACGAGTTGGTTGTCGCGCTCCACCGCCCGGTAAAGGGCCACATGGGCGCAGGAAAATTGATTCGAAACAGTATCCAGGATAAGGGTCAGCAGGTTCTCGGGGTTTGTCTCAGACAGCAGGGTTTCGGTCACGTTGAAAAGCGGACGCAGGGCCTGCATCCGGGCCACATCCTGCTTTTTCTGGCGGTCGGAAAGGGCCTGCTGAACCGCCTCGAGCAGTTCATCCTTCTGGAAAGGCTTGAGCAGCAACCCATCCACCCCGCGCCGCAGGGCCTGGATGGCCGTCTCGACCGTCCCGAAACCGGTCATTGCCAGGATGGCAATTTCGGGCTGCAACTCGCGCGCCTGCTGGATGACGTCGAATCCGCTGATCTCGGGCATGCGAATATCGACCACCAGCAAATCAAAATGCTCGGTTTTGAGCGTATCGAGGGCTGTGCGCGGGTCGGTCGAAGAACGGGTCGAAAACTCGCTGCCAGACAGCAGCCTTTCGCATAGCAAGGCAACCCCCGGTTCGTCGTCGACCACCATCACACGCAACTGGCTCATTCCTGCTCCTGCAAAGGGAAAAAGACAACGAAACTGGAGCCGCTGTTGACCTGGCTCTCGACCTCGATGACTCCGCCGTGTTCGGTGACAATGCCGTAGGTCACAGACAAGCCCAGGCCCGTGCCGCCCTGGTCGCCGCGGGTGGTGAAGAACGGTTCGAAGATGCGCTCGAGGTTTTGGGGGGAAATGCCCTCGCCGCTATCGCGCACGGCCAGGGCCACAAACGGCTCGCCGTGACGTTCATGCTCCCAAGTTTCAATCACCATAACCCCGCCGTTTGGCATGGCGTACAGGGCGTTATTGACCAAATTAAGCAACACTTGCTTAATTTGGTTGCGGTCAATCAGCACCCAGGGCAGGCCGGGTTTCAGTTTCATGCGCAGTTCGACCCCGCTGGTCAGGAGCAGGTGCTTGGTCAGCACAACCACATCATCCACAATTTCGTTGATGTCGCCGCGCGTGCGCATCACCTCGCGCTGGCGGGCGAAATCGAGCAGGCGGCGCACGACGCTGCGGGCGCGGTTGGCCTCGCGCAAAACCAGCTCGAGGTCGTGGCGCAGGGGCGATTCTATCGAGAGCGATTCGATGCTCAGTTCGGTAAAGCCGACCACCGAGGTCAGCGGATTATTCAACTCGTGGGCAATGCCCGCCGCCATCTCGCCGACTGCCGCCAGTTTGGCGGCCTGCACCAGCCGCGATTCGGCTTCGCGTTGGGCGGCAATGCGCGCCCTGAGTTCCTGCTGGATTTCTTCCATTTCGGTGACGGCCTGCTTCAATTCATGGGTCTGGTCGGTGACATCGTCGCCTTTTGGAACCGCCATGGCCGCCAGCCGCCAAACCTGCTGCGAGACTTTGGAAAAATTTCCAGCCGCGCCAACCACAAACAGCCAGTTCTGCCCCGCGTAAGATGGGAAAATAAAAACCTTGTCAAAATCCTGGCCAAGGTCGCAGCCCCGCGAGCGTGAACGCCCGCCCGAAAGCGCACCGCCCAGCCAGGCCGAGTTGGCCTTGTTGTCGAGGAAACGTCGCAGGCAGGATTCGCGCTTCTTCGTCAACCGATGCGCTTCGAGCATTGACCAGCCATTCAGGCCATAAGAAACCCGCGCCGCCCAACAGGCGTCACTGAGCGCACAGGCCTCCTTAAGCACCGCTTCGACCAGGCTGGTTTTTGTCATCCTTCAAATTATACAATAAGGAGCGTATAGATACCTCAAATTGGAACAAACTGGATGATAAAATAGGCGCATTATGTCCATATTAACCATCATCGGCGGCGGGCTGGCCGGCAGCGAAGCCGCCTGGCAGGCCGCCCAAAACGGCATCGACGTTAAATTGTATGAGATGAGACCGCTTGTGGCGACCGGCGCACACCAGACCCCGCACCTGGCCGAACTCGTCTGCTCGAACTCGCTCGGATCGAACCTGCCCGACCGCGCCAGCGGCGTTTTAAAGGCCGAGTTGCGCCGCCTCAGCTCGCTCCTGCTCGAAATCGCCGAAGAGACATCCTTGCCCGCCGGGGCCGCCCTGGCCGTCGACCGGGAACGCTTCGCCGAAGTTGTCACCGAACGGGTCAGCGCCCACCCCAACATCGAAGTGATTCGCGCCGAAATGCCCGAAATCCCATCCGGGCCGGTCATCATCGCCTCCGGCCCGTTGACCTCTGACCGGCTCTCGCAGGCCCTGGCTCGCTTCAGCGGCGAGGAGCATCTCTACTTCTACGACGCCATCTCCCCGATTGTCGAGGCCGCCTCCATTAACATGGACAGCGCCTACCGCGCCTCTCGCTGGGCCGACGACCCCGGCAGCGGGCAGGGCGAGGGCGACTACATCAACTGCCCCTTCCACTTGAAAAACGACTACCTGGCCTTTGTCGAAGCCCTGCGCACCGCAGAGCGGATTCAACTGCGCGACTTCGAGAAGCCGCTCGAAAGCGGGGTGCGCGCCGGGCATGAGACCTTTTTCGAGGGCTGCCTGCCGGTCGAGATTATCGCCAATCGCGGCGAAAAAGCCCTGGCATATGGCCCGATGCGCCCGGTGGGACTGAACGACCCGCGTGTGGCCCGCCGCCCGTATGCCGTGGTGCAACTACGCCAGGACAACCTGGCCGGGAACCTGTATAACCTGGTTGGCTTCCAAACCAACCTGACCTTCCCCGAACAGCGGCGCATTTTTCGCATGATTCCGGGGCTGGAAAAAGCCGAATTTGCGCGCTACGGACAAATGCACCGCAACACCTTCCTGGCCTCGCCCAAAATCCTGTTACCGACCCTGCAAACCCGCGCACGCGCCGACCTGTTCCTGGCCGGGCAAATCACCGGCGTCGAGGGCTACATGGGCAACATCGCCACCGGCCTGCTGGCGGGAATCAACGCCGCCCGCAGCCTGCGCAGACAAGCGCCGCTCGAACTGCCGCGCGAAACCATGCTCGGCGCATTGTGCCACTACGTCACCCACGCCGACCTGAAAGACTTCCAGCCGATGAAATCCAACTTCGGTATCTTGCCGCCGCTCGAAGAGACGGGCAAAAGCGGCAAACGCGAACGCGCCGCCCTGTATGCAGAACGGGCAGCGCGCGCGCTGGATATGTACCTGACTCAAAATCTTTAATTTTCGTGAAACAGGTATAATGCCTTTATACAGGAGAAATGAAAATGTCTGCCATGAAAACCATTTCTTTACAGGTTACGCCCGCAGCGGCAAAGGCTTATCAAAACGCAACGGCAGCAGAGCGCAAAAAAATGGAACTTCTTCTCAGCCTGCGCTTGCTTGAAGTCTCGCGTTCCCGCCAACCGATGGAAGAGGTTATGCGTAACATTAGCCGCTCAGCAGAAGAACGCGGGCTGACACCTGAAATCCTTGCAGAGTTGCTCGAAGATTAGACATGCGGGTTGTTTTTGATACCAATGTGATGGTAAGCGCCCTTTTGTTCGAGCGTTCCACACCGGCACAAGCCTTTTTCGGCGCACTTCGCCAGGGAGAAATCCTGCTCTCCGCGCCGCTGGCGCTCGAAATCCATGGCGTTCTTTATCGCAAAAAATTCGACCGTTACCTGACAAACGAGCAGCGTGAATCTTTTCTGATTGCGCTGGTGCAATCTGCCGAACTGGTAGAAATTACACAAAAAGTTGATATTTGCCGCGACCCCAAAGATAACATGCTGCTCGAACTATCGCTCAGCGGTCAGGCAGATGCCATCGTTACGGGGGATTCTGATTTACTGGTTTTAAATCCCTTCAAGCAAATCGCCATCCTTCAGCCGAAAGATTTTATCAAAACCTATCTTTAAAAAACGGCCTGCTCATCCACAAATCCAAACCAGCACAGGCCGTCGAGCACCCCCAATGCCGCCGGGTAGGGACTGTGGTAATGCCAGGGCTGGCGCGCCAGGGTTTTTAGTTCGTCGAGCGCGTTGACCGGGACGACCCCCTTGAAACCGGTCTCGAACATCTGGCGGTCGTTGCCCGAATCGCCGGCCACCACCACCTGTTCGTGGGCAATCCCCAGTTCTTCTTGCAGGAAGACCACCGCCTGGCCCTTGCCCAATCGGGCGGGTAAAACGTCGATGTAGGTATCGTAACTGGCCTGGATAACGATCCCCTCCAGCGTGGACAAACGCCCGTGAAACGCGCGCAAGGTTTCGGGGCGCGCGTTCCAAGTAAACCCGGCCTGGAAACGGGGCTGGCCCTCGTCGAATTCCTGGCGCGTGACCCCCTCCCCAACCCCCAGACGGTAAATTTCGTCCAAATCCCAGCCCTGGTGCGCCCGCGCGGCGTAGGCCTCGCCCAGGCGATTGGCGGGGTCGTCGAGGTCGAGCAATTCGGTGCCGACATCGCTAAAAATAAAGCGCGGACGCGGCAGGCGGCCCTGCTCGATCAGTTCGAGCACCGACCACTGGTAGCGCCCGGTGACATAAGCCAGGCTGAAATGCCCGTTTTGGCGCGCAACAAACTGCTTGAACAGTTCTTCGCCGCTTTCGTCACCAAGCAGGGTGCCGTCAATATCGCTGGCCAGCAAAAAGCGGGAAATGTGTTTCATGGGCTGTTTTTGTCCGCAGTGGAGAGCAGGTACAACTCTTCGACACTCTTGCGCGCCCAGGGGGTTTGCCGCAAAAACTTCAGGCTCGATTTGATGCTCGGCTCATGATAAAAGCAGCGCACCGGGATGCGTTCGGCCAGTTCGCGCCAGCCATATTGCTTCACCAGGTGTTTCAGCATCGTTTCGAGGGTAATGCCATGCAGGGGGTCTTTCGATTGGAAGGTGGTCATTTGTCCGATTCTACTCGTTTTCCCGTTGGTTGGGTCGTTGCCAGTTTGGCCGGTCTGGGATATGATTCCCGGCATGAGCGGCGAGACCCAGGAAGCACAAGAAGACCGGAACGGGGCCTTATGCAAGGCCTGCGGATTATGCTGCACGGGTCACCTTTTCATCTGGGTCAAACTCAGGCCCAGGGAACTGGACCCGGCCGAGGCGCTCGGTATGACCGTTTTTCGCTCGGACCCGACCCAGCGAGGCTTCAGCCAGCCCTGTCCGCTGTGGAAAGGGGATTGTACGATTCATGCTTCCGCGCACTACCCGCGCGCCTGCCGGGCCTATCAATGCAAACTGCTCAAGGAAGTGGTCGCTGAAAAAACCGCGCTGCCCGCAGCCCTGAATGTAATCCAGCAGGCCAGGGGGCTGATTCGCGAACTCGAACCACTCCTGCCTGCCCTGCCCAATCCCAACTTTCGTGAGCGGCTGGTGGCGCGCATCGAGCAGCCGCAGCGGTTTCCAGAGCTGGCAGATTCAGAAGCAGAATTTCAGCACAAAGCGGGGCAATTGCTGGCCTTTTACGCGCGGGTCTTTGGGGTCAAAGATTTGTTGGAAAAGATGTAACAACCATATCACTGCCCGCCGACTGCCACCAGCCCGATGACAAAGATGAAATAGGCTGCCACACAGCAAAGGCCAATCACCGCCAGGCCGATGCTGACCCAGCCGAGCACGATTCCGGTGGTAGCCATGCCGTCGCCGCTGGCAGTGGGAGGGTTGGCGCGGGTTTCATTGCGCGCTGCGTAGCCGGTGATGATGGCCGCGATGCTGCCGAGAACCGGGAAAGCGGTAAAGCCCAATATGCCGGCCACCAGGCTGACAACAGCCATGGTGCTGGTCGGCAGGGGTTGTTGGTAGGGGTTTTGCGGATAGTCGGGGTGATTCATCGAGGAATTCCTTTCTTTTGCTATATTTTAACTCTTTCAGAGTATACAAGAAAAATCGCGCTGGCGGCCCTCTTCACGTTACAATAGTCCCATGAAAGCGCCTCCCTTCCCCCTCGCCATCCTGCCCGTCCTCGGCCTGATTCTCACATCCTGCGCGCCTGCCGCGCCTACGCCGCCGCCGTCCTTCGACGGCCAGCTTGCCTACGCGCACGTGCTGGCCCAGGACGCCCTGGGGCCGCGCACACCGGGCAGCGCCGCCCACGCCCAATTTATCGGTTATGCCCAAAAAGAATTTGAAAAGCAGGGCTGGGATGTCTCCCTGCAATATACCGAACGCATGGGCCATGCCATCACCAATATATTGGCTACACGACAGGAGCGTCCGCCCGTCTTGCTGATGGCCCATTACGACAGCCGCTTCTACGCCGATTCCGACCCCGACCCGGCCAATCATTCCCTGCCCGTGCCGGGGGCCAACGATGGCGCTTCGGGCGTCGCCATCCTGCTCGAACTGGCCCGCGTCCTGCCGCCGGATGCGCCCGTCGGCCTGTTGCTGGTGGATGCCGAAGACCAGGGAAATATCGAAGGTTGGGATTGGATTCTTGGTTCGCGCGCTTTCGCCGAGGCCCTCGACTATGCCCCCGAAGCGGTCATCCTACTCGACATGATTGGCGACGCCGACCTGAACATCTACAAGGAATACAACTCAGACCCCCAATTGACCGAGGAAATCTGGGCAGCGGCCAAACGCCTCGGGTATGAGCAGTTCTTTATCCCTGAATACAAGTACTCGATGCTCGACGACCACATCCCGTTTGTCGAAAAAGGCATCCGCGCAGTCGACCTAATCGACTTCGACTATCCCTACTGGCACACCATCGAAGACACCCCCGACAAGGTCTCGCCCCAAAGCCTGCAAATTGTCGGCGAGGTCGTGCTGGCCTGGCTCGAAGGTTTCATGGAATTACGAGAATGAAAATTGCAAAAAAAGTCATCCTACGCTAAACTATGCTTATGAGCGTTCAAGACAGCCTGGAAAAAATTAGACCGGCCCTGCAAATGCGCGTCGCCAACAGCCTGGCGCGCGGCGCGGGAGTGCGGGAAAACTTCCAGGAACAGTTGGGGCGTTTCCTCGACCTGCTGGCCCAGGCTGTCCTTTCGGGGGACGCAACCTGGCTCGACCCGCTTTTACAAGAGTGGTCGGCCGCCCGCACCCAGACCGACCTGGAGGAGGGCGAACGCAACCTGGGCGGCTTGCTGCACAAGGTCGCCAGCTACTCTTTTGAGATTGCCCGCGAAAGCCTCGACGCCCTCGAAGCCCTCGAACTGACCGCCAGCCTGATGCCCATATACCTGCGGGCCATCGAAAAGGCCGCCGAACTCGAGAACAAGAGCCAGGTCGAATACCTTTCACACGAGTTGGAAACGGCCCAGGCGCGCCTGCAAAAGTTTGACAGGAGTAAATCGAACTTTATTGCCGTCGCCGCCCACGAGCTAAAGACGCCCCTGACCCTCATTGAAGGCTACGCCGCCATGATTGGCGACCTGGCCTCGCGTGACAACGAGCAAATTCACATGCTCATCCAGGGCACGCACACCGGCATCTGGCGTATGCGCGAAATTGTAGACGACATGATTGACGTCTCGATGATTGACAACCACCTGCTGAGGCTCAACTTCCAACCAGTTTGGCTCAACCGCGTTTTCAACATGCTCCAGGCCGATTTTACCGACATTCTGCAACAGCGCAAACATACGCTGGAAATTCGCCCCTTCCCCGGTAGCGACGAGTTAATATTCGCCGACCCCGAGCGGTTTTACCAGGCTATCAAAAACCTGGTCAGCAATGCCATCAAATATACACCCGATGGCGGTACAATCACCATCGACGGGCGCACCCTGCCCGGCTTTGTCGAGGTGACAGTGGCCGACAGCGGCATCGGCATTGCCCTGGAAAACCAGGAAGTCATCTTCGAGAAGTTCGGCCAGTTGGGCGATGTCTCGCTGCACTCGAGCGGCAAAACCAAGTTCAAGGGCGGCGGCCCCGGCCTCGGCCTGGCCATCACCAGGGGCATTATTGAAGCCCATAACGGCTCGATATGGGTCGATTCGGAAGGTTACGATGAAGTAAAATGTCCTGGTTCCATTTTTCACGTCCTGTTACCCCTGCGCACCCAGCCCAGCGATCCCAAACTGGCAAAACTTTTCGGCGCAGACGAGAATTTACCGGCCGAACTGCCGGATGACTTCTAAATTGTCACAGGGACGCGCTGACAGACTCCGCGCCCCTGCGGCCACCCCACACACAAACCTTATGCCCAAACGAATCCCCGAACCGACCACCCTGCCGCGTGAGCGGGCCTTTCTGGTCGGCGTTGAATTTTTCCAGGAAAAAAGCCTGCTCACCATCGATGACTCGCTTGCCGAACTTGCCCTGCTGGCCGATACCGCCGGTCTGGATATTGTCGGCGAAATGACCCAGAAACTCGACAAGCCCAACCCGCAAAGTTATATCGGATCAGGTAAAGTCGAGGAACTCATAGCCCTGGCTGAAGAGACCCTGGCGCAAGTAGTTCTCTTCGACAGTGAACTCAATCCGCGCCACCAGCGCAACCTTGAAAAAATCATGGGCGCCAACGTGCGCGTGCTCGACCGCACCGCCCTGATTCTCGACATCTTCGCCCAACACGCCAACACCAGGGAAGGCATGTTGCAGGTCGAACTGGCCCAACTCGAATACTACCTGCCGCGCCTGACCCGCCAGTGGACTCACCTGGCCCGCCAGGCGGGCGGCGGCGGTGGACGCTCCGGCGGTGTTGGGGGCGTCGGCCTGCGCGGCCCCGGCGAAACCCAACTCGAAATCGACCGCCGCGAAATCGGGCGAAAAATCAGCCACCTGAAGAAGGAACTCGAAAAAGTGCGCGCCCATCGCGAGCGTTACCGCGCCCAGCGCAAGCGCAGCCGCATCCCGACTGTGGCCCTGGTCGGCTACACCAATGCCGGAAAATCGACCCTGCTCAACCGCATGGCCCGGGCCGATGTGCTCGCCGCCGACCAGTTGTTCGCCACCCTCGACCCGACCACCCGCCGCGTCGAACTGCCCGGCGGATACGCCATCCTGCTGACCGACACCGTCGGCTTCATCCAAAAACTGCCCACCACGCTGGTGGCCGCCTTCCGCGCCACGCTGGAGGAAATCGCCGAGGCCGACCTGCTGCTGCACATTGTCGATATTTCGCACCCCAACGCCATGGCCCAGTACCAGGCCGTGCAGGAGACCCTTGACGACATCGAGGCCAGCCACATCCCGGTCGTCACCGTGCTCAACAAAGCCGATCGGCTGGCAGACCCGTCCCTGGCTGAAGAGATTGCCCGCCAGTATCCGCGTTCGGTGGCCGTTTCGGCGTTGAAAGGCACAGGGCTGGCTGACTTGCGCCAGATGATTCAGGCCGAGTTATACGAAACTTATATCCCGGTCGAAATTTACCTGCCCTACCAGCAGGGACAATTGATTTCACAGTTCCATGAAGCCGGACAGATCGAACGCATCGAACATACCCGCGGCGGGGTCAAAATCCAGGGAAAAATCCCCGGGCGGCTGGTGGCCCAATTCCGCGATTTCGAAAAGCACCAGGACCCCCCCGAACAGGAGACAACGGCATGATTAAGTGGCTTTCAAAATTCCTCGACCAGTCTTCCGATTTTCTGGCCCACCGAAAAGGGTTACTGCCGCTGGCTGGCATCCTCTTCATCCTGCTCAACCTGCTGGTCGTGCTCATCTGGCCGGCGTCCATCTTTGCAACCGCAAACATCCTCCTGCACCTGGGCCTGGTCGTCGCCATCTTCGGGCTGATGCTGGCCTGGGCGCTGTAACCCAAACCCAAACTTTCTCAAGGAGTAACAATGACCGACACCAAATTACCTCATTGGAATCTGGTAAACATTTACCCGTCTCTCGATTCGGACGAGTTCAAGGCGGCCCTGGCCGAAATCGACAAACAACTGGTAGAGATGGAAGGTATTTTCCAGGACAAAATCGCCCCGGTCAATATCAAAACCGACCCCAAACAACTCAACGAACTGGTCAACCTGGTTATTGCGCGCTCGAACCAGGCCGCCGAACTGGCCTGGACAATCGGGTCCTACATCAACGGCTACATCTCGACCGACTCGTACAACCAGCAAGCCATGCGAATTTATTCCGAGTTCCAACAGCGTATGGTCAAATTCCAGATGCTGAACACCAAAATCACCGCCTGGATTGGCTCGCTCTCCGAGGTCCTGCCGAAAATCGTCTCGCTCGGCGGCGAAGCATCCACCCATGCTTATTTTCTCAAATTGGCCGCCGAAGAAAGCCATTACCTGATGAGCGAAGCCGAGGAAGGCCTGGCCGCCGAACTCAGCCTGAGCGGCGCGCAAGCCTGGACCAAACTGCAAGGCACTGTCACCTCACAACTGAGCGTCGATTTCGAACTGGACGGCGAAGTCAAGAAACTGCCCATGCCCGCGCTGATTAACATGCGCTCGCATCCCGACGAAGACACCCGCCGCCGCGCCTACGAGGCCGAAAACGCCGCCTGGGAAACGGTCAAAGAGCCGCTGACCGCCGCCATGAACGGCGTAAAAGGCGCGACCAACGTCCTGAACAAACGCCGCGGGCGCGAAGACGCCCTGCACAGCGCCATCGACCAGGCCCACATGGACCGCGCCAGCCTGGATGCCATGCTCGAAGCCATGCGCGACTCCTTCCCCATGTTCCGGCGTTACTTCAAGGCCAAAGCCAGGCACCTGGGCAAGCAACAACTGGCCTGGTACGACCTGTTCGCCCCTGTCGGCCAAACCGCCAGCCAGTACACCTGGCCCGAAACCCGCGCCTTCATCCTCGAACAATTTGGCACGTTTGCCCCTGAAATGCAGGAACTCGCCCGGCGCGCCTTCGACGAAAACTGGATAGACGCCGAGCAGCGCAGCGGCAAACGCGGCGGCGCCTTCTGCATGGGCGTCCCGGCGGTCAAGGAATCGCGCATCCTCAGCAACTTCGACGGCACCCCCGACCAGGTTTCCACCATTGCCCACGAACTCGGCCACGCCTTCCACAACGAATGCGCCTTCCGTTTCGGCAAGACCATGTTGCAACAGGACACCCCCATGACCCTGGCCGAAACCGCCTCGATTATGTGCGAAACCATCGCCTCGCAGGCCCTGCTCAATCGCGCCGCCAACCCGCAGGAAGAATTGGCCGTGCTCGAGCTCTCGCTCAACGGCGCCAGCCAGGTCATCGTCGATATCTACTCGCGCTTTCTCTTCGAAAAGGAAGTCTTCGAGCGCCGTGAAAAATCCGAACTGAGCGCCGACGAACTGTGCGAAATCATGGAAAAAGCCCAGCGCGAAACCTACGGCGACGGCCTCGACGAAAGCCTGCTGCAAAAATGGATGTGGACCTGGAAGCCGCACTACTATTACGCCGGACTCTCGTTCTACAACTTCCCCTACGCCTTTGGCCTGCTCTTTGCCACCGGCCTGTACGCCATCTACCAGCAGCGCGGCCCCGAATTTGTGCCCGACTACATGAACCTGCTCGCCAGCACCGGAGAAGCCCCCGCCGCCGAACTGGCCGACCGCTTCGGCATCGACATCCGCACCAAGAAGTTCTGGCAAGATAGCATCCAGACCTTCGAAGCCCAAATCGCGCGTTACGAAGCCATCTAATTCAACCTGTACGCCCCGACCCTGTTTATCCACGTTCATTCCTGGCTGCCAGCGATAAACGAGGATGAACAGGGATTTTTATTGCCCCATCTGGAGTCCAAAATCGGCAGATTTTGGACTGTCAAAAGTCTGGAGACTTTTGACTCCGCCTCCCGGAGACAACATGAACAGACTCTTTTTATCGGTACTCCTGCTCCCCCTGATTCTCTCCGCCTGCGGGGCGCAAGCCACATCCCAGCCCCCCGCCCCGCCGCTTGTCGCAGAAGCCACCTTCACGCCGCCCGGCAAACCGGAGGGTTCTGCCCTCATCGCCACGGTCGACCCACCAGCCGCCACCCCTACAGCCCCCACACTGACGCCCGCGCCCAGCGCAACCGCCGGGCCGCCTCCCCACCCGATGAGCATCACAGCCCTACGCGAGATGGAATACCCCGGCAGTGACATCCTCATCGAGCGCGAACTGACCGCCTCCATCAACTATCGGCGCTATTACGCCTATTACTACTCTGAGGACCTGAAAATTTACGGCCTGCTGACCGTGCCCAACGGCCCCATACCCGAAGGCGGCTGGCCGGCGATTGTCTTCAACCACGGGTATATTCCGCCCGATGTTTACCGCACCACCGAGCGCTACATCGCCTATGTCGACAGGCTAGCCAGCAGCAACTACGTTATCTTCCGCATCGACTATCGCGGGCACGACCAGTCCGAAGGCCAGGCCACCGGCGCATACGGCCACCCCGGCTACACGATAGATGTAATGAACGCCGTCGCCTCGCTGAAACGCTATAAAGACGTCAACCCCGACAAAATCGGCATGTGGGGCCACTCGATGGGCGGATTCCTGACCCTGCGCGCCATGGTGCTCTCCGGCGATGTCAAGGCCGGGGTCATCTGGGCCGGGGTGGTGGCTTCCTACCCCGACATGCTCTGCTGCTGGCGGCGGACGGGCAACTTCACCCCATCGCCCAGTTCGCGCGGCTTTGGCTGGCGCGCCGGGTGGATAGAGCAATACGGCG
>Ga0208244_101336_pt1 | contig 13905 bp, 12 predicted proteins | sample SubbioCR12Aug_5A_FD_184828 | JGI IMG/M metagenome (GOLD analysis project Ga0208244, IMG submission 184828) | Serpentinite rock and fluid subsurface biosphere microbial communities from McLaughlin Reserve, California, USA - CR12Aug_5A (SPAdes) | ecosystem: Environmental > Terrestrial > Deep... | reverse complement strand
ATGTTCATTAAGAATTTGCTCAACTTTTTGGTTGGCTACTCTAATTTTTTCTTGTTTCTCTTCAGGGATTAACATGTCGGAGAAGCTTATAGAAAGTCCGCCTGCACTTGCATAGCGGAATCCTAGGTCTTTCAAATCGTCAAGAAACTTAGCAGTAACTTTGTTACCAAGTTTCATAAACATTTGCCCAATAAAGCCGCCGAACGTTTTCTTTATTAATACTTGATTGAAAAATCCCATTTCTTTTGGAACGATACGGTTGAATATTATTCTTCCTGTTGTTGTTTCAATCATTTCACCATCAATTCTAACTTTTATTCTTGCATGTAATCCAACTATTTTTGAATTATATGCTATGACAACCTCATCCGGTGAAGAGAACACTATACCTTCTCCAAAGTCTCCATCTTTTCTTTTTGTAAGATAATAACAACCCAATACAATATCCTGAGTTGGAACTACAATCGGACTTCCGTTCTGCGGCGAAAGAATATTATGACTGCTAAGCATTAATAAAGAGGCTTCTAACTGAGCTTCGTATGATAGCGGAACGTGAACTGCCATCTGGTCACCGTCAAAGTCAGCGTTGAATGCCGTACAAACCATTGGATGTAAACGAATAGCTTTTTCGTCAATTAGAACAGGTTGAAATGCTTGTATTCCAAGTCTGTGAAGGGTAGGGGCACGGTTTAATAAAACCGGGTGACCTTGAATCAATTTTTCTAAAATTTCCCATATAATCGGGTCTTTTCTTTCAACAACTTTTTTTGCACTTTTAACTGTTTTATTGTGACCTCTTTCAATCAATTTACGGATAACGAAAGGTTTGAATAATTCAATTCCCATATCTTTCGGCAAACCGCATTCATGCAACTTCAATTCCGGACCTACAACAATTACAGAACGACCGGAGTAATCCACTCTTTTCCCAAGAAGATTCTGTCGAAATCTTCCTTGTTTTCCTTTAAGCATATCACTTAAAGATTTCAAAGGTCTGTTGTTATCACTTCTAACTGCACTTCCTCTTCTTGAATTATCAAAAAGGGCATCTACTGCTTCCTGAAGCATTCTTTTTTCATTTCGTAAAATCACTTCGGGAGCTTTAATATCGATCAATCTTTTTAATCTATTATTCCTTATAATGACACGTCTGTATAGATCATTAAGATCGCTCGTTGCAAATCTTCCACCTTCAAGTGGTACCAGAGGTCTGAGTTCCGGCGGAATAACCGGTATATAGCTGAGTACCATCCATTCCGGTTTATTCATAGGCTTTCCCTCTCTCTCACGGAAAGCTTCTATTACTTTTAATCTCTTTAATAACTCTTCTTTTTTCTGTTGAGAAGTTTCGACTCTTGCTTGTGCACGTAACTCATTAAAAAGCTCCTCAATATTAGATTGTTTAAGAAGTTCTTTAACTGCATCACCACCAATTTTAGCAAAGAATTTATTCGGATCGTTATCCGGAAGTTTATCGTTACCGGGGGGTAATGAATTCAATACTTCAAAATATTGATCTTCAGAAATCAAGTCTTTCCGGCTTAAACCGGTCGGACCCGGATTAAGAACCACATAAGATTCATAATAAATAATTCTTTCAAGTTCTTTTGTACTGAATCCTAGAATATTACCTATTTTAGATGGCAATGAACGGAAAAACCAAATATGAACAACCGGGACAGCAAGACCGATATGTCCCATTCTTTCACGGCGAACACTTTTTTGAGTAACTTCTACTCCACAACGATCGCAAATAATTCCTTTATAACGAATTCTTTTATATTTTCCGCAATAACACTCCCAATCCCTTGTAGGTCCGAAAATCTTCTCACAGAATAAACCATCTTTTTCCGGTCTGAATGTCCTGTAATTGATTGTTTCTGGTTTCGTGATTTCACCATGAGAACGAGCCAAAACATCGTCCGGACTTGCTAATGTAATAGTAAGGCTTGTGATATTTTTAGTTACGTTTTCTTGAGTTCTAAATGCCATTTAATTAACTCCTAATTTTTTTATTCAGTTTAACGTTAATTGATTTTGAGATCGAGCCCCAAACCTTGAAGCTCTTTAATTAATACGTTAAACGATTCCGGTAAGTTTGGTTCGGGCAAATTTTCACCCTTAACAATCGTCTCGTAAACTTTAGACCTACCAGTAACGTCATCGCTCTTTACCGTTAATATTTCTTGAAGAATATGCGAAGCTCCATAGCCTTCCAAAGCCCAAACTTCCATTTCTCCGAATCTTTGACCGCCAAATTGTGCTTTACCGCCAAGAGGTTGCTGTGTAATCAAAGAATATGGTCCGATAGACCTTGCATGTATTTTATCGTCCACCATGTGTCCAAGCTTTAACATATAGATATAGCCTGTTGTAACTTTCTGATGGAGTTTTTCTCCGGTCCTGCCATCGTACATATTTGTTTTGCTACCTTTATCAAGCCCGGCTTTTTCCAACCATTCTTCAATATTCTCAATTTTTGCACCGTCAAAAATGGGTGTTGCAAATTTAACTCCGAGTATTTTTCCAACCCAACCTAGAGCAGTTTCATAAAGCTGTCCCAAATTCATTCTTGAAGGAACACCGAGCGGATTAAGGATAATGTCTACCGGTGTACCATCCGGTAAGAAAGGCATATCCTCGACAGCGACTATTTTAGCAACGACACCTTTATTTCCGTGTCTTCCCGCCATTTTATCTCCAACAGCTAGTTTACGTTTTTTAGCCACATATACTTTTGCAAGTTGAACTATTCCTGGAGGTAATTCATCGCCTATTTGAAGTTTTATTTTTTCCCTCTTGAAATCCTCTTCAATATCGGCTAACACATCAAAATAGTTTATAAATAAAGTCTTAACAAGAGTGTTAATCTTTTTGGATTCAAACCATGTTACCGTATAATCTAATTTGGTCACATCTTCCATCGAAGAAAAAGTAGTTTCTTTTATTACTGTTCCACTGCGTAAAATCACGGAACCCTCGAGATCTCTAATCCCGGTTGTCGATTGACCCAGCGTGATTTTTGTAAGTTTAACAACCAATTTCTGGTAATGTACTGAAAGTCTTTGACGATGGTTCGATTCTATTGCATCAAGCTGTTTCTTTTCGGATTTTTTAGAATCTTGTTCTTTTTTCCTTTTACTGAAAAGCCTGGTTTTAATTACCGTTCCATATAATCCGGGAGGTGCTTTCAATGAAGCATCTTTTACATCCCCGGCTTTATCCCCAAATATGGCTCTAAGTAATTTTTCTTCAGGAGTAGGATCACTTTCCCCTTTCGGAGTAATTTTTCCTATTAAAATATCTCCTTCTTTTACTTCTGCACCGACACGGACAATACCATATTCATCCAGATTTTTTACAGCTTCTTCACTAACATTCGGAATTTCACGTGTTAGTTCCTCTTCACCACGTTTGGTTTCTCTAACTTGAAGTTCAAACTCTTCAATGTGAATTGATGTAAAAGAATCATTCGAAACTAATTTTTCGCTTACGACTATAGCATCTTCAAAGTTATATCCTCTCCAAGGCATAAAGGCAACAAGGACGTTTCTTCCCAAGGCTAACTCACCGTTTTGAGTAGAGCAACCGTCTGCTAGAACTTCTCCTTTAGCAACCTTTTGTCCGGTCCTAACTACTGGTTTCTGGGTAATTGAAGTTTCCTGGTTAGTTCCAGCAAATTTGACGAGGTTATAGGTAATGATTTTTACATCTTCAAAACTTGTTAAGGCTTCATTTGATTTAGGATCGAGATCATATCTGACAATTATTTTATCTGCATCGACATACTCAACAGACCCCTCTTCTTCTGCAATGATTATCGCCCGGGAGTCGTATGCAATTGTTTTTTCAAAACCTGTACCGACAATGGGAGCTTCGGGCGACATCAATGGAACAGCTTGCCGCTGCATATTTGAACCCATCAAAGCTCTATTCGCATCATCATGTTCAAGGAATGGAATTAGAGCTGCTGCCGCACTTACAATTTGTGCCGGGGCAACATCCATAAATTGAACCTGATGAGGGTGAACAATCGGGAATTCTCCCTTTAGTCTAGATTTAACTCTTTCATTAACAAATTCATTCTTTTCTGTTAAAGGAGCATTAGCTTGTGCAATTGTAAATAAGTCTTCTTGTTCAGCAGTTAAATAAACTACTTCATCGGATACTTTTTCATCTTCAACTTTTCTGTAAGGTGTTTCAAGAAATCCGTATTTATTGACCCTGGAATAAATTGTTAAAGATGAGATTAAACCAATATTTGGACCTTCAGGAGTTTCAATCGGACAAAGACGACCATAATGTGTATAATGCACGTCACGAACTTCAAAACCTGCTCTCTCACGTGTAAGACCACCAGGCCCTAGTGCAGACATTCTTCTTTTATGTGTGAGTTCTGCAAGTGGATTTGTTTGATCCATGAATTGAGATAATTGGTTAGTTCCGAAAAAGGCGTTTATTACGCTACTTATAGTTCTTGCATTAACCAATTCTTGAGGAGTAAAACTTTCGGCATCGCGAATATTCATTCTTTCTTTTATTGTCCTGGACATTCTTGCAATACCAACATTAAACTGTTGTTGGAGCTGTTCGCCAACTGTTCTAATCCTTCTATTACCCAAGTGATCAATATCGTCGAAAGGTTCCAATCCCTCTCTCATTCTTATCATGTATCTCATGATTTCGATTATATCTTCTATTGTAAGGATTGTAGTCGTTTCAGGTATATTTAGCTTTAGCTTATCGTTCATCCTGTGACGACCCACATCGCCAAGGTCATATCTTTTATCGTTAAAGAAAAGTTTATCAATTAATCCTTGAGCGGTGTCAAGATCGGGTGCTTCACCGGTTCTTAATTGACGATATATAGCTAATAAAGCCTCCTCTTTTGTATGTGCTGGATCTTTTTTAAGTGTATTAAGAATTAAGTTCTGGCCAATATTAATATCTTCCGGAATAAATTTGATAATATCAACTTCGGCATCTTTGATTCTTTCTAAATCTTCTTCCTTTAATACAGTCTCTCTTGGGAGAAAAATTTCACCTGTTGCCATGTCAAAAACATCGCCAGCAATTAATCTACCCAAGTATTTAGAAAGATCTACATTGTTTACATCTACTGGTTCAACTAAACCGAATAATTCCAAAATTTCATCTTCAGTTTCATATCCCAATGCCCGAAGAAGTGTTGTCGAAGGAAATTTCTTCCTCCTATCTATATAAACAAATAAAACATGATTAATATCTGTTGCAAATTCAACCCAGGACCCCTTAAAAGGAATAATTCTCGCCGAATAAAGTGGAGTTCCATTTGGGTGAATAGTCTGTGAGAAAGCAACGCCTGGAGAACGATGCAACTGGGATACGATTACTCTTTCGGCACCATTGATAATGAATGTTGCCTGTTCCGTCATAAAGGGAAGGTTGCCAAGATAAACTTCTTGCTCAACCGAGCTTACAAATTCTTCAGTATCCTGATCTTTAGTTGAGAGACGAAGTTTTGCTTTCAACGGTGCTGCAAATGAAAGACCTTTTTCGAGGCATTCAGTAATTGAATATCGTGGTTTTTCCACGTGATATTCAATAAAATCGAGTCTATAATTCTCTTTATTATCAAAAATCGGAAAATTAGACGTAAAAACTGCTTGCAACCCCTTAATTTCTCTTTCAGAAGGCAAAACACTTAACTGTAAAAAATCTTCAAAAGCATCTTTCTGAATTGCTAATAGGTCGGGTATATCAATTATCGGTTTAATTTTTCCGAAGGAAATTCTCTGATTATCCAATGTTTAATCTCCAAATTATGAACGGTTTCTCTTCCAAAATTGAACTTTTCTTTAATGATTCAAATAATACAAAAGCGATAAGACGGACTTCACCGACTTATCACTCTGTGTGAAATGGGATATAAATAATAAGAAAAAAGAAAAAACTACTTAACTTCGACGCCGGCGCCGGCTTCTTCAAGTTCTTTTTTAAGTTTTTCTGCTTCTTCCTTCGTAATACCTTCTTTTACTACTTTAGGAGCACCGTCAACAAGGTCTTTTGCTTCTTTTAGCCCTAAGCCAGTGTGTGCTCTAACTACTTTAATTACGTTAATTTTCTTTTCTCCTGCAGATGTAAGAACAACATCAAATTCAGTTTTTTCTTCAACAGGTGCAGCTGCAGGAGCAGCGGCTACAGCACCCATCATTACTGGGGCGGCTGCAGATACGCCAAATTCGTCTTCAAGTGCTTTCTTTAATTCAGCAGCTTCCATTAATGAAAGCGTTTTTATCTTTTCTACTATTTCAGATACTTTATCAGTCATTTAATACTCCTAATTAATTTTTCTAAAAATTGTTACTATGCAGCTTCTTTTTTAGAGATTTCGTCAATAACACTAACGAGATCTCGCATAACTGCATTTATTGCTCCAACAATACCAGAGATTGGAGCATTAATACTGCCGAGAATTCCAGCAACTATTTCAGCTTTTGTCGGTAGCGAAGCTATCTCATTCAGTTTGCTTCCGGGATAATAAGCTGACTCAATATAACAAGCCTTTAATGGCAGTTTGGATTTATCATCAAAATACTTTTTAATGATTTTTGCAGGGGCTATGGGATTATCCTGAACAAATGCGAATCCTGTCATTCCGACCAGATGGTCGGCAAGTTTTTCGTATTTTTCGGTTTCGTTTAATGCCCTTTTAAACAGAGTATTTTTAAATACCCGGTAGTTGACCCCTTCTTTACGGAATTGTTTTCGAAGATTATTAATATCCTCAACATTAATTCCGTTGAAATCAGTTAAATAAACAGCCGTAGAAGCATTTAATAAATTGGCTATTTCTTTAATCATTTCGGCTTTTTCTGTTTTATTCATATTACTCCCGTTATCAGGTTTTTAAATCATGATATCGGCTTGAAGCATTTATTTGTGCGTAATAAACTCTTAAGCTGCTACTTCTTCTTTATTGATTTTTAATCCTGGGCCCATGGTACTTGACAAATAAACTGATTTAATATATTGCCCTTTTGCAGTTGCAGGTTTCAGTTTAACAATGGTTCCAAGAAAAGAACGTGCATTTTCTACTAATTTCTCTGTCTCAAAAGAGAGTTTTCCTACCGATACATGCACAATACCGGTTTTATCAACTCTAAATTCAATTTTTCCAGCCTTAACCTCTTTTACGGCTTTGGCTACGTCGGGTGTTACAGTTCCGCTTTTAGGATTAGGCATTAATCCTTTTGGACCCAATATTTTACCAAGTTTACCAAGGTCGGCCATTACATCCGGAGCTGCAATAATGACATCAACATCAGCCCAACCACTTTTAATTTTTTCAAGATAATCTTCATATCCTGCGTGGTCTGCACCTGCCTCAAGAGCCTCCTGGATTTTTGCACCTTTAGCGACAACAAGTACTTTGACTTCTTTGCCGGTTCCATGCGGAAGAGAAACAGTACCACGTACCATCTGATCTGCATGACGCGGGTCAACACCAAGTTTGACTGCACAATCAAGCGATTCAACAAACTTAACATTAGAGCTTTTCTTTAGGGTATCGATAGCTTCGGCAAGTGAATGCTCAATATTTTTATCAAATTTTTCATTAAGGGTTTTCATTCTTTTAGATAATTTCATTTTCAAACCAGTATTTATTAAAATTAATCTTCAACAGTAAAGCCCATGCTGCGGGCAGTTCCGGCAACCATACTCATTGCTTGCTCAACGTCGTTCGCATTTAGATCGGGCATCTTAATTTTGGCTATTTCTTCAACCTGCGCTTTTGTTACTTTAGCGACTTTATTTCGGTTCGGTTCGGGTGAACCTTTTTCAACCTTTGCAGCTTTCTTTAATAAGATTGCTGCGGGGGGTGTTTTTGTAATAAATGTAAATGATTTATCTGAATAAACTGTAATAACAACAGGGATAATTAAACCTTCTTTATCGCTCGTTCTTGAATTAAACTGCTTACAAAATTCCATGATATTCACACCCTTTTGTCCGAGCGCGGGTCCAACCGGAGGTGAAGGATTTGCTTTCCCGGCAGTGATTTGCAGTTTTATAAATCCAGCAATTTTTTTAGCCATTTTGATTCTTCCTCAATATTACTTTTCTAACTCTGCTTGTACAAAATCGATTTCAACAGGTGTTTTTCTGCCGAAAATCGATACTAAAACTTTAATTTTCATCTTTTCTTCGTTAACCTCTTCAACGTTTCCGCTAAAATTATTGAACGGACCATCAATAATTTTTACAATATCTCCAGTTCTGAAGATGGTTTCGATTCTTTCATCCCCTTCGTCCATGCTAATTCTTCCAACAATCCTTTTAACTTCTTCCGGTTGTAAAGGATTGGGATTATTTTTAGGCCCTAAAAACCCCATAACAGATTGAGTATTCTGAATAAAATCTTTAACTTGAAGGTCTAAATCGGCTTGTATTAAAATATATCCAGGGAAAAAGTTTTTGGTTTTACTTCTTTTTTTTCCGTCTCTTACTTCAAAAACTTTTTCTGTAGGGACAAGAACTTCAGAGATTTTTGCTCTAAGAGATTCATTGTCTTTCATCTCGGAATCAATAAGGTTTTTAACCTTATTTTCATGCCCGGAATATGTTCTAACCACATACCATTTTTGTTCCATGCCAGACCTTAAAAGATTCCTTTAAATACTTGAGTGATTGCCATGTCTATTACATAAGTGATTGCGGCCATAATAAGACAAACGACAACAACTATCATTGTTGATTCTTTAAGCTGATCTTTGGAAGGCCAGGTAACTTTTTTCATTTCCTTGACAACATCATTGAAAAAATTAATAATTTTTTGTTTCATCGTATTTATAAATATAGTTTATATGGCACGTCAGGAGGGACTCGAACCCCCAACCTGCGGTTTTGGAGACCGCTGCTCTAGCCAATTGAGCTACTGACGTATTTATTATTTACTTTGTTTCTTTATGAATAGTATGCTTTTTGTCCCAACGACAATATTTTTTAAACTCTACTCTGTTAGGATGATTCCTTTTATTTTTTGTTGTTGTGTAATTTCTTCTTTTACACTCGGTACATTCTAAAGTTATTATTTCTCTCATATCTTTACTTTATTTAGTTTGAGCTGACGACCGGGATTGAACCGGTGACCTCATCCTTACCAAGGATGTGCTCTACCAACTGAGCTACGTCAGCCTTTAATAAAAATTTATCAACATACGCTTATGTTGGAATGACTCATCCCCCGGATATTTGTTAATCGTTTATAACTCATTTTCAGTTGAGCGGGAGACGGGACTCGAACCCGCGACCAACAGCTTGGAAGGCTGTGACTCTAGCCAACTGAGTTACTCCCGCAAAATAACTTAATACTAAATCTCTGAAATTTATAAAAATTAATAAGCAAATTTTTCAACTTCAATCAATGCTAATCCCGCATTACTGCGGGATCATAGTTGTCCTTAGTGGGCGGCGAGGGATTCGAACCCCCAAAGGCGTTTGCCAACGGATTTACAGTCCGCCCCGGCTCTCCAACTCCGGCGTCCGCCCATTTTTAGAAACGAACTGTAAAAATATTTCTCTTTTATTTAAAAAGCAAATTTTTAGCCTTCCAAACTACAAAAATTCTCTTAAAAATAAAAATATTTTTAGTCCCATAAGTTTGATTTTTTATTGATGTCTTAAAAGTATTGACCATAATTTTCTCTTTGTTTTAAAGACCAAGTGTGCCTATTTAATTGTAAACTAAGGGTTTACGTTTAAAAAGTTCGGATTTCTACCGAATTCTTGGAAAATTTAAAATAATTGGAAAGAGAGGCTTTATTAGAGTTAAAAAAATAAAAACGCCCCGCTTAAATGCAGGGCAGCAAATTAACTATTCAATGTTAATGCAAAATAATAAATCTAGTAGACCGAAAAACTTGAAATTATTCCATCCATTGACTGAGACCTTGCATGAATTTCATTTAGTTTTTGGATTATTTTAAGAATGTTTTGTCTTCTTTCCTCAATGATCTCAGAAAGAAATGTTCGTATTTCCGGTGAATTACACTCTTCATACACTCTCTCGTAAAAGCGAACAGAAGAGGTTTCCTTCCTCAGTGCTTCATTAAGTGAAGAGCATGAATTCCGGCATGCATGGTTACAATTGAAATCTTTCTCGGTCATTTTACTATTCCTTAATTTTCTAATTAAACCGTTGGGTGCAGAAAAAGTTCAGCTAGTTCTTTACCCCGAAATAATGCCTTTTCATTCACTGGTATTGTATGATGATGTCTTTCGGGGAGGACCTTTTTTAATGCATTAACAATAGTTTCAATTTTCACTATCGGTTTTACTTCCAAAAAAGCTCCAAGCATTATCATATTTGCCACTTGTTTTTTATTTAGTTTTGCGGCTTCTTCAATTGCAGGAATTTTTATCGCAGTAATATCCGTTCTCGTGGGCAGATTAATTATTGTCGATTCTTCATATAAGATGAATCCGTTTGGCTTAACAGCTTTTTCGAATTTATCGAGCGATGGTTGGTTTAATAATATGGCTGTATCAAATTTTGAAACAATTGGAGAACTTATTCTCCCATCAGAGATGATAACAATACAATTTGCAGTGCCACCGCGCATTTCGGGTCCGTATGAAGGCATCCAGCTAGTTTCTTTATCTTCAATCATTGCAGAATACGATAGCATCTGTCCAAGTGAAAGTACACCTTGTCCACCAAATCCGGCAATAATTATTTCTTCTGTTTTGTACATAAACTTACCTCAACATTTTTTTAATTTTTTGGGGGAACTTTTAAATCACCAAGTGGATATTCGGGAAGCATTACTTCCTCAATATATTTTAATGACTCTTTAGGGGTCATCTTCCAACCTGAAGGGCAATTTGAAACGACTTCGATAAAACAAGTCCCCCTATCCAATTTCTGATACTCAAAAGCGGATTTAATTGCTTTTTTAAGCTTTCTTGCTGCAGAAGGAGTATGAGCGGCATGACGGGTGACATAATAAGCTCCAGGTAAATGAGCAATCAGATTTGTAATTTTCAATGGAAAACCTATCTGTTTTGTATCTCTTCCGTAAGGGGTGGTTGAAGTTACTTGGCCTGGTAATGATGTCGGAGCCATTTGTCCACCAGTCATACCATAAATAGCATTATTAATAAAAACAATGAGTATGTTTTCTCCACGGTTAACGGTATGAATAGTTTCCGCAGTACCTATTGCAGCTAAATCTCCATCACCTTGGTACGAAAATACGTATTTCTCTGGTAGAACCCTTTTAATTCCAGTTGCGGCTGCACTTGCTCTTCCGTGAGCTGCTTCCTGCATATCAATATTCATATAATTATATGCAAATACCGAGCAACCGACCGGGGCGACTCCTATTGTTTTATCCTGGATATCTAATTCTTGAACAACTTCCATTATCAATTTATGAACATTGCCATGGATACAACCCGGACAGTAGTGCATATATGTATCTGTTAAAGTTTCTGGCTTTTGCCACACTACTTCCATTTCTTCAAGTAATACTTTTTCTGACATTCTAACCTCTTAATCCTTTACGATTGTTTTATTTACCAATCTCGTTATTTCTTCAACGAGATCCTCCGGATTCATAATCATTCCTCCCATTCTACCCTTAAAACTAACTGGTTTTTTACCGTTTACAGCTAATTTAACGTCTTCCAGCATTTGTCCTGCATTCATTTCAACTACAAGAAAGTTATCCGACTTATCAGATAGCTTATTCAAAGCATCATATGGATAAGGATATAATGATATTGGACGGAACAATCCAGCCTTAATTCCTTTTTCTCTGGCCAAATCGACTGCTTTTTGAGAAATTCTTGCAGATAATCCATAAGCCACTAGAACTATCTCGGCATCTTCAGTTTGAATTTCTTCAAAGCGGCATTCATTCTCCGAAATCTCTTGATACTTGTTCTGAAGTTTAATATTTACTTGCTCCATAACTTCCGGTTCGATAAATAGAGAAGTAATAATATTCCTCTCTCTATTTTTCGTTTTACCTGTTGTAGCCCAATTGGGTGTTTCATGTGGTAAAGAACCCTCTGCAGGAAGTTCTACTTTCTCCATCATTTGTCCCAGTGCACCATCAGAAAGAATCATAACCGGATTTCTATATTTTTCCGCTAATTTAAATCCTTCAAATACGAAATCAGCCATTTCTTGAACGGATGAAGGAGCAAGAACGATGAGATGATAGTCTCCGTGTCCACCGCCTTTTGTAGCCTGAAAATAATCACCCTGTCCGGGTTGAATAGTTCCAAGTCCCGGACCCCCTCTATTAATGTTTACCACAACGCAGGGAAGTTCTGCTGCAGCGATGTATGATAGCCCTTCTTGCATCAAGCTAATACCGGGGCTTGAAGAAGATGTCATTACTCTTGTGCCAGCACCGGCAGCACCAAAAATCATGTTTATCGACGCTACTTCACTTTCTGCTTGTAATAATGTAAAATTTCTTTTAGGTTGTTGCTCTGCAAGGTATTCCATAACCTCGGATTGCGGTGTAATCGGATAACCGAAGTAAGCGTGCATTCCTGCTCTAATTGCAGATTCAGCCAACGCTTCATTCCCTTTCATCAAGCGAACTTCTTTAACTCCATTTGATTCCATAATAAGTTCCTATATTTTTTAAAACTATACTGCCTTAGCTGTTTTTGATTTAGGCATTCTATAAACTGTGATTGCTGAATCGGGGCAAACTAAAGCACAGTTAAGGCAACCTGTACAGTTGTCATCCTTTAGTTCCGCAAAACGGTAACCCCGTAAATTTATTTGTCTTGAAAGATGAAGACTTTCCTGTGGACAGGCTACGATACATAATTCGCAACCCTTACAAATTTCTCGTGCTATTTGTACTGTACCTTTTATCATAATATTCTCTTTTATAAATGAATACACAAAAAGGGCAAGATACGTGCCAGAGAGGTGCTTGAGTTTTTTCTCATTTTTCCAGTTAAAAAATGCAAAAACGTTCATTTTTCTAATTATTAAAAGAGTTATTAAACTCTATTCCTAATTTTGAGAATGAAAAATGCCTTATTTCTTGCCAAATTACGGGAACAACAAATAAATCGATTAATAAGAATATCTTTGGTTTAACTTAAAGGTGGGTCAATTTTGAGTGGGATTTACAAATCAGTATTCATCGGAATTTAATAATCAGTTCTGCATAAACTCTGGCGACTACCGTATTTTAGCCCGATGAAATCGGGACTCCCACATCCCGACTTGTCGAGACGCATGCAGTACCCCCTTGTCCGCCTCAGGAGGAATCGGCGTATAGGGGCTTTCCGCCTTAGGCGGACGGACTGGGAAGAGATTCTTTAAAATATAAAAGGTTGTCTTTTGGACAACCTTTTCAAAAAAACTCTGGCGACTACCTACTCTCCCACACACCTGCGCATGCAGTACCATCGGCGTATAGGGGCTTAACTACTCTGTTCGGAATGGGAAGAGGTGTAACACCCTAGCTATAATCACCAGAAAACTCGAAAAAAATGAAAGAAAGAAGAGTAAATAAGAGTTATAAAGCCAGCACATGTGAATAAAATAAATATTGGAAAAGTCTCACGATCTATTAGTACTGCTCAGCTGAATCCATTACTGAACTTACACTTGCAGCCTATCAACCTCGTCATCTCCGAGGGATCTTAAGTTCCTTACGGAAGGGATACATAATCTTGAAGCGTGCTTCGCGCTTAGATGCTTTCAGCGCTTATCACAACCGTACATAGCTACCCAACGATGCCACTGGCGTGACAATTGGTACACTAGAGGTACGTTCACTTCGGTCCTCTCGTACTAGAAGCGACCCTTCTCAAGTATCCTGCGCCCGCATAGGATAGGGACCGAACTGTCTCACGACGTTCTGAACCCAGCTCACGTACCGC
>Ga0208244_101335_pt1 | contig 13905 bp, 10 predicted proteins | sample SubbioCR12Aug_5A_FD_184828 | JGI IMG/M metagenome (GOLD analysis project Ga0208244, IMG submission 184828) | Serpentinite rock and fluid subsurface biosphere microbial communities from McLaughlin Reserve, California, USA - CR12Aug_5A (SPAdes) | ecosystem: Environmental > Terrestrial > Deep... | reverse complement strand
GAAACTAAACTTCATTGCCATGATTTCAGCTTTTTATTCGATAGCCGAAGCATCATACAAGAGTACTGAATTATCAATTTATGAAAATCTGCCTGAAAATGAGAGATATCTATATGACATTATTTTAAGAAATATTACTATAAAAGAAAACGATAAAGAGTATTTATCCGATTTGGCTTTTATGATCAATGAACGACAATCAGATAGCGAAAGAGGTTTCATATTGAATACCGTTTTATCTGACAAAGGGGATCTATCAACTTTCTACGGAAACGAAGATTTTGATTTTTCAGGTTTAACTGCTGAAGCAGGGACACTATATCCTGAGGAGATAAAATCGGAAGCAGAATTAGCTAACTTAGATGTTTTTCAAATACTAACCAGCGGTTACACTGCTGCAAGAATTGGGTGGAAAAGGAGTGCCGAAAAGAATGAATCACTCATTGAAATATTAGAACCGGACAAAGAACCCAGGATAACAAATCCTTTCAAACACGGGAGCAAACCAAACTTCATTTTTACAAAGGATAATGAAGTTTTTTACGCTTTTATTAATAATCGATTGATTGATGTAAGAAAAAAAACAGTGATTTTTTCACCCGATAAAAAATAATCATGGTGTGGAATAAATCATATTTGTTTCAAAAAATCTTATTAACTTTGCATAGTATATAAACAAATATTAGAGATAAGATAAATTACTTAATGAAAGATAATAATCTTTTATACGAAGAATTTCAAAAAGAAGCGATACCGCACATGGACGCATTATTCAATTTTGCGCTCAGAATGGTAGGAGATTCAGACGACGCTAACGATTTAGTTCAGGAAACTTATCTTAGAGCTTTTAGATTTTGGGATAAATTTGAAAAAGGAACTAATTGCAAGGCGTGGCTGTTTAGAATCTTAAAGAATACGTATATCAATTCTTACCGAAAACAAACGAAAGAACCAAATAAAGTCGACTACGAAGAAGTAGAAAACTTTTATGAAAATGCCAAACCTTCTTCTACAGAAGATGCCCATTTAGAGAAAGAAATTTTTGATAATTTATTGGATGATGAAGTTTCACGAGCAATCTCATCTTTGCCTGAGGATTTTAGAACAGTAGTGATACTCTCCGATATTGAAGGTTTTACCTACGAAGAAATTGCAGATTTTATCGATTGCCCGGTTGGAACGGTCAGATCAAGATTGCATAGAGCGAGAAAAATGCTGTTCACCAAATTACACAAATATGCATCCGAAAAAGGATATGCACTGAATAATTAAATAAATAGCAATGGAAGAAAGAAAAGTAAATGAATTAATAACCGCCCTAGTTGATGATGAATTACCAGAGGTGGAAGATAGAGAACTGGTGCTTTCACTTTTAAATGAGAATCCTCACTATTCCTACAATTATCGTGTACAACTACTTACCAAGAATATTGTTACAAATCACAAGAATTTTGTTCCTGCACCTGAAAAACTAAAAAGAAAAATAATTAGAAACATAAAGCCGGGTATCCCGGTTTATAAAAAGATTTTTGGAAATCTCGTTGATTCAAATCCTCCTGTTTATGCCTTTGCCGTAGTAGCAATAATTCTTGTCGGTTCTTTATTCTTGTTCACTACGCTAATGAATACTGATCAGTCCCATGTCGAAAAAAGGAACAACTTTTTTATAACTGCTAAAAATAATTTCTACAGCATATTAGATGGCAAGATCAATCCGGATATTGTAACCAATCAACCGGAAATTCTTAAAAGTTTTTTTATTGAACACGGCGTAGAATATAATACTCCGATACCATGCTTTAAAGATTGGATTCTGGTTGGTGGTGTGGTTTCTACTTCAAACGGAGAAAAGTATGCCCACATGCTTTATTCGAATTCGGATGGAAAAATAATTTATGTTTTTCAAGTTTGTGAACATTACCTCAATAATTCCAACTCGCTATTCGTTACAGATGAACTAAAACAAACAATTCAAACAGCGAAATATTTTTGCGAAAAAAATGAAAAAGCAACAACTTACCTAACAAAACATCAAGGCAATCTCTTTGCTATCGTGACTAATGACGGCAAACACAATGCCGAAAACTTACTTGCAGAATTAAATTAATCTCTCTTATTTTCTCTTTGATACTTTACCTATTTTAATTAACTTTCAATCAAATAATTGGTTCGTAACGAACTTTATTTTATCATTTACTAATGACAAATAGGATTATGAGATGACTGAACAAGCCACGAATAGATTATTTCAAATTGAAAATGTTTACGACTACTCTGAGGAAAATCGAAAACTATTCCTTGATTCGGCAAAAGAGATGTTTCAATTCCACTATGAACAATCGCCGGTATTTCGCGGAATTTGCGATCAATACAAATTTACCATGAAAGAAATTAAAGATGAAAACGATATCCTCCGCATCCCCCACATTTTTGTAACCGCATTTAAGAAAATGAAAATATTATCTCTTCCGGAAAACGAGATTGTAATAACTTTAACTTCTTCAGGTACGCAGGGACAAAAGAGCCAGACCAGCCTTGACCAAATCACTCTCGACAGACAAACAGCTATTAGAGCGAATACTGTTAAATCAATGGGAATGATGAGTGAAGAAAAAGTAAATACGATAATCTTTTCTTACGACCCTGCTACCGGTGGAGATAGAGGCGCTGCTTATACTTTTCGTATGTATTCATCTTTTGCACCTTCCGAAGAGTTGTTTTATGCACTTGAACCGGGCGTAGGAGGTGAACCGGTATTTGATCTTGAGAAATCGATAGAAAAAATAATCGAGTTTTCTTCAACCGGGTTACCGATTCGTGTTATCGGCTTTCTTGCATTTAGTTTTGTTACATTTAAAGAAATGAAGAAGAGAGGTATTAAGTTACACTTCCCTTCTTCCAGTCTACTTTTAACCGGTGGAGGATGGAAATCGCATACAGGCGAAACAGTCGATTTTGAAGGTTACGCTGAACTGGTTGAATCCGTACTTGGCATAAAGCGAGACCGCATCCGCGATTTCTTCGGAATGGTTGAGCATGGAATTCCATATATGAGTTGTCCGCAACGTCATTTTCATATACCTGTGTATGCAAAAGCCTGCGCTGTTGACCCGGGTACAATGACAAACCTTCCGAAAGGAGAAGCCGGACTACTAAAACTAATTACAACATTTTCACGCAGTGTACCTTCAATCTCGGTTTTAAGTACTGATATTGGAATGGTTGAATCGAGCTGCCCATGTGGAATCCCTGGTGATTATATTGTGCTTAAAGGGAGGGGCGGAGTTCAAAAACATGCAGGGTGTGCAATCTCTGCTTCACAACTGATTAAGATTTAAGGAGAAAACGATATGATTAACTGGTATAGATTCGGTGAATTTGTGGAATCTCCCCAGATTACACCGCAGATTATTAGTGAAGTTATTGAACAAGGAAAATTTCTTAAAGAAGTATATGCCGAAGTTCCAATAGAGAAAATAGCTCACGTACTTGATGAAGCCGGAAAAAAATTAGATGATGTGAACCATCCGGTCTATAGGAAGACACTAGAGATAATGCCTTCTCAAATTAATTTCTCAAAAGAAATGGTTGTAGCCGGCTTGGCAGCAGTGCAGGAACTTCTCCGGTTTGACAACATAATCAAAAGATTGAACATTGACCTCGGAAGCGCTTCCTACCTCGATACTTTCACATATCACAACAAGTTTGATGGTTTTATAAAAGCAATTCCACATGGAATTGCAGTTCACATCTCCGCAGGTAATGTTTTTGTCGGTGCAGTTGATACAATTGTTCAGGGCATTATAACAAAAAATGTCAACATATTAAAGATGTCTTCATTCGATCCGGTTTTCCCATTACTTTTCGCAGAGCTTATTAAAGAATGCGACCCGGATGGTGCGGTTTCTCCTTACTTTTCATTGATCCCGTTTCAAAGCGGAAATCTTGAAATTGAAAAAATCCTGAAACAGGAAAGTGACTTGCTGATTGTTTACGGAGGCAAAGAAGCTGTTGAGGCATACCGCAACGGTAGAGGACTGCATACAAAAATACTGGAATACGGTCCCAAGTATTCATGCATGATTGTTGACCCGGAGTATTTGAATAATTTCGACATGAAAGAAGTAACGGATAAAATTGCAACCGATTTCACAATGTGGGAACAGTCGGCATGTTCTTCTCCCCATTCGATTTTCATTAAAGGGATAGACAATGCAAGGAAACTTGCCGATTCACTTCGGGAATCTTTTGAGTTGATGAGTAAAAAGTATCCTTTCCCCCAAATTGACTTTAACGAACAGGTTGAAATTACACGGACACGCGAACTTGCAAGAGTTGAGCAGGCACTTGGTAACTCGGAGTTGATTGTTCCTGCTGTGAATGATCAAAGCTGGACAATCATTCTTGACAAAGTTGCAAGGTTTAATATTTCCTGTCAACACAGAACGGCTTACATTATTGTAATCGATAGTTACGATGATGTATTCAATGCCCTTTCAGGATACGGAAAATTTATTCAATCAATAGGAATATTAGCGGATTCGAAAACTCTTTTCGAATTATCCGAAAAATTAGCTTCTATAGGTGCGGATAGAGTTACCGAATTAGGAGCAATGTCCAAAAGGAAACACGGAACACCGCATGACGGTACTAAAGGACTTGCTGAATTTGTCCGTTGGGTTTCTATCGGTCATCCGAAGAAATTTGAAGACCCGTTTGATTACCTTGATGATGAAAAAAGAGATTCGATTACACTAGCAAGAATGAACTACTTAATTTCATTTGCAAAGGAAAAATCGAAGTTTTATAGGGAGAGACTCCCTGAACAAAAGTTAAACGGGTTAGATGATTTAATAAAACTCCCTATTCTTGAACAATCATTATTCAAGTCCCATTTGCCGCCTTACGGAGACGGAATTTTAACGGGAAAGCTGGGGGATTCGATTTCATTTTCAAGCGGCGGTACAACCGGAACCCCGAAGTTTGTTTACAGAACTGAAGCCGAAACCCATTATAACGCAAGAGCGATGGGAAAAGGTCTTTATCTTGCCGGTTTTAAACCTGGTGATGTAATTGCAAATCTTTTTTTCGTCGGAAATTTGTGGGCTTCATTCATTTCTGTAGATATGGCTTTGGAAGAGATCGGATGCCATATACTACCCGTGGCAGGAAGTATTGAAATGGATAATATCATCTCTTACTTAACCGCATTCAAACCGGATGGTGCGGCTTCAATTCCCTCTGTATTGATTTCAATTGCACAACGGGTGGAGAAGGATAATATAGATCTGAAAATTAAGAAACTTGTTTACGGCGGTGAACACATGCCTCAAGCTGCAAAAGAATATGTTTCAAAGATACTCGGAACTGAAATAATTGCATCAGCAGGTTATGCAACGAATGATACCGGAGCAGTTGGCTATCAATGCGATTATTGCAAGGGATCTGTTCATCACATTCATGAAGACATTCATTTTGTTGAAATAGTTGACCCGGAAACAAACGAACCGCTGCAAGTGGGTGAAGTCGGAAATATTATTGTTACAAACATCAACCGCTTCCTAATGCCTGTTATTCGTTATGATGTAGGCGATAGAGGACGTTTATTGAAAGAAAAATGCTCCTGCGGAAGAAAAACACGATTACTTGAATTACTCGGTAGGTCAGATGAAGTTCTTGTTCTCGGTGCCGATAATATCCCGGTTGATGTTATTGCTTCAATTATTGCGAAATTCAAGGAGTTATCACAAAATTTTAGAATGACGGCTAAAGTAAAAGAGGGAGTTGAATATCTCCAGCTTGAAATCGAATCGAAAGAAGAAATGAAAGCTGATGCCGTTGCACTTCTTGCGCAAAAAGTAAAAGAAACATTTTTAAAGGAAAAACCGGTTTACAGGGCTTCATTAAAAAACGGCGGAGTTGCAGAACCGGTAGTAATTATTCTTAAACCGGGTGAAGTACCGAAAAATCCTAAAACAGGTAAAATACGAAAGGTAATTGATGAACGCTAAGCTTAACAAACAGATATTAAAGAGCGGTAAACTTGCATCTTTATCTATCCCTGCGGATGTGCAATACCTACCGCTTCTTCATGGTTTTTCTAGAGGAATCGCAAACTGGTTCAGTTTTAGGGAGAATGAAATTCACGATATTGAATTAATTGTTGAAGAGACATTCGTGAATATTATCGAAAACTCTTTCGAACCTGGCGAGCTGGGTATTTGTGATGTCTTTTTTTCCTATAAACCCGGTAAATTAATTATTGCATTTGAAGACAAAGGACTACCTCTTGATATTGAAAAACTTGAAAGAGAGGAAAAGTCTGCAATCGGCTTTTTATTGATAAAACATCTTGCAGATGAATTCTCATTTATCAACAAAGGTTCCCAGGGAAAACGGTGGGAGCTTGCAAAAAATCTACCGAAAGAAAATATTGATGATATATTAATCGATGAAATACCCCCTGCTGAAGTAATTCAAGCTGCAAAAGATGAAGAACTTACATTTAGAATGCTTGTACCGGAAGATGCAATTGAACTTTCACGACTTGCATATAGAGCTTACGGTTATACTTATGTAAATGTTGTTTATTATCCGAACAAAATCCGCGAACTGCTGGAACATGGTTTAATGCACGGCTGTGCTGCAGTGAATTCAAAAGGAGAATTGATTGCACATCTCGGATTATTTTCCGAAAAACCTGAGTCGAAAGTTGTGGACTCCGGTATGGCAGTCGTTGACCCGAAATATAGAGGGCATAATCTTTTCAAACGGCTTAAATCGCAAGCGGTTGAATTCGGAATCAAAACCGGATTATACGGTCTTTACAGCGAGAGTGTTACTATTCATCCTTTTACTCAAAAGGGAAATATCACACTAGGAGCGTCTGAAATAGGTGCTTTACTTGCATTTACGCAGGAGAGCGTTTCATTCAAAAAAATCGACGAAAAAGGAACGGGTGAAAGACAGGCAGTTATCTTATTCTATCTTAAACTTAATGATGAAGAGAAAAGAACTCTATTTCTCCCACCGGAATACACTGAAATTCTGAGCGAGATTTATTCAAGATTAAAACTTAATAGAGAGATTGTTACTTCTGCCGAGGGACAACTTATTGAATTAAAACCCAATTCTTCAATTGATGTGAACATTAAACCGGATTTGAATTCCGCAATGATGATTGTGAAGGAATTCGGTAACGATATTGTATCGATTGTAAGGCATCACTTAAAAGAATTCTGTCTAAAAAAAATAGATACGATTTATCTCGATTTACCTCTTACAGACCCAGCAACAATGGAGTTTGTAAAGGATTTCAATAAACTCGGTTTCTTCTTTGGCGGAGTGATTCCGGAATTCAGAGATGGTGATGTATTGAAACTTCAGTATTTGAACAACATACTTGTTGACCCGGAAAAAATAATAGCCGTTTCCGATTTCGGAAAGAAAATGTTGAAATTTATTCTTGATGATAGAGAGAGAACATCTATATAATAGTTATTTTTGTGAAACGGGTTGATAAATTATTATTGCATTATAATCAAATTTGTACGAGTACACTATGGAACTAAAAAATATTCTTCTGGCAACCGATTTTAGCAAGCATTCACTTAATGCGCAGTATTATGCTATTTCAAGAGCAGAAAGTGAAAATGCTAAAATTCATATTTTGCATGTTATTCAAAAAACAGCTCCAATCCTGGCAATCAGAACCCTTGATCTTACGGAAGGAAAGATTAATGAATCAATAATGGAAGAAGCGGAAAAAAAACTTGAAAAAATTGTTTCGGATATGAAATCCAAAACTTCTGCAGAGATAATCCCGGTAATCAGAAGAGGTGTTGCTTACGAGGAAATTGTAAAATACTCCAACGAAAAGAATATTGATTTAATTGTCATTTCAACAAGCGGTAAAATAGGATTCCTGAAAAAACTTCAAGGGAGTGTGGCTGAAAAAGTTTATCACACGGCTAAATGCCCGGTGCTTGCAATTACACCGGATGAAGAGTTTTTCTTAAAACCGGGTTAACATTTTTAATTCCACCCCGTTAAACTCAGGTTCATAACGGCATACACCGCCTATACAAATATTGCCTGCCTGCCGTGAACCAAACAACAACGATAAATTCGTATGCTCGCCAAGTTTATAACCGAGTTGGACAAATTTCCATGTCTTTCTTACTATTCTACCCGGAGTTACTTCTCTCGATTGCATTTCACCGACTAAACTGATTGAAAGTTTCGGGGAACGAAGATACTCAAGTGTAACAGCCTGATCATAATACTGTTCGGAAGTTGATCTATCGGTAACCGATTGATGTTCAAAAATAAAACGAATGCTGTTCAATTGATCAATCGAATACCTTGCTTCAAAAATTGGTGTTACGTTTTTAGTGTTTGACGAGAGTTCTTCACTGTAACCAAAAGCTGCCGTTGTTTGGAATTTATCACTCCATGTCCGGTTTAATTGAACAAAAAACTCTTTGAATTGTGTCCTTACATCAACTTTGCTGTTCAATATTTGCTGGTATAATGAAGAAGCATCAAGAGTTTTAGTAATACCGTATGTTACCGAAGCATATGTGTCTTCATCAAAATCGTAATTTGCCTCTACTTGAAATCCTTGTTCGTTATTCTGATCAAGCGGAGACGGATGCTGATTAATCAATGAATATGCGTAATCTTTTCTAACAGCCGGGGGAGTATTATAGGAAACGGTTCCGTCATTAGTAGTAAAACCAAAATTGTCATAAATTTTATATTCTCCCGAGAAAGAAAAAGATTCATAATAAAAATTTAGTCCGGTATAAATCGCTTTACCCGCAATTTTTCGCACTCCTTTGAAAACATTCTCTTTTATATCGTCATTCTGTTTAATCCCGTATTCAGCATAAAGGTCAAAATTCCAAAACTTCGGTTCAATTCTGAAGGATGTCAGAGTAGTTCTTGCCGCTCCATCGATATCGGGCTGATTTGATGCAATTGTTACTCCAGCTTCAATAAATTTTAATCCCTTAAATTCAATATCAAATGCGTGCAGAATATCACTCCTTGTTTGACCTGCATTTTCAGGCATACCGGTGAGCAGCGTCATTATAAAATTTTTATATCTGCCTGCTATTTTCACGCCTAGCAAATTATTATCAATACGTACATTTCTATCTTCGTAACTTTTTAGAACCAGTCCACGTCCGAAAAGAGCGAAGTAATTTCCAACCGTTAGTTCTCCCCCTTCATACTTATCCCCTATTTCCACTTTGAAATATTTGAATGAAAGGTCAGATATTTTCTTTTTACCGCGGTTAATCGAAGGATTAGGATCATTAGGCTGGTATGTGTCCAAACGGATTCCGGCAGTAAAAATACTTTTTCTGTAGTCGAGATTAAACCAGTCTTCAAATATTTCGAGGTTTTTATCGAGGTCATAAGAATATTTCATCTGATTCGATAAACTGAGTCCATCCGGCAGTAAATACTTTTCGTTCTCATCATTCTGCGCATTAATTTTATTAAAAGCTATAACTATTATTGTGATAATTAGAAAGAATATTTTTAATCGTACTTTCATCATTCGGAGTCTTTCTATTTATTTGAAGATTTTAACATTTCATCAATTTTCTTTTTAACATGAATCTCATCCCCTTTCATGTAACCGAGATGCGAATAGACTATATTCCCTTCCTTATCAAGAATAACCGAATACGGTACTGCCTGTGCTTGGTATTTTCTTGCTACTTCCGAGTTGGTATCTAACAACACCGGGAACTTATATTTCTTTGATTTTACAAAAGGTTTTACTTTGCACAAACTTTTCTCATTATCGGTTGAAATTGCAAGCATCTGAAATCCTCGAGATGAATATTCATTAAATATCTTGCTGAATTCCGAGAGTTCTTCAACACACGGTTTACACCAGGTAGCCCAAAAACTGATTAAAATCGGACCTTTTCCGAGAAGACTTTTTAATTCGATAATATTATCGTCTAAATCTTCCAGTTTGAAGTTAGGAGCTTTTTTCCCTCTCGTAGCTGTCTCTTCCTGAGAAAATGTTGCTGTTACGGCTGATAAAATAAAAACTATTAATAAGATTCTTTTTAGCATGGCAATAATTTAAATAAATAATGAAATGATTGATGGTGAAATTAGGGATTTCAATTGATTTATCAAAGATGAAAAAATGACGATTTTAGATTGATTTTTTACGTTCACAAATAAAAAAAGAACACAAAGTTTTCTCTTTTCATTTTAAAATTTATAAACTATATTGGCGTGGGCAAAAAAATAAGGAAGTGCTATGCAATCATTAAAAGAACTGTTTCAGAACCGTTCACTTTATACAGTAAGTTCAGGGACAAAAATATTAGACGTTGTAAAATACATGGCGGAAAGCAACGTTGGATTAGTCCCGGTACTTCAAACCGGAAAACTGGTAGGTGTATTTTCCGAAAGGGACCTGCTGAAAAGGGTTATCGCAAAAAATCTTTCTCTTGAAGATACTAGCGTTGATGACGTAATGACAAAAGAGTTGGTAATTGCCAAAAGCGATGAGTCATACGAAGCTTGTCTTAAAAAAATGAAGGATGCGCACATAAGGCATATTATTATTATCGATGATGGTTTACTATACGGTGTGTTATCTATTCGTGACTTATTGGAGATTGATATTTCGGTTCAAAAAGAAACGATTGAAGTACTGAACAATTACATCTATTCGAGATAACTAAAGATCACTACACAAAAGGATGAACAACCCGGAGCAAATTTCTAAAGATGAACTTCTGCTTCCGGTTAATATGCTTAAGCTTTATACTATCGGAGCATTCCCGATGGCTGATGAAGAGACGGGCGACATTAACTGGTACATGCCGGAAATAAGGACAATAATCCCTTTAGATCAATTTCATATCCCCCGTTCTTTAAGGAAGTTTTATCTTTCATCCGGATTTGAATACCGTTTTGACTATGATTTCCCCGCAGTTGTAAAGGGTTGTGCTTCAAGAGAGAATACATGGATTTCTAAAAAGCTGATCGAAGCTTATATGAATCTTTGGCGGCTTGGTTATGTACATACGGTTGAAGTCTATAAAGAAAACCAATTGGTGGGCGGATTATATGGTGTCGCATACAAAGGTGCTTTTTTCGGCGAGTCGATGTTTTCTGTTGTTAGTCAGGCATCAAAATGTGCATTGGTAAAATTGGTCGAGAAGTTGAATCGGGAGAAATTTTCACTGCTTGATGTACAATTCCAGACGGAACATTTGAAAATGTTTGGTGCTGTAGAGATTTCTTTCGAGGAATATAATCTGCTTTTAGAAAGAGCGTTTATCAAAAGAGAAGAACTATAGAGCGGAAATCAAATATTCCCCTATATTACTGCGAAGCAGTATAACTTCAATAACCTCATACGAAGTATGGGGCTATTGCATATAGCTTTGTACAAGCAATCCCTAGGGAGATTGAATTGTTTGTTTTTTTTAGGAGTCATTGTGGGGGTAGCAACTCCAATAGTAATAAAACGGTTCCCAAAGGGACAGGTGAAACCGTGTTATCTAAATTTGATTTTTTTAGCTTAAATCCCATTAAATGATATATATGGGGCTAAAGCCCAAAAGTTTTTGTTTTCCTTTTAGTCCGTTGACTAAAGTCAACGGCAATTTATATTTCATTTTTGTTCATTGCCGTCCACTATTCCAGAGGGGATGGCTCCGCCAAGCGGACAGACATTTTCATTATTTCCAATATTATTACTTTTCTCCCGTTCTTTTCCAACCTGCTTGTGGGTTGGAGGGTGGACTTCCTACAAAATTAATGGGGCTAACGCGAGCGTATTTCTGATGTTTTGCTGAGAGCGCAGCGTACATTTTTAATATTTCATTTTTGTTTCCCGCGTAGTTTTTTTTATTAATGCAAAACAAAATTTTTCCGTTTTTGGCGAAGGTTAGAGGAGATTAATGGGTGAATGCCCGAAACCCAAAATAACTTATTTATGCTTCTTCTTTGCAGGAAGTCATTATAACATCAATAACATCATTAATTTTTGTAAAAATTTTGTAATTTGGGAACCGAAGTACTTTCCAGTTTTTCTTTGTTAAATATTCATCTCTTTCAATATCTTCGATAACTGGCAAACCATTTATTATATTATGCGTGGCAAAACCATCGCATTCAATATCAATTTTTATATTATTACCAACCAAGGCAAAGTCTAGCGTATAGCGTTTTTCAACATATTTGGGAATCAGTTTAAATCCTATAGAACTGAAATCCTTTTCTTGTAATTTTTGAAAGAGATATTGTTCGGCTTGGGTTTCAAAATTGCCTGAGAAATATTGTTTTTCAAATTCTTCCTCTTTTTTTATTAATTCATAATTTTCAGCTATTTTTTTGAGAATACCTTCTCTTTGGAGGCAGAATTGTTTATCACCTACAATCCATAGCAAATATTTTGCACGAGACAGCGCAACATTCAATATTTGAGGACTATTATTATACCAACGATCACTATTACCATTTCCTTTTGATGAAAGAACAATAGAAAAAATCATGATGTCTTTTTCCGAGCCTTGAAATTTATGAGCAGTTAAAACTTTAACATCATGTTTTTCCAAAATATCAGGTGGTGTCTCAGCGGTAATTCTTTCATAAATTCGTCTTTGTTGTTTCGAATATGGTGTCACGATTCCAATCGTTAAGTTTGTATCTTTAATGTGCTGTAAGACATGTTGAAATACAGTGTTAACCTCGATTGATTCTTTGTCGTTTACTCTACTGCCACTTGCTGGCTTGCATGTCGAACCAATACAATCCTTCCACTGTACTCCTAGTGGCAAACTATTTGGCCAAATAGAATAATTTAGATTTGAGGAAATTGTTAATTGCCCACTATAAAACACTTTATTACATAAATTTATAATTTGGTCATCGGAACGATAGTGTTTTGCCAGCAATATAGGCGGTTTATCCAAAAAAGACTCAGCACACCTATAAAGCGATACATCATAATATCTAATCTTTGAGGGATACAATTCTTTCTCATTATGCAAATCATAAATTTTAGCAATTCCTTGATCCAACTCTTTTGTTATTCCTGCAATATGAGAAAGTTGCATTGGATCACCAACAATCACGGCATTTTTTGCTCTATAAAGAGCTGGTGCGGCAGACGGTAAATCTATTTGAGACGACTCATCAAAGATTACATAATCAAATATCCCAGCCTTTAGTGGGAAAGTTCTATTCAGTGGTTTTAGAGTAGATGACCATATTTTTAATACTTCCAATGCTTTCACAAAGGAATTCTCTGAAATGTCTTCATTAAAGCTTGTATTTTCTACTTCATTTAAGAAAGTTTTCGCTTTATTGGATGCTCCCAACTTATTTAGCATCTTTTTTGTATAAATACTCTTAACATAATCTTTTGATAGTTGAAAAAAGTCTTTTTCTAGTAGCTTAATCTCCTTTTCCACATCTATTTTTAATGGCATTCTTTTTAAACGCCATGTAAAATATTTCAGCTTTAGAAAAGTTATAATACCTTTTCTAAGTCTTTGAATCTCAATCAATTCTGTCGCTTTTTCTTCCAACCCATCAATTTTTAGTATTTCCTTTTTTAGTTGTATTATCTTATCCCACAAAATATCTATTCTTGTGATTGATACTGATTTTGTATGTTGGTTTTGTGCATCAAGAGAAAGTTCATTAAACTTTTGAACAAGACTATGTCTTAACTCTTTGTTACCCGTACGAAGAAGCAAATTTCTAAAGTCATTGTTTATTTTTTCATTGACAACATCAACCGCCTCGTTTGTATGGCTTACAAATAAAACTGTCTTATCATTTAAAAATAGATTGATTAGTAAATTCATTATAAATTGACTCTTCCCTGTTCCCGGTGGTCCAGTAATT
>Ga0208244_101334_pt1 | contig 13912 bp, 12 predicted proteins | sample SubbioCR12Aug_5A_FD_184828 | JGI IMG/M metagenome (GOLD analysis project Ga0208244, IMG submission 184828) | Serpentinite rock and fluid subsurface biosphere microbial communities from McLaughlin Reserve, California, USA - CR12Aug_5A (SPAdes) | ecosystem: Environmental > Terrestrial > Deep... | reverse complement strand
AAGCGGCGGGCCAGGTTAAACCCGGAACTGTAATCATTGAATCGACAAGCGGCAATACCGGGATTGGCCTGGCGATGATCAGCGCTGTTAAGGGTTACCGCTGTATTCTTGTTATGCCGGAAACGATGAGTATTGAGCGCAGAAAGCTTTTAAAAGCCTTAGGCGCAGAATTAATCCTCACTCCCGGGCCGGAAGGAATGGGCGGAGCGGTCAGCCGGGCCAGAGAGATTGCCGGCTCTGACAGCAGCTACTTTATGCCCCTGCAATTTGCAAACGAGGCCAACCCGGAAGTTCACCGCCGGACCACGGCAGAAGAGATCTGGACTGCTACCGAAGACCAAATCGACATATTTGTGGCTGGTGTGGGAACAGGTGGAACGATTACCGGTGTGCCGCAGGCTTTAAAAGCAAAAAAACCGACATTATACGGGGTTGCTGTGGAACCGCAGGCCTCGCCGGTCCTGTCCGGAGGCCAGGCAGGTTCGCACAAGATTCAGGGTATTGGCGCCGGTTTTATTCCCGAGGTGCTCAATCTGGACCTGGTTGACGAGATCCTCTGTATTCCGGACAACCTGGCTCTTGAAGCAGCCAGAAAGTTGGTCCGGGAAGAAGGGCTGCTGGTGGGCATATCTTCAGGGGCAGCCTGTGCGGCAGCCCTGCAACTGGCGGTCAGGGCAGAAAACAGGGGCAAAGTTATTGTAACTATTTTTCCCGATCTGGCTGAACGCTATATCTCTACTGCTTTGTTTGATGATGAGGAGGAGGAGGAGGATTAATAATGAAGCTTTCAACCAAATCACGTTACGCCTCGAGGGCGCTGATTGAACTTGGACTTCAGTATGGCAAAGGCCCGGTTAAGCTTAAAGATATTGCAGCAATCCAGGATATTTCCCTAAAATACCTGGAGCAGGTTATGTTTCCGTTGCGGGTCGGCGGATATGTAAAAACATTGAAAGGAAGCCAGGGAGGCTATATTTTAGCCAGGCCGCCTGAAAGTATCACTCTGCTTGAAGTTGTCGAGTGTGCTGAGGGGCCCATTGCCCCGGTCGACTGTGTTGACCACGCAGAACTGTGCGGCCGCGCAGAGCATTGTGTCACCCGGGATGTGTGGATCGGACTAAAGGATGTAATCCGAAACGAACTGGGCAGTATAACCCTGCTTGATTTGGTAGAAAAGCAGAAGCAGCTTACAGGTTGATCGCTTACGCTTAAGCTGGCTGAAGCTATCGCTTGACACTTTTATATTTTTTAGAACAGTCCGGCAGGTGAGCCGGGTGAGAAGAGGTTGGTTACGATGGAAAAGATCACTTTACTGATTGATGATATGAGCTGTGCTTCCTGCGCCCTTGGCTTGGAGAAAGGGCTTCAGGAAACTGAGGGTATTGTAAGCGCAACGGTTAATTTTGCCGCTGCGAAAGCTTACCTGGAATATGATCCTGATAAACTGGCGGTTGAACAGATCCTGACCAGGGTCAGCGATGCCGGATATAAGGGCATGCCAGAGAACGCTTTTTCATCAGTTGTTGACGAGGTTCTCTCCATAGAAGGAATGCACTGTGCCTCCTGTGCCATGGGGCTGGAAGGCACTTTAAAAAATGCAGCAGGAGTCATTGAAGCATCTGTAAACCTGGCAACCGAAAAGGCGCACGTTAAGTATGACAGAAAAAAAATAAATCACGCAGGCCTGATCGAACTGGTAAAAAGCGCCGGCTACAGTGTAGTTGAAACTGGCGGGGAACTAAAAGGACTGAAAAGCTCCGGACCTGAGGTTGAACGTGATCTGCAAACGGTGATCAAGGCAGCCAGAAGGATGTGGCTGGCGGTTGCCTTTGCCGGAGCGATCATGGTTCTGATGATGATCAATATGTTTGTTGTTCCTATCCCCGGTTATTTTTCAATTTCGGCGCTGCTGGCAATCCCGGCTATCTTTATTGCCGGCTGGGAGACTCACCGGGGAACCCTGAAAGCTCTTAAACGCTTCAACGCCAACATGGATACCCTGGTTACTTTAGGCTCGGCGCTTCCGTACTTCCTGAGCCTGCTTAATTTCTGGTTTCCACTGACTACCTTCATCGAGATGGCGGCCAGTATCATGGCTCTCCACCTGGTGGGGCGGTTTTTGGAAGCCAAAGCCAAGGGGCGCGCTTCGCAGGCTATAAAAAAACTACTGGCCCTTGAAGCGAAGACAGCTCGCGTAATCGAAGACGGCGCGGAGCGCGAAATAGCGATAGAAGATCTGCTGCCCGGGATGGTGATGCTCATCCGCCCCGGCGAAAAGATTCCCACGGATGGGGTGGTAACCAGCGGCAGCAGCAGCGTTGATGAATCGATGGCAACCGGAGAATCGATACCGGTGGAGAAAAGCGATGGCAGTGAGGTAATCGGGGCAACAATCAACGGCCGGGGCGCCCTGCAGGTTAGAGCTTCCAGGGTTGGTAAAGATACTTTCCTGGCCCAGGTGATCAGAATGGTTGAAGAGGCCCAGGGGTCTAAAGTGCCGATCCAGGAGTTCGCCGACCGGATTACCGGGTACTTTGTGCCCGCAGTTTTGGTGGTGGCTATTGCAGCATTCTCTTCGTGGCTGCTCTTTCCCGAGTTTCACCGCTCCCTTGTTGAATTTTTCAATCCGCCGTGGGCTAATTTAAGCTCGCCCCCGTTGACTTTAGCCTTTATGGCCGCAACGGCGGTGTTGGTGATCTCCTGCCCCTGTGCCCTCGGTTTGGCTACCCCCACTGCCCTGATGGTTGGCAGCGGTCTGGGCGCTGAAAACGGCATTTTGATTCGCAGCGGCGAAGCGATTCAAACTATGAAGGATGTAAAAGTAATTGCCTTTGACAAGACCGGCACCCTGACTAGAGGGAAGCCTCTGGTAACAGACCTGGTGGCGGCAAACGGTTTCAGCGAGGAAGAACTACTCTCTTTTGCCGCAGGGGTTGAGGCTGTTTCCGAACATCCGCTCGGCGCCGCCCTGGTTGAAAAAGCAGCAGCAGTTGGAGTAAAATTGGTAGCTGTTAAGAACTTCGAATCGGTCACCGGTCTGGGCGTCGCAGGGACAATTGATGGTAAAGAGGTTCTGGTAGGCAGCCGACGTCTGATGAAGAGAAATGAAATTGATTTGGCCAGACTGCCTGAGCAGATGGCAGTACTCGAAGCAGAAGGTAAAACGGTGGTTCTCGTCGCTGTTGATAAAAAGGCGGCCGGCCTGGTGGCCATTGCCGACACTTTAAAAGATGAGGCGGCTGAAGCCCTTTTGCATTTAAAGAATATGGGCCTTGTAACCGTGATGATCACCGGCGATAATCGGGTTACCGCGGAGGCGATTGCCCGCCAGATCGGGATTAGCAGAGTTGTCGCAGAGGTTCTGCCTGACGGCAAGGTCGATCAGATAAAAAAATTGCAGGAGGAATATGGACTGACCGCCATGGTGGGTGACGGAATTAACGATGCGCCGGCCCTGAAACAGGCCAACGTTGGCATTGCCATCGGCACAGGGACCGACATTGCCATTGAGGCTTCCGACATTACGCTGGTCAGGGGTAACCTCGGTTCGGTTGTCTCGGCTATTCGCCTTTCCCGGGCTACATTTATGAAGATACGCCAGAACTATTTCTGGGCCTGGTTCTACAATAGCATTGCTATTCCGGTGGCTTTTCTGGGCCTGTTGCACCCGATTATCGGTGCAGGGGCTATGGCGTTGAGTTCTCTTAATGTGGTCCTCAATTCTCTGCGGCTGAGAAGAATAGCCCTTTAAATTTTATCAGGTCACTCTCCCTGTTAGATTGGGGAAGGAAATACACTGGCGGCGGTTATTATTTCCGGCATATCCGGGAGGTAATAGCCGCCTTTTTCTATTAAAATAATGAAGGAAAAAAGGTTTATCAGGCAAGGATGTCGTATTTTCTGCTGAAGAACATAAATGTGGGAGGATCAGCTGATGAAAGTTGTCCTGGGTGAAGTAACCATTGAAATGGTAACAGGTGATATTGCCGCCCAAAAAGAGATGCAGGCCGTGGTAAATGCCGCCAATGCCCAACTTAAAATCGGCGGTGGGGTTGCGGGAGCGCTGCACAGGGCGGCAGGACCGGGGCTGGAGGAAGAGTGTCGGCCGCTGGCTCCGATAAAACCGGGAGAGGCTGTCATAACCGGGGGGCATAATCTGCCGAATCGCTATGTTATTCACTGCCTCGGACCTGTATTTGGCGTTGATCGGCCGGAAGAAAAACTGTTGGCCGATTGCTACCGTAATGCGCTTTACCTGGCTGAAGAAAGGCGCATTAGCTCGATTGCCTTTCCTTCTATTTCAACAGGGGCATTTGGTTATCCAATGCGGGCTGCCGCCGAAGTAGCCTTCAGGACTGTCAAGGAGATGTTGAAGGTATTAAGGGAAGTGAAGATAATCCGTTTCGTGCTGCACGACCAGTCAGCGCTGGCCATCCATGAAGAGGTTATGAAAATGGTTTTTAATGTGGGAAATTAGGGATAGACGGAAGACGGTGAACATTATGGATAACATCATGATGAAAGAGTTAATGAGGGCGGCAGAGGTTGCAAAAATTGCATTGGCAGAAGATGATCTGAAGAGGCTACAGACCCGGTTCACTGCTTATTTGCAGTGGCTGGAACCGCTGCTGGAGGCAGATTGTGCCGCTTGCGAACCGCTTCTCTTTGGCCACGGTGCGCCGATTGTTATGCGCGAGGACAAGGCAGAGCAGTGCGAGATGAAAGATATGGGTTACAGTGCCGCCAATTTTGAAGGCGGCTATTATGTTGTTCCACCGATCATCGAATAAGAGGCTGCCGAAGGAGGAATAAAGTGGATTCAACGACGATAAGCGCCGGACGTCTTGCCGATCAGGTAAACAAGGGTGAGTTAAAGGCGCGGGAACTGATCGAGAAAGTTTTGCAAAATGCGGAAGAACAGGACAGCAGGCTGAATATTTTTTGCAGTACCGCCGGCGAAGTAGCGTTGGACCAGGCATCAGCAGTCGATAAAAAGATCGAGGCCGGGATTTGCCTGCCTCTGGCCGGTGTACCTTTTACTATTAAAGATGATTTTATCTACAAAGCTTTACCAACTACCCTCGGATCACTTATGTTTAAAAGTTTTTACCCTCCTTACAACGCTGCGGCCGTTGAGAAACTAATCGCAGCCGGTGCTGTGGTTGTTGGGAAAACTAATATTGACAATATGGGAGTTGGGGCGACTACTTTAGACTCCCCGCAGGGCCCGACCCTCAACCCCCGGGAACCGGGAAGGATTGCCGGCAGTGCAGGCGCTGCAGCGCTGGCAGCGGGGATTTGTTCGCTGGCCCTTGAAAGCGACAGCGGTGGAGCCCTGCGGCAGGGAGCTTCGCATTGCGGGGTCTTCGGCTTCCTCCCTTCAGCCGGCCTGGTATCCCGGCACGGCCTTGCCTTACACAGCGGCTCTTTTTGCCGGGTTGGCCTCTCTGCGGCTTATCCGGAAGATCTTCCGGTTGCGCTTAACGTGATTTCCGGCTACGATCCGCGCGATCCGGCCACCGCAGCCTGTCGGGAAGTAAAAGCCAGGAGGGAAAAGCTAGATGATCTCTCAAATATCGCGGTCGGTTACTTAGAAACGCTTCCCGGTTTAGCCTCCGGCCTTCACCGGAATCTCTATCAGGATACCCTCGACAAAATTGCAGCTCTGGGCGTCAAAAAGGTTGAAGTGAGACTGACGCACCTGTCGGAAGCCTTAAGGGCTTACCAGGTGATTGCTGCTGCCGAGGCTTCATCGACCCTGCTCCGTTATGACGGAATTCGCTACGGGGAAGCGATTGAAGCCGATAATCTTGAAATGCTCTATTGTAAAACGCGAAAAGCTACCTTCAACGGGGAGGCATTAAACCGCAGCATCTTCGGCACCTACTTCTTAAGCAAGGGCGGCTACGACCGTTACTACAGGCAGGCCCTAAAAGTCTGGACCCTGGTCCGACTGGAACTGGAGGCAGCTTTCGATCAGTGCGACCTCTTATTGCTCCCTGCTGTCAGGACAGAGCCGCTTCCGGTATCAGGAGAGCCGGATTTTATCGATCTATACGAAGATAATCTTTACACCGTTCCGGCCAGCATGACGGGTAACCCTGCTCTGTGCCTGCCTGCCGGTGAACTTGGCGGGGCGCCGGTTGGGGTTCAGCTGGTCGGAAGGCTGTTTGAGGATGCCTTTTTGCTTTCAGCGGCCGTAAAAATAGCGCCGGCTTTAGCTTCAGCCCAGCAGGAGCTAGACGGGGGAGGGAACTAAGGTGGAATACGAAACAGTAATCGGGCTTGAAGTGCACGTCGAACTGCTGACCGAAAGCAAGCTCTTTTGCTCTTGTCCTAACCGGTTTGCAGCAGATCCGAACGTAAATACTTGTCCCGGTTGTCTTGGTTTCCCCGGGATATTGCCGCAGTTGAACGGAGCTGCCGTTAAAAAGGCGCTCACTGCCGCCCTGGCTTTGAATTGCGAGATAGCTCTATACAGCTACTTTGATCGAAAAAATTATTTTTACCCCGATCTGTCAAAGGGGTACCAGATCTCGCAGTTCCACGTGCCGATTGGCAGTAATGGCTACCTTGATAGTGAGGATGATCAGGGCCAATTAAAGAGAGTGCGTATCGGTCGGGTTCATATGGAAGAAGATGCCGGGAAGCTGGTGCACTCGCCGGCCGGTGATACATCGCTGGTTGATTACAATCGGGCCGGTGTGCCCCTGATCGAAGTGGTGACCGAGCCCGATCTTCGCTCATCCGGAGAAGCGCGGCGTTACCTTGAAAAGCTAAAAAGCATTCTTCAGTATGCCCGTGTTTCGGACTGTAAAATGGAGGAAGGCAGTTTGCGCTGCGACGCCAATATATCGCTCAGGCCGGCCGGCAGCAATACTCTTGGCAGCAAAACTGAGTTAAAAAATATGAACTCTTTTAAAGCGGTGGAGAAATCTCTCGAGCATGAGATCAAAAGACAGCGCGTTATTTTGAAAAGCGGCAAGGAAGTGATTTCTCAGACCCTGCGCTGGGAGGAAAACAGTCAGGAAACGATAGTGATGCGCGGTAAGCTGCAGGCTCACGACTACCGCTGTTTTGTCGATCCGGAGCTGGCGCCGATTCAACTGACTGCTGAAGAGGTGGAAGAAGCCCGCCAAAACCTGCCGGAGATGGCTGAAGAAAGGGCGGCGCGTTTTGTAAAAGCTTACAATTTACCTGAGTATGATGCAGCCATATTGACTGTTTCCCGCAGTCTGGCCGACTATTTTGAAGCCTGCATGGCTGATTACGATAACCCAAAAACGGCCGGCAACTGGATTATGGGCGAATTAACAGCCAAGTTGAACAGTGCCGGCATCGAAGCGGATTGCTGCAGTTTTACCCCTTTGTTTATGACCGAACTGCTTAAAATGATTGATGAAGGCCTGATTAGCGGTAAACTGGCAAAAGAAATCCTCGATCAATCCTTTACCGGCGGTAAAAGTCCCCGCCAAATTGTGAAAGAGGAAAATCTGACCCAGATTTCAGATCATGGAGAACTGGAGAAGATCATCAGGCAGATGATTGAAGACCACCCGGACAGCGTTGAAAACTATCGCGGCGGAAAAACCAAGGCTTTAGGTTTCTTAGTCGGACAGGTAATGAAAGAAACCAAAGGAAAAGCCAACCCGCAGCTGGTCAACGAACTTTTATTGAAAGCGCTAAAGTGACGGACTATATCTTTAATTAAATTGTTTTAAGCTTTTTTACGCAGCCTGATTTTACGATACCTGACCGTAAGCCCAGGAGAGCCATTCAAGGGCTAAGGACAGGTCTTCCTTTTCCACCGTAGCGCCACACCAGAAGCGTAAGCCACCAGGGGCGTCCCGGTATGATGCGATGTCATAGGCGACCTCTTCGGCGGCCAGCAGCTTAATCAGCTCTTTTAGCTGCCCGGGATCGAGGTCAAGCGTGAGGCAGACACTGGTATTGGAGCGAACAAGCGGGTCGGTTGCCAGGAAATTAATCCAGTCATGCTTTTTAACGCAGTCTTCAACCAGCGCCAAATTTTCTTCACTGCGTTTAATCAGGGCCGGCAGGCCGCCAATCGACTCTGCCCACTCCAAAGCGTCGAGATAGTCTTCGAGGCAGAGCATAGACGGGGTATTAATGGTCGAGCCTTCAAAAATATCAGCGATTAATTTGCCGCCCTTGGTCAGTCGGAATACTTTCGGCAGCGGCCATGGCGGTGTGTAGCTTTCAAGGCGTTGTACCGCTTTCGGTGAAAGAATCAGCATACCGTGAGCCGCTTCGCCACCAAGCACCTTCTGCCAGGAAAAAGTGACAGCATCAAGCTTCTCCCAGGGCAGGTCCATCGCAAAGACAGCCGAGGTTGCATCGCAAAGCGTTAATCCTGCGCGCTTGTTCGAGATGAAGTTCCCATCCGGCACTTTGACACCGCTGGTGGTTCCGTTCCAGGTAAATACGAGATCATGATCCTCGTTAACCAGGCTAAGATCCGGCAGCTCCCCGTATGAGGCTTTGTAAATGTTGACATTGTCGAGTTTTAGCTGGCCGGTAACGTTGTCGGCCCAGGTCTTGCCGAAGGATTCAAAGTAGACAACATCAACGGGTCTGGCCCCTAACAGGTTCCACATGGCCATCTCAAAAGCGCCGGTATCTGATCCCGGAACCAGCCCAAGCAGGTAATGATCAGGTAAACCGAGTATTTCCCTGGTTTTATCAATTGCTTTTTTAAGACGGGCTTTCCCGGCTGCACTGCGGTGCGAGCGGCCAAGCAGGGTTGGTTCGAGGTTGGCGATACTGTAGCCCGGCCTTTTGGCACAGGGACCGGACGAGAACCTGGGATTTAAGGGTTTTTGGGTTGGTTTGTTGCTCATCTAAGATAACCTCCGTCAGATACGTTCTAGTTATATTAATCATATTAATTTCTGTTTCTGTCAAGAGGGGGTTATTCAACTGAGAAAATGTAGTAATAGAGCGGTTGACCTCCGTATTGCAGCTCTACTTCTATTGCAGGGTGTCTTTCGCCGATTGTGGCCGCCAGCTTTGAGGCATCCTGGCGGGAAACGCCCTGGCCGTAAAAAATAGTCAGCAGGTCGTCTTTATCGGCAGTAAGCTTTGCGGCGAGATCGAGCGACACCTGCATCAGGTCATCACCGGCTGAGACTATTTCTTCGCCGGCAAGGCCTAAAAAATGACCGGTTTCAATCGGCTTACCATTGACTACCGTACCCCTGGTGGCATGGGTGAGTAGGCCGGTGTTGACCCGGTTTATACCGACAAGCATGGCCTGCAGATTTTCATCCAGGGAGGCGGAGGGATTGTAGGCAATTAGCGCTGCCAGCCCCTCCGGCAGAGATCTGGTTTCCAGCACCTCCACTTTTTTAGCGGAAAGGGTTTTAACCTGCTGGGCAACCATGATGATATTCTTGTTGTTAGGCAGAATAATGGCCGCTTCCCGGGGTAGTTTTTCTACCGCTGTTAATAGATCTTCTACATTGGGGTTCATCGTTTGCCCGCCGAAAACTATTTCTTCAGCGCCGAGGCTTAAAAAGATTTCGCGAAAACCTTCACCGAAGGAAACTGAAATTATTCCTACTTCCCCGGTCTGATGGTCAAGGGCACCCGGCAACAGCACAGATTTCTCCAAAGGTTTGCCGGCACTGTAGGCCCGATGGTGCTGATCGATCATGTTTTCGATTTTTATATCATGTAAGCTCCCGAAATCAAGAGCAGTTTGCAGGACTAAACCCGGAGCAGCAGTGTGGACGTGAACTTTAGCAAGGTTATGATCAGCGGCAATCAGCAAAGAATCTCCCAAGGTTTCCAACATTTCTTTTAAACCACTGAAATTGCCTCTGGAGGAACGGATGATCACTTCGGTGCAGTACGGATAGTCTAGATTAAAAAGTTCTGGGCTGTTAAGGTTTAAGGATTCAGGCTGATCTTTTAATGCAATAGAGCTTTCTTCTTTGTAGGAGATCAGTTCATTAAGCGATTTTTTCAGGGAGAAAAGACAGCCTTCAAGAAAGACCAGCAGCCCCAGGCCTCCGGCATCGACCACACCCGCTTCTTTAAGGGCAGGCAGCATTTCGGTTGTTTTTGCCAGGGTTTTCTTACCGCTTACTATTGCTGCTTCCATGCTGCTATAAAAGTTTTCACCTTTGCGAGAAGCCGCCCTGATGGCGCGGGCCATTTCACGTGCCACAGTTAAGATAGTGCCCTCGACCGGTTTTGATACTGATTTGTAGGCGTATACTACTCCATACTGAAAAGCTTTGCTCAGTTCTCCGGGGGTAATCGCTTTCTTTTTCCGCAGACCGCGGGCGATGCCGCGCAGGATCTGTGACAAAATAACGCCGGAGTTGCCGCGGGCGCCCATCAGCGCTTTATAAGCAACGATTTCAGAGAGTTCTCCGATCGATTCGCCTTCGTAGTCGAGCGAACCATCAAGGGCTGATTGCAGGGTCATGCTCATATTGGTGCCCGTATCGCCATCAGGAACCGGAAAAACATTAAGCGCGTTAATACGCTCTTTCTCCCGGTCAAAAAAAATGTTGGCGCCCAGTAACATCTTTTTAAAATCGCCGGCACCTAGATACTTTTCAGGCAAGGCCTGTTCTGTGCTTGTCACGAATGGGCAACTCCTTGTAGGACCAGTTTTTCTATACAGAATAATAGCATAATTAAGAGCTGCAGGCGAATCCAGTAAAAATAGCTTGCCTAAAAAGAATCTGCAGGCTTAAACATGGTTGCGCAGCAACGGTTCGGCCGGGTGCGGTTCCAAATAGGTTTGACCGGCTAGATAAGAGGTCTTGTATTTTCGAACATAATGGTTGATCAGGGTTAAAGGAACAACCAGTGGGATGATCTGCCGGGCATATCTTTCGATCAGCTCAACCAGTTCAGCCTGTTCATCAGAACTGTTCAGTTTCTTGAAATAACCGATGATGTGGTAGAGGACGTTGACATTTTTTTTAACGGTTGCTCTATACGCGAGAGCAGCCATCAGTAAATCATGATAGGTAGTCAACAGCTTAGCAGTCGGCAAATCTTTACCCGATGCCACAAGCCGGCCCATGGCAGAAAGTATTTTCGGGCTATGGGCCATTAACTGCAGCTTGTGACGGGCATGAAAGCCAATCAGTTTTTTTTGTAGTCTGCTTCGTCGGCATAAAACTCTTTCCAGCGGTGGTAGCAGAAGACTCTTTCGATAAAATTTTCGCGTAAGGCGGCATCGTGGAGGCGCCCTTCCTCTTCAAGCGGTATAAGCGGAAAATTATCAGCAAAAGCGGCGGCAAACAAGCCGCGCCCTGTTCGTTGTGCCGGGCCTGACTCGCCGTACACCTTGATCCGGTAGAGGCCAGAACTGGGAGAATCCTTTTTAAAGATAAATCCGCAGAGTCCTGCTGTTTCCAGTTCTTTAACCTTTTTGTCGCAAAACTTAAGCATCTGCCCGGTCAGATCCACTTTTGTTCTGGTGGTCAGCAGGCGGGGTTTTTCAGGATCGCCAACCAGGCGCATTGTTTCGCGGGGAACCGGTAGTCCACATTCCACTTCAGGGCAGACCGGAATAAAATCAAAGTATTGGCCAAGAATATCGGTTATGTAGCGGTCATGCTTGTGCCCGCCATCATAGCGGACAGGGTTGCCGAGGAGACATGAACTAACTCCGATCTTAATCTTCTCTGTCATCTTTTTATCCTCCATGGCTCATAATTTCGACTTAGAGGGTTGAATTCCTTTAACCTGAGTGCCTGTTTTTATTAGTGAACTGTTAAAGATTCACTGCAGGCGCTTAATTATTTGTTATAATTGCTTTGTTGGAAAAACTTCGATTGTCTTGTGCAGTCTGCTGGGGGGCAGTTAAAATGTCTATAATTCTGGAAAAGCCAATATTTCATACAATCATGGTGCTGTTGGCAGCAGTCTTGCTCGTCTTTTCAACGGCAGTTCAAGCTAATGCTCGTTCATTGGAGATTTACCATGTTGAGATCGACGCGGCAGTTTTGCCTAACGGGGATCTGAAAGTTGTTGAGCAGCGGACAATTAATTTTAATGGTCAGTTCAGGGGCGCTGACCAGAAAATTTATTTTAACGAGATCGAATTATTCAGTGAAGTTATGATTCGTGAGGGAACGCATTATTACACCTTAGTTGATCAGTTTCCCACCTCGGAGCCCGGGACATATGCAATCAGGGTTTTCGGTGAAGATTACTTCATGGTTGACTGGAGTTTTGATGCTTATAACGAGCAACGCATTTTTACTCTTGAATACATAGCTCGTGATGCTATTGTTGTTCATGATGATGTGGCGGAGCTTTATTATAAATTTGTTGGAGAGGAATGGGAATTTCCGGCCGGCAGTGTCAGGTTAACCCTTACTCTACCTGTCGGAGCAGCGGATGGTGAGGTTTTAGCATGGGGTCATGGCCCTGCTCATGGTGAAGTGGAGATCAAAAGCCCCGAAAAAATTGTCTGGTATGTGGCACCTTTGGCGGCCAGAACATTTCTTGAAGGACGGGTGGCTTTCCCCCGTGAGCTGGTATCGGAATCAACCAGGCTCAGCGGTAAAGAAGCGCTGGATTCGATCATTGCGGAAGAAAAACGCTGGGCAACACAGTCTAATATCAGCAGAGCGGCAAAAATATATCAGCCGCTTTATTCTCTGCTGATCTTCATCCCGGTGGGGTTGGGACTTTTCAGCATGTGGCGCAAAGCTGCCAATAAAGGCAACGTTTACAAGGGAGACTATTACCGTGAGCTGCCGGGGGCATATCCACCCGAGGTTGCCGGTTATTTATGGAATAAGAAGAAGATCCAGAACGAATCTCTGGCAGCCGGCATCCTTGATTTGGCCCGACGCAGACACTTGCAGATCGAACCGCTACAGAAAGAAGATAGATCCGGTAAAGCAAAGAAAGATGATTTTCAATTAACAGAGCTGCATAATGAAGAAGTTAAAGGCTCAGTGGATAAAGTGGTCAGCGATTTTCTATTTGGACCGGTTTATGAGGAATTTAATCCTGAGAGTGAAGAGGAAAAAGTAGTAAACGAAAAAAACCAATTACTTTTAGCCAGATTCAGGATTTTGCAAAAAAGAAACCACGTGAATTCCATAAATTTTATAATGAATGGAAGAGCACAGTCGAGCGCCTTAGCAAGGGGCAGAAATTTTTTACGGAAAAGGCTGCCTTTAATTTGGGCTGCCTTCCCTCCTTTTTGATGATCAGCGGCGGTGTTTTAGCCATGATTTGGGGAGAACTTTTCCTCTTCGGCGCTGCATTAATTGTTGGAGCTTTGCTGCTCTTTTTTGTGTCGCCTAACCTCTATTACACCGCGTATGGAGCTGATCAACTGGCCAAATGGAGCGCTTTCAGGCGGTTTCTGCTGCACTTTTCCAAGCTGGATCGATCAACTGTCCCTTCTTTGGTTGTCTGGGAGCATTACCTGGTATATGCGGTGGTTTTGGGGGTGGCTAAACAGGTTATAGATCAACTGGCCCTTGTTTTCCCCCGTTTGGAAGCGGATCCTACTTTTAACCAGACCAGCTGGTCAAGAATGAACGCTGCTCAGACTGCCCTGATTATTAATAATATGAATACGATGACCAGATCGCTAAATAATACGGTCAGCAGCGCCTCCAGGACTGCCTCAAGCGCCATTGCTGCTGCTTCGTCTACTTCCAGCGCCGGCTCTTCGGGAGGTTTTTCGTCCGGCGGTGGTTTCGGAGGCGGATTTTCCGGTGGTGGCGGCGGAGGCTTTGGCGGCGGAGGCGGAAGTTTCAGGTAAGATTGATAAAATATGATGGAACTTATGATTATCAAGGACGGTCTATTTTAAAAAGATTGCTGAGGGGATGTGTGAAAAATGATCAGCAAAAAATGGTTAGCCTACTCTATTTTAATAGCAGCTTTATTACTGATT
>Ga0208244_101333_pt1 | contig 13922 bp, 10 predicted proteins | sample SubbioCR12Aug_5A_FD_184828 | JGI IMG/M metagenome (GOLD analysis project Ga0208244, IMG submission 184828) | Serpentinite rock and fluid subsurface biosphere microbial communities from McLaughlin Reserve, California, USA - CR12Aug_5A (SPAdes) | ecosystem: Environmental > Terrestrial > Deep... | reverse complement strand
CTGTCAGTCACCTTGTTCGAGAAGATGCCCATCCAGCAAGCCTTGCAGGGCATCGGCTACAGTCCAGACTACACCGAAGCATGCAACCAATTGAATCTATTCGATTCTTAACCGGACACTAGTGAAAAGCGTGTATATATCGATGAGTCGGGTGATGAGGGCTTTACCTTTTTACCTAATGAGCAAGGAAGTTCACGTTGGTTGGTGTTGTCGGCACTGGTTTTTCGCCGGGAAAATGATTTGCTTGCAGTGGAGCTTGCGCGTCAAGCGCGAGAATTGTTGAAGAAGCCTCCCAAGCATCCCTTGCATTTTCGTGAGTTAAAGCATGAGCAGAGAGTGCCTTTTGTCAGGATGATCGGTCAAGCCAAAGCGAGATCGGTGAATGTGTTGATTCACAAACCTTCGATTCCTGAACCTGAAAATTTTCAGCAGCTTAAGTATTCGCTGTATCGATATGCTTGTCGATTGCTGCTGGAACGGGTTTCGTGGTTTTGCAGAGACCATTATCGAGATGAGCAAGGTAATGGCCGTGCGGAACTGATATTTTCCAATCGTAGCGCCATGTCTTACGAAGATTTACGCAGTTATTTGCAACAGTTGAAAGATGATGTAATGCATGATGTGCGGATTGATTGGAATGTGGTTGATCCTGGGCTTGTCAGGCCGGTAAATCATGACCAATTAGCTGGTTTGCAGTTGGCTGATGCAGTTGCAACGAGTGTGTTTTATGCGGTACATAAAAATCAGTACGGGGAGCAAGAAGATCGATATCTGAAACTAGTGTCTCCGATTATTTATCGTCGAGATGGAAAAATGGAGGGGTATGGCCTGAAATTTTGGTGCGACGACAAGGACGAGATTGCCCGAGTACTAGAAGTTGCAGGGAAATAAAGATGATGCGTAAAAATAAAAAAGCAGGCCCTGAGTTCGAGGATCCCGCCCACTTGAGCTGCCACTGTTTCCAGCGACCTCTACAAATCTCACGCTTGCCTGCGAAAGCAATTTTACACAATATGCTATATGAAATACAAGAATAAATTCCTAATATATTGAAAATATAAGTTTTTTACAATCCATTCAGGGGCGTGTCAGTTGCTCCAGTTCTGCTCAAGCCATTGGAAACCGGCGGCACTGACACCTTCACGCAGTTCCTGCATGGCGGCGGCAACCATTCCCGCCGGGCCCTTGACGCCGAGCTCAATGGATTTCTGCGGGCCCAGCCTGGGCAGACTGAAGATCCGGGTTTCGGGGTATTGGGTTGTCAGCCAGTTCATGAGGTCGATCAGCTGGCTTTCGGCACCATCCAGTACCAGTATCGCCTCCTCGACATAATCGCTCTTGTGGAAAAGTTCGGAGTAGTGCTTATCGAGAATCCAGTCCGTCATCGGCCAGGCCATCTGCGGAAAGCCCGGCATGAAGTAGTGCGAATCAATCGAGAAGCCGGGCACGCGGTTGACCGGGTTGGGAATCAAGGTCGCGCCCTGCGGGAAATCGGCCATCAGTACGCGTTTGGGATAGGCGCCTTCGCCGAACTGCGCTTCGATCTCGGCTACGGCGCCCGCATGGCGTTCAATCGGCACGCCAGCCGCCGTAGCTGCTGCCTGTCGTGTGCGGTCGTCCGGCGTGGCGCCGATGCCGCCGAAGCAGAAGACAATGTCGCCGGTCGCCATGCTGCGGCGCAGCACTTCCGTGATGTGGTCTTGCTCGTCGCCGATGTATTCGGCGCGTGAGAGTTGCAGACCGCGTTGTTTCAGTGCGTCTATCAGCCGTTTGAGGTGAGCGTCCTCCCGTCTGCCGGAGAGGATTTCATCGCCGATGATGATGGCGCCGAAATGCGGGGTTTCATTGCTGGTATTCAATGCTTGGTTTCCATTCAGTTCTGTCGTGGGTCGTCCGGCGCTTCGACCGGTTATCCTGCTATCGGTTGCCTGGTGCCCGGCACCTGCGATTTTTCCGTAGCAGGCAACGGCCGTTGAACTTGAACCGCTACAATAGGCTCTGAGTAAGCCAACACTGAAAATTCAGACCATGAGCAACGACAATCCGGATGATGAAATCATGTGTCCGTGTAGCGGCACGCGGCGCGGGCAGATTCGCGCCTATTTCCTGCAGGGGCTCGATGCCGATGCCATTTCGCGCAAGACCGGTGCCTTGTCCGGCTGTGGTGGCTGCGAATGGGATATCGGTGAGTATCTGCAGGCGCTTGCGGCTGAGGCCGAAGCGGACAAGCCGGCAAGCTGAGCCTTTACGGCAACCTTCAGTGCGCCGCTTCCCAGTTCGCGCCGGCGCCCACTTCCGCCAATAGTGGCACATCCAGTTTGGCCACGCTCTGCATCAGTTGCGGCAGCCTCTCTTTCACCAAGCTCAGTTCTGTTTCCGGCACTTCCAGCACCAGTTCGTCGTGTACCTGCATGATGAGTTTGCTCTGCAGCTTCTCCTTTTCCAGCCAGCCCTGCACCGCGATCATCGCCAGTTTGATGAGGTCGGCCGCCGTGCCTTGCATGGGCGCATTGATGGCGGCACGTTCGGCGCCGGCGCGGCGCATGCCGTTAGGACTGTTGATCTCCGGCACCCACAGGCGGCGGCCGAAATAGGTTTCGACATAACCCTGCGCCTTGGCCTGCGCGCGCGTACTGTCCATGTATTCGCGCACGCCGGGATAACGGGCGAAGTAACGCTCGATATAACTAGCGGCCGCACTGCGTTCGATGTTGAGGTTCTGTGCGAGGCCAAAGGCGCTCATGCCGTAGATCAGGCCGAAGTTGATGACCTTGGCGTAGCGCCGCTGCTCGCTGCTGACGGCGTCACGTTCGACACCGAAGATTTCGGCAGCGGTGGCGCGGTGGATATCCTCGCCGGCGGCGAAGGCCTTGAGCAGGCCTTCGTCCTGCGACAGGTGCGCCATGATGCGCAGCTCGATCTGCGAATAGTCAGCAGAGACGATGCAGCTGCCGGGCGGGGCGATGAAGGCTTCGCGGATGCGGCGGCCTTCGGCCGTGCGCACCGGGATATTCTGCAGGTTGGGGTCGGAGCTGGCGAGTCGGCCGGTGACGGCCACCGCCTGGCTGTAGCTGGTATGCACGCGGCCGGTGTTGGGGTCTATCATTTTCGGCAGCTTGTCGGTGTAGGTCGATTTCAACTTGGCCATGCCGCGGTATTCGAGAATGACCTTGGGCAGCGGGTAATCAAGCGCCAGTTCCTGCAGCACGTCCTCATCGGTGGACGGTGCGCCGGACGGGGTCTTTTTCAGCGGCTTGATGCCGAGCTTGCCAAAGAGTATTTCCTGCAGCTGTTTGGGTGAGCCCAGGTTGAAAGGCTGGCCGGCCAGCTCGAAGGCCTGTTGCTCCAGATCCATCAGCTTCTGCCCAAGTTCGTGGCTTTGCTGGTTCAGCATCTGGCGGTCGATCAGCACGCCGTTGCGCTCAATGGTAAACAGGATGTTGGATACCGGCATCTCGATTTTGCCGTAGATGCGCGCGAGTTTTTCGTCACGTTCGATCTGCGGATACAGCGTTTCATGCAGTTGCAGGGTGATGTCGGCATCTTCGGCGGCGTATTCGCTGGCGACGTCAACGGTGACCTGGCTAAAGCTGACCTGCTTGGCGCCCTTGCCGGCGACTTCCTCGTAGGTGATGGTCTTGACGCCCAGGTGACGCATGGCGAGGTCGTCCATGCCGTGGCTGCGATGGCTTTCCAGCACGTAGGACTGTAGCAGCGTATCATGCTGGATGCCGTTCAGTGCGATGCCGTGGTTCGCCAGCACGTGCTGGTCGTATTTGAGGTTCTGGCCGACCTTTTTGATCTCTGTACTTTCCAGTATCGGCCGGATTTTGGCGATGGTGCTGTCGAAATCCAGTTGTTGCGGTGCGCCGGCATAATCGTGCCTGAGCGGCAGATAGGCCGCTTCGCCGGAAGTCACGGCGAAAGACATGCCGACCAGCTTCGCCAGCATGGGATCGAGTGAAGTGGTTTCGGTATCGAAGCAGAACAGTGGTGCCGATTTGAGTTTTTGCAGCCAGTGGTCGAGTTCTGTTTCATGCAGCAAGGTCTGGTAATGTCGTTTTTGCACGGTGGCTGCGGCGAACAGGTCAGTGGGTGCGTGGTGCCGGTCGGATTGGGTGGATAAAGTAGGTGTCGATTGAGTAGGTGTTGCTGACACGTTGCCCGTCTGCTGCGGCTGGTCGAGCTCACGACGCCAGCTCTTGAAATCCAGACGGTCGAACAGCTCGATCAGTTTGGTCTTGTCCTGTGGTTGCGGCGCGAGGTCGGCCAGATTTTCGCGGATGCCGACATCGCAGCGGATGGTGATCAACTCGCGCGCGATGGGCAGCCAGGGCAGGGCCTTGCGCAGATTCTCGCCGACCACGCCGGTAATCTCGTCGGCATGCGCCACGATGTTGTCGAGCGAGCCGTACTGTTTCAGCCATTTGACTGCGGTCTTGGGCCCGACTTTTTCCACGCCCGGCACATTGTCCGAACTATCGCCGATCAGGATCAGGTAATCGACGATCAAGCTGGGCGGAATACCGAACTTGGCTTCGACGCCGGCGACATTCAATACCTCGTCGCCCTTGCGGAAGGCGTTGGGCATGGTGTTGACCAGTGTCACATGCTCGTTCACCAGTTGCGCAATGTCCTTGTCACCGGTGGAAATGATGACGCGCATGCCTTCACGCTCCGCCTGTTTCGCCAAGGCGCCCATGACATCGTCGGCCTCCACGCCATCTTCCACGATCAGCGGCCAGCCCATGGCCTTGATGGCGGCATGCAGCGGTTCTATCTGCGCGCGCAGATCATCGGGCATGGCGGCGCGGTTGGCCTTGTATTCCGGGTAGATGTCGTCCCTGAAAGTTTTACCCTTGGCATCGAACACGCAGGCGCTATAATCGGCAGGGTAGTCCTTGTGCAGCCGACGCAGCATGTTGAGCACGCCCTGGATGGCGCCGGTGGGTTCGTTCTGGCGGTTACGCAGATCCGGCATGGCGTGGAATGCGCGATACAGATAGGACGAGCCATCGACCAATAACAACGTTTTCATATGGGATCCTGATATGTCTGCTGCAAAAAAATTACCCAAAGTGATTGATCCGGAAATCCTGGAGCAAATGCACCCCTCGCACGAGTCGTGGCATGCATTCGAGATTATGTCAGAATTCGTCGATGCCACCGAACGGCTGAAGCAGATTACCCCGGCAGTCTCCATTTTCGGCAGTGCGCGTACCAAGCCCGATCACCCGCATTACAAACTGACGGAAGTGATTGCCAGAAAGCTCTCGGATGCCGGCTTCAGTGTTATTTCTGGCGGTGGTGGCGGTATCATGGAAGCGGCGAACAAGGGTGCTTATTACGGAAAATCTGCCAGTATCGGGCTGAATATCGTGTTGCCGCATGAGCAGGCGAGCAACCCGTATCAGGATGTCGGCCAGAACTTCAATCACTTCTTCATGCGCAAGGTGATGTTCGTCAAGAATGCTTCGGCCTATGTCGTCATGCCGGGCGGTTTTGGTACGCTGGATGAATTGATGGAAGCCCTGACGCTGATCCAGACCAGCAAGACGCGCAAGATTCCGCTGATACTGGTCTGTTCGGATTTCTGGGAAGGGCTGCTTGATTGGCTGCGTAACACGCTGGTTGCGCAAGGGATGGCCTCGCCGGAGGATATGGACCTGATGCAGGTGATCGACGACCCGGACCAGGTTGTCGAGGCGATCTTTCAGCATTACGAACATCGCGGTTTCGAGCCTTCGCCGACCGAGTTGCAGATTCAGCTTTACCTGTAGGCGCAATGTAATATTTGAGCGCAGTCCGCGATGCTTTTTGATAGAATCTGATTGTCTTTATATGGATACCCAGTTATGCGCCGCATTCGATTGTTTCTTGCAGTTTCCTTGATGTTGCCCATGATGGCACAGGCGGCGGATAAAATCCCGCCGGATCTCGAGCCATTGCCGGACGTGCCGCCGCCGCCCATGGTGCTGGATGGCGCCGGGGTGGATGAGCCCGAAGTGACGATTATTCAGAAGGACGGGGAAACGGTCGAGGAGTATCGTATCAATGGTGAGCTTTACATGCTGAAAATCACGCCGAAACACGGTGTGCCGTACTATCTGCAGAAGGAAGATCAGGATGGCGGCTGGTCGAGATTCGATGGCCCATCGCCACCGCTGAGCATTCCGAAATGGGTCATTTTCCGCTTTTAATCCGCTTGTTTTACTAAGGTAGGCAGGCGCCATGCGTTGAAAGCTGGAGCGCCTGTCTTGTATTTATGTCCGTATTTACAACCGTTACCGAAGCGCAGCTCAGTACCTGGCTAACCAATTACCCGCTGGGCGAGTTGTTTGAGCTAAAGGGCATCGCTTCCGGCATCACCAACACCAATTATTTTGTCACGACCACGACAGGCCGCTATGTACTGACCCTATTCGAGAAGAATACGGCGGAGGAGCTGCCTTATTTTCTCGATCTGATGAGCCATCTGGCGACGCATGACATTCCCTGTCCGGCGCCGGTGCACCGGAATGACGGCAAGACTCTGGGTAACCTGAACGGCAAGCCGGCAGCACTGGTGACTCGCCTGCGCGGCAAGTCGCTGGAGCAGGTGAGTGCGACGCATTGCAGGGAAATCGGCCGGATACTGGCGCGCATGCACCATGCAGGCGAATCTTTCGAGCAGCGTATGGAGAATCCGCGCGGCAAGGCTTGGCGTACCAGTACTGCGGTTGAAGTCATGCCGCATATGGAAACCAAGGCGGCTACCTTGCTCAGACGCGAACTCAAGTATCAGGCCGAGCAGTCGCTGGCAGATTTACCGCAGGGCGTGATTCATGCCGATCTGTTCCGCGACAACGTCCTGTTCGACGGCAATGAACTGGGCGGGCTGATCGATTTCTATTATGCCTGCAACGATGTGCTGCTTTATGATGTGGCGATAGCCGTCAATGACTGGTGTGTGGAGTCAGATGGCAGTCTCGATGGCGAAAGGGAGCAGGCCTTGCTGGAGGGTTACGAGCAGTTTCGCAAGCTGACGGATCAAGAGAAATCCGCATGGCCGCTGATGTTGCGTATCGCTGCCGTGCGTTTCTGGCTTTCGCGCCTGTATGACATGTATTTCCCGCAGGAAGGGGAACTGATACATGCCAAGAATCCGGAACACTTCCAGTCCATCCTGCAGCATCACATGCAGCAGCAGGCTGAGGTTTTTGATTGATGCAGGACACCACCGACAAGCATGGGAAGATGAATTCGTTCAAGGCCGGTCTGGACTGGGTCTATCGCAGCGTGTTTCTGTTCAGGCAGAATCCGCCCAAGTGGCTGCTGCATGCGCTGTTATATGCGATTCTGTTCATCATGCTGCCTTCGATTCCAGCCATGCCGGTATTGATCAGTCTGCTCATCATCCTGTTCTGGCCAACATTTCTTGCACTGTTCATGGGCGTGTTTCGCGAGGCAGACCTGGGGCGCGATACCGAGCCCAAGGAACTGGTGGAAGAGATCAAGCCGAATTTCGTCAAACTGATCACGCTGGGTGGGATTTTTCTGGCTTATGGCATCCTGACCGGCGTGCTGGTCAAGAACGAAATGGCCGAGCTGAATGCGCTGGTGACTGAGAAGGCGGAAGCGGAATTCGTCATGCAGCAGCTGTTGCCGCTGATCTTCAAGATGTTGCTGATATTGACACCGATGATCATGGCCAGCTGGTTCTCGCCGATGCTGGTCGGTTTTTATGGTTACAGTGTGCTTGAAGCGATCAAGCACAGTTTCTGGCAATGCGGCAAAAACCTGATAGCGATTACAGTGTCCTGGAGCATACTCAGTGTGGCCCTGTTTCTCGTACTGCTGATTGCCGGTATCTTCGTCGGCATCATCAGCGCCATATCGGCCTTGCTCGGTACCTTCCTCATGAGTCTGGTCGTGTTCGCCATGTTGCTGCTGGTGACCTATTTTCTGCTGGCCATTCAGTATTACAGCTATCGCCATGTCTACTATCATCCGGAAGCCATAGCGGAAGACGCTACCAGCTAGAACCTCTTGCAGCTAGAACCTCTTGGCTGGAACCTCTTGGCTGGAACCTCTTGGCTGGAACCTCTTGGCTGGAACCTCTTGGCTGGAACCTCTTGGCTGGAACCTCTTGGCTGGAACCTCCCGGCTAGACCTTCTCCAGTTTTGCATATTCCAGCGCCAGCCATTTCAGGCCTTCGCGGCCGAAATTGACCTGCACCCGCAGGTCGTTGCTACTGCCTTCGTAACTCACGACTACGCCCTGACCGAATTTACTGTGAGCCACAGACTGGCCGACTTTCCAGGGCAGGGCATCTTTCTGTCTGGGTCTTGGTGCATGGTTCTGGGTGATGTCCGCCTGTGCCATCCTGCCCGGGCTGGCCGTTGCGTTGAGGCGCTTGAGCAACTCTTCCGGAATCTCGTCGAGGAAGCGCGAGGGGATGCCGTAACGTACCTGCCCATGCAGCATGCGGCTTTGCGCGTGACTCAGATATAACCGCTGTCTTGCCCGGGTCACAGCGACATACATCAAACGCCGTTCCTCTTCCAGGCCGCTGGCTTCGTACATGCTATGTTCATGTGGGAACAGGCCTTCTTCCAGACCACTGATGAAGACTGTTTTGAATTCCAGGCCTTTGGCCGAATGTACGGTCATCAGTTGCAGTGCATCGCGCCCGGCGTCGGCCTGATGTTCGCCAGCTTCCAGGCTGGCGTGGCTCAGGAACTGCGTCAGCATGGATTGCGTTTCGCCGTTCTCGTCGACCTGCATGCCGATGTCCTGATTCATGAAGGCGACCGCTGCATTGACCAACTCATCCAGGTTGGCGATACGGTCTTCACCTTCCTTTTCGCCCATATAATACTGGCGCAAACCGGAGAGGCTGCTGGCCAGTTCAGCCATTTCCGGCAGCGTGAGGCCGATCGCTTCTTCCTGCATCTGTTTGATTAGCGCAACAAAGCCTTCGATACCTTTGCCCGGCCTGCCATCGCCGACCTTGCTGATGGCGGCTTGCCACAGGCTACAGGACTGCTGGCGGGCGGTTTCCTGCAACTGTTCCAGACTGCGGGCGCCGATGCCCCGGGTCGGGAAATTGATCACACGCAGCAGTGCGGTATCGTCCTCCGGGTTGGCAATCAGGCGCAGATAGGCCAGCGCATGTTTGATTTCGGCGCGTTCGAAGAAGCGCAGGCCGCCATAGACGCGGTAGGGCAACCCGGCAGTGAACAACGCATGTTCCAGCACACGCGACTGGGCGTTGGAACGGTAGAGCATGGCGATCTGGTTCAGGTCCACGCCTTCGGCGCGCAGCATCTTGATTTCATCGACAATGAAATTTGCCTCGTCGATGTCGTTATAGGCCTGATAGACACGTATCGGCTCACCCTTGCCGGCCGAGGTCCAGAGATTCTTGCCGAGACGGTTGCGGTTGTGCGTGATGATGGCATTGGCGGCGTCGAGAATGTTGCTGTGCGAGCGGTAGTTCTGCTCAAGCTTGACGATGCTTTGTACATTGAAGTCGTGTTCCAGGTCGCGCATGTTGCCGACCCGTGCGCCGCGGAAAGCATAGATTGACTGGTCGTCATCGCCGACGGCGAAGATACAGTTGTGTTCTCCGTTATTTCCCTGGCCGGCCAGCAGCTTGAGCCACAGATATTGCAGGCGGTTGGTATCCTGAAACTCGTCCACCAGTATGTACTTGAAACGCCCCTGATAATGCTGACGGATGCTGGCGTCACGGCCCAGGAGTTCGTAACAGCGCAACAATAATTCGGCAAAGTCGGCGACGCCTTCGCGCTGGCACTGCTTGTCGTATTCCTCGAAGATCTCGCGCATGCGCTGCGAGTGGCTGTCATAGGCCTCTACGCTATGCGCGCGCAGACCTTCTTCCTTGCAGCTGTTGATGTAGCCCATGACCTGCTTGGGCGGGAATTTCTCGTCATCGACATTCATGGCTTTCATCAGGCGCTTGATGCTGGAGAGTTGGTCGGCGCTGTCCAGGATCTGGAAGGTTGCCGGTAAACCGGCTTCCCTGTGATGAGCACGTAGCAGGCGGTTGCAGAGTCCGTGAAAGGTGCCGACCCACATGCCGCGCGTGTTGATCGGCAACATGGCTGAGAGCCGGGTCAGCATTTCCTTGGCGGCCTTGTTGGTAAAGGTTACGGCCAACAGGCCATGCGGTGAAACCTGCCCGGTCTGAATCAGCCAAGCGATGCGTGTGGTGAGTACTCGTGTCTTGCCGCTACCGGCGCCGGCGAGAATCAGCGCGGATTGGTGTGGCAGGGTGACGGCTTCAAGCTGTTTTTCGTTAAGGCCGGCGAGCAGGTTGTCGGAACTGGTGTACATATTCATGCGCATTATTATCGCATGCAAATGTGCTGAAGATTTGAGCTTTGAGAATGGAACTAATGGCGATAGCGGTCTGTCATAGAAACAGACGAGAACATCCGTCCCCCGCTTCTCCTCCCTGAGCGGGTAGCCTTACTGATGAGGCTTCTCTACCCCGATTTCATCCCCTTTAATCGGGGTTTTTTTTGTCCGTCGCACATGCATATGATTTCTGCGCGCGGTAATGAATTCGAGTCAGCATGCGCAGTATATGCCACTATTTTTCCGGAAGTAAAGCGCGGCGTGCATGCGCTGACGATACTCGCCGACTCAGCTTTGGCCGACATCGAGCCCGGAAAAAACAAAAGCCCGCATCACCAGCCTGTGTAAAACCCAGTCTGACAGCCGGTAAATTGAGACAATGCCTGTTATCGCGAGATAACAGGCATTGTTACTTATGGGATTTGTGGGATTTGTACAAGGAGAAACGAGATCACAGGGGGCGCTGTTTCCGGTCTCGCTGGATGAGTGAGCAAAAACTATAAAAACCAATAACGCAACGTGCTTTGTACTGTCCAAGATTTATCAACAGCTCTTTATATATCTTGATAACTATTTAATCCTCACAACCCCAACTTTCCCATCCAGACTAAGGTTGGACTTGATCCGGCGTGAGGGAACCGCCAGCTCAGCACTGATACTGCCTGCAATATCCTGATTCGGCTGCACATCAAGATTGCCGCGCGCCTTGAGTTGGGGTGCGTCCAACACAAGCTGGCGATATTGATATACTCCCTGCCTGAGCTGTAATTTTCCACTGAGCCGATCAAAACGAGTCGTGTTCCCGCTGCCACTGCCGGAAACCATATGATTGGCCAGATCGATGCCATTGAACCTGCCATCCCGCACCTGGAAGCTGGCATCGATCTCTGCGGCCTCCGCCAGCCCTCGCGCCTCATCCGCCACACTGGTAAACGCAGCGGTGGCATTGAGGATACCGTCGACGGAGGCGCTGCTTTTCATGGCGGACAGGGCGAGCGGCAGCCTGACTTGCTCCAGCTCAAAGTTACCGGACGCTATGGGCCGAGCCGACCACTCCAGGACACCTGCAGCCTTGAAACTGCCGCCATAGAGTTCGCCCTCCATGCTGCTGAAACGCACCTGATTACCGCCGGCAATACCCACCGCATTGAATGTACCGAACCGCAGGCCGTTGGCCAGCGGCGCCTGCCAGTTACGGGCCTGCAGAGTAACCCGGTAATTGTCGTTCTGCGGCAGCAATTCCAGCGTCAGGTTTTGCTCAACGCCGGACAGTTCAAGCCGGCTGAATGCTCCCGCTGAAGAACGCTCCACATTACCGTCGAATGCCATCGCACCGAAGCCGGGAACACTTAGCGTGAGATCCTTGAGAGATATCTGTCCGATTTTCAAATCGGCGCTTCCGGCCAGGGCTTCCAGCCATCGCAACTGACGACCCAGACTTGCAGCATCCACCGTTAATTCCGTGATTTCGATCGACTCCAGGTTTTTCTCTTCATCGAACAGTGTGGACAACTCCGGTATCACCTGCACGGAGCGGATGCCAATATCCTTATCCGCCCCCACAGTGATGTCAGAGAGCGCAATATGTGCCTGCGGGAACAGGGAGACACGGAGATTACGCACAGTGACGGGCTCACCGATGGCTGCAGATGCTATTTTCTCGACCGGGCCTGCCAGCAGGCCGAGATTGACAAAATGTATCAAACCCAGCAACACAAGCAGCACCAGCGGCGTATAAATGAAAAACACCTTGGCGAACGGCAACAACCACTTGGCCGGATTCACGCCAGTGCGCAGGAACTCCTTCTCAGCCCGATATTGCGCTTTCTCAATAGCCTTCTGTTCAGCCTTTAGCCCGGCCTCTTCCTTGGCTATGGCACGCGCTTCTGCCTCCGCCTGACGGCGCAACTCTTTCCCTTCTTGTGCCGTGCGCCTGGCTTCCTCTTTGGCCAAACGTTCGGCCTCTTTTCTGGCGGCTTTTTCCACCTTGGCGCGGGCAATCTCCTCCGCTTTCTGACGCGCTTCCTCGGCCTTGCGGGCTTCGCGCTCGGCAGCTTCCTGCACCTTGCGTTCGGCTTCCTGTCTGGCTACCTCTTCCGCCTCAGCACGGGCTACTGCCTCCACCTGCTGGCGAACCGCTTCTTCCTCCTGCGCCTTGCGCTCCGCTTCCAGGCCGGCCTGTTCCGCAGCCTCCTGCTTCGCCCGCTCCTCGGCCCGAACGCGAGCGGCCTCCTCAGCCTGAAGGCGCGTTTCTTCCTCTTCACGTGCTTTGCGTTCCGCCTCTTCACGCGCTTTACGTTCGGCTTCTTCTTTAGCCCGACGTTCTGCTTCCAGTCTGGCAGCTTCTTCCTCGTGGGCACGCGCTTCAGCCGCAGCCTTGCGGCGCGCTGCCTTCTCTTCGCGTGCCTTGCACTTTTCTTCCTCGCGGGCGATGCGTTCGGCTTCCTGTTTCGCAGCTTTCTCGGCCTGAGCGCGCAGTTTCGCCTCCGCCTCCTGGCGCGCCACTTCCTCTTCGTGAGCTCGCTGCTCAGCTTGCTCACGCGCCAACTGCTCTGCTTGTAATCTGGCGGCTTCTGCAGCCTGCAGACGTTCTGCTTCTTCCTTTCGGGCCTTGCGCTCGACTTCCTGCCGGGCTTTTGCTTCAGCTTTGCGGCGCTTCGCTTCTTCTTCCCTCGCCTTGCGTTCCTCTTCCGCCTTCGCCACCTTTGCTTGCCGCTGCGCGTTCTCCTGTGCTTTACGCTCGGCCTCAAGCCTTGCTTCCAGCTCGGCAACCTCTTCGGCAGAAGGCGTCGTGGTGGCGGACGTTTCCGGGACTTCCGGTTCAGGTTCCTTGGCCGGCTGGCTTTCCGCTGCAGGTGCCGAACTGGCATTCAGTGCGATAAAATCTTCAACACTGAGCTCATCTACCACCATGCTGGTCCGATAATCGAAATCATCGTCCAGATCCCATTCCCGGTTACTCAGCAACCTGATATAGCCGTCGCGTTCGAGCTCGGCAAGCAGCTCCTGGAATTCATCTTCGGACAGCTTGTCCAGTTGAGCAAAAATGGCAGGCGTTTCAGTCTTGCTGTCGATAAAGGATAGTATTTTGAGGGCATCGGCAGATAAATCGCGGCTCCTGGACGACTGAGCACGAGCGCCTTTTCCGGTCTTGCTGTAAATTTTTGCAGACAGGGCCATATGGGTTCACCTGAGGCTAATGTTCGGAAGCGGCTCTACACCACCTCCAAAATTTCATGTTCCGTCATGCAAGCGAGAATTCACCTCACCACAAAAAAACATATACCCGGAATACTACACTGCATTTTTCCAGCTGTTATCCCGCAATGCAAACCGGACCCCGGTCGCTCTTGCCGCCGGGCCATCATTGCATGTTCAAAATGGCAGTGGTACCAGCCTCCGCCTTGACCCGGATGTTTCATGAATTCACGTGATGATCGCGCAGGATATTGGTTTTCCAGTGCTTTTTATGAAGGAGCGGTGTAGTTATTCATACACCCTCCTTAAGAAAAAGTGCTGGGGAATCAAAGACCATGCGAGGGCGCGTGAAATTTAT
>Ga0208244_101332_pt1 | contig 13936 bp, 12 predicted proteins | sample SubbioCR12Aug_5A_FD_184828 | JGI IMG/M metagenome (GOLD analysis project Ga0208244, IMG submission 184828) | Serpentinite rock and fluid subsurface biosphere microbial communities from McLaughlin Reserve, California, USA - CR12Aug_5A (SPAdes) | ecosystem: Environmental > Terrestrial > Deep... | reverse complement strand
CAATTACAGGTACTGTCATAGTGAATTCATACGATTGGACTCACGGATTATCGGGTGCGGCATTAACGAAAGAAGCATTTACAGATATTCCTATATTCGGACCGATAATTTTAACCGTTGGGCTTTTAACCTTCGTCTTTTCTACAATTTTAGGGTGGTCATACTACGGTGAAAAAGCGGCACAGTATTTATTCGGTGATAAGATCATAAAACCGTACAGGTACGCCTGGGTTTTATTTGTATTGATTGGTGCAGTACTTTCGTTAAATATAGTATGGACTTTTGCGGATATTACAAACGCATTAATGGCAATTCCTAATTTGATTTCTCTGATTTTCTTAAATAAAGTAATTATCCAGGAAACCAAGAAGTATCTTTGGGAAGGAGATATTGAAGCAGAAGGATGAGAAACGGAATAAAAATTCGTGAAATTTGCCCTGAAGATGCCGCTGCATTCTTAAAACTTCTCAACCGACTTGATGAAGAAACGGAATTCCGCGCTTATGAACCGGGTGAAAGAAAAACCACAGCAGCAAAACAAAAGAAGATAATTGAAAATGTTTTGCTAAGCGGAAACAGTACAATCCTGCTTGCCGAATCGGGGGATAAACTCCTCGGTTATCTTGATGCAATCGGAGGAAGTTACAACAGGAACAAACATTCGGTGCATATCACTATTGCTATTCTCAAAGAATACACCGGCAAAGGGATAGGCAAGTTGTTATTCAAAAAACTGGATGAATGGGCGTTGTCTAAAAACATTCACAGACTTGAATTATGCGTATTCACTTATAATGAACCGGGTATTAAATTATACTTGAAATACGGTTACAATATAGAGGGGATTAAACTTCATTCATTTCGTGTGGGGGATAGGTATGTTGATGAATATTTAATGGCAAAAATAGTTAAGTGAGCGTATGAAAAAGAAAACTGTTACAATAGCATTTATGCTTGTTCTACTTTTTACTTCCTGTCAGTATTCACAGGAAGAATCGGTAAAGAAAACGGAATATGGGACAGAGATTCGTTTTCCCTCTAGCTCAGCTCCTTTTCCACATGAAGCGAGAGCAAAAGGACATACTTATAAAAACTCGGTTTATCCGGCGGACAAACATTACTCGGACAGTACTGTATTTATTTTTATACCGGAAGGATTTAAAGAATCGGATTCTGTTGATTTTGTGGTTTATTTTCATGGGTGGTTCAGCAATATCACCAACTCTTTAACTAAATTCAAACTTGTTGAACAGTTTTATAAGAGTAATAAAAACGCAATTTTTATTTTTCCTGAAGGACCGAAAGACTCTCCCGATTCATTCGGGGGACGCCTGGAAGAAGAAGGTGTCTTTAAAAGATTGATTTCGGATGTAATTAATACTATCAACAAGCATAAAAATTACGATGTACAGGAAGCAGGTGAAATCATTCTTTCAGGACACAGCGGCGCTTTCAGAGTAATGGCTCACATTCTCCATCACGGCGGTCTTTCGGAGAATGTAAAAGAGGTTATCTTGTTTGATGCTCTTTATAGTCAAACGGATAAGTATGTAGCGTGGATTGAAAATCATAAAGGAAAATTTATCAATATCTATACAGATGACGGCGGAACGGTTGAACAGACAAAAGCAATGATGGAAGATTTTACTGCAAGAGATGTCCCGTTTATCCACAAACCTGAAATTGAGATTACGGATCATGATTTAGTAAACAACCAATTGTTTTTTATCCACAGCGACCTGGGTCATAATGAAGTAATTAATACAAGAGAACAATTTTTAAGATTCCTAAAAGCAAGTCTGCTGAAAGAGAAATAATAATCTAACTAGAATAATGAGGTGTAAGATGCATCGTTTAGTAAAACTAACATTTATTTTATCAATAATAATTATAGTGATGAACATGAATGCGCAAACAGGTAAAGAAGACAAATTTACAAATGTAAAAGAAAAACTGATCAAAGAACTAACAGCCAAATATGGTGAGGCTCAAAAAGAAAGATTGATTACGGGATTGAAACAAACTTCTTCTTTATGGCTACCGGAAGATGGTGATGAATCCGTTTATGAAGATTTTGTTAGAACCCATTTTGCGGGTACCAACGAAATGCTTGATGCTATGTTCAATAGGTATCAACGCATTATCGAACAGGTTTTTGGGAATATGCTTGAAATTACTCTTTCGTTAAGATGGCATACGGATTTGGATTTGGGACAGATTTATCCTTTCGATGAAATCTTCGCAAGCTATGATCCTTCTGCTCATCTGGCAGATGATATGTTCAAGAATAAACTTGCTTTTGTTCTGCTATTGAATTTCCCGATTAAATCTCTCGACGATTGTATGAAAGAAGGAGAAAACTGGAGCCGGAGAGAATGGGCAGAAATGAGGCTTGCACGTTTATTCGACACCCGCATCCCAGCTGAAGTAAATATGGCAATTGCTAAAGCTGCCGCCGAATCGGATCAGTATATTGCAGAATATAATATCTGGATGCATCACCTTTTAAATGAAAAAGGGGAAAGACTTTTCCCGCCAAAAATGAAGCTGCTTTCTCACTGGAATTTACGCGATGAAATAAAAGCTAATTATGCCAACGAAGAAAACGGGCTGGAAAAACAAAGAATGATTATGAAAGTAATGGAGAGGATTGTTACTCAAACTATTCCTGCAATGGTTATTAATAATCCGCAAGTAGATTGGAATCCTTTTACAAACGAAGTTACCCGCTCAACAGTTATTGATTATGATCCTCCCGTTCTGTCGGATTTCACTCCGGGCAACTCACCGGAACCGGACACAAGATATAAAATTTTGTTAAACACTTTTCTTGCATCTAAACTCGCAGACCCTTACTCACCTTCTGCACCTACGTTAATAGAAAGACGTTTTAATGAAGGAAGACAGATTCCCGAAGAAAGTATTAAAGAAATTTTAACTCAAGTTGTGGCTTCTCCGCTTGTTGCAGATGTAGCAAAATTGATTGAAAAAAGACTCGGAAGAAAACTTCAACCGTATGATATTTGGTATAACGGGTTCCGTGTTAAAAGTAAATACTCCGAAGCCGAGCTTGACAAAATAGTATCCCAAAAATATCCCGATGCAGAAGCATTTAAGAACGATATGCCAAAAATGTTAGAGAAACTTGGCTTTTCCAGGGAAAACGCAGAATACCTGGCTTATAATATTGAGGTTGATGCCGCAAGAGGTTCAGGACATGCTTGGGGAGCAGCAATGAAATCGGGGAAAGCAAGATTAAGAACCCGAATCGGTCCCGACGGAATGAATTATAAGGGTTTCAACATAGCAATCCACGAGTTAGGACATAATGTTGAGCAGACTTTCTCTTTGAAAAATATCGATCATTATATGCTGCAGGGCGTACCGAACACCGCATTCACTGAAGCAATTGCATTTGTATTCCAGGGACAAGATCTAAAACTACTGGATTTGGAAGTATCAGACTCTGAAGCTGATGCATTAAAGGCTTTGAATTCATTCTGGGCAACTTATGAAATATCGGGTGTTTCACTTGTCGATATGGAAGTCTGGCATTGGATGTATAGCAATCCTGATGCAACTCCGGCACAATTAAAAGAAGCTGTACTGAAGATTTCCAAAGATATCTGGAATAAATATTATGCTCCTGTATTTGGTGTTAAGGATGTTGTACTTCTCGCAATATATTCGCACATGATTCATTCATTCCTTTACTTACCCGATTACCCGATAGGTCATTTAATCGCCCATCAAATTGAAGAGCATTTGAAAAGTGCAATGAACTTCGGCGAAGAGATTGAAAGAATTACGACGCTCGGTAATATTCTGCCTGATATTTGGATGAAAGCGGCAACCGGTTCAACAGTAGGAGCGGATGCTTTAATTGAATCTGCAAAGAAAGCGTACGAAAAGCTGAAATAGTCTATTAATTCAGCTTTTAGTGTTAAGGGTTTTGACAAAAAGTACTTTTTATCGGTTTCTGTATCGTTGAAAAGGAATTATTCTTGTTGTATTTCCTTTTAATACGACGGACATGTATTACATTGGTTTAACACTTCCATAGTTATTTGATAATAATTCTTTCGCAATTGAATGGGCTTCTTCAGTGAGTGAATTCGGGTAACCCATTATCTCAAGAAGTCTTATTGCGTTGCCGGAAGAACATGGTCCTTCGTTGATTTTGTAATTAAAAAAATATTTTTCGTCTTCAACCTGTTCGCTGAAGTGAAACATAACAAAGCTGTTCTCAAGAAGTTCCTGTAGTTCAATATCATGTGTTGTTACAAAGACCATATTATTTAAACTGAGGTGTTTTAAAACGGAAGTCGAGGCAGCAAGTCTCTCAATAGTGTTTGTCCCTCTGAATATTTCATCGATTAAGAATAAGTATTTACTCTTTTCAATAGACAAATCAATAAAGCTTTTAAGTTCTTCTATCTCAACGAAAAAATAACTTTTACCTTTCTCCATTTCTTCGTTTCTTTTTATTGAAGTCTTTATAATCCTCCTTGGTGCAGTAAACATATCCGAATGAGCAAAATATAAGGTTTGAGAAAGAATGTAATTAATGCCAATTGTTTTAATAAAAGTCGTTTTTCCTGACATATTAGAGCCTGTAATTAATACTGATTTATCAATATCTTCAAGTGAATTAGTGACTGCACTTTCAATGAGAGGATGATATAAACTCTTAAAATCTATGCTTCCTGTATCTTTAAAAACGGGATTTGAATACTTTTTTATCTCTTCAAGATATGAAGCTATTGAAATAGAAGCATCAAGGCTTGCTACCGCTTTAAAGATTTCATGTATCTCTTCTTGATTCTTTAAAAGCGTATTGACCGACCTATAGTAAGCAATGATATCAAACAGAAAAAACATATTTAGATATTCGATTATTACTATAGCAAATTCATTCAACTTTTCTTTATCAATCACTAAATAACCCAGCTTCTTTTTAAGTGATTTAAGCAAATCTCTTTTATTTCGCAATAATTCTATCTCTCTAACAGGCGATTCATGATTAATTTTTGAGATAGAGTAGCCGGAAATTAAGAGAGCATTAAGACCCGAAAAACCTGTAAAGTATTGATAAATCTTTCCGGATAGTAGTTTATTCAGTATAATATTATTTAGTAAGATAGCAAGTGCAATAAATAAAAAAATGCCTTTATAAGGAATCAAGATTAGTGATATTACACATAATAGGGAACTTAGATAAAACAAGGGGTATAGCTTTGTTTTCGGAAGAGATTTACTTAATACCAGGAATGAAATAAAATAAGAAGAAGTATTATTTAAACCGCTAAGTGCAAGTTGAATTTTTTCACGGATTTTTGGAAATTCCTTAAGGTAAGAAATCAAATCGAATCTTTGTTTTAGCAATTTTTCATCAAATTCGTATTTGTGAAGCAGGTGGTACAAATACTGCTGTCCAACACCCGAAATGTTCCTATCCATTTTTGCAAAAATCGAATCAAAATTAAGATCATCCCAGGTTTTCGCATCAACGATCGTTTCGTTTTCTAAATTTGGTAACAATTTATGATAATTAGAAATCAAATCTATGTTACGGTGTTTCTCAATCGGTTTTCCCCAGTTCCTTCGCAATTGTTCAACTTTTTTTCTAGATGAAAACATATAAAGCTATTATTTATTATTAATCCAAACTATCGGGCATATTAAAAACACTATCAAGATGTCCGCATTTACTTTTTAATATCTTAATGTATGAATTAATATCTGCTTTGTATTCAATATGATGATCTTCATGTAGTTTTTTATTTACAAGATTTAGCAGTCGTCTGGTAGCAGTTCCCACCTTGGAATCAAATGTTGTCCAGCACGTTCCAAGTTCTTCGCTGAATTCCGTAAAGATTATTTTCAGCAGAAAATTTAGCAGGTCAGCTTCCTGCTTTTTATCGTTAGTGATAGACGCGAACCTGTTAATGGCTTTGATAGAATGTGTTACTGCTCTCGCTAGCTCCTTTTGGATTACTCTACTCCAAAAACAAGTAAACTGAGAAGCGATTTCATTTTTTGTTTCCTTAAAAAAATCTCTCCCGCTTTCATCTTTCATATACTCAAATAAAAGTGTTTCGTAGATATCTTTATTCTTTTTGCAAATACGAAAAATTATCTTCTCTTTCTCCTCGGTGGATAATGAAGAAATTATCTCTTTAAATTCTGGGGCTAATACCGGCATATCGTTAGACTTTAATTTTTATACATAATTGATAATAAAAATAAAAAAAGGCTTGATTCTCACCAAGCCTTTTTATCAAATCAAATCGAAATTAAGTTCCTGCAGAGTAATCATTCATGTATTTCTCTTGCTCGGTTGTAAGTTTATCAATCTTATAACCCATTGTCTTCAGTTTAATTCCACCAATCTCTTGATCTTGTACTTCAGGAATATCGTGAACGGTGTTCTCTAATTTTATTCCTTTCTTATCAGCAGCAACAAGTCTAAGTTGTGACATAAACTGATTTGCAAAAGACATATCCATTACTTCTGAAGGATGTCCTTCGGCAGCGGCAAGGTTTACTAATCTTCCCTGTGCAAGAACATAAATCTTCTTTCCATTTTTTAAAGTGTATTCTTCGTTATTCGGACGAACAGTACGTTTAGATTTGGCAATCGAAGCGAGTTCAACAAGATTGATTTCACAATCATAATGTCCGGTATTGCAAACGATAGCACCTTCTTTCATTTTCTCGAAATGTTTTTTAACAATTACGTCCTTTACTCCGGTTGCAGTAATGAAAATATCGCCTACTTTTGCAGCTTCATCCATCGTCATAACTGTGAAACCTTCAAGAACTGCTTTCAATGCGGCAGTTGGCTTTATTTCTGTAACAATTACATTAGCACCCATACCTTTTGCTCTTTCGGCGCAACCTTTACCGCAGTGACCGTAACCTGCAACTACAAAGTTCTTTCCTGCAAGTAAAACGGAAGTTGCTCTCAGAATACCGTCAATTGAAGATTGTCCCGTACCGTAAACGTTGTCAAAATCCCATTTAGTTTCTGCATCATTAACAGCAATAACAGGATAGATAAGTTTTTTATCTGCGGCCATAGCACGCAGTCTGTGAACACCGGTAGTAGTTTCTTCGGTACCGCCGATAATGTTTGCAGCTAATTCAGGATATTTGTTATGAACAGTAAAGATTAGGTCGGCACCGTCATCAAGCGTTAAATTCGGTTTCATATCAAGTGTTCTTTCGATACACCAATAAAACTCTTTAACATTCATTCCGTGCCATGCGTAAATTTCAATACCGTTTTTTGCAAGTGCAGCAGCAATATCATCTTGTGTTGATAGGGGATTACAACCGCTCCAGCTAACCTTAGCACCGGCAGCTTTTAATGTTTCAACTAATACTGCGGTTTCTTTGGTAACGTGAAGACAACCGGCAATCTTATATCCTTTTAACGGTTTTGTCTTTTCATATTTTTTTCTCAGTTCCATCATCACCGGCATTCGTGATTCTGCCCATTGGATTTTCATTCTTCCTTGAGCGGCAAGTTTTAAGTCTTTTACTTTATATTTTCCGGTTTTGTAGTCCATTTATTTCTAACTCCTAATTTGTTTTTATAAAATCAATATCATAGATATTTTTTCAATATTGGAACGAGGTCCAATTTTTCCCATGTAAAATCTTTTTCATTTCTTCCGAAATGACCGTAAGCTGCTGTTTGCTGATAAATAGGTCTTCTTAACTGAAGTCTTTCAATAATTCCTTTTGGAGTAAGATCAACTTCCGTCATAATGATTTTTGAAATCTCTTTATCGGGTAATTTTCCGGTCTTGAAAGTATCAACAAGAATTGAAACAGGTTGAGCTACCCCGATTGCATAAGCAACCTGCACGAGACATTCTTTAGCCATTTTTGAAGCAACAATATTTTTAGCAATATGTCTTGCAGCATAAGTAGCACTTCTATCAACCTTTGAAGGGTCTTTACCTGAAAAAGCACCGCCCCCATGTGGAGCCCATCCGCCGTAGGTATCAACAATTATTTTTCTACCGGTTAATCCGCTGTCGCCGTGCGGTCCGCCTATTTCAAATCTTCCGGTTGGATTTACGAAATACTTTGTTTTTTTATCAAGAAGTTTTTCGGGGATTGTGGTTTTTATAACTTTTTCAATAACATCGGCTTTGATTTTCTTTTGTGATACATCTCCGTCATGTTGAGTTGAGATAACAACAGCATCAACCCTTATCGGATTTTTATTATCATCGTATTCAATTGTTACCTGGGATTTTGAATCCGGTCTTAGATAAGGCATCTCGTGAAGATGTTTTTTTCTGATTGTAGCCAATTTTTTTACTAATTGATGCGCATAAACAATCGGCATCGGCATATATTGAGGTGTTTGATCGCAAGCATAACCGAACATAATTCCCTGATCGCCGGCACCACCTTTATCAACTCCCATTGCAATATCAGGAGATTGAGAGTGAATTGCATTGAGAACAGAACAAGATTCTGAATCAAATTTATAATCTGCTTTTGTGTAACCGATTTTTTTTACCGTTTCTCTAACTATATCGGGGACTTCGATATATGCTGTTGTTGTAATCTCGCCACCGACTAAAACTAAGCCTGTAGTAACGAATGTTTCGCAAGCTACTCTTGCATTGGGGTCTTGTTTATAAATTGCATCAAGTACACCGTCGGATATTTGATCGCATATTTTATCCGGGTGCCCTTCCGAAACCGATTCGGATGTGAAAAAAAATGACATAAATATTTTCCTTTTAAGTTAATTAATAAAAATCTATTTCGCTTGAGTCACCGGTATTCAACCGTTTATAACTTCCCTTAATTGCAGTATTGTTGCCAATAATTGAATTTTCTAAGAGAGCATTTCTTACTTCTGCTTTTTCTCCCACAATTGAGTTTTTTATAATTGCACTATTAATATAAGCACCTTCACCTATTGTAGCATAAGGACCTATTATTGAATTTTCAACAGTTGCAGTCTCAGCAATAAAAACAGGAGGAATAACAATAGCATTTGGAAGATTCTGACTATTTCCTTTTTGTTTTAATAAGAACTGATTAGTTGCTAGTAAAGTTTCAGGTTTTCCGCAGTCGTACCAGCCATCTACATTAAAAGTAGTAATTTTTTCCCCGGCTTTTAACATTATTCCCAGAGCATCTGTTAATTGCAATTCTCCTCTTGTCCTGATATCATTTTCTACAAGATGAGTTAGTGCTTTTACAAGTGAACCAGCGTTGGCTATATAATAGAGCCCCACAAGGGCGAGATTAGAAACTATAGTTGATGGTTTTTCAATCAGTTCTTTTATATAACCGTTTTGCATTATTGCAACGCCGAATCTTCTCGGATCTTCTACTGGTTTAACACCTAGCGAACTTACTTTATCTTTGAAAACATCTTTTAAGTTAACATCAAAAACAGTATCACCAAGGATGATGAATACCTCATCGTCATCAAAACTCGGGATCGCCGTATAAATTGCATGCCCTAATCCTTCAAGTTCTTTCTGCTCAACAAAATCAGCTTGAAGTTGTGGATAGGAATTACGAACATAATTTATAATCATCTCGCCTAAATGACCATAGACGAAAGTGGCTTTGTTTATATTCTCTTCTAACAATTTATCAATTATATGACCGATAATAGGTTTTCCACCTACGTTAAGAAGGACTTTTGGAACGGTATGCGTATGTGGTTTTAACCTGCTTCCGAGCCCGGCTACCGGTATAATTGCTCTCATATTTTATACTTTCAAAAATTAACTGACAAATTTATTTAATTAACGATTTAATACCAAATAAACCCCCGCTTTAATTATCCTTTTTGTAATTTTGTGTTATAACAATCTTTAATTCGGAAAGAATATGAGAAACAGAATAACAAGACTTTTAAAAATCAAATATCCGATAATCCAGGGGGGTATGGTATGGGTTTCAGGATGGAAATTAGCTTCTGCTGTTTCAAATTGCGGGGGATTAGGATTAATCGGTGCGGGCTCAATGAAACCGGAACTTTTGGAAGAACATATTAAGAAATGTATTCAATCAACTCAAAAACCTTTTGGAGTGAATATTCCTCTATTAAGGAAAGATGCAGAAGATTTAATTAGAACTTCGTTGTCTGCCGGTGTTAAAATCTTTTTCACTTCTGCGGGGCACCCGGGGAAGTTCATTGATTTATTAAAAAATTATAAGGCATTAGTCGTTCATGTAGTCTCAAATGTAAAACAAGGCTTAAAAGCAGAATCAGTCGGTTGTGATGCAATTGTAGGAGAGGGAGTAGAAGCAGGGGGGCACAATGGTATCGACCAGGTTTCCACTTTATGTCTAATCCCCCAATTAGTTGATGCTGTAAAAACACCGGTGATTGCTGCAGGTGGAATTGCTGATCCAAGGCAGATTTCGGCAGTTTTTTGTCTTGGTGCTGAAGGTGTACAAGTTGGTACACTATTCGCAGCATCGGAAGAATCCTCCGCTCATCCGGTATATAAAAAAATGATTGTTAATGCCTCAGATAGCGGAACAATTCTTGCTTTTAGGCGAATTGGACTGGTAAGAATGTTGAAAAATAGTTTTACCGAACGAGTAAAAAAGGCAGAAGATGATTGTACTTCAATTGACGGGTTGAAAGAACTATTAGGCTCAAAGAGGGAAATGAAAGGGATATTTGAAGGAGATGAATTGGAGGGAATGTTCGAAGCCGGTCAAAGCAGTGGACTTGTAAAAGCAATTCAACCTGTAAGTAAAATATTTGAAAAATTATGCTTAGGGTTGAAGTCCAATTAATCACTTTTGAAATAGTACAATGCTTTCGTTTATCGAGGTTATTACTTTATCCATTGGAGCAGTAATTCCTATAGCGATTTCTCCGATTCCCAATGGAAGTACAAACTCAATTTTTCCAGATTGTTTTTTCTTATCAGCATTCAGTGCTTTGATCATTTTATCCGGGTTAACTTTTAATAATCTCGAGTTTACCCTCATCTTACTGCTCAATGCAATAATTTTTAGAAATGATTTAGGTTCAATTATCTTCAGTTTCTCAGAAAGGATAGCGGCTGTTGTTATTCCAATATTGACTGCTTCACCATGTTTTAATTTGAAGTTTGATATTGTTTCAAATGCATGTGCAAAAGTATGACCAAGATTAAGAATTTTTCTTAATTCTTTCTCTCTCTCGTCACTCTCCACAACTCTTGCTTTAAATTTTATACAGTTTTCGACGATTTTATGTATTGTCCTTTTATCTAAATTCAGTAGTTTGTCAAAATTCCTATCTATGAAAGTAAAAAAAACTTTATTGGACAAAACAGCATATTTTATTATTTCACCAACCCCGGATTTGATTTCTGCTTTAGGCAGTGTCGAAAAAAAAGCTGGTTGAACAAATACTAAATCCGGTTGATAAAAAGTTCCAACTAAATTTTTATAATCGGAAAAATTTATTCCCGTTTTTCCCCCTACGGAACTATCCACTGCCGCAAGAATTGTCGTTGGAATATGTACTAATTGTATTCCCCGCATGTAAGTTGAAGCAGCGAAAGCACCCAGATCACCGGTAATACCGCCCCCTATTGAAATGAATAATGTATCCCGTCCAAATCCATTATTAATTAGATCGGCATATATTTTAGTAAGTGAACTCAAATTTTTTCTTTTCTCGTCCGGATTAAAGATTCGGATGTACAATTTTTCACTGAAACTGCCAAGTAATTTTTTTATTACTATTCCCCAATAATTGTCAACATTTTTATCGATTAAAACATAAACTCTTTTGGACAAATGTCTTATATGGAATTCTCTTGCTAGATTGGAGAAATCACCTGTATTTATTAAAACATCATAACTTTTTGAGGCAGTTTCTATTTTTATCTTTTTCATTGTTAGCTCAACAAATATTTCTTTTTTAATACTCTGACTATCTGGTCAACGGTTTTTCCTACTGTAATACCGTCAATATCAAATGTTAAATCAGCAATCTTATAAAATTTTTCTCTTTCTTTCAACAGTTTTTTTATCTTCAGTAAAGATTCTTCTTCGGATAGGTTTACTTTATCGAATGTTTGAAATAGGGGACGATCTGTTTTATTCTTCAATCGCAAAAGAATTTTTTCGGGTGAAGACCTCAAATAAATCAAAATCCCGGTTTCTTTAATTTTGTCGAAATTCTCCTGGCGGGCTATAGTTCCTCCGCCAAGTGAAACTACTACGTTGTCTTTTTGACTGCATTCGATAAGGATTTGTGTCTCTAAAGTCCGAAAATATTCTTCCCCTCTCTCTTTGAATATTCTTGGGATTTTCATTCCTGTTGATTTCACAATTTCATCATCAAGATCGATTGAATTCCAACCGATCGTATTAGCTATTATTGGGGCCAGCGTACTTTTTCCCGAACCCATGAATCCTGTTATATAAACCCGTAAAATCTTCATAAATTAAAGTGAATTGATGCACTTAAAAAAAAGAGTATACCCTCTATGTTAATTTTAGAGTCGAACTCATCCTGAGGTATATAAACAACGCTACCCTCGAAGTTGACTTCTCTATTATCATATTTATTTGTTACTGAAAACTGAGGATCGCGGAATTTCATACCGCCGTTTATAGAAAAGTTTTTCGTCAAAAAATACTCAGTTAAAAATCCAACTTGTATTCCATAGGCAAATTTTCTTTTTACATTTGAGATTGAAACATCACCGAATTCTCTGATGTGATTGCCGTAATAGAATCCAGTCCCTCCGAAAATAAAAAAGCGAACAGTATTTGTAGAAAAAGCTAACCTGTAATACAATGAAAACTCAATTGGAATAAGATAAAAACCGTCTTGCACGCTGATTGTTTCGGTTAAATTATTACTAATAATAGTTAAGTTTTTTTCAGAGGATGTTTTATTCATGTATTCAATGTTAAGCCCAAGAAATAAATCGGAGGAAATAGCATACTTGAATTCTAAACCTGCATTAAAAATATCCTCAATTGAAAACGAACTGTTTCTTATCGTTAGGTCTGAAGAATTAGGATAAAGAAATATTTTTGCCGATGTAGTAAAATTTTGGGAAAGAGAAACAGAAAACCGATTGTTCTGGCTAAAAACAGCCAAAGGGATTAATATTATTACTATAAAGGTCTTCACTTCAGTCCAGGATTTTTTTATACTTAATTTAATAGAAGATTTTAAAATAAAAAACCCCCTATTTTCTGCTATATGAAAATAGAGGGTCTAATTAAAATTTAGTGATTAACGTCCGTAAAACATATATCTTTTATCAACTATGTTAGCATCTTCTTTAATTTTTACTAACCATTGATTTAGGAAAGTTGATTTTTTCTCCTGCAATATGTTGTCTCTTAACATAGTCCTTTGAGCTTCAAACGCATTATTATCAAACTCATTTCTTTTAATAACTTTTACAAGGAAATATCCTCTGAAACCTTTAATCGGTTCTGACACCTGATTCAGTGGAAGCGAGTAAGCAGAAGCACTGAAATTGTATTCCATCCCAACTTTAGGAATGCTTCCGTTTATCGTGAATTCTCCTGTAGTATCAATTCTAGCTTTAGGATAATGAGTTAAAGCTTTGGAGAAGTCATTCCCTATCTTTGTTTTGAGATCATTTGCAATAGAAAGTGCTTTCTCATACTTCTTCTCTTTGATTACCAGTGTCTTTAACTCTTCCTTAACGTCGTCAAACTTCTTAATGCCTGCTTTTGTTACTTCGGAAATTTTGAATACAACATACCCGGCAGGGATTTTGAAAACAGGGCTCACTGTATTAAGACTGTTTTCAAAAGCAAATTTTACTATTGCTTTATTATACCCGATACCGGGAACTGCAGATGCATTTTCGTCAAAAGGAGTAGATTCTTGAACTTGATGTTGGAAGACTTCCGCTTCTTTTTCGAATCCGTTTTTATCTGCAAG
>Ga0208244_101331_pt1 | contig 13945 bp, 12 predicted proteins | sample SubbioCR12Aug_5A_FD_184828 | JGI IMG/M metagenome (GOLD analysis project Ga0208244, IMG submission 184828) | Serpentinite rock and fluid subsurface biosphere microbial communities from McLaughlin Reserve, California, USA - CR12Aug_5A (SPAdes) | ecosystem: Environmental > Terrestrial > Deep... | reverse complement strand
GACGCCAGCAGAACGGTTTCGTTGCCCGCGAAGAGCGCGGCCACGCCGCCCAGTGCGCTGACAAAAAGGCCGATCAGGCACATGCGGAAAGCGCCGACGCGATCGCCGAGCAGGCCGAAGAGCAGGGCCGTCGTCACGCCCAGGGTATTGATCGTCGACGACACCCAGCCTGCCGCCACCAGCGACAGGCCGAATTCGCTGCGCAACTCGGTCATGGCAATCGGCACCTTGCCGACGTTCATGGCGACGACCACGCCGCACAGCACGGCTGCCAGCACGGCCCGCCAGTTGGTTTGCGGGATGGATGTCGGGGATGCAGAAGCTGTCATCGGAACGGGATTTCTCCGGGGAATCGGTTTCCGTATGGAAGGCCAACGGCGTTCGCTGCAGTTGATCACCTGGGCTTCGGGTTTCCCGCTGCCCTTAAACTGAATAGTGGTTCAGTTTTGCTAGTATAACGAGGATTGGCGGCCGAAGCAGCGCACCTCCCTTGAGCCGCATAACCGCGCGGTTGCGGCAAGTCTGCGCAGTCCCTTCGATATCAGGTGTCGGTTGGCGCGGATCAATAAACCCTGTCGTGATCTGTATATAGCTTCAATTCTTGACAACACGTCAATGTTGTATACAATTCAGGATCATTGTATGCAACGGGGAGAAATGCCATGACCCAGCTTGCCACCCAGCCGACCTTCCCCCTGAATGCCTGGTATGCGGCCGCCTATGACGTCGAAGTCAAGCGCGACCTGATGCCAAGAATCATATGTAACAATAAGTTAGTCATTTATCGGCGTGCCGATAACACACCGGTTGTACTCGAGGATGCGTGCTGGCATCGTTTGTTGCCGCTGTCGAAAGGCCGTCTGGATGGCGATAATGTTGTATGTGGCTATCACGGTTTGGTATTCAATCCTGGCGGAAGATGTATACATATGCCCTCGCAGGAAACCTTGAATCCTTCTGCTTGCGTACGGATTTTTCCGGCCGTCGAGCGTCACCGTCTGATCTGGGTCTGGATGGGCGATCCCGCCCTGGCCGACCCGGAGCAGATTCCGGACATGCACTGGAACGACGATCCGGCCTGGGCAGGAGATGGCAAAGTCATCCACGTCAAATGCGACTACCGCCTGGTCGTCGACAATCTGATGGACCTGACGCACGAGGCCTTCGTGCACGGATCGAGCATCGGCAACCGTGCGGTGGCCGAGGCGCCTTTCGAGGCCACGCACGATGAGGAGACGGCCACGGTTACCCGCTGGATGCTGGATATCGACCCGCCGCCGTTCTGGGCCTTCCAGTTGCGCAAGAAGACGGGAAGCGTGGTGCGCTGCGACCGCTGGCAGATCATCCACTTCGAGGCGCCCTGCACGGTGACCATCGACGTCGGCGTCGCGCCGGCCGGCACCGGAGCGCCGCAGGGTGAGCGCTCGAAGGGTGTCAATGGTTACGTCCTCAATACCATTACTCCCGAGACCGCGACCACCTGCCATTATTTCTGGGCCTTCTGCCGTAACTACAGCTTGCAGGACCAGGGGCTGACGCAGACCTTGCGCGAAGGCGTGACGCGCGTGTTCGGCGAGGACGAAGTCATCCTTGAGGCGCAGCAGAAGGCCATTCTCGATCACCCGGACAAGGTTTTCTACAACCTGAACATCGATGCGGGCGCGATGTGGGCGCGCCGCATCATAGACCGCATGGTGGCGACGGAGCAGGGCGGTGCGGCCACACCGTCGCCAGCACGGCCGATGCACGCGGTCGTCAGATAAGACGGGAGGATTGCGCATGGCTCAACCTATTCCACTGCAGCGGGACCCTTCCCAAACCGATCGCGCATTGCTCGGCATCCGCGATCTTGTGCTGCGCGGCGAGTTCAAGACGGGAGAGCGCCTGCCCGAACTCGCGCTGGTCGAACTGCTCGGCGTTTCGCGCACGCCGATTCGCGCCGCGCTGCAGAAGCTGGCGGAGGAAGGCTTGCTGGAAGCCTCCCAGCCGACCGGTTACGTGGTGCGCGGCTTCAGTGAGGCGGAGATTGCCGACGCCATCGAGGTGCGCGGCACACTCGAGGGGCTGGCGGCGCGCATGGCGGCCGAGCGTGGCGTGCCCAGGCCCCATCTCGAGGCGATGAGCGACTGCCTCGACCGGATGGACGCTCTACTGGCTCAGGCTGAGCCAGGCGGTGATTTTCTCGGCCAGTACAGCCAGCTCAACAATCTGTTCCATGAGTTGCTGGTGGAATCGTCGGGCAGCGAAATCGTTACCCGCGCCCTGGGGCGCGCCAGTGCCCTGCCGTTTGCCGGCCACAATGCCTTTGTCGCGATCCAGGGACAGATTCCCGACTCGCTGGAGATCTTCAAGGCTGCGCAGCGCCAGCATCGCGAGATTCTCGAAGCCATCGAGGCACGCTCCAGCGCGCGCGTCGAGCCCCTGGTGAAGGAACATGCGCGCATCGCGCACAGAAATCTGCAGTTGGTTCTCCGCAACAACGAGGCGATGAAAAGCCTGCCGGGGGCGCCGCTCATCCGCCGCGCAAGGAAACCCTAGATGAAATTTCTCGACAACTGGCAGCGAGCGACGCTGGCGTCCACCCGCGATGTCACGCCGACCATCCGTCTTTTCGAGTTCGAACCTGCAGGCCGGGTCCCCGCCTGGACGCCCGGCTCCCACGTCCGTGTGCGCGTGGTCGTCGACGGCCGAACCGAGGTGCGCTGCTATTCCCTGATCGACGATGGCAGCATGGACGGACGATTGCGCGTTGCCGTGAAACTGTCGACGAACGGTCTCGGCGGCTCACGTGCCATGTGGGCCCTGAAGCCGGGCGATGTCGTCGAAATGTCGGAGCCGGACAACCATTTCAAACTCGGCCTCGGCGCGCCTTCCTACACGCTAGTTGCGGGCGGGGTGGGCATCACGCCATTGCTGGGCATGGCCCGCTTTCTGGCGCGCAGCGGCTGGCCACTGCGCTTCTTCTACGCCGTGCGCAGCCGGGAGGAAGCCGCCTTCGCCGACCTGCTGCAATCCTGGCTCGGCGAGGCTGTTCACCTGTGGGTGGAGGATGAGTCCGGCCGGCTCGATTTTGCGAAACTGGTGGAACCGATTGCTGCGGAAGGCGAGCTCTATTTCTGCGGCCCGATTGCCATGCTCGAGGCGGTGCGCAAGATCTGGGAAGCGGCCGATCGGCCGATGAGCCTGCTGCGCTACGAATCTTTCGCGACCAGCGGTCATTACGCCAACCAGTCGTTCACTGCGGTGCTGCCGCGCTTTGGCCGCGAGATCCAGGTGACGGCGCAGCAAACGCTGTTATCAGCCCTCGAAGAGGCGGGCATCGAAGTGCTGTCCGATTGCCGACGCGGCGAATGCGGCTTGTGTACGGTCGACATCCTCTCCTGCGACGCGCCGGTGGACCACCGCGACGTGTTCTTCAGCGAGGAGCAGAAGGCCGGCAACCGCAAGCTCTGCGCGTGCGTGTCGCGGCCGGCAGGCGGCAGGATTGAAATCGACACCGCCTATCGCGGGCCGGCGACGGCCTGATCGGAGCGCCTCCTTCCATGTACGCCGCTCGTCTCTGGTCCGTTCGCCATGCCCGTGGCTTGCACCGCGTCTATGAGTACTTCTCGCGGCTGGCGCCTTCGTTCGCGCCGCTGATGCGCCTCATAGGAGAACGGCGCACCGAGGCGTTGCTGCACCCGTTGGAGCGGGCGGCCAAGGGGCTCATGTTCGACTGTCGCGAATGCGGCCAGTGCGTGCTCTCTGCCACCGGCATGGCCTGTCCGATGAACTGTCCCAAGGAAATGCGCAACGGCCCTTGCGGCGGGGTACGGGAGGGCGGCCAGTGCGAAGTGAAGCCCGACATGCGTTGCGTCTGGGTCGAGGCCACCGAAGGCACCAAACGCATCGCTCCCGACCATCTCGCCCACCCGACGCCGCTGCTGCCGGCCATCGATGTGCGCAAACACGGTAGTTCCACCTGGATCCAGGTCGTTCGTGGCCGCCCCGACCCGGCCTTCCAGCCGCCAGTAGGCGAGCGCACCGTCGCAGATGTCCGGCTCGGATCCTTCGAGCGCACCTGCAACGAGGGTCGCATGGTCGTCACGGTCGAGGTGGCGCCGCCCGACTCGGCTGACCCGCAGGCGCTGCTCGACCGGGCCGGCAAGTTCAAGGGGCTGGTGGACGCCATCAACATTACGGACGGCGCCGGCGGCAACTGCCACATGTCGAGCGTGGCGGCGTCCGCCCTGCTCGCCGCCCATGGCCACACACCGGTCTACCAGATCGCCTGCCGGGACAGAAACCGCATTGCCATCCAGGGCGACATGCTTGGCGCTGCGGCGCTGGGAGTGAAGAATATCCTCTGCCTCACCGGTGACGACGTCAGTCAGGGCGATCATCCCCAGGCAAAGCCAGTATTCGACCTCGATGCCGTCTCCCTTTTGCACATCGCCCGCAACATGTGCGACCGCGGTGAATTCGCTTCGGGGCGCAAGCTCGATATCCCGCCGGACTTTTTTATCGGCGCCACGGCGAATCCCTTCGTGCCGCCCTACGGTGACCGCATTGCCAACCTGGAGAAGAAGATCGTCGCCGGCGCCCGTTTCATCCAGACCCAGTTCTGTTTCGACGTGGCCCGGTTCGAAGCCTTCATGCTTGAAGTGCGTCGACGCGAATTGCATCGGCGTGCGCGCATCATCGTTGGCGTAGGCACACTGCACTCGGTGCGCGCCTTGCGCTGGATGGCGGAACACGTGCCGGGTGTGTGCGTTCCGGAGCATCTCCTGGCGCGCATTGCCGGCAGTGGCGACCAGCAGGCCGAGGCGAAGCGGGCCTGCATCGAGATCGTCCGGGCGGTCGCTGCCATCGAGGGGGTGGCCGGCGTGCACCTGATGGGCCACAAGAACGAGGACGTTCTGGCCGAGATCATCATCGAATCAGGCGTGCGCAAGATTGCGTCGATTCAATCCGCAGGAACCTGAAATGCAGTCATGGAGGCAGGAATGAGCGATTTGAACGAACAGGAAGCGCATCTGGTGGAATGGTTGGCCGACATGCGTGAAGAGGAAGCACTGCAGTTGGCCAACACAATGCTGCTGGAAGAGGGCGCCGACCCGCTGCGTGTGCTGGCCCTGTGCCGCATGGCGATGGACATCGTCGGCAAGCGCTTCGAGGAAGGCGAATATTTCCTGCCGGAACTGGTGCTGGCCGGGGAGATGCTCGAACTGATCGGCGCCGTCGCCAAACCCCTGATCAAGCAGGGCGAGGGCGGCGAGGCGGCGAGGCTCGGCCGCGTGCTGATCGGCACGGTGCATGGCGACCTGCACGACATCGGCAAGAACATCGTCAGCTTCATGCTCGACATCAACGGCTTCGAGGTCAAGGACATCGGCATCGATGTGCCGGTCAATAAATTCATCGAAGAGATCAATGCCTTTGAGCCGGACGTCGTCGGGTTGTCCGGCTTTCTCACGCTGGCCTTCGACTCCATGAAGGAAACCATCGCCGCCTTCGAGCAGGAAGGCATGCGCGACAGGTTCAAGATCATGATCGGCGGCGGCCAGATCGACGAGACGGTGCGGACGTATACCGGCGCCGATGCCTTCGGCACCAACGCCGTCGAGGCGGTGAACCTGTGCCGCAACTGGATGGGGGTGGCGGCATGAGCCGGATGATCGGTCCCTACGAGCAGAGCGATGCGGCCAAGGCCGCCTACGACGCGCGCTGGGAGCGCATCATGGCCTGCGTGCGGCTGGAGCAGCCCGACCGCATGCCCGTGGGCATGCAGAGCTTCTTCTGGCCGGCCACCCACGGGGGCATCACCTACAAGGAGCTGATGCACGACTACGAGAAGGCCAAGAGGGTCTGTTACGACGTCGTAGCGGAGTTCGAGCCAGACGGCGTCTACCCCCTGCTCATGGGCACGGGCCAGGGGCTCGCGCTGGAAAAGCTCGAGTTCAAGCAGCTGCAGTGGCCCGGCCACGGTGTGGGCGACATGCAGCCCTACCAATACCTCGACCGCGAGTACATGAGTGCCGACGAGTACGACGATTTCCTCTTCGATCCGACGGGCTTCTACATCCAGAAATACCTGCCGCGCGTCGCCGGCGCCTTCGAGGGCTTCGACAAGCTGCCGTCCTTCCCCGGTCTGCACTACTTCCGCCTGGTCAACGGCATCCGCCCTTTTGCCCTGCCGGAGGTGCGCGCCTCGTTCGAGAAGATCGTCGCCGCCGCCGAGGAGGTTAACGTCTTCTTCGGCCACCACATCGACTGGGTGCAGAAGATCAACGCTGCCGGCTTCCCCTTGTTCAACGGCATCAACGCCGTCTCGCCCTACGACTTCATCGCCGACTATTTCCGCGGCGCCACCGGCATGATGAAGGATCTGTACCGGCACAAAGACAAGCTCAAGCAGGTTCTGGACAAGGCGGCGGTGTTCCTCACCAGGATGACGATCACCAATGCCAAGCTGTCCGGCAATCCAATCGTCTTCATCCCGATCCACTGGGCGCCCGACGCATTCATGAGCCCCAAGCAGTTCGAGGAGTTCTGGTGGCCACCGTTCCGCAAGATGATGATGGGCATGATCGAAGCCGACCTGATCCCCATGCCGATGTGGGAATCGGACTGCACCAAGCGTCTGGAAATCATCAAGGACATTCCGCCCGGCAAGTGCATCTACTGGTTCGAGCGCACCGACATGGTCAAGGCTTTCGAGGTGCTGGGCGACGTCGTGGCGTTGCGCGGCAATCTCTCGCCATCGCTGATGACCACCGGCAAGCCGGATGAAGTGGATGCCGCCGTCAAGCATCTGGTGGACAACGTCTGGAACAAGGGCGGCAAGCTGATCCTCGACGGCGCCTTCGGTATTCCCGACGAGACTCCCACCGCCAACGTGCGCGCCATGTTCGACGCGGCGCGGAGGTATGCCGGCTGACACGGCGGCGGAGCGGAGCCGACATGCCGGGCGCACAGCAAAAACGCATCCGCGGCGCTGATCTCTTGCGCCAGGTGGCCGCCCTGCCGCTGCGAGGGCGCGCGAGCGGCCTGCGCGCGCGGCTGCGCGGCGATGCGCTCGAACTGGCACGGACGGAGAAACTTGTCGACGCCGCCTACAGCTATCGCATTGTGCCGCTTGAGGGGCCGGCGACGCCGTTCCTGCGCGCTGGCGGCGAAGTCCTGCAGGCGCCGCAATTGCTGCCGGAAAGCGGTGAACTGACTGCCCTGGGCTGCGCGGTCTGCACTGTCGGGCCGCTGATCGAGGCTCGCGTGCGTGCATTGTTCGCCGAGAAGCGCGCTTCCCTGGCGCTGGCACTCGACGAGTTGGGCAACGCGCTGCTGTTCGAGGTTTCGCGGCGGGCCCAGGACAGCATGCTGGCCGACGCCGTGCGCCAGGGACTGACTTTCGGCGGCGAGCTGCGCGCCGGCGATCCGGGGCTGGCGCTGGAAGCGCAGGGGGCGGTGCTGCGCCTCGCCCAGGCGGACAACATCGGCATTCTCCTGGGGCGCCGACAGGCCATGCATCCGCTCAAGTCCGTTTCGATGGTGATCGGCATCGGCATCGACCTGCCGAAAGCCAACTGGTCGCGCTGCGACCACTGTCCTTCACGGCCCAAGTGCGGCCTGATCAGTCGTGTCGCGGCAATGCAGGCCGCCTAGCCATGTCGCCGCACAAATCGCATAGCCTGAATTTTCCCGAGCTGGAGCGCGAAATCTCCAGCGACGGCGAGGAGACGATCTACCAGAGCGCACGCCGCGGCGGCGTGCGCATCGTCGGTGCCTGCGGCGGTCGTGGTGCCTGCGGCACCTGCGTCGTGCGCATCGTCGAAGGCACGGTCGACCTCGGCGGCAGTCAGACCGAGGCCGACATCGAGGAGAACGCCGGCAGGACGGGGGGGCGGAAGAAATGGGTGCGTGCCTGCCGGGTACGTGCCCGTTCGGATTGCACGCTTGAGGTCTCGCTGCGTTCACTGGCGCCCGTGGTGCGCGCGGAAGTGGGTGCGGGCGGCGCGGGAGACCGGCTGCCGCTGGACGCGGCTGTCCATGGGCGTGATATCACCGTGCCGGAGGCAACGCTCGTCGATACCCTCTCGGATGCCGACCGGATCGCCCGCGCGCTGGCGCTGCCCCATGTCACGCTGGACCTGCGCGCCGCCCGGCGCCTGCCGCAGATCATGCGCGACGGGAAATGGTCAGTGCGCGCCTGCCTGCGCGGCGATGAGCTGATCGACGTCGCGCCAGCGGGCAGCCGCTTGCTGGGCCTGGCCGTCGACCTTGGCACGACGAATGTCGCCGGCTTCCTGGTTGACCTGGAAAGCGGCGCGCGTCTCGCCAGCCTGGGCATCGAGAACCCGCAGGTCGCCTGGGGCGCCGACCTGATCAGCCGCATCAACCACGCCATCCGTGTGGAAGGGGGGGGCGAGGAACTGCATATTGCCGCCGTTGCAGCCCTCAACACCTTGGCGCACGACTTGTGTCGGGCCGTCGGCATGCATGCCGGACAAATCGTCGACGTGACCGTCTGCGGCAATACGGCCATGCACCACCTGCTGCTCGGCCTGCCGGTATCTCAACTCGGCCGCGCGCCCTTCGTTGCCGCGGTGCGCGATGCCATCGATCTCAAGGCGCGCGAACTGGGGCTGGCCGTGAGCCCTGGCGCCTATGTGCACTTGACCCCGAATGTCGGCGGTTTTGTCGGCGGCGACCACGTGACGACTCTGCTTGCGACCGAAAGCGATTGGGCCGCGTTGCCCATCAGCCTGGTGATGGACATCGGCACCAATACCGAAATCTCCCTGATCCACGGTGGGGTGCGGCTGACAGTGTCCAGTCCGTCCGGTCCGGCGCTCGAGGGCGGACACATCTCCTGCGGCATGCGCGCCGCAGAAGGGGCCATCGAGCGCATTTCGCTCGAGGACGGGCGCATCGTTGCCCGGACCATCGGCGACAAGCCGCCCGTCGGGCTGTGCGGTTCGGGTGTGCTCGATGCGCTGGCCGTCCTGTACCGAGCGCATGTTGTCGATGAGCGGGGCCGGTTGGCAGCCGGCCATCCCCTGGTGGAAGAAGCGGACGGCAAGCGCGCCGCAGTGCTCGCGCCGGGCGTGGTGCTCACCCAGGACGACGTGCGCGCCGTCCAACTCGCCAAGGCGGCGATTCGCACCGGTACGGAGCTTCTGTTGCGCGAGGCGGGATTGCAAGCGGGCGACATTGGGCGCTTCATCATCGCCGGCGCCTTCGGCGCCTATATCGACGTGAAGAGCGGCATCGGCATAGGCTTGTTCCCCGATCTGCCGCCGGAGCAGTTCATGCAGGTCGGCAATGCCGCCGGCGTTGGCGTCCAGATGATGCTGGCCTCGAAGGGGGCCCGCGCCCGCGCCCGCGAACTGGCCGAGGGCTGCCGCTACATCGAGCTGTCCACCTGCCCGGATTTCCAGAAAATCTTTTTGAACAATATCGGCTTTGGCCGCATGAACACATGAGGAGACCCGCGTGACGCAAGCAAACGGCTTCGCCCTGAAAATCATCGGCGAGCGCATCAATCCCGGCTTCAAAAGCACCAAGGCGCTGTTCGACAACGAGGATATCCCGGGCATCCAGGCCTTGGCGGTCAAACAGGCGGAAGCCGGCGCCGCCTACCTGAACGTCAACATCGGCGCGCGCGCCCTGACCGATCCCGAATTCATGGCGCGGGTCATCCGCGCCATCCAGGAAGTCGTCGCCATTCCCCTGTCCTTCGATTTCCCAAGCCGGAAGGTGCAGGAAATCTGTCTGACCTCCTACGATCCGGCCCGCGCCGACGGGCAGCTGCCCATCGTCAATTCGATCACCGAGCACCGCTGGGACCTGATGGATCTGTACGGACCCTTCAGGTTCAAGGTCATCTTCATGGCCTCCGAGCGGGTCGAGGACGGGGTGGCCAGGGGCAACAAGACCGCCGACGAGATCTACGCGACGGCAAGGCGGGCCGCGCTGCGCCTGAAGCGGGACTACGGCATGCCGCTGGACGACATCTTCATCGACATGTCGGTGTCCGCCATCATCGCCGACACCGAGTCGCTCAACCGCAGCACCCTCGATGCCATCCGGATGATCGGCAGCGATACCGAGCTGAAGGGTATCCACATGATGGGCGGCCTCTCCAACATCGGCCAGCAACTACCGGCCAAGGCGGCCGACGGTTCTGACCTTAAGCATGGGCTGGAGAATGCCTTCCTGACGTTGGCCGTGCCTTGCGGTTTCGATACCGTGCTGGGCACGCCGTGGCGCGGCTATGAGCCCTTGCCGGATGAGAACTATGTGTTCAGCGCCTATCGGAATTTCCTCGAGCAGACTGGCAGCAATGCCCTGCGTGCTGTGCGCAAGTTCTACCGGGCCTGAGATGATGAGTTCAGACAGCAACGCATTTGCCGTCGTTGCCGACGGCTGGTTCGACGGCGAGCGCCGGCATGACGGCCAGGCGACTTTCCTTGTCCGCGACGGCCGCATCGAGGACATCGTTGCCGGCGACCAGAGCGCGGATCTGGCGCGACGCGGCATGGCGCTGCAGCGCAGGGGGTTCCTCATGCCCGGCCTGGTCGACGCGCACGTGCATCTCTTCCTCGACGGCGGGCCGACGGACAGCAAGCTCAGATCGGAGCACCTGAAGCAACCCCTCGAACAGCTGACCGAAGCCGCGCGCGCCAGCGCGCGCCAGAGTCTTGCCTGCGGTATCACCCTGGTGCGCGATGCCGGCGACCGCCACGGCATCAACAACCATATACGCGAGGAAGCCGGGCTGCCGCGCAGCGGATTTCCGCGCGTGCGCTCCAGCGGACTCGGCATCAAGCGTGCAAAGCGCTACGGCACCTTCATGGCGACAGATGTCACCGACGCCGACAGCATCCGCGAATCGGTTTCGACCCTGGCGAAGGACAACGATGAAATCAAGCTGATCCTGACCGGCATCATCGACTTCGACGCGGGAGCGGTGACTGACGAGCCGCAATTCACCCTGGAGGAGGCGCGCCTGGTCGTCGAGACGGCGAAAGCCTGCGGCAGGCGGGTGCTCGCGCATTGCAGCGGCCTGAAGGGCCTCGCCATCGCGGCCCGGGTAGGCGTCGGCTCGATCGAGCACGGTTTTTTCATGGATCGCGAGACGCTCGCCCTCATGCGCGACAATCAGGTGGCGTGGACGCCAACTTTCTGTCCGGTGCATTTCCAGTGGTCGCATCCCGCGGCGGCAGGCTGGTCGCCGCAGACCGTCGGCAACCTGCGGCGCATCCTCGACGACCACGCACGGCATCTGCAATTGGCGCATGAAATGGGTGTCAACCTGCTGTTGGGAACCGATGCGGGAAGCATGGGCGTGCGGCACGGCCATGCCGTTTTCGAAGAAATCGACCGCTACCTTGAGGCGGGCCTTGGCCTGGAAGCCGTGTTGAGGGCGGCTACCTCGACTGCGCGCCGCCATTTCGGCCTCGACTCGCCACGGCTCGCCAAGGGGGGCGAATTCGACGGCCTGCTCCTCGATGCGTCCCCCTTCGCTGATCCCGCCGCCCTCAGACGGCCGCAGGCCGTCTGGGCCGCGCTTCCCGGACCCGGTTGAGCCTGGCCATGGGACGGGATTGTTATATGGAAGAGGTAACATAGGCCCAACAATCCCGGGACAGACCCAGGTGAACCTCAAGCAACTCGAATACTTCGTGCGTGTCGCCGAGCTGGGCAGTTTCAGCAAGGCAGCGCTCATTCTGAATGTTGCCCAGCCGGCCCTGTCGCGTCAGGTGCGGCTGCTGGAAACCGACCTGCACGCCACATTGTTGATGAGAACCGGGCGTGGCGTGGTGCTGACGGAGGCCGGCAAGCGCCTCTTCGACCACAGCATCGGTATTCTGCAATTGATGTTGCGGGTGCGGGAAGACATCGAATCCTCGCGCGGCGAGCCGGCTGGTCGCATCGTCGTCGGCCTGCCGCCCAGCATGGGGCGGCTGCTGACGTTGCCGCTTGTGGAGGAGTTCCGCCGCGTGCTGCCCAAGGCGCGCCTGGCCATCGTCGAGGGCTTGTCCACCCATCTGTCCGAATGGATCTCGACCGGGCGCGTGGACCTCGGCCTCCTGCACAACCCCGAGTCGCAGGCCGCCCTCGAGGTCACCCCGGTGCTGGACGAGCCGCTCTGCCTGGTCAGCCCGTCCAAAGGCGGTGCCGGACGGAAAGTCAGCCTCCATGACACGGCGAAGATGGCCGAACTGACCCGAATTCCCCTCATCCTGCCCGAGCGCAGCCACGCCCTGCGCAAACTGCTGGAAACCCAGGCTGCGCTGGCCGGCCACAAGCTGAACGTCGACCTCGAGATTTCCAGCGTGCAATCCATTCTCGATCTGGTGCGCGCCGGCTACGGCCATGCCGTGCTGACGCCCTCCGCGCTGGTGGCCTCGGGTGAGCCGGCGGCCTTCCGGCTGCGCACGCTGGTGGAGCCGCGCATCACCAGTACGTTGTGCCTGGCGGTGTCTGCCCACAAGCCGACGACGCCACTCTCGAAGCGCGTCTTCCGCATGCTGCGCGAGTTCATCGTGGCGGCGGTCGGCGATCAGGCCCATAACAAAACGCGATAGCTAGTAGTTCGCTGCCCGTCTGGCCTTATGGGGACGCTATTGCCAGAATAGGCCCATCCATTGCAGGTGGGGCGCATGCACACTCCGATACCCGATAGGAACACCCGGATCGCCGGCATCTCGTCGATGGCGACGCGCCAGGTGCTGGCCGAACTGGCCGAGGTGTATTGCCAGCGCAGCGGTGTCGTGGTGTCGTTCGAATCGGTGGGGGGCTTGGATGCGGCCAGGCGGGTGCAGGCGGGCGAGCCCTTCGACGTGGTAGTGCTTGCCGCCGACGCGATCGACAAACTGGTCGACGCAGGGCACGTGGTCGCCGACAGCAAGACCGATCTGGTGCGCTCCGGCGTGGCGGTCGCGGTGCGCCAAGGTAGCGCGCTGCCGGACATTAGCTCAGAAGCGGCGCTGCGGCGCGCTGTGCTGTCGGCGCGAACGCTCGGCTATTCCACCGGGCCGAGCGGCACGGAACTGTTGAAGCTGTTCGCGCGCTGGGGCATTGCCGACGATATCCGCGACCGCATCGTGCAGGCGCCCCCGGGCGTACCGGTGGGCCGGATGGTGGCCGATGGCGAAGTCGAACTCGGCTTCCAGCAAACAAGCGAAATGATGAGTGTTCCGGGCATCGCCGTGCTCGGGCCGATGCCGCCCGGCAGCGAGATCGTCACCACCTTCTCGGCCGGCCTGTGCGCCGCTTCGATCCAGCCCGAGGCCGTGCATGCCTTGCTTTCTTTCATGTGTTCGTCCGCCGTCGCGGACGCCAAGCGGCGCTACGGCATGGAGCCGGTAGGTCAAATTTCAGGAGCCCATCCATGATCATCGACTGCCACGGACACTACACGACGGCGCCCAAGGCGCTGGAGGATTGGCGCAACCGCCAAATCGCCGGCATCAAGGATCCGGCGCTGATGCCGAAGGTGTCGGAGCTGAAGATCGGCGACGATGAACTGCGTGAGTCCATCGAGAGCAATCAGTTGAAGAAGATGCAGGAGCGCGGCTCGGACCTCACCATCTTCTCGCCACGCGCCAGCTTCATGGCCCACCACATCGGCGACTTCAAAGTCAGTGCCACCTGGGCGGCGATCTGCAACGAACTGTGCTTTCGCGTCTCGCAGCTCTTCCAGGACAGTTTTATCGGCGCGGCCATGCTGCCGCAGTCGCCGGGCGTCGATCCGAAAACCTGCATCCCCGAGCTGGAGAAGTGCGTCAGGGAGTACGGTTTCGTCGGCATCAACCTCAATCCCGACCCCTCCGGCGGCCACTGGACCTCGCCGCCGCTGATCGATCGCCACTGGTATCCGATCTACGAAAAGATGGTCGAGCACGACATCCCGGCGATGATCCATGTCAGCACGAGTTGCAACGCCTGCTTCCACACCACC
>Ga0208244_101330_pt1 | contig 13954 bp, 8 predicted proteins | sample SubbioCR12Aug_5A_FD_184828 | JGI IMG/M metagenome (GOLD analysis project Ga0208244, IMG submission 184828) | Serpentinite rock and fluid subsurface biosphere microbial communities from McLaughlin Reserve, California, USA - CR12Aug_5A (SPAdes) | ecosystem: Environmental > Terrestrial > Deep... | reverse complement strand
GTAATTTTGTGCTTGCATCTACAGTGCATCAGGCTTTTTCGTACTGGGCAGCCGGATCAAAACTTAGATTTGCCGGTGGTGCAGATCAAATATTAAGCGGCTGGACAACAAGCACAACCGCCACATCTACCTGTCTCGTTGAGATTGTTGTCGAAAAAGACAGCGGTAGTAAAGTTATCACTACCGGTACAGATGTTAAAATTACAATTGGGACAAGTCTCGATATCATTAGCGGTATTTTTGAACTGGCTACTACAGACGATATTCAAGGAAGAAATCTTGATTGGACTGCAGCTTCACCTACAATTACTGTTTATACGAACGGTGTTTTTGATATGGCCGGAGGAGCATCACATATCAGAAGAGCAAGTAATACAGGCGAAAACACAAAAAAAATCGGGAAATTGACGGTTCATGGAGAGGCGTATCTCGCAACAAGTTCAACAATATTCCTGAATTTTGATAATATTGACGTTGAAGCCGGAGGAACACTTTATATACCGTTAAACAGAGGCTGGACGTCGAATAAATTAAATCCGGGAACCGTAACCATAAAAAAAGACGGCAGAATATTGAATTCACTTGTGACAGATATTTGGTACAGTAACACTCTCACACCAACACAACTTGTTTTAGAGAACGAAGGAGTGTTTGAAACAACAAGCGGTACAACTCCATTTCCGGCAAACTTTACTAATAACGGTACTATAGTATATTCCAGAAATATTGCTGAAAGTGATCAGACAATTACAGATATGGACTATCATAGGCTTGTACTTAGCCGCTCAAATACAGGTGCAAAAAAGAATTGGACACTTGGAGCAAACAGAGTAATTGCCGATAGCCTTGAGACTAACAACTCTGCTCAATTAGTTTTAAGTGCAGCCGCTCCGCAAAGTTTGACAGTTAACGGCACGCTCAGATTGACTTCAGGTTCCATTGATAATTCTAATGCGAATGTCTCCTTCATTTTAGCCGACAGTGCATCAATTTCAAGAGCGACGGGAACAATCACCAATGCACCGGTTTTTGCAGGTGTAGTTGATGTGAGATATACAAGCGTCAATCAAGTAACCTCAGGACACGAATTACCTGTTGCAAACAATGCATTGAAGGACCTTACAATATATTCTTCGGGAGGTGTAATACTCGGTTCGAATGTAACTGTAAATCAGAATCTCACACTATCACAGGGAGAATTCGATAACGACGGTGCATCAAACGATAAAGTACTTTCACTCGCAAACGGAGCTACTATAAGACGGGCTACCGGTAGTTTAACGGCAGTTCCGGCGTTCAACACTTTATATAATCTTGAATATATAAGCACATTAAATCACGTTACCACCGGATTTGAATTAACCTCTACCGGGGTTATGCTTAATAACTTATCATTATTGGGAACACAAGGAATAACACTTGATAAAAATGTTACAGTGTCCGGGGACTTGACGGTTTCGGGAAGTGATCTGAGTACAGATACTTATATGCTAACACTTGGAACAAATGCATCTCTTATAGAGGAGAACGGGCATTTTGTTTTAGGGAATATTCAAACTACAAGAAATGCAGTTCAATCAGTTAATCAAACTTTCGGCGGAATAGGCTGTGAGATAAATGCTACCGGAGGTTCACCGGGAGTAACGACAGTAAAAAGAGTTACCGGATATGCTTATACAGGTAACGGTAACGAAAGTATAAAAAGATTTTTCGATATTTCTCCTGCAGTCAACAGCGGACTGAACGCAGTAATGAAATTTCATTACCTTGAATCGGAATTAAACGGAATTCCGGAACTGAAACTTGTTTCAATGAAAACAACCGACAACGGATTGAACTGGCTTCTTACCGGAGGAGTACCCGACACTGCAAATAACTATGTAACTATTAGTGATATTTTCAGTTTTTCAGTATGGACGCTTGTTGATTACGACAGTTTAATTCCTGTAGAACTTACCTCATTTACCGCCTCGACAAAAATGAATGAAGTAAAACTTGAGTGGACTACAGCAACGGAAACGAATAACAAAGGATTCGCAATTGAGAGAAGAAACGAACTAGAAAGTTTCTCACAAATCGCTTTCGTTGAAGGAAAAGGAACTACAACTGAAAAACAATCATATAGTTACACCGATAAAGTTGAAGCTGCGGGTAAATATTCTTATCGTCTGAAACAGATTGATTTTGACGGTAGTGTTACGTATTCGAATCTTATAGAAGTAGAAGCCGGTTTGATGCCAAGAGTATTCTTACTTGAACAAAACTATCCGAATCCTTTTAATCCATCTACTACAATTGAGTTTACTCTTGCCGAAGACGGAAAAACAGAATTAAAAGTATTTAACGTAATAGGAAAAGAAATAAAAACTTTGTTCAAAGAAGAAGGAAAAGCGGGACAACTTTATAAAGTTAATTTCAATGCTGCTGAACTGCCGAGCGGACTCTATTTCGCGAAGTTGATTCAAGGCAGCAATCAAATGATTAAGAAGATGATCTTGATCAAGTAAAAGAGGCAGAAGTTAACATTTGTAAACTTAAAACCGTTCCCAAAGGGACATGTGAAACGGTTAAGTCATATCAAGGTTTTCATTATGGGGTTGTCCCAAAAGTTTTTGTGTTCTTTTGTGCTTTAGTGTTTTTTCCGAAGGATCGTTCCGAGTGGCAGGAATAAGAGATTTCTTAAATAATTTAAGTTTTTTTATGCCACAAAATCACAAAGACACGAAACCGTCACTAAAATTTACTTTTGGGACAGCCCATAATAAGAAATAAGTCCCTTTAACCGTTTTAACGGTTTATAAAACAAGCGAAAGTTTGAGGACAATACTAAATCATTAAAGGACGTAATAACAGATACGACCACAACTAAGAAAATGAAAATATTCGTATTACACATATTATTACTAACAGCAATCTGCGGAAGCATTTTTTCTCAGAATAGCGAATATACTGCCGGAGAATCATATTTCGGGAAGTTGAATTACATAGAATATATAGCCGGTGACCTGCCGATAATAATCTCTGTACCTCATGACGGAAATCTTAAACCCGATTTTATTAATGACAGAACGTTCGGTGCCTCGGCTAAAGATTACGGTACACGGGAGATTGCCGAAGTAATGAGAAGAGAATTGAAAGCTATAACCGGCAAATATCCGCATGTAATAATATCTCATTTATCAAGAAAGAAACTTGACCCCAACCGGGAGGAGTTTGAAGCTGCACAGGATGATCAGCTTGCAATAAATGCATGGAACGAATATCACGGATTTATTGAAACAGCTTTAGCAACGGCGGAACTGCAATACGGACGGGGGTTTTTTATTGACCTTCACGGACAGAGACATCCTGAAGAGAGAATTGAGATCGGTTACTGTCTCGATAATGAAATTCTTGCATTGACGGATGAAGATTTAAACTCTGAAGAATTAATTGGTAGGAGCAGTCTGAAAAACATGTTGAAATTTTCTGCTAAAACTCATGCAGAGTTGATTAGAGGAGAAGAAAGTTTAGGAGCGATATTTGACCAATATGATGTCAGTTCAACTCCTTCTCCGGCTGACCCTTTTCCGGATTCATACAAATATTTCAGCGGGGGATACACGACATTACGTCATGCAGCAATGAATGACGGTAATATTTCGGGAGTACAGTTTGAACTAAACTCCGATTTAAGAGAGCAAAGTAAATACAAATCGACAGGAAGAACACTTGCAAAAGTAATTCTTGAATATTTGACGACACATTGGGGCGAAGATTTTTTAATTCAAATAAATAAATAAGGAGGCTACAATGAAGTTAGTCAACAACATAATTGTTTTATTAATAATTGCAGGGGCTTGCTACAGTGTTTATGGGCAAAAAACACTAACTTGGCAGGGTACAACATCAACAGATTGGGAGGATCCTTCAAATTGGTTTGATGAAGGAGCTGAAGCTACGTCAACCTCGGCCCCAACTAGTAATGATAACGTATTGATTAATAACTCGAGGGGGGCAATCTCGAATCCAAGTATTTCAACTACAGGTAACGAATGCAAGACTTTAACAGTAGGTTCGGGATTTATTCTTACTGTAACAGGTAACAGTGGAAGGCTAACAGTAGGGGATGGCTTAACTGAAAATGATGATATAATTATAAAAGATGGCGGACAAATAACTAATGAAAGTTCGGCAACTACTAATACTATCACTTTAAAATCAACTTCAAATGATAAGTTTAAAGTAGAAGATGGAGGTAAGTACTATCATAATACTACTAGATCTTTTGCTACCCCTTTTCCTAATGCAAGTTGCAATTTTCAAGAAAACAGCACAATTGAATTTGGACCTTTAAGTAGTACTACAATTTCTACTTCTCCAAGAACATACGGAAATCTAGTCTTAAGCGCCTCAAGTTCAAAAACATATTTATCGACTGGTACCTCAACTTTCACAATAAACGGGACACTCACCATAAATGAGAACGCGAAATATCAACCAAGCAATACAGCGGGAAATTTTAATTGGAAAAATATTTATCTTAATGGAGGAGAGTTGGATTTAATGAATTGTTCAGCTGTAATTAATATGACGGGGAATATTGTGAACAATGGAGTGTTGACCACAAAAATTGATCAACTTGTTAATTTCAATGGCAGCTCAGCATTATCAGGTGAGGTTTTTATTTTTAATAACGGATTTACAGTTAATTCGGGTAAAACATTAGAGTTGCAAACAGATGTACAAATTCCTTCTGATAAAACGGCAACTGTTAATGGAATCCTAAAGTTGGGTACAAGTAAAATATATGGTGATGGAACTTTTACCTTGTCCGCTGATGGTTCTATTTACATTGGTTCACCTGTAGGAATAACTTCAAGCGGGGCAACAGGCAATGTTCAAACAGCGACAAGGAATTTCAGTACAGATGGGTACTACTATTATATCGGTAGCTCTGCACAAGCAACCGGAAGTGGATTACCCGGTACCATAAAAAGATTGTTTTTTGAAAATCCTGATGGGGTTACATTATCAGGTGATGTGAATATATCAAATAGATTAGAATTTCTTGCAGGAAATAGTGGGGGAGTAATAACCGGGGATGGTTATACAATTACTCTTGGTTCAGATGAATCAAATGTGGGAACTGCTTTAGGTGGGGCTAATGGTCATATTAATGGGAAATTTAAACGATGGATTTCAACTGCAAATGTTAGTTCAGAAAGGTTTTTTTATACAGGAACCGCTACAGAATCAAGGAATGCGGTTATAACATTCGATGCAATAACGACAGGAGGGACAATTCTGGCTGAATTCATTTCTACAGACCCCGGGCAAAATGGTTTACCGTTAAATGATGTTGATTATACAATTAATAAAGTTTCCCCGGATGGGTATTGGTCTCTTGTTGCAGGTGACGGACTGGATGCCGGGACTTATACACTTAGGTTGGTTGCGAGAAATTTTGAGGGTGTAAATGATTTTTCCAGTCTGCGTGTTGTTAAACGCTCTAATTCAAGTTCTAACTGGGTTTTAGATGGCAGTGCAGGTGTTAATACTGGCTCTAATACCATTCCTAATGTGATTAGAACAGGTCTAAGTGGTTTTTCTGAATTCGGTATCGGTTCACATACCTCCGATAATCCTCTCCCTGTTGAACTTACATCCTTCACTGCAGCAGTAAACGGAAAAAATATATACCTTAATTGGCGGACTGCGACTGAAGTGAATAATTACGGGTTTGAAGTTCAGCGTTCAGTGGTCAGAGGTCAGCGAACAGATGAATTTGAAAAAATTGGGTTTGTTGAAGGACATGGGAATAGTAATTCTGTGAAAGAGTACTCGTATGTTGATAAGAATGTAACGACAGGTAATTATGCATATCGTTTGAAGCAAATAGATTCCGACGGGAATTTTTCTTATAACGATGTTATCAACGTTGAAGTAGGAAGCATACCGACAGAGTTTGCTATTTCTCAAAACTACCCCAATCCGTTTAATCCTGCCACGAAAATTGAGTACGCTTTGAAAAATGATGCAAGTGTGAAAATGGAATTGTATACTGTTATAGGAGAAAAAATTTCGACGTTAATAGATGAATCACAAACAGCAGGATATTATTTGTTTGATTTTGATGCATCTAAGCTGCGATTAACTTCGGGAATTTATTTGGTGAGACTTACTGCGAATGAGTTAAATGGAAGCGATTCATTTTCAAAAGTCATAAAAATGGTATTAAATAAGTAAGCAGGGGGCTGTCTCAAAAGTAATAAAAACGGTTGAAACCGTTAGGTCAAGTTTATTTTTTCACTTAAATCCAACGGATGAATCCGTTGGTTAATGAGAAGAAGAACATTTTAGACAGCCGCTACATTTATTAATGAAAGGAGCCTTTTCAGTGAACGCGAGTAGAGAACATATTCTAAACCTCCCAATGCCAATGTGCTGGAAGGACGATGTACCCGGACATCTTAACAAAATCAGTTCTTCCGGTTTTTATCATAGGTTTAACGACGAATATGTTGGCTCCTTTCATTATGATAAAAGCTACTATTCACTCGATGTCCCGTTAGATTGGTGGAATGGACAGAATAGTTATCAATCGGAAGTAAGTCCGGTTACAATGCGGAAGAAACAAGAGCGAAAAGAATTCACTATGCCTTCAATATGGGATATTCAATCGGGTGACTATAGAGAACCGATGAATAAAGAAGATGAAATAAAAGTAAAAAATTATAAAAAAATATGGAAGAATGTTTTTATCGCTTCACTATTCGTTGCTTCGATTTTTACAGTAGTTGTGTTATCACTTGTTGCGAGGATATAGAAAGGAAAAAATTTAATAGGGCTTTAACCTAATAAAAAAATAAATATGATAATGAGAAAAAAAATAATTTTAGCGATAACAATCTTCTTTTTGATGCCGCCTGCATACAGCCAGGTACAACTATCCGGGACTTTAAGTAATTATGTGATAGACTTCTTATGGAGTGATGCATTCCCGATGGAAAACGGTAACGACTACCAACATCCGTCTGCAGCACAACGCACTCAATGGGAAAATGCCGTTACCGCAATCCTTCAAGGAAATTATTCACTTGCAAATACTACTGCCAGCGGATTTGGGTACAGGATTGTTGAATTCTATGATGAAACAATCCTAAAGACATATTATATTTTAGAAAAACAGAGTACATCAACAAACCATTGGGGGATGTTCGTGTATAACCCGAATGCAACAAGAGCTAAATTGTTTATTCAGTCTCCGCATCCAAGGTATGATACATATACGGGCAGACAGGGGGCATACATTTTCAGGTATCAAGATTGTCGGGCATTCTTTGTCAGCGGTACTCACAGGTGCAACAGTACAACTAATTCAGGATGCAGCGGAACTACAACGGTTTGTGGTCCGAGTGGTCCTTATAAAATTTCGGATCAACCGCATACTGTGGACGGAACTTTACAAATAACAACGAATTTATTACTTCAGCAGATAAATAACCTGGTTGTTATTCAACCTCATGGATTCAGTAAGGGTGATGATGATCCGCATCTTATAATGAGCAACGGTACAAGAATTACACCTTCTGCGGATTATGTCGCGATGTTGAGAGATAATCTACTTCTCGCTGACGATACCTTAACATTTAAAATAGCTCATATCGATCTCACCTGGGATAGATTAATTGCTTTAACTAACACACAGGGCAGATTAATAAATAATAGTGTTAATCCCTGTTCTAATAATGCAACACAGTCAACGGGAAGGTTCATTCACATTGAACAAGCCTTCACACTGAGAAACTCAACCGCAACACGTAAAAAACTTTCGGATGCGGTAGGATTAACATTCCCGGTATTTTCGACGGTATCGTCGGGTAACTGGAATACAGCCGATATCTGGATGAGTGAGCAAGTCCCTACTGCTGCCAGTGATGTAAGAATAACAAACGGACAGACAATCACGATAAGCGGTAGTGTTGATTGCCGTTCAATACAATTTGGAGATAATAACTCGAAATTATCCCTTGATGCAGGGGCAATACTAAATGTTTATGGGGACTTCACTCTTGCATCACAAACGCACAATGCATTTTCTTCATGGGGTGCGGGGGCAAAAATTGTATTCAAAGGGAGTGAAGCGGTTCAAACGATAAAAAATTTATATAAAGACGCATCAACTTTTTCTTCTTCATTTATTGAGTTAGTTATTGATAAAGAAGCAGGTAAAGTTACTACGGAAGATTCGGTTAGACTGAATATCGGGACAAATCTCGAAATTATTAGTGGTACTTTTGAACTTGGTTACCGGGCAGATATTGAAGGACGGAATCTTACAGGTTCCTCTGCATCAACACCGACAATAACTGTTCAAAGCGGGGGAGTATTTAATATGATCGGTTCTCTGTCGCATATCCGTTCAGGCAACTCCGGTACTAATCCAATAGGTAAAATGACTCTTTACGGAACAGCGATTTTTCGAAGCACCTCATCACTTGGAATAGCCATTGGTAATATTGATGTGAAGAACGGAGGGGTGTTAATATTTGACAGCTTCTCGAATACTTATCCTCAGGTCATAAATACGGGTTTAATCACAATTGAAAACAGCGGTAGAGTAGAAGTGAATTCAGCAGTGAATTTCTATCATGCTTCTTCATCGGTGGATTTACAATCGGGCGGCAACTACAAGATAAATGCAAATCCGGTTGATATCAATAATAGTTTCCCCCCCATCTTTACGAATAACGGCACTGTCGAGTATTCAAGAGAAGGAGAACAAAGCGTAAAAAACATTACCTATACAAATCTTACAATCTCCGGGTCGGGGGATAAAACTCTTACCGGTAGTATTGAAGTTCAAGGTGCTTTAAGCATTATCGGTGGAAGTCTTGTAACCGGTGATCACACGGTAACAATGGGAGAATCGGCAACTCTAGGTGAAAATGCAGGAAATACCGTGGTTGGAAAAATTCTCTCATCCAGAAATGCAGTTCAAAATATTCAGAATAATTTTGGTGGGATAGGTGTAATCATAAATGCAGCCGGAAATAGCCCGGGAGCAACAACAATAACAAGAACAACCGGTACTGAAATAACACAGGGGGCAAATAAGAGCATTAAAAGATATTTTGATATTATCCCGGCAAGTAATACAAATCTTAATGCAACTTTGACATTCGTGTATGATGAATCGGAATTGAATGGTCTTCTGGAAAATACTCTCGTACTGTTTAAGTCTTCTGATAACGGGACATCATGGTATAATGAGGAAGGCTCGGTTGACACGGCACTCAATACAATCACAAAATCAGGAGTGAATTCATTTTCAAGATGGACAGCAGCAAGTGTTGATCATCCGCTTCCGGTTGAATTCTCGACTTTTACTATAGCAAAAAATAAAAATTCGGCAATACTAAATTGGGAGACTACTACCGAGTTTAACATAAGACATTATGAAATAGAGAGAATATCTTCCCGGGCAGATTCACAAAGAAATTGGGAAAAAATCGGAGAATTATCTTCCAAAGGGTACTCTGTTACAATACAAAATTATAATTACACCGACAATAATTTAAATACTGGATTTTATTCTTATCGAATTAAGATTATCGATAATGACGGTACAATCGGCTACAGTCCCGAGGTCGATATTGAAATTGAAGCCCCCGATAAATTCGAATTACATCAAAACTATCCGAACCCTTTCAACCCGGTTACTACCATCAGTATTACTCTTGCAAAGAGCGAGCATATTAAAGTTGAGGTTGTAGCAATTACCGGTGAATTGGTAGCTGTTTTAGCGAACGGATTTTTTGACGCAGGTTACTACAACTTTAATTTTGACGGGAGTAATCTTTCAAGCGGATTATACTTCTGCAGGCTAAAAACAGAGAACTTTATAAAAACAATTAAACTATCATTAATGAAATAATAGAATCTTATATGAGTATAGAATTAATCACACTATTATGTATGTTAGGGGCATTTGCAACCGGAGTTTTTATATTAAAACTACCGGCTGGAGTATCATTAGCGCTGGCAGCGGTCACAGGAGCACTTGTCGCAGGTGAAGGAATCCCGGTTAGACATCTTGTTGAAGGGAGTTTCGGATTCCTCGACCCGATTATGATCATTGCCACAGCTATGATTTTTATGAAAGCTGTAGAAGCTTCGGGGGCGCTTCGCACCATAAGCTACTATCTTATAAAATCGCTTTACCGTTATCCGACACTTATGATGGTCGTAATTACATATTTTGTAATGTTTCCGGGGATGCTTACAGGATTAGCTTCAGCATGTATTCTTACAACAGGTGCTTTGGTTGTTAAACCATTAAGAGCTATGGGTATGTCAAGTGTCGTTGTCGGTTCATTAATCGTAATGGCTTCGGTTTTCGGAGAAATAGCACCGCCAATTTGTATTCCGGTTATGATCATTGGAGGCGGAGTGGATATGCCTTACATTGGTTTTGAAGGACCTCTCTTCTTTGCTTCTTTCCCGCTTGCAACAATAACGGCTATTATCATAAGGTTCCGATATTTAAAAGCCTTCAACATTGATGAAGTGCTTGCGAAAATGGATCAGCCGGTGCACGATAGACATGGGTGGAAACTTTATATACCGATTTTTATTGTAGTGGTTCTCTTATTTGCAGAAAGATTAATCCCCCAAATAATGCCGCATCTCGGTGTTCCTCTTATTTTTATGATAGGTGCCTTGACTGCTTTCGGTACCGGGGAGTCAATCAATTTCTTCAAACAGTCAAGAGAAGCGATGCGAAATGCAATGCCTGTTATGGCTATACTTGTGGGGGTTGGAATGTTTATACACATTATGACATTAACGGGAGTGAGAGGCTATCTTGCAATAACTGCATTACAGTTGCCCGATGAAATCAAGTATGTGGCAGCTTTGATTATGCCTTTCTTTGGCTCTGCTTATGCTGCTGCATCTGTTGTAGGTGTTCCGCTTGTTTTTGTTTTTATTTATAAAAATGAAATTATCGTAACTTCCGCTCTTGCACTGTTGGCAGCATTGGGAGATACCATGCCTCCACCATCACTTTTGTGTGCGTATGCTGCACAAATGGTAGAAGAGAAAAATCACTTTAAGATTTTGAAACAGAGTTTATTCTTTATTCTTCTCTCTATGCTCGTGGCATTATTGATAATAATATTTGCTGACGGTATCGGAAGTTTGATTTCTTACTATTAAAAGATAAAGGAAAATAAAATGCTTTTTTGGATTTATATAGTTATACTAACAATTTTATCGATATTTGTAACAATCGAATTTTTTTCGGAGAAACATTGGAAGAAGCAGATTGCTTTTGTGATGATTCTTATTCCTTTCATATTAAGAATACTTCAAATTAAGTAAGGAGATATCATGCAAAAACATAATTATACTGCTGTTTTGTTCTTATTGGTTGCTGCTTTATTGGCATATATTGCATCCGGTGATTTCTTGAAGATGTATGAACATGATAATATTTATCCGTCTGAAGGACTTACGAAAACAGGTATGCTCAGCGATTATCTTCCGAACTTAAAAGGAACTAACGGCGACACGGAAGTATATTTTTTCGATAGCGGAGTTGGCGGAGGAACTACTTTGATTTTAGGAGGAACACATCCTAACGAACCCTCCGGCTACTTAAGCGCTGTTGTATTTATTGAAAATATCAATGTCACAAATGGACAAGTAATTATAGTTCCTCAGGCATGTAGAAGCGGATTTACATGTACCGACCCCATGGAAGCATTGCCATTAGGGTATACCATGCAATCAAAATCGGGAGAAAGATATTTTTCGTTTGGTTCTAGAGTTTCAAACTGGCTTGATCAATGGCCAGACCCTGAAGTTTATACACATTATCCTTCGGGACAAAAACTATCCGGTTTTGAAACGAGAAATTTAAACAGAGCTTATCCAGGTAAGCCGAAAGGTACTCTAACCGAAAAAGTTGCCTATGCTATAGTTGAATTAATCAAAAAAGAAAAAGTGGATGTTGCCTTTGATTTGCATGAAGCCGCACCGGAGATACCGATTATTAAAGCCATTGTTGTTCATGAAAAAGCAAAAGATCTTGGGGCTATGGCAGTACTCAATCTTGAATTTGAAGACCTGAAATACGCTCTTGAGATTTCTCCGCAAAATTTTAGAGGATTAAGCCATCGTGAATGGGGCGATAGTACGGAAGTATTACCGTTCTTAATGGAAACGAGTAATCCTATCCAGGGAAGACTAAGAGGAAGAACAAACGCAGACCTGATAGTAAACGGAGTGGACAACAATTATAAGATAGCACTCGAATCAGGTAAGTTAAGAATAGAATACGATCCGGAAGGTGAACCATTGAAAATTCGCGTTGCAAGACATTTACAGGGAATTCATGCGGTTATTGAAGCCTTTAATGATTTTTATCCTGAGCGACAAATAGTATATGAGAAAGTTCCTTCTTATTCAGATATAGTAGAAAACGGTTTATCAATTTATTTACAATAATATAGTTAGGAGTAAAACATGAAAACAATAAGTAAGTTAGCAGTAATCATTTTTTTTGGAAGCATTTTCCTTTTTCCGCAGAACGATGTTAAGTTTGAAAAGCCGATTCTGATTTCGTCTGCAGGACAAAGTGCAGATGTTACTCTGGCAGGAATGCTTTTAAAGAAAAACAATACTGAATACAAATCGCTTCCAATGGCAAAGGAGAATGACCTTGAAGGGATTAAAACATTAATAATCGTTCCCGGATTCAGTTCAAAAGGACTTGGTGCCGCAGGAATAAGCCGTGATCAGGAAAAAGCAAGAGTTGCTTCTTTAATTTCAGCCGCGAAGAAAAAGAATCTTAAAATTCTTATGCTTCATCTTGGCGGAACTGCAAGACGGGGACAGCAATCCGATGATTTTAACGAGATGGTAGCAGAAGCTTCTTCCTACATGATTGTTGTTAAACAAGGCGATGAAGATAAATTCTTTTCAAAAATTGCGACAAACAAAAAAATTGGGATCAAATTAGTTGATAAAATGGCAGATGCTACAGGTGCATTAAAAGATGTAATTAAATAAAGAAGATGTTTTTTCATAGAGATTGAATGTATTAAAATGAATATTACTTTGGAGATAGAAAAATGAATATAGTATCAAAAAGAATTCTCTATATATTTCTGTTTACAATTACTCTGACCCTATCGGTTAAACATACCGTAGGGCAAACACAGGAAGACATAAAACAGAGTAATTATGCAGAAAGCAGTGAAGGGATGGTGGCAACTGCTCATCCTCTCGCAACCAAAGCCGCATACGATATTTTGAAAATGGGAGGTAATGCCGTAGATGCTGCCGTGGCAGCAGCATTTACAATTGGAGTAGTTGAACCCGATGGATCGGGTATCGGCGGCGGCGGGGGAATGGTAATCTATCTCCAAAAGGAAAAGAAAACTATTTTTATCAATTATTATCAAAAAGCTTCGGCAAAGATAAATGAATTGAATTATGATCCGGATAATGATAGCAAATCGGCAAAAGCTATTCTAGTACCCGGAACGGTTGCCGGATTAACAAAAGCTCTGGAAATATATGGAACACTACCAATATCAACGGTGCTTCAACCGGCTATTAAATATGCCGAAGAAGGCTTTCCCGTTGATAAGACACTTGCTTCATTAATACTGGATAATATTGAACTTCTTCAAAAGTATGAAACTACTTCTAACATTTATCTTTCTGAAGGCTTTCCGATGATGGAAGGAGAAATCGTATATCAACCCGACCTTGCAGCTACATTAAGAATAATAGCCGAAAAAGGGAAAGATGGTTTTTATGAAGGTGCTGTAGCGGAACAAATGGTAAAAGATGTTACAGCAGTGGGAGGAAAACTCACTCTTGAAGATCTTAAAAACTATGAGCCTGTTGTTTCCAGACCGGTTCAAGGAACATATAGAGGATACAAGATAGTATCCGC
>Ga0208244_101329_pt1 | contig 13958 bp, 12 predicted proteins | sample SubbioCR12Aug_5A_FD_184828 | JGI IMG/M metagenome (GOLD analysis project Ga0208244, IMG submission 184828) | Serpentinite rock and fluid subsurface biosphere microbial communities from McLaughlin Reserve, California, USA - CR12Aug_5A (SPAdes) | ecosystem: Environmental > Terrestrial > Deep... | reverse complement strand
TTTTCTATCCCTTCGTCCCCCGTCTCTCGTCCCGTGTCACTCAAATTGTTTGACGTACTCGGCAGAGAAGTTGCAATATTGATAAACGAAGAGAAAACACCGGGTAATTATGAAGTAAAATGGAATGCATCGGGATTTCCGTCAGGAATATATTTCTACCGAATTACTGTCGGGAAGTATTCTGAAACAAAGAAGATGGTGTTAACGAAGTAAACTTAAATTTTATATATTTGACTTTCGTTATACAATATATGTTAAAAATAGTATTCTTTTCCCTTTTCTGCTGTTCGGTTATTGCCCAACAGTATAAGGAAACAAAAATATTTCCTAATGACGGTGCTGTTAATGATTACTTCGGGGTTGGAGTGTTATTAGTTAGTAATCTAATTTATATAACTGCTTCCGGGGATGATGATCCTCAACAGGATCGGGGCTCTGTTTATGTATATCAAAAAAAAGATACTGTTTGGACATTTAAATATAAATTAAGATCTCCTTCTCCAACAACTTTGGTTTATTTTGGTAGTTCGATATATAAAATGGCTGATTTAGTTTATGTCGGAGCACCCAGGGACACGGTTGGAGGATTCAGGAGAGGAGCGGTTTATGTATATAGGTCTGTTAGTGATAGCCTGGTTTTGCAGCAGAGAATTACTAACTCTGCTGCAGGGCATTTTAGCGGTTTTGGCGGACCAATAGTAGCATCAGATAATTACTTACTAATCGGGGCACCATCAGATCATGGTGTAGATTTTATGAGTGGAGCGGCTTACTTATACGAGTTGGTTGATGGTGAGTATATATTAAAGTATAAAATCCAGGCGGCAGATGCATATCAATACTTTGAATTTGGAAAAGGACTAAGCATAAAGGATGAGTATATATTTATCGGCGCACAAGCTTCAGACATTAATGGTATTGGATCCGGTGTTGTCTATCAATACAGGATAGAGAAAGACTCGGCAAGTTTTATCAGAAAGTTCACAGGAAGTAATGTCTCATCGCAAAACCTATTTGGTGGAAGAATTTCAGTCTTCGAAAATTTATTAGCTGTAGGGGCTCCGGGAGGTGTATCAAGTTATAATTATCAGGGTAGCGTTTATATTTTTGAAATTACTGAGGATAGTGTTGTAGAAAGACATTTAATAAAACCTGTTGCTTTAGAGGAGCAATATTTTGGAGGTTCTATTAAACTAATAAAAGACACTCTATTAATAGGTACGACTGGGGGGATATCACCGGGTAGGGGCTATTTATATGTCAACAGAGACAGCCAATGGGTTCAAGAGAAATACTTTGAGGCGAGTGATGGAAATCCAGGTGAGTCATTTGGAGTATCATGTGATAAGGATGGTTCGAGATATGTATTCGGAGCAATAAGAGCAAATTCGAATAAAGGTGCAGTATATGTGTATGAGCCAATTACGATGGGGATAGAAGAAGATTTGCAAAGACTTCCTGGCACTTACATTTTAGAGCAAAACTACCCCAACCCGTTTAACCCGGTAACGACAATAAAATTTTCTATCCCTGCCCTCACCCCATCCCTCTCCCTTGGGGAGAGGGTGTCCGAAGGACGGGTGAGGGTAACTTTGAAAAAATATGACGTACTCGGTAGAGAAGTTGCAACATTGATAAACGAAGAGAAAGAGCCGGGTAATTATGAAGTAAAATGGGATGCATCGGGATTTCCGTCAGGAATATATTTCTACCGTCTTGCTGCTGGTAGTTTTACCGAAACGAAGAAGATGATATTGCTTAGATAGTGCCAAATGTCCGCCATTAAAATTTTTTAATGACAGATTTGGAATAAACGTGGTGCGTTTTAGATTATTAAACCGCCACCATGGTAATTGCATGTTTGGGACAGATAAAGCTGCACAGCGAACATCCACAGCAAATAGTTGAATCAATATGAACAATAGAGTTTTCTTTGTAAATAGCATTGCTTGCGGATTCACTACAGATTTTAATACACGTCCCGCATGTACCGCATTTAGTTTGATCTATGTTAGCAATAACTTTGTAACTTCTGCTTAATGCCCGGTGGGTTGTTAGTTTTTCGAGAGCCGCACCCCGAATTTCTGCAACTGAAGTAAATCCTTTACGGGTTAAATAATTTTCAACTCCCTTTTTCAACCTGTCAATTATCGACAGCCCGTTCAGCATAACTTCTGTACATATCTGTATTATACCGGCTCCAACTGCGATATACTCAACAGAATCCTCCCATGTAGCAACTCCCCCTACAGCATAAATAGGGACATTAACAGATTTGGCAATTTCGGCGACACACCTTAATCCAATCGGTTTAATACACCTACCGGATAGTCCGCCGAAGGTAGAATACCCGGCAACATCCGGCAGAGGATTTAATGTCTCGATATCGATACCGATTAATGCGGAGACTGTGTTAATAGCACATATACCATCTGCTCCACTGCGAACCGCAGCATTTGCAGTTGCAGCAATATCGGTTACATTCGGAGTTAGTTTTACAATTACCGGGATACCGGTTACTTCTTTTACTCCCGCAGTAATTAGTTCGATCGTATTTATATCCTGCCCGATAGCAATACCTGAACCTTGTGCATTCACCCCGTTCGGACATGAGAAATTAAGCTCTAATGCATCTGCCCCGGCATCGCTGACTTTACGTGCGATCTTCTGCCATGAGTCAACACCTTTTGCCCCCATTACGCTTGCTATAATGACTTTGTCCGGGTATTTGCGTTTAATTTCTTTAATCTCCTTGAGCCAGTAAGCTACGGTCATTTCCGAAATCATCTCAATATTTTCCAGCCCGATTACAGTACCGTTGTTTTTGAGTATACCAAGTCTTGGCGAAACATTAGAATTAGTAACATCTTCATCGCGTATTGTTTTAGTAACTGCACCCGCCCATCCCAGCTCAAATGCTTTCCTGATTAATATTCCGTTTGCAGTAGGTGGAGCCGAAGCCAGTATGAATGGGTTTTCAAACCGCATCCCGTTTACTAATACTTCTAAACTGCTCTTCATTGAATTACTCCTTTTCCCCGGAATTATCTTCATTCATCCAGCCGAACTTTTCAAACAGGTGGAATAGGATTGATAAAACAATTCCGCCTACAGCGGCAAAAGCCATTCCTTTTAATTGAACCGAGCCGATATTTATACTTGACCCGCTTACACCAATTATAAATGTAACGGCACCGAGTACCATGTTTTTGTTTTTACTGAAATCCACTTTTTGATCAACAAATATTCTGAATCCCTGAACGGCGATTACTCCGAATAGAAGCATTGTTATTCCCCCCATTACCGGGGTAGGAATAGTTAATATTGCGGCAGAAATTTTTCCGATACATGAAAAACATATCGCAAGAACCGCCGCTATTCTAATTACCCAAACGGAGTAAACGCGTGTAATTGCTAACACGCCTATATTCTCGCCGTAAGTTGTATTCGGGGTTGAACCTGTAAAACCGGAAATAGCATTACTTACTCCATCGCCAAGCAGCGACCTATGCAATCCCGGTTCTTTCATCAAATCAGCCCCCGTTATTTTACCGGTAACAATTAGATGACTTATATGTTCCGCAAGAACGACAAGACATGCAGGAGCTATTATAAGAATTGCTTTAGTGCTAAATGTAGGTGAATGAAATTTGGGAATTGAAAACCATGCAGCATTACTTATTGTAACGGTGTCCACCATTCCCATAAATAGAGCCATGATATAACCGGCAATAATGGCAGTTAAAATTGGAATAATCTGAAAAAACCCTCTGAATAGTACCGAACCGATCATTCCTACGAATAATGTAAAAATCGAAACAAGAATCACATCACGGTCAATTTTAAATGGTTGAACAACATTTCCCACATCTGTTAAAAAAGGGGCTAACCCGGATTGCTGCGCTGCCAAAGGTGCAAGTTCAAGCCCGATAATTGCAACAACGCTCCCCATAATAGCGGGAGGCATTACAACATCAATCCATTTTATTCCGTATTTTTTAACCACAAACGACATTAGAATGAAAAACAGTCCGAAGAAGATAAATCCGGATTGTGCGTCGTTATAGCTACCCCCGATAGCTATAATCAGTAAAGTAGGAGAAATAAATGCAAAACTTGAACCGAGATATGCGGGAATTCCACCGCGGGTAAAATAAGAATAGATTAGCGTCCCGATTCCATTCATTAATAAAGCTATTGCCGGGTCAATTCCCAGCAGGATGGGAACCAACACAGTTCCGCCGAACATTGCAGTAAGATGCTGAAAACTTAACGGGATGGTTTTTAGCAAAGGCAGTTTTTCTTTAATGCCGATTGTTTTTCTTCTCATAATATTCTTAAACCTTTAATGTATCGATAAATCAGAGAGCCGTATGGTTGATACCAAATTAAAAACGCACGGGAAATATAGTGAAATTGTTTTTGTTTTGTTGTGAGTGCTTTCTTGGTTTATCGGACTTATCAGATGGAGCGGTATGCTGGAAACAGACAAAGATAAAGAAGATTAGAATATTATGCTTAAGTCAGAAAGATACTTTTCAAATTTGAGTGTTAATCAGGAGTGGGAATAATTCTTTATCTAATCCGGGATTTATTATGTTATTACTACAATAATTTATTAATTTGCAAACCAAATCAACTATATTTGAAATGTAATGAGGAATAGATGCACCCAACTATTATACTTCTCATAATCGGTCTTGCCGCCGGAATAATCAGTGGTTTCCTTGGAATCGGCGGCGGATTAATAATTGTCCCTGCACTTGTAATGCTGCTTGGATTTACACAACACCAGGCGCAGGGAACTTCATTAGCTTTGCTACTTCCGCCTATCGGAATATTTGCAGTATTAAATTATCATAAAGCCGGCTTTGTTGATATTAAAGCAGCAGCTTTGATGTGTATTACTTTTATAGTCGGAAGCTATTTTGCCTCAAAAGTTGCAGTAGAACTGCCTGAAAACATTCTCAAAAAAATTTTCGGGGTGTTTCTACTTTTTTATGCAATTAAACTTTTTATGGACAAATAACTACTGAACCGACACTGTTTTATTTGCTAAAAGTTGATTGCCGGCACTGTTTGTTATCATTACATTATAATTGCCCGGTGCTACATTAATTGCCGAAGTTGTTATCGTTATAAAGCAGATACAATCTACTGTCTGTGTCTGCATATTCCTTAACTTGATTTTAATGTTACTTCCTTCTTGTTCAATGTCTGCCGCTAATTGTGCATTGCAACGGGTTCTTACATCAAAAGAAACGGCAAGAGATTTCGATAATCCTGTAACAATAAGGTTATCTGCTGTTTCACCCATGAATTCGGCGGGATCGGAAATGTTAGTTACATTTTTGCAATCGGAGACATTAAAATTACCGAGTTTCATCTCTAATTGAGCTTCTTTGCTTCCTCCGCATCCTAAAATAAGCAGAGATGAGATTAAGATTGTTAAAAAATAGAGTTTCATGTTATTCACCTTTCTTCAATTAATAATTTCAAATTCAATTTTAAAATAAGAAAAATATTTTAATTGTCATCTCACTGATAAACCCGGTATTGATTAAACTGCAGCTAATTAATCAAAATTTAGTAAATTAAGTAAAGAGATATTAGCAGTTTTAATTCAAATTTTTCGGAGTTTATATGGATAAGAGAATAATACAAGAAAAAATCAATCAGGCAATTGAAATTCTCAATGAAAAAAAAATTGATCTCTGGCTGATCTTTGCAAGAGAAAGCGCAACAATACATGATCCTTCTATTGATATTGTTGTTGGAACAAACTGTACATGGCAATCGGCATTTATGATTAACCGGAATGGTGATACAACGGCAATTCTAGGCTCACTTGACGTGCCCAACATGGAAATGACGGGAACATTTAAAAATGTGACCGGCTATGTAAAATCAATAAAAGAACCTTTCCTTGAGTATTTGAACAAGCATAAACCCGTTAAGATTGCTGTAAACTATTCGGTCGATTCAAATCTTGCGGACGGATTAACTCACGGCATGTTTCTTGTTTTGAATAATCTTCTTAAAGAAACGCCTTTCAAGGACTCTCTCGTTTCTTCCGAAGAAGTAATCGCTGCATTAAGAGGAAGAAAATCAAAGACGGAATTAGATTATATGAAAGAAGCAGTAAAAGAAACCCTGCTGATTTTCGATATGGTTACGAATTTTATGAAACCCGGGAAAACCGAAAAAGAAGTCGGTGCATTTATAAAAAGAATTGTCGCTGAAAAGGGATTTGAGCTGGCATGGGACGAAGACCACTGCCCCGCAGTTTTTACGGGTCCCGATACAGCAGGCGCTCATGCAGGTCCAACTGATAGAGTAATTGAAAAAGGACATATTATCAATATTGACTTCGGTGTAAAAATAAACGGCTATTGTTCTGATCTTCAAAGGACATGGTACGTTTTTGAAGACGGGCAGGATACTGCACCTGAGGAAGTTCAAAAAGGATTTGACGTGCTTAAAGAATCAATCAGAAAAGCTAAAGCAATAGTTAAACCAGGCATTACCGGATGCGAAGTTGATGATACCGCAAGAAATTATATCGTCGAAAATGGTTATGAAGAATATCAGCATGCATTAGGACATCAAGTCGGACGAGTTGCACATGACGGTGGTGTAGGTTTTTATCCGAGATGGGAACGTTACGGAAAACTTCCTTATCTCCCTATTGAAGTAGGGCAAGTATTTACTATTGAACCGCGATTAACCGTTAAAGACCGTGGAATAGTAACAATGGAAGAAGAAATTGTTGTTACGGAAAACGGCTGCGAGTATCTCTCTACTCCACAAGAAGAACTAATTCTAATTAAATAAAGGGATGTAATGAAAAAAAGAGTATTCAAGTTTGTTGCAATAGCCGTTTTACTTTTTCTAACTACTATACCGGTATTAGCACAAAACTTTAAATTCGCTGTAATGTCGGACAGCCGTGGTAAATATGATGGAGTGAATGAACCTGTTCTATCTGCATTGGTAGAACATTTAATAACGAATCATCCGGAGATAAAATTTTTAATTTTTCCGGGTGATATGGTTGACGGAAGCAGAACCGATCCGGATAGAACCGTATCGGAATTACTAAACTGGAAAAGAGTAATGGAACCTGTTTATAATCACCCCGGTATGATTGAGCCTAAAACATGGGTTACTGTCGGTAATCATGAAGTCCAACATTATAAAGATGAAGAGAACTTCAGGAAAGTCTTCCCGGATATGCCGAAAAACGGTCCGGATGATGAACTTGGTTTAACTTACTTTTTTGAACATGATAATGTCCGCTTTGTAGTTATCAACAGCGATAGATGGTACTATGGCGACCCTGAAGATACTACAGATGACAAACGCGATTGGCATTACATAAAACACCTTGATTGGGTTGAGAAAGTTTTAAAGGATGGAGAAGAAAAAGAGAATAAACATATTTTTGTTGTCAGCCACGAAATGCCTTTCCCGGTCGGAGGACATTTACGCGACGGTCTTCCTTATCTAGGTATGAATTTAACTTTACCGCTTGATTCCACAAGGTTGTGGTATTTAAATCAACGGGATATGTTTTGGAAATTACTTGTAGACTATAACGTCCCTGCATACTTTTGCGGACACGAACACCTTTACAGCAGGCAGTCGGTTGATGGAGTATTCCAGATCATTACAGGTAGTGCCGGAGCCCCCGTTTATTATTTTAATTCAAAATACGGCGATAACCCGCAAGAGAAAAAACGGGGACAAGAATTAACTTATGATGAAGCTCTTCCATATTATAAAGTATTGAATTATAATTACGGACCTGACGGAAATGCACAGGCATCCGATGACTTTGTCGGTATTCGTGCTTTCCATTATTCCGTGGTTGAAGTTGATGGAGATAAAATCAGTGTTCAAACATTCGGTGTCCCTCCCAAAGAAGGTACATTAAGTGAAATGGAAGGGGATATTAAACTGATTGATAGTTTTAATGTAAGATAAACTTCTATTAAAAAAATAATCGGGAGTACGGTTCCGGCTTTACTCCCGATTACCCAAATGGATAATTAAATAATCCGCCTAATTAACAATATTAACCCAAATCGGACTGCTCCATGCTACTTCACCATCTTCCTGGATTACACGGAGATAATAATAATGCGAACCTTCCCGAACATCAGTATCAATGAACTTTTTCTTTACACCCCACCCTTCTCTTGTATCTTTCCCGAAGTAAAAAACATCTTCACTGTCTCTAACTATTATTACATACTTCAAAGGTGCAGTTCCAACTACTTCAAATTCTATTTCAGGCGATGAACTAATCTCAATATCACTTCCCATCAGGTTATCGTTAATTGCAAAATGAATTTGGATTCGTGTACCTGAAGTTGCATAAGTATTCCGGTTTTTAAAAGCATTCAATGCTGATTCAATAGTTAAATCGTTGGCTATTATTCCCGTTAACCCGGTTTGCCATTCATCTTCTTTTGTCCCGACTCCATGATGCCACCTAAGTCCATGTCCGTCCGAGCTGCCTGTAAAACCAAACTTCAATCCTTTCTTCAATCCATCTTGAATAAAGTATCCCGGAATTCCTCCGCGATGTGTGATTGGTTCATTTCCCATTAATTCAAAAGCGCCATGAGCTGAAACAATTTCTACGACCGGCTGTATCGAAGAATCAAAAGCCTCCCAATCCGTTCCGGACCAACCGATATGATGCGGTATTGCAATTGCACCGCATTTGGCAATATGCTCATTTAATTCTTTTGTAGTTCTTGCATTTTCATTAAAACTGAAAACCGGCTGTTTCCAGTTATCGAAATAAATATTTTTATGCCCGAAGCCGGCGGGTAGCCTTGGCGTAGTCCATTCATAAGCGGGAATTGTAACAAACTCGCCCGGCTTGTAAAAACTTTCTCCAATTATTTTTATTCTTTCCCATTCGGAAGGGATAAGTAAATTGTTGGTAAACCATTCATGGTCGGTTAATGCGGCAAAATTCTGCCCGTAAACATACCTTGAGCGGGTGTAGCATTCATCAATGGTGCCGGAGCCGTCTGATATTGAGGAATGTTGATGTATATCGCCAAAAAAGATTTTCTTTTCACCGGTTAGCTGTAACCGCTTTTTTAGTTTGTTGTCATTTTTAACCGGAGTAATTTTTTGCGGTTGAATAAATTTTAATTCATCTTTAAACAAAGGTTTTGAATAGTTAGCCGGAATTTTATTCAAGTAGATAAATTTAATATCCCTTCTAACAGAGTAGATTGTCCCTTCGTTCGTAGTTGCAGCGTAAATGTTTTGTCCGCGTCCTCCCCATCCATCAACCGTGAACTTGAATATATCACTTTTCATTTTGTCTTTAATAATCTGCATATAAAACCCTTGTGAAGTGCGTCCGAAGACCATCAGGTTTCCATCTTTATCAAACTGAAGTTCGGGAAATTCAAATCCCTGCTCTTCACCGTTTTTTGTCCAGTCTCCCGACTCTGCAAGTGAATAAGTTTCGCTTAATTTACTACCTTTAAATTTGGCGAGATAAATCCATCTCGGCAATCCCATGTTTCCATCCGGTTGAAGATTAGACTGCCATGCAATTGTTAAATTTCCTTTTTTGTCCAAAGCTATTGAAGGGGCAAGATTAAAACCATGGACCGGGCTAACGGTAATTTCATCACTCCATTTCTTCGCGTCAAAATGTTTAAGTTGAATTGTGTAGCTTTCTTCTATTTGCCTGTCCCAAACAACATATAAATCATTTTTGTTACCGCTGATTATCTGCGGACGTAATTCCATTGCAGAGTGGTTTGATACCGGGATAACCTTCTCCACGGTTGTACCGTTATAACATGCAGAATAAATATCGAAGTTGTTATTGCGATATGATTCCCAAGTAATCCATATATTGTTTTTCGAATCAACCGTAATTGCGGGATTCATATCAATCCCCGGATTGTTTGAAATATTAATTTCACCGGAGAAAACACCGTCTTTAAATGATCGAAGATATATGTCCCATTTATCATTTCTTTTAGCAGCCCAGGTTATCCAGACATTATCACTTTTATCACAATACAGTTTGGGCTTATATTCAAATCCTGCAACCGTGCTTACGTTAAAAGAATCTTGAATCTGATCATTTGCTATTTTGTAAAGGACAATCTTTTCCTTACCGCTTTCATATTGTGTAAAAGCTATAAATATTTCATCCTTACTATTGATGCAAATGTCCGGGTATTCACAATAGACTGAATTGGTTAGCTGTTTATCAACCGCTCCAAGTTCATTCATTGATCTAATTTTTGTTTCAACTTTTTGCGGGGATATCTGCAACAGAGGCAGCAAAATTAAAGCTAAGATAAATTTCATGTTTTTTCCATTCAATGAATAAGTATATTTCAATATCTCCAGTTATTTATTTCCGGATAAATTCATAAAGTAGTTGTAGTAAAACGTCCCATGTTTGATAAATAGAAAAATCCTGTTAGTTGCCATTTACCGTTAACGAAATTGAATTTTGCATACGAAGCTCCGTCGCCTCCCTCAACTGCGTAGAGATAGGCAGTATTTTCAGAATGAATTATAGGCAATGCTGAAGAACCCGGTATTGCATCCTCATCAAATTCGGATTTAAACTCTTCAAGGATTTTTTCCGGCTTGATATTTGTAAATTCCCGGATAACTTCTTTTTTCTGCTTATTTATTCCATCGTTGAATCTTTTAATTACTCCTTTAATATCGTTCGGATTTGATTTGGTAAAATCACAAATCACTTCGCTAATTGCAGTATCATCCCACTTCTTCCCTTTCTTTGCTTTTAGAATTGTTATTCTTAACCAAACCGTACCGGTTTTTGCAACCGGGTTTTGGGATGTTAGTTTTACGATATTTTCCATCTGTTTGTACTTATGTACTTTTGATGAGACTAATTTATTATCAAGTAACAACTCTAATTTTAATTCCGTAGGATAGCTATTGTTTTCAAACGAAGGATAATCTTTCTGATAACCGGGGTAAAGCGATACTGTTAATTCGCTAATGTCTTTAAGGGTTTCCATTTTTCCCAAATAAATCGCCGTCCATTCGTTAATACCTAAGCCGGCAACTCCTTCAACCCATGCTGTTTCAAGTTTGGTGTCGCATAGGTTTGCCGGTTTATAATCTGCCACTTTGCTTTTAGGCAGATAGGATGAGGCATTGAAAGGCTTCTTGTCGGATACTGGGATTGACTGAGCAGTAATAGTCGAAATAAAAAGCAGACTTACTATTAAACATAAAAACTTATCTTTAACCATCTTCAACTCCGGGATATTCTATTAATACGTGTTTTAATTTTTACTTAAAAACTTTTCAATCTCTTTAACAATCTCTGAACCAGAATCCATGTCCAGCAAGATGTTCCCGTTATTCAGCAAACAAACCCTTGGTGGACTACTGCTTAACAACGGAAAGAATTCCTGCGGTTTCAGTATTGTAAATGGGAAACTACCACCTGCAAACTCGAAGAAGGAATCTACCTGTCTTTCATCTCCGAAAAACAAAACGTACACATCCGGCAATTTGCTTTCCCCCTTTTTTCGAATGAACTCGCGGGCGGTTTCCATGCAATGTTCACAATCCAGACTGAATAAAGCAACTATTTTTATTCCTTCATCCAGGTTGGTTGTTATTCCATTGCTGAAATTCTTGTATGATGAGAATATTGACCTTCTCTTTGGATACGCTTTTGTCTCTTCGATTGGTTTAACAACTGTAGTATCAATTTGTTTTTTAATTAACTCCTGTTTGATTTTAAATTCGACCGTGTCCGCATCGTACTCAAGAATCTCGATCGCATCATTTGTTTCCGTAATTCCATCTTCATGTTCGATACCGTTTTCACTTGTGGGAATAACATATTTTTTTACAGGGAAGATTATAAATACCCATGCAAAAGCAATTGCAAATAAAGCCGCCGGAATAGCCGGTGTTCCCTTTTGCTCTTCTTTTAAAAGAATGAATAGATAAATGATTATTCCCATTAAGAAGATATTCTTTATTAAAGCTTCAAGCGAAGTCATCGGAAGAAGTTCTCCAAAACAACCGCAATTATCCGATGAAACTCCGATAGCAATCGAATAAATAAGGTGTATATTGAAAACAACCAGAAGCATAAACGACACCGGTAATGAGAATTTTCTAATAAAGTTATCCTGGAAAAATGAAAATCCGAGGAACAGCTCGAATGCGATCACACATCTTGAAAGATAAGGTGCAAGATCCCAGCCGACAATTTTTTGGGAAACAAGTGTTAATTCAAAACTTTCGATCGGGAACAGTTTAGCAACCCCTGAAACAAGGAATAGTAATCCGAGTAAATATTTCGATATAAGTATTAAAGCGTGTTTTGTAGTCTCTTTCATATAGCTCCGGTATTTGTTTTGGTAATATCAAAACAAAATTTAATTAAGTTGTGTTTCTTAAATTCTGGAAGTTCGGTAGTGAACTCGACCACGCGGTTCTTATCCCACGCCTCTGCTTTACACTCTCTGAACGTATGGATATTAAGGTTGGCAAACCGTGTGTCGCTTACCCGGTTTTCTTCATCAAATAGTAGAAAAGCAACAAGAACCGGTAAATTAAACTTCTTACTCCATTTTAGATAAGAATCGGCGGCTCTTTTGTTCAATATCCATTTCGGTTTGTGTTTCCCTTTCCAATCAAGAAAAGCCTCCTGATCCCTGTAAGTGATAATTAAATCCGGTTTATCTTCACCTTTTTCCCAGACCTTTGAATATCTTCTATCTTCACCGAACTCCTTAAAATCCATTCCCCATTGAATCAATAAATTTTTACCTGCTGCTTCAGCGATGTCGTGAAGTTTATAGTTTCCTCGGAAGTCATCTTTTGATTTATACGGAGTAAAGTCAAGTTGTTTCAAATCCGACTCTTTAATGATTCATGGTTATTTAAAGTTAAAAATGTATCGAGCATCTTTCTGAATAATTGTACATACAAATTTAGAAAATCAATTCAATTCATTACAAATAAAATAGTCGATATTCACCGATGACCCATTTTTTTAGCGGAAAGTTAGAGGAAAAGTTTTATTTTTACACCTAAGTTAAAATTGTCTTATGTTAAAAGTAAACGAAATATATTATTCCATTCAAGGTGAAAGCAGTAATGCCGGGTTACCTTGTGTCTTTATTAGGTTAACCTTCTGTAACTTGAGATGTTCCTATTGCGACACTGAATACGCTTTTTATGAGGGGCAGGATTATTCTATTGAGCAAATAACTTCAGAAATAAGAAAGTATCACTGCAAATTGGTCGAAGTAACCGGGGGTGAACCGTTAGTTCAGAACGAGACATATGAACTGATACGGCAACTTTGCAATGCAGGCTACGACGTAATGTTAGAAACGGGTGGCAGTCTTCCGATTGAAACCGTTGACAAAAGAGTTAAAATAATAATGGATTTGAAATGCCCTTCCAGTAAGATGGCTCTTAAAAACCGTTTTGAAAACATTATGTTTCTTAAACCTAAGGATGAAGTTAAATTTGTGATAGGAACCAGGGAAGACTATGAATGGACAAAAAACATAATAAAGGAATATTCATTAACAGAAAGATGTCATATTTTGATTTCACCGGTATTCGGAGAGATTCAACCGGCGGAATTAGTAGAATGGATACTTAAAGATAATCTTAAAGTGAGATTTCAACTTCAACTACACAAATTTATCTGGGAACCGGGAAAGAAAGGAGTTTAATGAAAGTAGCCAAAGAATTTATGTGGGAAATGGGGCATCGTCTCCCTTTTCATAAAGGGAAATGCAGAAACCTGCACGGACACACATATAAATTGATACTCGAAATTGAAGGAGAGCCGAACGAATATGGAATAGTTATCGACTTTTATGATGTATTCAAAGTAGTGAACCCGATTATTGAAAATCTCGATCACTCATTCATGGCATGGCGGG
>Ga0208244_101328_pt1 | contig 13978 bp, 15 predicted proteins | sample SubbioCR12Aug_5A_FD_184828 | JGI IMG/M metagenome (GOLD analysis project Ga0208244, IMG submission 184828) | Serpentinite rock and fluid subsurface biosphere microbial communities from McLaughlin Reserve, California, USA - CR12Aug_5A (SPAdes) | ecosystem: Environmental > Terrestrial > Deep... | reverse complement strand
TACATTATAATCAGATGCTTGGAGCAGATGAACAAGAACAGTTTCTACATCATCGCCAACATAACCGGCTTCAGTTATTGTGGTTGCATCTGCAATAGCAAACGGTACTTCAAGAATTTTTGCGAGAGTTTGAGCAAGCAGCGTTTTCCCCACACCCGTTTTACCAATTAAAAGAATGTTACTCTTTTCTATTTCAACATCATCAAGCTCAAAAAATTTATCTTTGGAGTTAATTCTTTTATAGTGATTGTAAACTGCTACTGAAAGGATTTTCTTTGCCCTATCCTGCCCGATAACATAATCGTCGAGAGTTTTCTTTATCAGTTCCGGTGTAATGAACTGTTGTTTTCGCGTTCTTTGATTATTGATAGCGCTCAAATTATGCTTCAAAATATCCACGCTGCTAGTAACACATGCATCGCAGATATACACATCTGGTCCGGCAATTAAACTTCCTACTTCGTTCCCGTCTCTGCCGCAAAATGAGCATTTTACATTTTTATTATTATTTCTTTTAGCCATAAAATTTAACCTTGTATATTCTTCAATCTAATAATTTTTTCTCTTGCTTCGTCAAGATATAATGAGTTTGGATATTTTGCAAGAAGATTTTCATAAGTTATAACTGCCATATCAAATTTTTTCAGACCGGACTCATATATTTGTCCAGCAAAGAACAATGCTCTATCGGCAGTTATGTTTAATTCCTGTTTCTCAATTTCTATAAGAATTTCAATAGCTTTTTCATAGTTGCCGAGTGCGGTTTCTATTTCGGCAATTCTGAAATCCGAATAATTCTTTATAACAAACGCTTCTTTTTTTCCGGAGGTTTCAATAAAAATACGAAGGGCTTCACTGTATTTCTTTTGAAGAACCAACAATTCCGCCTGTGCAACTTGATGAAGAGTAAGAGAATCCCCGAATGAATAATTCAATATAAATGTTAATTCAAGCGCATCGTTAGCAGCGTTATCTCTCAAATCGCTAAGGATCGGTTGTAAAGTATTTTTTGCTTCTTCAAATTCTCCTTTGAAAAAGTAAAGATTAGCAAGATTCAAACTTACGGAATTCTTTTGTACTTGGGATGCTCTGCCAGAATTGATTACACTGCGATACATTTCTCCTGCTTTATCTATTTCCCCTCTCATTGTATACATTTTGCCAAGTTGTTCAGATGCGGCAGAATAAAATTGGGACAGCGGGAAATCTTTTATGATTCTTGTCAAATATTCTTCTGCTGTCTTACTATCATCAAGTTTTTGAAAATAAATACTTCCTATTCTGTAATAAGATTCGATCGCGCTTTCGCTGTGCTGGTAGAGTTTTACAACTTCATTATAAATGCCGATCAATTCTTCGTAGGCTTTTCTATCAACCGGCAGCGGAATGAAAATCGGTTTCCAAGTATCGTTAACTTCAATATATTTCTTCTGAAGAACGGATTCCATAGTACGTGCGTATCCGAGCTTCACATTTGATGCTAAGGGTGATGACGGATAACTTTTACTGATGAAGTTATAAGCAGCCAGGGCAAATTCAAAGTTCCCCCGGTTATACGCTTTTTGAGCAAAGTTGAACAATTCCCCTCCCTGCCTATTCTGTTTTTCATCAATAATTTTTGTTAATTCAAATGCCTCCGAATACTGATTATTTTCCAGGTATAGATTTGAAAGCAGATGGGCATACGTTAAATTCCGTCCCGGGTTCTTTTTCTCAAACGCATTTATAAATGATTTTAATGCATCCGGTTTATCAAGAAAACTTGAGATTCTTCCTTCTATATTATATACCTGCTGGGGATCGGCGTCAAGAATTGAACAATATTCTTCCGCCGCTTCATCATATCGCATTGTTATTGAGTAAAGATTAGCGAGGTCAAAAGCCAGGAACTTTGGATCGGCGGAGATTTTTTTCCCCCGTTGAAGATATCCTATTGCCTTCTCAAATGCCCTCACATTTAAAGCATAATTTGATATCACCCGGTAATAACTTTCGTTTTTAGGAAGTGTTGATAATGCTTCATCCCAACTACTAAATGCTTTTATTTCGTCACCGGAAAGAAAGTATGAAATACCGAGTTGTCCATACAAACTAATATCGTTTGGTGAAATTTTAATTCTTTCCTTTAGAAGGGATATCGACTTATCATATTCTTTCAACCTGATGTAAACGTCATTCAATGCTTGAAAGAACTGATGATTTTGAGGCTGGACTTTGTAAATCTCTTCGTAAATTGATTTTGCTTTCTGCAAATCACCGGCTTGCTCATAACTTTTGCCAAGCATAAAGCGGTTGTTCAAATCGCCTTGCTGAGAAAACAGCAGTACGGGTAAAAACAAGAAAATCTGTAAAAATCTTAGAGTCATACTGCAAAAATACTGAAAAAGCCCTCTCCATCAAGTAACAATATTAATCCCTAATGTTATTCAAATGAGTAAATCACTCTGGAGGAAAATTTTTTTTATCACCTCAGAATTCTATTCAAATTACTATTTTGGGTTTAGTATTTAAATAATTTATTGATGACAATAACCACTAATAAAATATTGCCTTATTCAAGAAGTAGTCTAATTAGCTACTCAATCTCGGCTCTGATTCACTTTATAATTATTTTCGGTTCATATTTTTTACTTGATTTACCCGGTAAATTTGAATCGGCTGGATTTAGTTATGTACAAATCCGCGAGTTTGAACACGCGAAAACCGATACTTACGAAACCAGAGAGGAGCCGGAGCCAACGGAAAGAGTTGTTGAAGAAAAAAAAGTGAATGAGTCAACTCCAACGCCGGAAAAAGAGAAATCAACAGCTTTTTTCCCCCGGTCGGATACAACCCGATTAACACAAATATACAGAGAAAGCACTCTGAATGTTCGGATAAAATATCCGCTTGGCTGGTCTTTTTTAGATCAAAATGTTAAGAATAAACTTGATGGAGTAACTTTTTTAGGGCCGGCAATCGGGGATAAAACTCCGCCTTATGTTCATATTGAAGTAAATGAAAAATACTTATTTAATCCTTCTAGATATAAATATAAAGTTAATACAGATAAATATGAAATGTATTACAACGACCCGGAAGAGATCGAAAATCAGGTAACACAAATCGTTTACATCAGAACCGGCGCTGATGAAGACTATTCTGTCAAATTGATTGTTGAGGGAATGGCTACATTCAATGAGTACCAACCTGTTTTTTTCGGAATGATAAAAACCTTTAAATTTGGCAATAGATTTTTTTAACAAACACTATAGGAGTATAAAATGAAGAAGATGTTAATGGTTTTAACGTTCACTTTATTAATTTGTAATTTTTACCCGGCTATAATAATCGCTCAAAATGAATTTGAGGGTGAAATAGAGATGGTTATAAAAGCTGAAGAAAACGCAGAGATACTGTTAAAAGTAAAAGGCAAATATGCCAAAATGGTTTCGGAGAGCGAAGAAGGAACAGTAGAAATTATTTTTGACAGCGAAGCTAAAAAAATGGTGACTGTTCTTCATGAACAGCAAATGTATATGGAATTCCTTTTTGACGAGATGGAAGAATTCGAAGGTGAATCTGATGAGGAATCTGATATTGACATAAAAAAAACAGGTAATAAGAAAACAATTAATGGATATGAATGTTTTGAATACATTGTATCAGATGCAGGACAAGTAGTTGAAATGTGGGTAGCGGATACTGACATTCCATTTTTATTTTTTCAAGATTTTGGGATGTGGGGAGAGCAATCTAATAGTAAGAGCTTAGGTAAATATAAAGACTTGATGAAAGGATTTCCAATGCTGATTACGATCAAAGATATGAATGGAAATATTGAATCTCAAGTTGAAGTAACATCATTAAAAAAGATTCCTGTAGCCAAAGAAGAGTTCGAAATTCCGCAAAATTATCAAAAAATCAACATGCCGATGATGAATATGGACAAAAATCGCTAAATTGATTAAAAATTTAATAGTCTAAATGTTGACTTTTGACAGAATTGAGCCTATTTTTGTATCCTTTTATAAAAAATTTGTTTCCGGAGGTAATTAATTGAAGCAGGAAAAATTAACGAGATTTATTAAGAGCGAAGACGCCGACAAAAAATGGTATGTCGTAGATGCATCAGAACAGATTTTAGGAAGATTAGCATCTAAAGTTGCGCGTGTAATCAGAGGTAAAGAAAAACCTACTTTTACACCGAATATGGACACCGGCGATTTCGTAATAGTAATTAATGCCGAAAAAGTTAGATTGACAGGTAAAAGAGAATTATTAAAAGAATACATCCACCATTCGATGTATCCGGGTGGGTTGAAAATTAGAGCATATTCCGAGATGATTAAAAAGAATCCGGAATTTGTTATTCAACACGCAGTTAGCGGTATGCTACCTAAAAATAGGCTAGGAAGAAAATTAGTAAAGAAACTTAAGGTTTATCGTGGCTCAGAGCATCCTCACGCTGCACAAAAACCTGAAGTATTAAGTGTTTAATGGAGAAAAAATGACCGAACAGATTTTTATAGGAAGAAGAAAAACCTCTGTTGCAAGAATTATTTTAAGAAACGGTAATGGTAACTTTACAGTAAATGGAAGAGGATTGGATTCTGCTTTCCCTCAACCTACAAGCCAGGACGATATATTGATGCCTTTCCGAATAACCGAGACTGAAGGGAAATTTGATGTATTAGCCAATGTTGCTGGCGGAGGTACTACGGGTCAGGCACAAGCAATTAGACTTGGTATTGCGAGAGCACTCCTTGCTGGTAATCCCGATTTTCGTCCCAAGTTGAAGGTAGCCGGACTACTAACAAGAGACCCAAGAATGGTTGAAAGAAAGAAATACGGAAGACCAAAAGCAAGGAAAAGATTCCAATTTTCCAAGAGATAATTTTTTATTTTTAATTAATTTATTTATTAATCATTCATACTTTCTGATTTGCAACCTGTGTCCCGCAAAAAATGGGATTAATTGCAAAGCTGATGGAAGTAGAAGAAGAACAGGAAAGAAATGAAAAAAGTAGATTTAACACAATTAATCGAAGCTGGTGCCCATTTCGGGCATCTTACACGCCGCTGGAATCCCAAAATGAAACCATATATATTCATGGAGAAAAACGGGATTCACATTATTGATTTAAGAAAAACCCAAAAATTGATTTTTGATGCCGCCGAAGCCCTTGCATCTCTTGTTGCAGAAGGGAAAAAAGTCCTTTTCGTCGGTACAAAAAAACAAGCAAAAAACATTATTGAATCGGAAGCAAGACGCAGTGATCAGTACTGGGTAACTGAAAGATGGCTTGGAGGAATGCTAACAAACTTTTCTACAATCCGGAAAAGTGTTAAAAGACTCCACAATATCGAAAAACAAGAAAATGATGGAACTTTTGATAAAATAACCAAAAAAGAACGTCTCTTCCTTTCACGTGAACGCGATAAACTTAAAAAAGTTCTTGAAGGTATTGAAAATATGAACAAGCTTCCGGGAGCTATTTTCATAGTTGATATTAAAAAAGAAGATATAGCAGTTATGGAAGCTAAAAGATTGAATATCCCTGTTTTTGCGATCGTGGATACCAATTGCGACCCGGAACCGATCGACTATGTAATCGCTGCAAATGACGATGCGGTAAAATCGATCGAACTAGTTACAAAAGTTCTTTCCGACGCAGCAATAATGGGCAATGCTAAAGCAAGTGAAATGAAAGCTGAAGCTGCCGCTGAACCGGAAAGAATTGCAAAACAAACTGGTGCGACTGAAGAAAATAAAGATTCTAAATAAAATATATTGAGGTATTAATATGGCTATTACTGCTGCTCAAGTTAATGAGTTAAGACAAAAAACCGGTGCAGGCATGATGGACTGCAAAAAAGCACTTACGGAATCAAACGGCGATTTTGAAAAAGCCGTTGATATTCTGCGAAAAAAGGGTGCTGCCGTAGCTGCTAAAAGAGCTGATAAATCAGCCAATGAAGGGATAGTACTTACTAAACTATCGGAGGACAATCTTACTGCTGCTATTGTTGAGGTTAATTGCGAAACTGATTTTGTCGCAAAGTCCGATGTGTTTATTGCTTTTGCTAATAAAGTTCTGGATAACGTTTATTTCGATAAACTGAAAACAACGGAAGCATTATTTGAAAACAAGGAAATTCAATCTGACTTTGATGAATTGGTTGGAAAAATCGGGGAAAAGATTGTGGTTTCACGTCTGGATTATATCACAAATGAAAACGGTTTCATAGTTGATTATATACATCCAGGGTCAAAGCTTGGTGTTATTATTGTTTTCGACGATTTATCACCCGATAAACAGAATGACTTTGCAACTATTGCAAAAGATGTTGCTATGCAGGTTGCAGCAATGAAACCAATCTCAGTTTATAGAGATGAAGTTCCAAAAGATTTGATCGAAAAAGAAATCGATATTTATAAAGAAATTGCCCGGAAGGAAGGAAAACCGGAACAGATTCTTGAAAAAATTGCACAGGGAAAACTGGCTAAATACTACCAGGAAAATTGCCTCTCCGAACAAGCGTATATTAAAGATAATGCTAAATCGATAGGTGATTTAATAAGCGAATTCAATAAAGCGAATTCAACTAAAACAAGAATAAAATCGTTTCTGCGGTTTCACCTAGGGGACGAAAAGAAATAATTGTTGAAAAGGTCTTAAATTAATTAAGACCTTTTTTTTTATTTTTAGGAGTAATATGAGTAAACTGAAATACAAACGCATCCTTCTAAAACTCAGCGGTGAATCGTTAATGGGCATTAAGGGTTTTGGAATTGATCCGCAAGTTTTAGATTTTTTTGCCGATGAGATAAAACACGTGCACGACGCAGGTGCGGAGATTGGAATTGTTATCGGTGGTGGAAATATTTTCCGGGGATTGAATGCAACAGACCAGGGCATCGAAAGAGTCACCGGCGATTTAATGGGAATGCTGGCGACAATGATCAATTCCCTCGCTCTTCAAAACGCAATTGAAAAGAAAGGAATATTTTCCAGATTGATGAGTGCAATTCAAATGGAAGAAATCGCTGAACCATACATTAGACGTAGAGCTATCAGACACCTGGAAAAAGGAAGGGTAGTTATTTTCGGAGCAGGAACGGGTCATCCTTATTTCAGTACGGATACCGCTGCATCACTAAGAGCCGTTGAGATAAATGCCGATGTAATAATTAAAGGAACCCGGGTTGACGGCATATTCGATGCTGACCCCGAAAAAAATCCTTCTGCAACAAAGTTTCAAAATATCAGCTATTACGATATTTTACAAAAAAATTTAAGGGTAATGGATTTAACGGCTGTAAGTCTCTGCCAGGAGAATAACCTCCCTATGGTTGTTTTTAACATGGATATCCCGGGAAATCTTTTAGCAGTTGTAAAAGGTGAAAATATCGGTACTGTTGTAAAAGATTGACGTCAATTTTATATTTTGATGTTACTTTTTAATAATCTTGAGAGAATTTATGGACACTATTATTAAAGATGCCAAAACAAGAATGGATAAATCGATTGAAGCCCTAAGAGGTGAGTTAGCTAAAATCCGTACAGGTAAAGCCACAACCGCTCTTCTTGATGGTGTTAAAGTCGATTATTACGGAACGTTAACCCCGTTAAAACAGGTTGGTAACGTAACTGTTCTTGATGTACACACACTTGCTATAACACCCTGGGATAAGTCTTCGATTCAGGCTATTGAAAAAGCCATTATGACTGCCGATCTCGGGTTAAATCCGATGAGTGACGGAACAAATATAAAAGTTCCTATTCCACCTCTAACAGAGGAGAGAAGGAAGGACCTTGTTAAATTAACAAAAAAAATCGGTGAAGAAACAAAAGTAGCCGTAAGGAATATCCGCCGTGATGCAAATGAGCATCTTAAAAAAGCCGAAAAAGAAAAAACAATTACAGAAGATGATTTAAAGAAGGGCGAAAATAATATCCAAAAATTAACCAATGAACATATTTCTCTGGTTGATGATATCCTTAAACATAAAGAAAAAGAAATAATGGAAGTTTAATACTTCTAAAACTTTTCTGCAAAAAATGGGGGGAGAATCGGTTTGGAGTTATGGGAAGATTCTTTTAATCTTCCTTTTTCCTTCAATTACCACTTTATATTAAAAGAAATTAATTATTATGAGTATTAATAAACTATTACTGCTGAGCAAAAAGAAAAAAAAAATTGTTGCCGGATTAATGTCCGGTACTTCTCTTGACGGCGTTGATGTAGCCATAATTGAAGTTAAAAATAGCGGTAAAAAGAGTAGATTAAAACACATCGGCTTTTTTACATATCCATTTCCGGATGGATTAAAGGAAATAATCTTATCAAATTCTGTCATTGGTTCAGGGAGCGTAACAGATATTTGCAAGTTAAACTTTATTATTGCCCGCATATATGCGGATGCAGTAAAATCATTATGCGAAACAATCAATTTCCCTATGCAAAAAATTGATTTAATCGGTTCACATGGACAAACAATACATCATCTGCCTCAAAAAAATGAACAGTTCGGTTACAGCACCTCATCCACGTTACAAATTGGCGACCCTTCTGTTATAGCAAAACTAACGGGAATAACTACTATTGGCGATTTTCGTGTGGCTGATGTAGCCCTCGGCGGTCAGGGTGCACCGCTTGTACCTTACTTTGATTTTATTATGTATTCATCTAAGAAAGTTGACAGAGCTTTGCTGAATATAGGTGGGATATCAAATATCACTGCGCTAAAGAAAGATGGTAAAGCAAAAGATGTAATTGCCTTTGATACCGGTCCCGGTAATATGTTAATCGATTATTTAATGAAGAACTTCTACGGAAAAGAATTTGATAAAGATGGTGAAATAGCATTATCAGGGACAATCAATGAAGAACTTCTATCCGCCATCTTCGAAAAAGACGAACTAATTAAAAAAGTCCCGCCTAAATCCTCCGGTCGTGAATATTTCGATATGAATTTTCTTCAACCTTTGATGGAAAAATTCGATAGTATTCCCAAAGAAGACTTTATTGCAACAATAACCGATTACACTGCATATTCAGTATGGTATAACTATTCTGAATTTATAAAAAAGAAATGTAAAATTAAGGAATTATTTATTAGCGGCGGCGGTTCAAGAAATAAAGCTATTTTAAATTCATTAAAGAAATATTTCGGAGAGAAAATAAAAATCAAAAACGTCGAAGAACTTGGGATTTCTGCTGATGCAAAGGAAGCTATTTGTTTTGCTGTATTGGCAAATGAAACACTGTCGGGAAATCCATCAAACATTACTTCTGTAACCGGGGCTGATCGCTCAACAAAATTGGGTAAAATATGTCTTCCCTGAAGATTTTAATCACCGGCGGAAGCGGATTATTAGGTCAGTATCTCAATATTGAACTTGCTTCAAAGTATGAGATTCTGACTTTGTATCATTTTACCGCAGGAAATTCAAGTAATTATTCAAGCAGACAGGTGGATATAAAAGAAGAAAAAAGTGTTGAAGATATTTTTAAGGAGTTTCAACCTCAAATAGTAATACATACTGCTGCAATCTCAAACCAGGAAAAAGCTACACGATTTGGTGATAAATTAATTTATGATACAAATGTAAGAGCAACCGAAACTATTGCCCGATTATGTCTCAAGTATGATGCGAAATTAATCTACACCTCAACCGACCTTGTTTACGCCGGTTATCGGGGAACAATGTTAAAAGAAGATGCAAAAATAGCCCCAATTTCTTTGTATGCTGAAACAAAATTAATGGGTGAGATTAAGATAAAAAATACTTTTAATAATTATATTATCCTTCGCACGTCTCTTCTATACGGATTTGGATTGAGTCATCGCTTATGCCATTTCGATAAAATATTTGTTGACTTAAAAAATAAGCGTAGAGTCAGACTTTTCAAAGATCAAATACGTACTCCGTTATCACTAAAAGAAGCTGCAAGGATTATTAGATTTCTTTGTGAGTTAGATTTAAAGGGCGAAACAATAAATTTGGGAGGATTTGAAAAGATTTCGCGAGTACAACTAGGAAGAATGCTTTGCGAAATCGGCGGTTTTGATCCGAAGTTGATTGTCCCGATCTCAATGAAAGACGTTCGAAATTTTCCGGCTGTTTATGATGTATCATTGAATACAGAGAAACTTAGCCTTTTAGGAGTGCACCGGTTGAACGTGACTGATTCTATCAAAGAAATCCTTCGCATATAGTTCCCCGGTAATGGAACAACTTCTCGGCGCTCATACTTCAATTCAAGGTGGTGTTGCTTCATCAATTTTACTTGCTGAAAAACTTGGCTTCTCTGCAATTCAAATCTTTACAAAGAATAATAATAGGTGGAAAGGGAAACCTATTACGGAAGAAGAAGCAAGTCTATTTAAAACCCGTTTGAATAAATCTAGGATTAAGTTTGTGGTATCACATGATTCTTATTTGATAAATCTATGTGCGGTTGATGAAGAGAATCTCAAAAGATCAAGGGAGGCTTTTAAGGAGGAAATAGATAACTGTGAAAAACTTGGAATTCGCCACCTAAATTTTCACCCGGGTTCACATGGCGGTAAAGGGGAAGATTTCGGCATAAAACTTATAGCGGAATCCCTGAACGAGATACACTCATTAACGAAATACTCAAACGTGAGCAGCATGCTCGAAACAACAGCAGGACAAGGAACTGCCATCGGTTATTCTTTTGAACATTTAAGAAAAATAATTGACCTTATAGAGGATAAAGAGAGAATGAGTGTATGTATAGACACCGCACATGTTTTTGCAGCGGGATATGATATCAGAAATGAAAAGAGTTACGATTCCGTTATAAAAGATTTTGACAATATAATCGGTCTTGAAAAATTACAATGTTTTCATCTTAATGACAGCAAGAAACCGTGCGGAAGCCGTGTTGACCGGCATGACCATATCGGGAATGGGTTTATCGGCTTAGAGGGTTTCTCAAACATTATGAACGACGATAGATTGAAACACATCCCCAAAATACTTGAAACGCCAAAAGGGAAAGATCAGCTGGAAGATTTAGAAAACATAAGGATTTTAATAAGTTTAATCAAAGATTAAAAATCCTTCTTTATAAAAAAATGCTTTGTTAGAAGTAATGGAATAATTATCCAGACGAATAATGCCGTTGTTGAAAATCCTATTCCCAGCATACTCCCGAAGAATTTCTGAAACACTGCCCCTGTATAACCCATAAGAACCGAGATATCCATGTTTAACATGACTATTATTCTTGCTAAATCAATTGGATTAAGCATACTTAATATAATAGAAAAAGACTCGAGGGGGTAATCTGAAAATGCTGTTAACAATAGCAAAACAATTCCATCATATACAAATGAAAAAAACAACCAAACAAGCAAAGTGAATCCAAGCCCTTTTGCTTTATCGTCGTTTAGAATGGAAAGAAAAAGCGATATGCCGATAAAAACAGACAAGAGAACCGCTCCCAAAGCAATCAAAACTGTTAAAGAAACTAAGTAAATTAAACTACCCTTTGCGATAAATAAAATAACTGTCAAGCCCAAACCAAATACAAGGCTGAGAGAAAGAGGGAAGACTATCCCGAAATAAAGACCAAAAAATATTTGTTTTCGTTGCAACGGCTGAGCTAATAGAAATATTATATATTCTTTGGAGTTGTAATAATACAGAGCTCCAAAAATAGCTCCTATTAATGGTACGATAGTGAAGACAATGTTAATAAGACTAACGATCACTTTTTCTGTATCTGCTGTGAAATAAAAAAGCCCTGAAGTGATGACCCCGAGAAAGAAAGTAAACCCGATTAACCATCTAGATCTCAAAACATCTTTTGCTTGATATTTTGCTATTTTATAGGTTAGGTTCAAGTTCTATTCCCTTTCATTACAGCAGCAACGGCTCTCTCCAGATTATCTTCATTGCTTATTCTTTTTAATTCCGAAATAAAACCGTTAAAACAAACTCTTCCTTCAAGAAGAAAGACTATTTTAGATGCCAGCTCTTCGATATCGCTCATATTATGAGAAGTTAATATAATCGATTTCCTGCTTGAGTGTTGTCTCAATATTTTACTTTTTATTATACTGCAGGAAATGGGATCCAATGAAGCAGTCGGTTCATCCAGAATTAGCACTGAAGGATTGAACATAAAAGCAAGGATTGCATTTATTTTTTGTTTTGTGCCACCAGATAAGTTTTTAATCGGAATTTTATAATACTTAGATATTTCCAAATTGTGATAGAGTTCGTCATCGACAAATGTATTTTCTCCTCTCAAATCTTTTAGCATTCTCATCAAATCATTAAGTGTAAGATTTTCCGGGTAACTCGGTATTTGAGGCATGTAACCAATGTTTTTTCGGTAAATTGGATTTCCATTTAGTTCATGATCCGAAATAACTATACTGCCTGAATTAAAACCGATCAAACCGAGAATAGATTTTATTAAAGTGGTTTTGCCGGAACCGTTCGGACCAACAATAGCAGTAATCTCCGATTGATTAAATGATACCGTTACATCCGAAAGAGCGGTATGCTTACCGTATTTCTTTGTGAGATTTTTAATTTCAATCATTCGATTTTCTTCATTTTGGGTTTGGTATCAATGAGTGATTCCGGAGTTAAAACCGGAAAAATACTTTCTGCAAAGTTCAAAACGTCGATAAAAAAGCTGCGCAGAAGAATCAGTGCCGGGGGATTTTGTGCTGTGATCAATGAAAATAAGTTGACCGGTCGATACGGTATATCTCCTATTCCGTCTTTATCCAGATCATAACTTTTATATTTATCCCAATAATTTAGCTCAAACTTATTGAAGTTCTGCCTACTGTTGGTAGAAATATCAAACGAGTTACTTATAAAATTGTTGTTCACAAAAACATTATCCATTGAATTAGCCATCACCTTCAATGCCCACCCATTGCTATTAAATTGATTATGTTCAATCGTTACTCTGTTAGTTGCCTCAAGATACAATCCGATTGTGTTATCATGAAAAGAATTTGAAATGATTTTACTATCTCTTATATCTTTTAATAAAACGCCGTATGCTGCTGTTCCCCTATTATACTCGAAAATATTCTTTTGCATTAAAACATTTGCGGAATACATAACTGCTACACCTGCTCCGTTATCATTAAATGTATTTTGTAAATATCGACAACTATCGGAAAACATGAAATGTAGTCCATACCTAATATTCTGTCGGCTTTTGTTTTTCTCAATTAAAATATATTTACTGAATTCAAGATATATTCCATCTCTATGATTTGAGATTATATTGCCGGAGATTTTGATGTTCTTACTATTCCACAAATGAATTCCATTACCAGAATTCACCTCATCCCTTTTAAGTCCTGTAATTAAATTATTTTCGATTATGCAATCACCAGAAGCGGCTAAATAGATACCAAAATAGTTGTTTAATAGTCTGGTATTCCTAACGGTAACATTCGAACAGTTTTCAATTTTGACAGCAGCGTTTTCTCTCAGATGACTGAACGACGCTCCCTCTATTGTTAAATTTTCAATGATTATATCATCGGCTTTTAAAAAAAGGATATCTGTCCCACCGTTACTCTTAATTGTTGCATTCCCTTCTCCTATTAAGATAATTCGCTTTTCAATTGTAAGTTGCGGTTCTTCGTATAACCCCGGTTTAATTTTTATAATATCATCTTCTTCAGCTATTGATAAAGCGTTGCTTATACTTTTTACTTTTCCGGTTTTAGAGACAATTATCTCTTTACTGAAATTATTGTTACTGAAAAAAATAGAAAAAAGCAGGATTAAAAAGAACATGTCAATTTACTGTTCCCATTCTTGTTTTACGTACTCTTTGATGCTACTCCAGTTTAATATTTTCCCTTCATCCGTACTTGTAACAGAAAGTAGATTCTTTTCTGTTTGGAAGGCTGAAATGTAAAGTCCCATAGGGCTTTTAATATTTTTACCTACATAATAGATCGAGTTTTCAGCTAATA
>Ga0208244_101327_pt1 | contig 13983 bp, 16 predicted proteins | sample SubbioCR12Aug_5A_FD_184828 | JGI IMG/M metagenome (GOLD analysis project Ga0208244, IMG submission 184828) | Serpentinite rock and fluid subsurface biosphere microbial communities from McLaughlin Reserve, California, USA - CR12Aug_5A (SPAdes) | ecosystem: Environmental > Terrestrial > Deep... | reverse complement strand
TGCAGGCTTTGCAGGTTGGCGTAGTAGTCGTCGCGGCTGGCGGCAGTGCCGCTGTCCAGGGTGGGCACGGCGTCGTATTCAAGCTGGCCGTACTGGTAGGTCTGCTGGAACAGGGTGCGCAGGGCGTCGAGGGTGAGTTCGAGGCTTTTGGCGGGGTCGGCGCTGGCGGCTTTGAGGATGGCGGTGATCTTGGCGATGCCGTCCGCCGGGTTGGCGGTGTTGAGCGCGGGGTCGATGGTGGCGAAGAGGCTGTAGAGGGCGAGGGAGTCGGTGAGTGGAACTATCTTGTGCGCGTCAATAGTGTCGATGGAAAAAATCGTTTCACTTTCCGTCTCGGAAAATATCTGTATCTGGTCTTTGCCCTGAACGGTGCCGATCAACTGAGCCGGTTCGCCCGGCACAAGCAGATTCTCCCCAGAGCCGGAATTAAAGCTACCGGGCGGCAATCCTAGTAAGGTGGTCAACTGGTCAAAAATAGGGGCATTCGGTCTGACTACACCGAGTGAGTTGTACGTATAGACCCCGGCACTTCCAAAAATCCGTTGATACACTTGCCCCAGAAATCCGCCCAGGCTGTGCCCGGTGATCGTCAACTGGCTGGGCGCGATACCGGGGCCAATGCCGCTAACAAACGTGCTGGTCAATGTGGGGGCCGTTGCACCGGTGAGTAGTTCAACTTGCTGGGTTGTTCCATTGCTGCCCGCTTGTAGCCGCAGGACATAATTGATCATGGACTGAACCTGGAAATAAGCCACCCCACCTGAATTCAGGTCGAGCAAATCATTGGCAAAGTCAGTCGGTGAGACTGTTCCCGCAATGGATAGCGTGTATTGCCCGGTCGATTGCTGGTTCGCGCCCAGTCGCTCGAACAGCGTCGCGGAAAATCCGTTGCCGAAAAAACCTAATGGAGCAGATTGATCGACTACTCGCCATTGTTTGACGAATTCGGTGGCTTGCTTTTGACTCATGTCTGCCGCTTCGAGTGCGACAATTACATCGAAATCAGCCGTAATTGGTTGATTAAGCATGTCATCCCAGAGGTCGGCATAGGCAGCTACGGCCAGTTGCGCTTGTTGAAACAGGTCTTGAATTGTGCTCATTTTTTCGCTCCCACAAAATGGTTTCTGAATTGCCGCATCAAACTTTGATTACGTTCACCATCTATGCAATGCCCACTTTGAAGCCAGAACTTAATCGGTGGCTCTCCGCCAATATTTCCGTTACCACTAGAAAAATCCACATACCGTGCCAGCACCTCGCCATTCTGAGTGTCCACCAATTCCTGTATCCATTGATGTCGGTTAACCAAAAACGGGCCTGTTTTTCCAACAATCCAGTTGAAGCGGGAATTCAAGATAACGGTGGTCGTGTAGTTATTTCCGGCATACACCGTTTTCAAAATCGGCTTACTGTTGCTGACCAACCTCTCCAACACCCCTGGATTCTCAGCCTTCCATTGATCCACGGTCTTATAGACCCAGAACCCTGAATCCTTGGCGCAGTAGTACTGATGCGTGGCCACTGTAGGAATCCAGTCCCAGAACACCAGGTTGTACATAACAAACGCAGCTACGCCGCCCCACACCCACCCCCTGCGACCACGCTTCTTCGCCCAACTCGCTGATAGCCACACAACCATGGCACTAATGGCGAGATAGACACCCAGCGCAAGTAAAACCATTAGCCCGATCACTACGCTGCCTCCTTCCATAATCCATCATTGGCCCGCCAGCCCCCATAGAGCCGATCCCCCTTCCCCTGCCCCGTCAGCACATCGTCGTTCTCCGACCCAAACACACTGAAGTTGTAATCCCCCAGCGGCCGACTCATCACGGCATTTACGCTGTCGCCGCCGCCGATGCGCATCTTGGTGGTGATGGCGTTGCTCGTGAAATCCTCAAAGTAGAACGGCGTGCCGCTCTGGGGTTTGACGAAGGTGTCGCCGACGGGCTCGGTGTCGTGGGTGCCGAAGTGCAGCTTCCACGACAGCATGGCGGCGCGGTCTTTGAGGTATTGCTCGGTGAAACGGCCGGTGTTGCTGGTGGGGGTGTAGAGCTTGAGTTCGTTGTGGGCGTTGATGCCGTCGTAGAGGGCACTGCTGCCGGTGACGACGAAGGGGTTGAACTTGTAGAGGGCGTAGCGATAGGCCTGGCCTTCGGCGGTGTCGGCCAGCGCCAGGGTGGCGATCTGGGCGGCGCTGGTGCCTGCCAGGGATGTGATGGCAAGCCCGGGCAGGGGGTTGTCTTTCAGCCAGGTTTGCAGGCTTTGCAGGTTGGCGTAGTAGTCGTCGCGGCTGGCGGCAGTGCCGCTGTCCAGGGTGGGCACGGCGTCGTATTCAAGCTGGCCGTACTGGTAGTTCTGCTGGAACAGGGTGCGCAGGGCGTCGAGGGTGAGTTCGAGGCTTTTGGCGGGGTCGGCGCTGGCGGCTTTGAGGATGGTGGTGATCTTGGCGATGCCGTCCGCCGGGTTGGCGGTGTTGAGCGTGGGGTCGATGGTGGCGAAGAGGCTGTAGAGGGCAAGCGCATCAACGATCGGTTCTTTGTAGTGTGCTGGCGCCGTATCGACGGGGTTGATTGTTTCGCTTTCCGTCTCGGTGAATATCGGTATCTGGGGCTTGCCTTGTATCGTGCCGACCAACTGTGCAGGCTCACCCGGCACGACCAGATTCTCGCCAGTGCCGGAACTGAAGCTACCAGCAGGCAACCCCAGCAGGCTTGTAAAGTAATTCAGGATTTGCGCATCCGGCTGGGGAACGCCGAGCGAGTTATAGGTGTGCACCCCGGCGCTGCCAAAAATTCGCTGATAGATTTGTGCCAGATACCCCCCGAGGCTGTGCCCACTGACCGTCAGCAGGGACGGGTTGATCCCGGGTCCTTCGCCGCTAACAAATGTGCTGGAGAGGGTGGGCGCGCCTGCAACGAGCGTTGGCTCCACTTGCTGGGTTGTTCCCAGACTGCCGGCCTGCAAACGCAGGACGTAATTGACCATGGATTGCACTTGACCATAGGCGACTCCGCCCAGTGCGAGGTCAAAGAAATCAGCCGTCCAATCCGCCGGCTCGGACGAACCACGAATCGCCAGCGTGTATTGCCCGGTGGGTTGCTGGTCCGAATCGAGCCGCTCGAACAAGGTCGCTGAGAACCCGCTGCTTGTGTCCGGCTGGTGACTTACGACCCGCCAATGCTTCACGAATTCTGTGGCTTGGCTTTGGGAAAATGTTCCGTTGTATGTGTCTTTGTTGGCAACATCTAGCCTCGTAATCAGTGCTGTCTGATTTCCGGCTGTTCCCGTTAGATCGGCATATGCGGCTTGCGCCAGTTGTGCTTGCTGAAACAGGTCTTGAATCGTACTCATTGCTTGTCCCCCATGCGTTCTATCTCAGCAGTCAGTCTTTCCATCCCCTCTGTTACGCAGGGCTTCGATCCCAACCAGAATTTGTACCCACGGAGACCATCAGTCGCAGGATTCACGTTCGAGCCGACTCGGATGGCCTTTGCCAAAGTATTTCCATTTCCAACATCCACTAATCGTTCCTCTGTTATGGTCGTCGGCAAAATGGAAAAGGCTTTTTTTCGTCGTATTTCAATTGCAAAACGTTCATTCAAGACGTACAACTCTCCGTAAGTAGTACGAGACGCCCGGAGCTTGAAATGCAACCTATCTGCGACTCCGGGATTCTCAGCCTTCCATTGATCCACCGTCTTATAGACCCAGAACCCCGCATCCTTCGCGCAGTAGTACTGATGTGTCGCCACTGTCGGCAGCCAGTCCCAGAAGGGGATCAGGTACATCACCAGCGCTGCGGCCCAACCCCAGCGTTTTGCACTGCGCCCGCTCTTCCGTGCGTAGCGAATCGCCAGAAGCACCACCGCAATGGATAGCAGCAAATACAGCAGTACTGCTGGAATGATGACGATTCCGGTCATTTACGCTGTCCTCATTTCGTGTTGAGTGATGCGAATAGCAGCCCCGCCCTGTAGCCGATCCCCCTTCCCCTTCCCCTGCCCCGTCAGAACATCGTCGTTCTCCGACCCGAACACGATGAGCTTGAAGTCCCCCGGCGGCCGACTCATCACCGCATTGACGCTGTCGCCGCCACCGATGCGCATCTTGGTGGTGATGGCGTTGCTGGTGAAATCCTCAAAGTAGAACGGCGTGCCGCTCTGGGGTTTGACGAAGGTGTCGCCGACGGGCTCGGTGTCGTGGGTGCCGAAGTGCAGCTTCCACGACAGCATGGCGGCGCGGTCCTTGAGGTATTGCTCGGTGAAACGGCCGGTGTTGCTGGTGGGGGTGTAGAGCTTGAGTTCGTTGTGGGCGTTGATGCCGTCGTAGAGCGCTGTGCTGCCGGTGACGACGAAGGGGTTGAGCTTGTAGAGGGCGTAGCGATAGGCCTGGCCTTCGGCGGTGTCGGCCAGCGCCAGGGTGGCGATCTGGGCGGCGCTGGTTCCTGCCAGGGGTGTGATGCCAAGCCCGGGCAGGGGGTTGTCTTTCAGCCAGGTTTGCAGGCTTTGGGCTAAAATGGTCAACTTCGATTTATTTTTCATCTCATTTCTCATACGCAGTCCACCCCTTATCCCCCGAAAGAGCTGCAGAGACGGAGTACACGCTGAGCCACCCGCGTGCTTTACACGCGGTCATTTTCATGTGTGCGATGCGTTACTTCCCCCTGTATTTTTAATCCCCAGGTATTGCGCCTTAGGGTTTCGTCGGACTGTGTTCAGTATTTCGCGAGCCGTCTATACAACTTTAGTCGTAGTACGTTGCGACTACACACATCGGGGTCATCCAGGGCATTTTGGATGTGTCGATAGGGTTCTTCAGGGTTGACGTCTGTCAGTCACGCGTCGCCCTGCATGTCAGCCAAGGGCGTGCTTATTTTTTCGTCTTCGTGTGGCGCGCAGAATGGTGGCGATGCAAAGCCGGTTGATGCTGTTGGATTTCTGGATTACCACCCACCGTGCTTCGCGTGCGATCGCAATGACGGCGCATGAATGACTCAGCGATTAACTACACGGGGGGGCAGGCGCTCGTTTAGCCGCCTGCGCAAGGCTGATTTGTTGAGAAGTTTCTGTGCGCGTGACGCGCATAGCATTCGATCAGCTGACTTCGTCAATCCACGCCATCTGGATGGCTTCGAGGATTTTTTCGCCGGAATGGTTGGGGTCGTCGTCGAAGTCCGGCAGTTCCATCACCCAGGTATGCAGGTCGGTGAAACGGATGGTGCGCGGGTCGATTTCGGGGTGGGCTTCGGCGAGTTCGATGGCGATGTCGAGGGAATCCGTCCACTTCATTTCAATGCCCTTCCTTGACCATGTTGATGGTGTACTTGGGGATTTCGATCACCAGATCGACGCCGTTGACGCGCGCCTGGCACGACAGCCGCGACTGCGGTTCCAGCCCCCAAGCCTTGTCGAGCAGATCATCCTCTTCTTCGGTGGAGGCTTCCATCGAATTGAAGCCTTCGCGCACGATGACGTGGCAGGTGGTGCAGGCGCAGGACTTTTCGCAGGCGTGCTCGATCTCGACGCCGTTGGCGAGCAGGGTGTCGCAGATGGTGTCGCCCGGCTTGGCTTCGATGACGGCGCCTTCGGGGCAGAGTTCGACGTGGGGCAGTACGATGAGTTGGGGCATGGTTTGAATGGTATCAGTCAGGCGGCTTGGGCATGTTGGCTGGGCAGTGCTTTCAGCACACCGTCCCAGAATCGGAGTCGGGCGTTGACCGCGGCTTCAGCCGCGGCCTCGGCTTCGCGCCACTTCTCGGCATCTTCGCCGCACAGGGCGGCGAGCAGACGCAACGACAGCGGCGCGTGGAAATCCTCGTCCAGATGGACGTGGCGGTTGAGATAGTAGTGGAAGCTGGGCGCTTGCGCTTCGGTTACGGCCATGCGCGACAGGAAGGCGCGGAACATGGAGGGGATGACGTGCTCGCGGCCCAGCGCCAATGCGGCAGCCACGGTGTGCGGCTTGCCGCTGCCAAGGAAATCGAAGGTGCTGCGGGTGAACGCAGCCGACGGCGCAGGCGCGAGTCCCGCGGCGAGGGCGGCATCGATGCCCTGCTCGGCAACTTTCTGCACGAAGTGCGCCGGAGTGTCGGCGTCGGCGCCGATTTCGCGCATGGCGGCGAGGTACAGCAGGAAGTGGCTGGTATGACCCTCGTGCCCTGGTAGCGCGACGTCGGTTTCCTCTTCCAGCACCAGTTCGTTGATGAAGCGCTGCACCGAGGCATCGCCTCCCGGCGTCCACGGCCAGCGCGCGGGCGCGACTTCGTGCTGCAGGTATTTGATCAGCGACATGAAGTCCCACACCGAATAGACGTGGTGCTGCATGAACACGCGCAGGTCGTCCAGCGTCTGCACGGCGGCGTAGATCGGGTGGGCTTCGAGCTTGACCCGCAGGGATTCGATGAAGGCGTCGTTCAGCATGAGGATTTCTGCCCCATTAACCAAAGGTTTCCAGTTTCTGTCCGGCCATGGCGCGTCGCACGTTCTGGTCCATGCGACGCTGGGCGAATTCGGTGGTGGCGGCGTTGAGTGCCTCGATGCCGCGCTTGATCGCTTGATGGTCGGTGCCTGACATCAGTTTTTCAAGGGCGGCAATGCCGGCTTCGATCGTCGCCGTTTCGGTTTCGTCGAGCAGCGCGGCGTCTTCCGCCATCGCGGCACGGGTGGCGGCGATCAGGCCCTGCGCGTCGACGATCTGTTCATTCAAGGCACGCGCATACATGTCGTCCTTGGCGTGGGTGAAGGCGTCCTTCAGCATGCGGGTAATGTCCTCGTCGCCGAGGCCATACGACGGCTTGACCTGCACGCTGGCTTCCACCCCGCTGCTCTGCTCGCGCGCTGCCACCGACAACAGACCGTCGGCGTCGACCTGGAAGGTGACGCGGATGCGCGCCGCGCCCGCCACCATGGGCGGAATGCCGCGCAGTTCGAAGCGCGCCAGCGAGCGGCAGTCGGACGCCAGCTCGCGCTCGCCCTGCAGCACGTGCACGCTCATCGCGGTCTGGCCGTCCTTGAAAGTAGTGAATTCCTGCGCGCGCGCGGTGGGAATGGTGGTGTTGCGCGGGATGACTTTTTCCGTGAGCCCGCCCATGGTTTCGAGACCGAGCGACAGCGGGATCACATCGAGCAGCAGCCAGTCGTCGCCAACGCGGTTGCCTGCCAGCACATCGGCCTGCATGGCCGCGCCGAGCGCAACGACCTTGTCGGGATCGAGGTTGGTCAACGGCGTCTGCTTAAAGAAATCGGCCACGGCCTGGCGGATGCATGGCATGCGGGTGGAGCCGCCGACCATCACCACGCCCTTCACCTCGTCCACCGACAGGCCAGCGTCGCGCAGTGCCTTGCGGGTGGGGGTCAGCGTCTTGCTGACGAGGCTCGCCGTCATCGCGTTGAACGCGGCCTGGGTCAGCGTGGCGTCCATCATCTCCCCGGTCGACAGCACGGCGGTGACACGCACCTCGGTGTGTTCGGTCAGGGCTTCCTTGGCATAGCGTGCCTTGGTGAGCAGCAAGCGCATGTCGCCCGCCGACAGCGGCTGGAAGCGCCCCTGCTCGACGATCCAGCAGAACACGCGCTGGTCGAAGTCGTCGCCGCCGAGGGCCGAGTCGCCGTTGGTCGCGAGCACTTCGAACACGCCCTTGGACAGCTTGAGAATCGAAATGTCGAAGGTGCCGCCGCCGAGGTCGTATACCGCGTAGACGCCTTCGGACGCGTTGTCGAGGCCATAGGCAATAGCTGCGGCAGTCGGCTCGTTTAGCAGGCGCAGCACGTTGATGCCGGCCAGTTGTGCAGCGTCCTTGGTGGCCTGGCGCTGGGCATCGTCGAAGTAGGCCGGCACCGTGATCACTGCGCCGACGAGTTCGCCGCCCATCGCGGCTTCGGCACGCTGGCGCAGCACTTTCAGGATTTCGGCCGAGACCTCGACCGGGCTTTTTACGCCAGCAGCGGTTTTCAACTGCACCATGCCGGGCGCATCGACGAAACGATACGGCAGGCTGGCGATGTCGTCGATGTCGGCAAGGCCGCGGCCCATGAAGCGTTTCACCGACGCGATGGCGTTGTGGGGATCGCTGTTTTGCGCGGCTTGTGCAGCGTAACCCACATCGATGTCGCCGCTGGAACAATAGCGCACCACCGACGGCAGCAGCGAATGCCCGGATTCGTCGTCCAGCACCACAGCAAGGCCGGAACGCACTGTGGCCACCAGCGAATTGGTCGTGCCCAGGTCGATCCCCACCGCCAGCCGGTGCTGGTGGGGGGCAGTGGACATGCCGGGTTCGGCGATTTGCAACAGGGCCATTTAACTTTCCAGTTCTTCGTAGACGTCGCCGATTTCGGCGATGAGTTTGTCCATGAATCGCAGCTGGCGCACGGCTTCGGAGGCTGCCGCAAAGTCATGCGCCGTATCGATCAGTTCGGCCAACTGGGCCTCGATGCGGCGGTGCGCAGCGCGCAGGTCGTCGGTCAAGGCATCCAGCGCGTCCATGCTGTGGCCGGCGCGCGCGTCTTCGATCGCCTCGCGCCATTCCATCTGCTGCATCAGGAAGGCCGGCGCCATCTTGGTGTTGTTGGCATCGAGCGCATCAATGCCCTGCAGCTTCAACAGGTAGACGCCGCGGGTCACCGGATGCTTGAGGGTCTGGTAGGCCTCGTTCACCTGCGTGGCCCACTGCATGGCCACCCGCTGCTCGGCGTCCGGCTGCGCTGCAAAGCGGTCAGGATGCACCGTGTTCTGCAGTTCGCGATAGGCGGTGTCGAGCTGGTCGCGGTCCAGCGCATACGATTGCGGCAGGCCGAACAGCTCGAAGTGAGTCTGGGTGAAATCCATGGCAGGTGAGTTGCAAGGGGTGAGCCGAAGGGGAAGCGCTCTCCCCTTGCGGCCCACCCCTTACCCATCAATCAAACGTTAAACGACTCGCCGCAGCCGCACTCGTTCTTCACGTTCGGGTTGTTGAACTTGAAGCCTTCGTTCAGGCCTTCGCGGGCGTAATCGAGCTCGGTGCCGTCGATGTAGGCCAGGCTTTTCGGGTCGACGAAGACGGTTACGCCGTGGCTGGTGAAAACCTCGTCGCCGTCCGGCGTCTCATCGGCGAACTCCAGCTTGTAGGCCATGCCGGAGCAGCCGGTGGTACGCACGCCGAGACGGATGCCGACGCCCTTGCCGCGTTTGGCGAGGTAGTTGGTTACGTGTTGCGCTGCGCGCTCGGACAGGGTCACCGCCATGGCTTACTCCAGACCTTTTTTCTGCTTGTAGTCGGCGACCGCGGCCTTGATCGCGTCTTCGGCCAGAATCGAGCAGTGGATCTTCACCGGCGGCAGCGCCAGTTCTTCGGCAATCGCCGTGTTCTTGATTTCCATCGCCTGGTCGAGCGTCTTGCCCTTGACCCATTCAGTCACCAGCGAGCTGGATGCAATCGCCGAGCCGCAGCCATAGGTCTTGAACTTGGCATCTTCGATGCGGCCATCGGCACCTACCTTGATCTGCAGCTTCATCACGTCGCCGCAGGCAGGCGCGCCCACCATACCGGTGCCGATACCGTCGTCGTCCTTGGTGAAGGAACCGACGTTGCGGGGATTTTCGTAATGGTCGAGTACTTTTTCGCTGTAAGACATGGTGGTTCTCCTTTACGTCAACTTAATGTGCAGCCCACTGCACGGTATTGAGGTCGATGCCTTCCTTGAACATTTCCCACAGAGGGGAAAGCTCGCGCAGCTTGCCGATCTTTTCATGCAGCAATTTGATGGCGTAGTCGACTTCTTCCTCGGTGGTGAAGCGGCCGATGGAGAAGCGGATCGAGCTATGCGCCAGTTCGTCGCTGCGGCCCAGGGCGCGCAGCACGTAGGACGGTTCGAGGCTGGCCGAGGTGCAGGCAGAACCTGAAGACACCGCCAGATCCTTGATCGCCATGATCAGCGACTCGCCTTCGACGAAGTTGAAGCTGACATTGAGGTTGTGCGGCACGCGCTGCTCCATGTCGCCGTTCAGATGCACTTCTTCGATATCCTTGAGACCGTTGTAGAGGCGGTCGCGCAGCATGCGGATGCGCTCGTTCTCGGTGGCCATTTCTTCCTTGGCGATGCGGAAGGCTTCGCCCATGCCGACGATCTGGTGCGGCGCCAGCGTGCCCGAGCGCATGCCGCGCTCGTGGCCGCCGCCGTGCATCTGCGCTTCCAGGCGGATGCGCGGCTTGCGGCGCACGTACAGGGCACCGATGCCCTTGGGGCCGTAGGTTTTGTGAGCAGAGAAGGACATCAGGTCGACCGGCAGCGTCTTCAGGTCGATCGGCATCTTGCCGGTGGCCTGCGCGGCGTCGACGTGGAAAATCACGCCTTTTTCGCGGCAGATCCTGCCGATGGCGTCGAGGTCCTGGATCACGCCGATTTCGTTGTTGACCGCCATCACCGAGGCCAGCACGGTGTCGGGGCGGATCGCGTCACGGAAGGCGTCGAGGTCGATGAGGCCGTTTTCCTTGACGTTCAGATAGGTGGCCTCGAAGCCCTGGCGCTCCATTTCACGCACGGTGTCGAGCACCGCCTTGTGTTCGGTGCGCACGGTAATGATGTGCTTGCCCTTGGTGCCCGAGTAGAAATGGCCGGCACCCTTGATGGCGAGGTTGTTCGATTCGGTGGCACCAGAAGTAAACACGATTTCCTTGGAATCGGCACCGACCAGCGCAGCGATATGGCCGCGCGCCTCTTCCACTGCAGCTTCGGCTTCCCATCCGAACGGATGCGAACGCGACGCAGGGTTGCCGAAATGCTCGGTCAGGAAAGGGATCATCTTGGCCGCCACGCGGGGATCGACCGGGGTGGTGGCGGAGTAATCGAAATACAGAGTTTTCATCGTTTTGCCCTATTTAAAACGTTCAAGCAGCCAGCGTCATCTTCGAGATGCGACGATCCTGAATCACTTTTTCCTTGCACTCGTCCTGCTTGGCCACCAAGGACGCCAGCGTGACATTGTCGAGATAGTCGTAGATGTGAGCATTGAGGCCGGTCCACAAGTCGTGCGTCAGGCAGCGGTGTTCGTCGTGGCAGTTTTCCTTGCCGCCGCACTGGGTCGCATCGATGGGTTCATCGACCGCGCGGATGATGTCGGCAACGCTGACGTCGTCGAGCGCACGGGCAAGGTAGTAACCGCCGCCGGGACCGCGCACGCTTTCGACCAGCTCGTGACGGCGCAGGCGGCTGAACAGTTGCTCCAGATAAGAAAGGGAAATATCCTGGCGCTCGCTGATGCCGGCCAGCGTGACCGGATTCTTGCCGCCGCGCAGGGCTAAATCCAGCATGGCGGTGACGGCAAAGCGGCCTTTTGTGGTCAATCTCATGACTCGTTCTCCTGAATTTTGCCGGGACTATAAAATTCCCGAGCATTTCAGTCAACTATTACTTACCTTAGCAATTTAGTCAACTATTTTATTCAAATATTTCGGGTCGAAATCGTCCGGCGTATCCTGCCCCGCCGGCACCTCGGCACCCAGCTTCTGCAGCTGTGCCAGGATGAGCTCCAGCCGGTGATCGATATGGGCCGAGTGATCGATCAGGCCGTGGATCGCCTTGGCCACCGGGTCGTTCATGTCGGACGAAATGGCATATGCGGAGAAGCCCAGTTTTTCCGCCTGCTGGTTGCGCTGCTTTTCCGCGGCGCTGTCCAGGATACGAGCCGGAATGCCCACCGCGGTCGCGTCATCCGGCACGTCCTTCACCACCACGGCGTTGGAACCGACGCGGGCGTTGGCGCCGATGGTGATGGGGCCGATGATCTTGGCGCCCGCCCCCACCACTGCGCCGTGCTTCAGGGTGGGATGGCGCTTGCCCTTGTTCCATGAGGTACCGCCGAGCGTTACGCCGTGATACAGGGTGCAGTCGTCGCCGATCTCGGCGGTCTCGCCGATCACCACGCCCATGCCGTGATCGATGAAGACGCGGCGGCCGATGGAGGCGCCGGGGTGGATTTCGATGCCGGTCAGCCAGCGCCCGATGTGCGAGGTGAAGCGCGCCAGCCATTTCCACTGCATGCGCCACAGCCGGCTCGCCAGACGGTGGATGAGCATGGCGTGAAAGCCGGGATAGGTGGTGACGACTTCGAAGGTCGAACGTGCAGCCGGATCGCGGTCGAACACGACGGCGATGTCTTCCTTGAGTTGTTTGATCAGGCTCATGCGCTTGAGGATGCTATTTCCTAGTAATTTAGTCAACTACTCTGAATCGGAGTTCCGCGCCCGGTTCGCGCGCTGCTGCGCTTCCTGCGCGGCGGTGAGAATGCCGCGCAGGATATTCACTTCTTCCCGGGCCAGCCGGGTGCGGGCGAACAGCCGGCGCAGCTTGAGCATCAGCTTGCCGGGCGAGCCCTGATTGAGGAACTTCAATTCGGCCAAGGCGGTTTCCAGGTGGCCGTAGAAGCGCTCCACTTCATCGCCGCTGGCCGGGTCCATCTCCGGTTGCGGCCAATGCGGTTGACCCAGCCAGGCCTGGCGGATTTCGTAACTCAGCACCTGCACCGCCGCCGCCAGGTTGAGCGAGCTGTAGTCGGGGTTGGCGTGGATCGTCACCAGGCCCTGGCACAGGCTCAGCTCCTCGTTCGACAGGCCGCTGGTTTCGTTGCCGAACACCAGCGCCACCGGGCCGGCCTGGGCTTGGGTCAGCAGGCGGGCCGCCGCCTCGGACGGGGTCAGCACTTCGGACACGATGTCGCGCCGGCGCGCCGACACACCCAGCGCCAGCGAGGTGTCGGCCAGCGCCTCGGCCAGCGTGGCGCATACCCGCGCCCGCGCCAGCAGGTCGGTCGAGCCGGCCGCCATGGCGTCGGCCTGGCTGTTGGGGAAGACGGCGGGCTCAACCAGCACCAGATCGGACAGCCCCATCGTCTTCATCGCGCGCGCGGCCGCGCCGATATTGCCGGGGTGGCTGGTGCGCGCCAGCACGATGCGGATATTGGCGAGAAGTTTCGGGTCGGTCGGCGTCATCAAATCAACGTCATCAAGTAAAATAGTGGTTCGTTCTTTGAATTTGTAGCCAGACACCATGCATCCCATGCTCAATACGGCGGTGAAAGCCGCTCGCAAAGCGGGGGCGATCATCAATCGCGCCTCGCTTGACCTCGACCAGCTCACCGTACGCAGCAAACAGGATCGCGATTACGTCAGCGAAGTCGATCAAATGGCCGAACGTGCCATCATCGAAACCCTGCTCGACGCCTATCCGAACCACGGGATTTTAGCAGAGGAGTCCGGCACGGCCGACGCCAGGAACGGCGAAGATTACCAGTGGATCATCGATCCGCTCGACGGCACCACCAACTTCCTGCACGGTCTGCAGCAATATTCGATTTCCATTGCCTTGAAGCACAAGGGCCAGATCACCCAGGCCGTGGTGTACGACCCCGCGCGCAACGAACTCTTCACCGCCAGCCGCGGCCGCGGCGCCATGCTCAACGATCGCCGCATCCGCGCCAGCAAGCGCACCAAGCTTTCCGAATGCCTGATCGGCACCGGCTTTCCCTTCCGCGATTTCAGCTTCGCCGAGGCCTACCTCAACATGTTCCGCGACATGATGAAGGCGACCTCCGGCCTGCGTCGTCCCGGCTCCGCCGCGCTCGACCTGTGCTACGTAGCCTGCGGCCGCTATGACGGTTTCTGGGAAATGCACCTGCAACCCTGGGACCTCGCTGCCGGCAGCCTGATCGCGCAGGAGTCCGGCGCGCTGGTCGGCAATTTTCTGGGCGACGAAGGCTTTCTGGAATCCGGCAACATCGTCGCCGCGACGCCGAAAATATTCGGCCAGATGCTGCAGATCCTCGCGCCGCACCTGCCGCCCGAACTGAAGGTCTGATTCCGACGCCGGTCCGTCCATGTCGAGCGCCAAGGAGCCCACTGCCCACACGCCGATTGTGTTGTGACACTGATTTGGCGCTCAACTATAGATCGATTTTTCTGTTTGGAAGCAACAGGTTATACCGATTGTGACCATCGCCTCGCGGAGG
>Ga0208244_101326_pt1 | contig 14016 bp, 20 predicted proteins | sample SubbioCR12Aug_5A_FD_184828 | JGI IMG/M metagenome (GOLD analysis project Ga0208244, IMG submission 184828) | Serpentinite rock and fluid subsurface biosphere microbial communities from McLaughlin Reserve, California, USA - CR12Aug_5A (SPAdes) | ecosystem: Environmental > Terrestrial > Deep... | reverse complement strand
TGCGGATGTTTTAATAACGTTACGATTTTTTATCCAGGCGCTTTTGCAGTTGCTCGGTATAGCGATGAGCGGCTTGGTGGATGAACTGGGACTGTTTTTGAAAATTTCGGCACCGCGAACACATCATCACATGGACGCTGATCGCCAAACGTTCCCTTAAACTGAGGGATTTATCCAGGCCCTGTGATACCAGGGCAGTAATATCGCGGCAACTACGCATGAGGATTTTCCTTTTTTGATTTTGAATTGTTGAACCAGCGGATTTCCAGGCATTCGCGCAGTCTTAACCGCGCTCGATGCATAGTTACCCAATAATTGGCATCGCTAAGTCCGGTTTCCAGACACACTTCGTCAGCTTCCAGGCCAACCAGTTCACGCAGCATGAATACCTTGGCCATTTTCGGTGGTAAATTGTTTTGGCAGGTCTCATAGATGGCCCAGAACTCCTGCTGCTTAAGTGCCGCTTCCGGATCGTTCCAGGCGTTAGGTCCGCTATGCCACTGGCCGCTGCTGGTAAAAAAATCGTCTTCGTCAGCGTCGGTATCATGATCTACAAGTTGATCAAATTCCGGGATGGACACTTCACGAACGTTGCGCCGCCAATGGTCAGCAATTTTGTGTTTCAAGATGCCGATCAACCAGGTGCGCAGACCGGCTTTACCTTCAAATTTCGATGACGTTTGCCAAGCGGCCAGCAGCGTTTCCTGCACGGCATCATCAGCCAAGGAGTTATCGCGCAATTGCAGTAGCGCGTACCTGAACAGTATGGGGCGATGTTCCAACAGGATTTGTTCGCTCAAGCCCGCTTTGGTGTCAGTCGCTTTAGCTTTCAACAACAGGCCCCCTCAGTATTACCGGTAATAGCTAGTGATCCTGGCACGCAATCAAACAATCCAAAGTGGCGGCTTTTATCGCCCAGTACCAGAAAATGATCGCCGTAGCGGCTGGCAGACAGCATGTCGGCGGTATTGCCGCAAATGCGGAGCGGACGCCCGGTTTCAAAATGATGATGGTCGTCAAGATCAAAACTATGCGGATGCTGATCAATGCTTCCTTGATACACGGCTATTTGGCCGAAGTCCTCGCAGCGGTCTTCCAGAGGAATTTTGAAAGCACGTACCGTGACTGAGTTGAATTTGATCATGCCAATTTTGGCAAAAACGTCAGGATCATCAAGGCTGATCGTATTTTGTTTGACGGTACGTACATCAGGGCAGCCCAAATCCTGCAAAATTCGCCGGAAATCTTCCCAATACAAAGCACCACCCAGACATTCACCCAATAAAACCGGATCTTGGCGCAATGGACTGGGTATCCGCCGGTCAGCAAATACATCCGAAAAATACAGTTCGCCACCGGGTTTCAAGACTCGAAATATTTCTGCCAGCACTTTGGGCTTATCGGGCGATAAATTGATCACGCAGTTAGACACCACAACGTCGATGCTAGCGTCTGCAATGCCTAACTGGGCCAGATTTTCGATATGGCCGTGGAGAAAGTCAACATTCGCATACCCGAAACGCTCGGCATGCCAGTCGCGGTGACGCAAGGCGACGTCAAGCTGTTCCGGTGTCATGTCGACACCGATGACGCGGCCATTAGGACCGACCAGTCTTGATAGCAGATAGCAATCTCGACCGGTACCACAACCTAAATCAAGTACAGTCTTGCCCGCTAATGCCTGCGGCAATGGTGAACCGCAGCCATAAAAACGCGCGAGCACTTCCGGATGCAGACCGGTCAGTAAGGCTTTGAGGTAGCTGGGCATAGCGTCGATACTGCAACAGGCGCTGGTTTTGAGGTCGCTACTGGATTGCAGAACCTGACCATAATAGTTCTGTACTGATTCGCTGATTTCGAGATGGGTAGTCATGAAAAATCTCTGTTTTAAGTTATGAAAAAGTGGCTCCACCAACAGTAAAATAGATTACCGCTGCACAAATAGCGGCGCATGGCAGCGTCAAAAACCAGGAAAGTGCTATGGCTGCAATCACGCCGTTATTGGCCTTGCCGTTGACCAAGCCAATACCGAATAAGGCGCCCACCGACACATGAGTAGTTGACACCGGCATACCGAATTTACTGGCAAAAATCACCAGCAGCGCCGTCACCAGGTTAGCGGACAAGCCTTGGGTCGGCGTGATCGTGGTGATCTTATGACTCAGCGTTTCCGCTACCCGTCGGGCGTTGAACACGCCCCCCAGCAGCATGGCGAAAGCTACGGCGATGATGATCCATTGTGTATCAATGCCGGGTGCCAGCAACAATAATGCCGCGATTTTCGGCGTATCATTGAGGCCACGCGCAAAGCAGACTGCACCGGCACTGAAGACATGCAAACGGTCACGCAAGCGGCTCAAATCAACACCCAGGATAATGCGGGCTTGTCGCTGAGCGCAGGCGGTTTGCTGATCAAGGCTCAGCGCCGGACTGATTGATTCTATGGACAGGCTTATGGTGGCGGTATCTGCCAGCATCAGCCTGTCGGTATTTTCCACGCATAAACACAACGCCGCTTCAATTGACTCTCGGCGAGGCCACAGGTTTACTAGCTTGTACAACAAGCCAGCCGACACCAGTGCCATAAAGGGACTCACTAGCAACGGCAGCATAAAGTCGCTCAATAAAGGTGCCAGGTTGATGTGGCCCGATGTCGCCAACAGAGTGCTGCCGGCCATAGCTCCCAATAAAGCATGGGTCGTAGAAACCGGAAAGCCAAAACGGGTCGCCAAAATCACGGTCATTCCGGCACCGCCTGCAACAGCGATCATGAACGGCAAGGTGTGAATCAGAGCGTCGGGCGCCAGACCTTTGCCGGAAAATTTAACCAGCATCGTTTGCGCTAAAAACAACGCGGCAACCGATCCGGCTAATGTAGCCAGCGTCGCCCATGTCAGAGCCCACCGGTAATTGAGCGTGCCGCTGCCAAACAAACTGGCAACGCCTTTGAAATTGTCATTGGCCCCGTTGGCATAGGCCAAAAAGCAAACGCTGATGAATAACAAGCTCGTGAGCATGGATGCTCCCCTATACCGAATCTACAAAATTATTGATGAGTCGTCAGTAGAGCATAAAACCTTACAACACGCGTTCCAGAATTTCGAGACGCACTAATTCGAACAACGCTGCAAGGCGGTGTCTGGATTAAAACAACGAATTGAGGACGACGTAGTTTTATCAAGGCTTTCAAAGCTGATAAGTGTCGGCAGAGGCAGGCATATTTAAATTTTTACGGAGGAAAGTGTAAGTAATGCGAATTTCGCACGACAAAAGCCAAGAGTAGTCAGCTAAATAGTTTATCTAACGGAGAATACGTATGGCCAATTTATGGCAAATGCTTCGAAAACGGCGGCGTTGCCTCTCTTTTAGGCATTCCCGGCAAGCAGAATCAGCAGGTCAAGAAGGCTTGATAGGACAGATTCATCCAGTTCATAACGGGGTGCCGCAGACAGCGCAATACACTCCAAGTTGGATGATACCGATGCACAGTGCCTGGAATCGCAGAAGACGAAAGGTCATGACCCATGAGGCTGAACATGAATAAAAGCACTCAACGCCTGCTCCTGAGCTTGCTGTTGTTAGGAATAACCGCGTGCGCGGCGCAAAGCAAAAACGGTTTCGATCTTACCGATTCGCTGGTACCGACAAATACAATATTAAGCGGAGGTCCCGCTAAGGAAGGCATACCGGCCATCGACAATCCGCGTTTTGTCGAAGCCGGGCAAGCTGATTTTTTGCAAGCCGATACGTGGGTTTTAGGCTTGAACTACCGGGGCATCGCCAAAGCCTATCCGATTACTGTTCTCAATTGGCATGAAATCGTTAACGACCGATTCGGGGACGCATCGGTCGTGATCACGTTTTGTCCTTTGTGCGGCAGCGGCATGGCCTTTCTTGCAACTCTAGAAGGTAAAGCCCATACATTCGGGGTTTCTGGACTTTTGTATAACAGCAACGTATTGCTTTATGATAGGCAAACCGAATCGCTGTGGTCTCAATTGATGTCGCAAGCGATTACAGGACCTTATAAAGGGATGCGCTTGAACCCTCTGCCCGTTTTGCATACGACATGGCAGGATTGGCGCGATCGTCATCCGGATACCGTGGTATTGTCGACCGATACCGGTTTTCGGCGTGACTACGACCATAGCCCTTACGAAACTTATCTGAAGAGCCCGCAAATCATGTTTCCGGTTACGGCAACCAGCAGGCGTTATCATCCTAAAGAAGAGGTGCTGGGCATAACGATAGACGGCGCTACCAAGGCTTATCCATTCGTTGAGCTGGAACAAGGACCTGCTTCGTTTACCGACCAACTTGGTGGTAAAACCCTGATCATCCGTTATGACCACCGGCATCGAAGTGCCAAAGCGCTGGATGAAGAAGGCGTGCCTATGCCAAGTGTCAGAACATTCTGGTTCGCCTGGTATGCGTTCAATCCGAATACCGCAATTTACATGACCAAAAACCCCCAATAGTTGGAGAAACACCATGTCTAAACAAAACCTGTTCCCCAGTTCAATAAAATGTCCGCTTTGACCATAGGCAAACTTGCCAAGCAAACCCAAGTCACCATTGAGACTATCCGCCACTATCAACGCATGGGTTTACTGACAGAACCGTCGAAACCCGATGGCGGTTATCGCGTTTATTCAGTGGATACGATTGACCGAATACGTTTTATAAAACGCGCTCAACAGGCTGGATTTAGCTTGAAGGAAATTGCCTCTTTATTATCTCTCGATGGCGCTCATTGCGCGGATATACAGCAACTCGCCGAGCAGAAATGCCAGCAGATCGATCAACAAATCAAGGATTTAACAGCTCTCCATCAGGTATTGGCAAGCTTAGCCAATGACTGTCAGAAGTCTGCTTCATTCGCGCGTTGCGCTATCCTTGATGCGTTTAGCGATGAGGCATCAACCCAACCCTGATTTTAAATCACGCACTTGACTCTGTGCTTAACAACAGGGTTTAAACTTCTTGCCAGCATTTAACATTGTTTGGTTGAGGAGATTCGCATGAATACAGACCCTGAAACACCCATAAAAGCCTCTTCATGGTTGGGTATTGGCGCTCTTTTGGCTGCTCTAGGGGCTTCGGCCTGTTGTGTCGGGCCTTTTTTTCTGGTGTCGTTAGGTTTGGGTGGCGCATGGATGAGCTCGTTGACGATAATGGAACCTGCCCGGCCATTTTTCATTATTCTGACCCTGATTTTTATAGGACTCGGCTATCGAAAACTTTACCTAACGCCTAGAGGCTGTGCGGAAGGTCGAATCTGCTCCACATCCGACAACCAACGTCGGCAGCACCTCCTGTTTTGGTTAGGTTCCGTTCTCATTTTGATACTGCTGGCCTTTCCCTGGTTAGCGCCTTTTTTCATGGTTTGAGAGAATTCTGATATGACACTTAAATCCAGTTTATTAGTTATATGCATGCTATCAATTACTCTGTGGCTGCCGACGGTCTATGCTGAAACGCCTGTTGCACAATCAAGCCAACAACAAACCGTAACGCTAATCATAGAAAACATGACTTGCCCTATGTGTAAAGTCACCATTAAAAAAGCATTGCAGAAAGTCGATGGCGTCCAGCAAGTGATAGTCGATTTCGATGCCAAAACCGCTGTGGTTACTTTCGATAGCCAAAAAACCGATAGTTCAGCCTTGATCAAAGCCACGACGGAAGTTGGTTATCCAGGGACACTTTTGCATCTATGAACTCTCGATAATGTCATGAATACCAGTATGCCTGATTGCTGCGATCAAAATTCACCCGCTATTACCCAACAGATTTGCCCTGAGTGTGGCTCCACTTGTAAAAGCGTCGGAATGCCGACGCTCTATCATCAAGTCCGTTTCCCAGAGAATCTGACGCTGATCTGTGATAGCTTTTATTTTTGCCCGGCAAAAGCCTGCTCAATTGCTTACTTCTCCAACGCAGGCAACTCCATACCAAAACTGCATTTACGAAGCTATCAAGCGATTCAAAAGGACGCGCTTTGTTATTGTTTTGATATTGACGCCGCGCAGTATTCATCGGCGTTAAACGATCACCGGGCAGAACCGATCATAGCTTTCATCATGCAACGCACACGGGCAGGGGAATGTGCTTGTCAAATCAGAAACCCCTCGGGGCAATGCTGTTTAGCGAATTTCAAACGTTTGCAAAAGGTCAATGTCTGAGAATGCCGAGTCTGCGTCTTTTTTAAAAATCGGCGCAGGTTCACTTGAAGGCTCAACCCTAAATTACACGCGTTTTGTATTACCATTAATCACATCGCCGACCTCGATAATAGGCAGGTGGCGTTATGTAATATCGGTTTCTGTAGTCAGGATAGGCGTCATAATAACGAGGGCCTGCGTAAGCTGGAAAATAACGGTTCCGAACATAAGGCCGATATCCGTTATACCTGCCATGAATGTCTTGTCGGAAATGATTGCCGCCGCGAATTCCGGGAGGCGAGTATCCGCCACCGTTCCGGTAATAACCACTTGCCGTGGCCTGCTGGCTAAAACCCAACGAGGACAAGACCAAGGCAAGTACGATGAGACGTACCAGTTTGTTGCTGCGCATAATAAACCTCCTTCGGTTTTCTTACGCCTGCACTTTATATTTCAAGCTCTGAATTCAACCTGAACACCGGACAATTTAACAAAGATAGCCATGGCGTCTATAGAATCCCAAACGGCGCGCGGTATCTCTTTTATCAACATGGCCGCTTTTACTCTTGTTTATCTATTCATTGCAATAGCTTTATTTAAAAGGCGCAACGCATTGAAATGATGGGTTCGCCATGCCGGTTACCTTATTTCCGTCGTGCCAACGATAATCTGTTCCTGTTTTAGGCTGTCGAGTATGTTACGGCAATAGTTCATGAAGGGTTCACGGTCGGCGACATGCATTTCTATAGCCAGTTGCAACGCGGCTTGTTCGCCGGTAAGGATGGCGTCTTGCAGCAATTCGATGAGTCTGGCCGTTGCCGGGCTGACCTCGATAAAGTGAACCGTGTAGTGCTTGTCTCTTAGTCCTACCAGGCAAACCGGCTCTGCCTTGATGCGATGCAGTCTTTTGCGCCAGTTTTTCCAGCCTCGCCAACTTGTGTTTGATGGGCTAATTTTGTGAACCGGATAGGCATAGCACAGTTGATGTAAAACCGGATTCACGACCGGAATCGCGGTCATCAGATTATCATTCCCGGAAAAACGCGCTTTAACCGGATCGGATTCTGTGATTTCCAAAACCAATTCCATCCACTCGAAATGCGCCAGATTTTTCATGAAGTCCGGTATCGAGAGCGTTGATTGTTCGTTGATCAGGTAAGCGATGAATTCGTCCGGAATCTCCCGGTACAGCGGGCTTTTGCAAGAGTGGTCTTTGATGAATGAACGAATCAGGCTGTGCCAGTCAGATTGATCGAGCAATTGCCGGAATATCGGAAAACACGCATTCAGGCTGCCTTCTATCTTGTTGAACAACAAACGGGCGTAAATGCCGATCTGCGGTGGCAGATCGGGTGGCATCGCTTCGTTTTGCAACGGATCACGCAGATAATCGGTAAATTGCCGTTGATAGGTCAAAAAGTCAGGACTTGGACTGGCACCGGTACGGTGAGCATGTGGTTCCATGGTCTACTCCTAAGCGCTTTGTTTGAGATAACGGTTTCGCCATTTATTTTGCAGCGACTCGATTTGCTGAACCTCGACGAGTAATTCAGCCAACGGCGGGATATTGAAATCGCGTTCCAGCAGTGTCGGAAATAAACCAAACTGTTCGTAAGCGATAGCCAATAATTCCCAGACCGGATCGATAACAGCCTGGCCGTGGGAGTCGATAATCAAGTCGGGACCATCACGGTCGTGGCCCGCAACATGGCCGTAGACAATTCTCTCTCCGGGCAGGCTCATTAAAAACGCGACCGGATCGTAACCGTGGTTGATGCTGTTGACATAGATATTGTTCACGTCCAAATGCAACCAACAGTCCGCTTCTTCAACCACGGCACGAATGAAGGCAGCCTCGTCCATCTCGGATAGCGGCGAAGCGGCATAATAGGAGGCATTTTCGATTGCGATGCGGTGTTCAAGAATATCCTGGACTTGACGAATACGCTCGGCGGTATAACGAACCGCTTGTTCGGTGAACGGGATTGGAAACAAGTCGTATAAATGCCCGTTATTCGAGCAATAGCTAAGGTGCTCGGTGTAAAGCCGGATTTGATGATCGAATAAAAACTGTTTAATTCGTTTTATAAAACCAATATCCAACGGGTCGGGACCACCGATCGAGAGCGACAGGCCGTGTGCAACGAACGGATAGCGCTCGGTAAACCAGCGAAAATCCCGGGCTCTTTTGCCGCCCAGCTCTAGCCAGTTTTCCGGTGAAATTTCAAAAAAATCGATGGCGGCCGGAACCTCGGCCATCAGCGGAAACAGGAGTTCCCGCCGAAGACCCAGTCCTGCCCCGTCAAGCTGAAGTTTCTTCATGACAGGAGCCTCTCGGTTTATTCTTCGCCGGACTTCGGCATGCTGCCACTGCAACCGCCTTCCTTCATTTTATCGCCGCACTTGCCTTCGCCGCATTTACCTTCCTTGGATTTATCCATCACAGCGCCGCTACAGCCGCCTTCCTTCATTTTGTCCCCGCATTTGCCATCGCTGCATTTTCCCTCAGGAGCTTTGTCTGCGGCCTGGGCTAATTGGGTTGTTGCCGTGACTTTTTGCAGTGCAAAAGGGTTTTCAAAAGCCTGTGCCAGTGGCGTTGCCAACAGTGAAACCGCGACCGCGCTTCCAAATGAAGAAATAAGTTTAATTTTGTTCATAATGCCAATGTCCTAAAAGATTTATTTAAAAAATACGAGCCGGCCTGGGATGTACCGACTCGCAGCCGTTGGGCGAATGACCCGCTGACATAGGCTTGGTCGCAAGTGAGCGCAAATCCTTACAAAAATTTAAAAAACTTTTTGATTGTGGCGATGTAAAAAACAGGGGTGACTTTTTTTTCATGCTGAACAGTCGTTCGACGTTGGTTTGTCGGCATTAATTTAAAAACGGATCCGCCCTCAACCTCTCCACCATCAGATCGACAAACGTTCTGACCTTGGCCGAAGCGTAACGCCCTTCGCGATGCAGGACATGTATCGGTAAGCGGTTGGGTTCATAGTCGCTTAACAAGGTTTGCACGTGTCCTGAGGCTAAAAATGGGGCAGCCTGATAGGACATCACGCGGGTAATGCCCAGACCTTCGATTGCTGCGGCTATTGCGGCGTCATTGCTGGTAACGCTGAGTCTGGGCTTTATTTTATACGTCTTGATTTTCTCCCCCTCTAAAAATTTCCATTCTATTGCCGACCAGGACCCGGTTGCAGCAACGACCAGACTGTGATGGCTTAATGCATCGGGAGATTTTGGGGTACCCTTTTCCGACAGATAGCCGGGTGATGCACATAAAACCTGGCGGACATGACCAACCCGTATGGCCCGCATACTGGAATCCGGCAGCTCACCGATGCGGATGCCAACATCTATGCCTTCTTCCAGCATATTCACGATGCGGTCCAGAAATACCGCCGCTATTTCCATAGTTGGAAAGCGTTGCAGATAAGCCACGATGCCTGGAATCACAAACATTCTGCCGAATAGAACGGGTGCGGTAACGGAAAGATGACCGCGGGGTTCGGCATTGATGCCGGCAGCCGTCTCATCCGCTTCATTCGCTTCATTTACGATGCGCCGGGCATCTTCAAGATAGCGCTGCCCGGCATCGGTTAAACGTACGTAGCGGGTCGTTCGCGTCAGCAGTTTAACGCCCAGTCGCTCTTCAAGTGCTGCTACGGCACGCGTCACAGCCGGTGCCGATAGGTTGAGTCGGCGTGCTCCTCCGGCAAAACTTTGCTCTTCCGCGACGGCCACGAAGATTTCCATCATCTCTAAACGCGCCATAAACCATTCCTATCATTGCAATAATGTATTGCATTTTATGAGTATTCTTCTCATTAACGCAATTCTTTATAGTGTAGCCACCTGCTTAAAGCGGGTGTCACAAACCTAACATTATTGGAGATTTATCATGAGCCGTCTTAACGTCGTTACCAATGAAACCGCCAACACCGAACAAAAAGCATTATTGGATACCATTCAATCCCAGTTGGGTATGGTGCCTAACTTTTTAAAAGTATTTGCCAACTCGCCAGTTGCGCTTCGCGCCTTTCTGGGTTTGCATGGCATTGCCGGAGAAGGCAGTCTCGATCCGCAAACCCGTGAGCGTATCGCCCTGGGTTTAGCTCAGCAGAATTCGTGTGAATACTGTTTGTCCGCACATACCGCTATTGGCCGCAAAGCCGGTTTGAGTCCTGCTGAGATTGAAGCCAATCGCGCCGGCACCAGCCAGAATGAAAAGGCTGCTGTGGCGGTTAAGTTTGCTCGTTCAATTGCTGAAAATACCGGTGAAGTGACCACAGCCGAGCTGACCGAAATTCGAAATGCCGGTTATAGCGATGCCGAAATCGTCGAAATCATCACCCATGTCGGCATGAATGTGTTGACTAATATGATAGGTAAAGCCAGCCGTATCGAAATTGACTTTCCTAAAGTTGGGTTAAAGATGGCTGCGTAACCTTATGTATTGATATCGGCGGTAGGACACCTATCGCCGATTCTGAGGAGAACTATCATGGCTAATGCCTTCGCTGAAATTTGTTTTACACCTAGCGTGAAAGCGGCTCAACGTTTGTACGGCAGCCGACAAGCCAATAGGGGCTTTGAATTGTCTGAGGATCCCCGCAATAGCCTGGGCGATCGCGAAGCGGAATTTATCGCCGAGCGTGACAGTTTCTATCAAGCCACCGTCTCGGAATCAGGCTGGCCTTATGTCCAACATCGCGGCGGCGCCAAAGGCTTTTTAAAAGTTTTGGATGAACGCACGCTGGGCTTTGCGGACTTTCGGGGCAATATTCAGTATTTGAGTGTTGGCAACATCAATGCCAATAACCGGATTTCGCTGATCTTGATGGATTACCCCAACCGCAGACGCCTGAAAATATGGGGCCGTGTGCGTATTGTCCATGAAAGTGATGAGCCGGATTTGATCGCACAACTTGAAGTGGCGACTTACCGGGCTCGCGTCGAGCGCGGCATCATTATTCATGTCGAAGCCTACGACTGGAATTGCCCTCAACATATCACGCCCCGTTATTCGGACGCAGAAATAGAGGGCTTGCTTGCGCCGCTGCGTGAAGAAAATCGTCTCCTCAAAGCGCAGGTTTCGGCAACTCCTAAAGCGGAAATAACCTCGCTGGGTGAGGGGCCGCTGGAATTGACCATTACCGGCATACGTCAGCTGACGAAACGTGTTCGGGCGTTTGAACTGAGCAGCCCTGAGGGTGCTAAATTGCCCGACTTTGAGGCCGGAGCCCACTTGACGGTGCCTGTACGACTGAGTAATGGTGAGTTCAGCACCCGACCTTACTCACTCTGCTCCGATCCAGCCAATACACGGGTTTATGAGATTGCTGTCTTGCGGGAAGAAAAGGGTCAAGGCGGCTCTATCGCCGTGCATGAACAATTTGCTTTGGGCCTGCGCTTAAAGTGCGGCATGCCCAGGAATAATTTTAGACTCCACGCCGACTCCCGGCCCGCCATACTGATCGCCGGCGGCATAGGCATCACACCTATCAAGGCGATGGCACATAGTCTAAAGGCCCAGGCGCGTGAATTTCAGATTCATTATGCCGTGCCAGACGAAACTGAAGCGGCCTATCTGGAAGGATTGAAGCAGGCTTTTGGTGAGCGTCTGACTGTTTATGCTTCAGACCAAAATAGACGGCTGAATCCGGGTGAAGTGCTGTCAGCAAGTCCTTCGGACGCCGTGTTTTATCTGTGCGGTCCCCATCGTCTCGTCGATGCCATTGCTGCCGCAGCGCGTTTACAGGGTATAGCTGAAGACCGTGTGCATATGGAACGTTTTTCAGCGCTTACGGCCTTAACGGATCAACCAATTAGTGTCGAGTTAAAACGCTCAAAACAGCTGATTCAGGTGGAGGCCGGGCAATCGATACTTGATGCCGTGCGTGCGGCCGGTGTCTATGCGCGTTCCGATTGCCGGGTTGGCAATTGCGGCAGCTGCGCCGTCAAAGTGCTGGAGGGCGTGCCGGATCATCGCGATAGTGTGTTGAGCAAGGCCGAAAAGGAACGCGCCGGTTTGATGTGTATTTGCGTATCACGTGCACGATCAGAGCGACTGATACTGGATCTGTAATTTAACGGGAGAAAACAATATGATGAGTCTTTACGAATTCGCCCTCTCCGGAAACTGCCATAAAGTCCGGCTGATGTTATCGCTACTGGGACTTGACTATCGCAGCATCGCCGTCAATGGGAGTCAGCAGCAACATAAATCTCCGGCGTTTATCGCGATGAATCCCTTCGGCCAAGTGCCGGTGTTGACTGACGGCACGGTAACGATACGCGATAGCCAAGCCATTTTAGTGTATCTGGCCAAGCACTATGGCAAAGGCCACTGGCTACCCGATCAAGCGGATAGACTCGCGAACGTCATTGCGTGGTTAGCCACTGCCGCCAATGAAGTGGCGCAGGGACCTAATCGTTTACGGCTGCATTATCAATTTGGTCGCCCTGTCAATCTCGATGAAGCCGAGCAAATCACTGCTAATCTGCTGCGTATTATGCAAATACGGCTTGAGCAATATGATTGGTTAGCAGACGATCAAGCCAGCATCGCCGATATTGCCGTTTATCCTTACATTGCCTTGGCACCGGAAGGCAAAATTGATCTTGATAGCTATCCTGCCATCCTGGTATGGATGCGGAAAATTCAGGCTCTGCCCGGATATGTAAGCATGCCGGGCATGTGGATAGCTCAACAGCCTTAACCGTTGATGCGCCTCGCTCGACTTTTTCAACAATACCTGAGGAAAAGTAATGAATACCCGTCCTGAAACACGTCCCCCCTATCCACCTTTTAGTCATGAAACAGCGACCCAAAAAGTGCGCATGGCTGAAGATGGCTGGAACAGCCGCGACCACGAACGCGTCGCTTTGGCCTATACCCTCGACAGCCAGTGGCGTAACCGCGCCGAGTTTCCGGTAGGCCGTGCTCAAATTGTCGAATTTTTAAAAGCTAAATGGGCTAAAGAACACGAATACCGGCTGATCAAAGAACTCTGGACTTTTGAAGGCAATCGCATTGCCGTGCGTTTTGCTTACGAATGGCATAACGGTAGCGGCGAGTGGTTCCGATCTTATGGTAATGAAAACTGGGAATTTGACCAAAACGGCCTCATGCAAAAGCGCTACGCCAGCATTAATGACCTGCCAATCAAGGAAAGCCAACGAAAATTCCATTGGCCGTTGGGCCGCCGTCCCGACGATCATCCTGGTTTAAGCGATCTGGGGCTTTAAACAAAGGCCGATAAGCCCTACATGGTTTGCGTTCACTTCCCTTTAAAGGGGAAATGTACGCAGGCCACATCCATCATCAAGTGCGATAAATACCCGCTGATACCTTTGATTTGTAAGAGTGGTATGACCTTCTCCTTTGCTGACAACATCGCTGTCCTGACGATCGATATTCGCCGCGATTTCGTTACCCCAGGTGTCTTTGACATCTTTGACACAGGCACCGGTATCTTTCACCGCTTTCAGCCAGGGATAAAGAGTTTGCCATCTTCACATAGAAAGTCGATTTGCAGTTCAAGCAGCACTCCAGCCGGTAGTTTTGTAATCTTGTTTTTTCACCTTGAGTTAAGTGATAAAGTTGCCACCCATTAAAGGCTTAAGCGCATTGCTTACTCGTGCATTGTGCCGGTTCTTCCCAGGCTTCGGCCTGGAATGCGTTATCCAACGGCGCATTGATGATGGCGTTGGTGTAGTTGCTAAGCGTTTTAACCTAAAAAGAGCAGTTAAAACTTGCTAAACTATCTTAAGTAATTGATATCAATTGAGAATGAGGCGCTTATGCAAGAGATCATGACTCACCCATTGGGTGAAGGCCAATCAA
>Ga0208244_101325_pt1 | contig 14016 bp, 9 predicted proteins | sample SubbioCR12Aug_5A_FD_184828 | JGI IMG/M metagenome (GOLD analysis project Ga0208244, IMG submission 184828) | Serpentinite rock and fluid subsurface biosphere microbial communities from McLaughlin Reserve, California, USA - CR12Aug_5A (SPAdes) | ecosystem: Environmental > Terrestrial > Deep... | reverse complement strand
TCGATCAGCCCCTGGCTGATCAGTGTGTAGGCTTTATTCATGATGACATTGCCGCTGTTTTGATTGCCCTGCCAGCCATGCAGAAAGTAAATAACCGGATAGTGCAGATCGGGGTTCGCATCGTAGCCCGGCGGCAGAAAAACATTGACCATCTTGGTTTCATCAAGCGCCTGGCTGTAGAATGAGGTGCTGATGATGTTGATTTGCGCTGTCAACGCAATGGTTGATAGCAGCAGGATTGCGGTTAGTAAAATTTTTTTCATTTTTTCTGTTTTATTAAAACTGTAACTTCTCTTTCTAAAAGTAATGGCTGGTGTACTCTACAAAATTTGAATGGCATAAAACCATCGTCTTATGCGTCATAATGCTTGATTTACTTTGACTTACCATTTTATATTGATTGAAATTACATACAAGTGAAATTATTTAAGTATGATAGAACTGCCCTCCAAATCTTCCTGCAGGACCATCCTGCCACCTGTCTTGCGACAGGCAGGCATGGCACCATTTTGCAGTTCAGCAACCCAGTCCCCAGCCCCCGATTCGCATTCAACAAACCAGGGGCGGGGCTAAAAGGAGTTACCGGGTTTTCAATAGCTTTTTGGTTAAAACAGTATCGGAATATCGGATCGTCATGAAATAGACGCCATCGGGTAAGTCCGACAGATTTCTTGAGAGCTCGTTTTGTCCTGAAGGCAAGTGGAGGATTTCAGTATTTCGCACCCTGTCGCCCATCAGATTGAACAGCTCGATGGTTACTTCGGACAGCTCGGCCAAATCAATTTCGATGGTTACTTTTTCAACAAATGGATTGGGGTAAACAAGCCACGCTTCGTTTGTCAGTTTTCCATCATGAATCCCAACAATTTCAGGCAATTCATAAGCGCCAATGTCTATCCTTCCGTTGAAAATACGCGTATTTCCACCAAGGCAGGTCTGCGGAAGGTATTCAGGATAAAACCAGGCTGAAGTATCCGGAGTCCCCATATTATAACAGGGTGATACATCCATCAGTGAGTACGTGGGTTCGCCGGGTTCAATGCTAAAGATCGGATCCTGATCAATGTTGAATAGATAGTCTCCTGTATGCACCGCTCCACTGAAACCCTCCTGTCCGCCTTCGATATCGCAGTAGTAAAAGTCAGGTTTGCATGAGTAACTTTCGATCCGAACCTGATTTCCAGAAAGGGAAGCCGTATTGCCCCAAATGATGTTGTTGATAATTTCCGGGCTCGAACCGCTGTAAAAAAAGATAGCGCCACCATAATTGGCAGTGTTATCAGCAATGGTATTGTTTATAAGAATTCCGCCAGCGTTTATGTAAAATATTAAAGCGCCTCCTCTGTCAGCGTAGTTGTTGAAAAAGAGATTATTGGAAATGATTGGGTTGGCATTGACATAAATCATCACCGCACCGGCATAGTCGGTTGCATAATTATCGTAAAAAACACATTTTGAGATAATTGGGTTTGAATTGTAGGCAACACAGATTGCGCCGCCGGCATGTGGGGAGTAATTATTGTGAAAAGTGCAATTTTTGATCAGTATATCTGATTCACGCAATGCAATGGCGCCACCTGCAGCGAGTGCTGTAGTTGCTTCATTATATCTGAAAGTGGAATTGCTGATTTGGATTTTATCATAATACCCTATAGCAAAACTCCCACCGTTAACAAGATCTCCCGAGCCGAGGCCTTTTCCATATTCAAACAGGCAATAGTCGAAAACCGATGTATCATTGGTGGCCGGGGTGCTATCATAATCAAACCCATCCCACCACAAATTGGGATTTGAACGTGTGAAAACAATATTACTATCCACAGTTCCTTCGGCATTTACGCAGCCCTGCACATTGAAGTGGTAAGGCCCGCGCACCGCTACTTTCACCCCGGGTTCAATTGTTAAAGTTTCCCCGTTGGCAATTTCCAGGTGGCCGTCCACATAATAGGGTGAGCCTTCGGCAGTCCAGGTGCCGCTGACTTCGCCAGGCGGGACGAAAGTGATGTTTTCATATACTCCCTGAAGCTCCCCTGCATTGATTTGATAAAACCCACCGTCCCTGCCGTTTCCTGAGAATAATCCCGCATAAGTCAGGCTTGAAGTATTTAACGTCATGTAGTTAACACCCAAATCCCTTAAAAATGATTTGGCAACATACTGTGATGCCGTTGAAGCATTTTCCGAAATATTGTACATCTTCCCTGTCGAAGTTCCAGTTAACCAGTGATTGGGTAATGAAACCATTTTATTGGTATCAGCCATCATCTGAAGAATTGGTTCTCCGTTGATTTCAATAGTCACCACGTTGTTGTAATGATTCAGCCAGTGATTGCCGTTTTGAACACCCCAGTCTTCTCCCTGCACATCAGGGCCTAAACTACCCAATCCCAGTTTCATTTTGAGGTTGCCGATTTCAAGGCCGCGGTATTCAAGTTGAAGCAAGGTATTGAGAAAGCCATCGGAACCTTCGAGAAAGTGTCCAAGGCAGGCATCAGGGCTTGAATTGATCCCGCCATAGTCAATCGAGGCGCCATAATAAAGATAATTACTGTGCCCGTTACCATAGGGTTCGGGCCCGGTACCATCTGCATCCCAGCCAGCAACACCTTCATTGTCGGCGAAAAGGCCTTTGAATGGAAGGACTGGATTGCCAACGGAAAGGATGCCATTAATGATGTTGTAATAAGCGCCGTTTCTGCCATTGCCGGAAATGGTGACACCACCGTAATTGGATTCACATTGCATTCTGATATTTTGGCCACCAAGGTCTTGTAGAAAAGCGTGTGCAACGGCCTGGACATTTGCTGAACTGCTGCCAGAAATATTTATTACCGGTGTGTAGCCAAAATCAATGTTCCATGTGGAAGTCCCGGCTTGAACCGACCATACGGCATAATCAACTTTAATGGCCAGCATGGGTTCACCATTGAGTTCGAAAATATTAAAATCGGAGTATTTGTGACTGGAATGGTGGAAATCATCCATCACAAACCAATCCAGGCCTTCTTCATCAAGGCCAAGCGTTACCAGCCCGAATCTGGCTTTTACCTGATTTGCCGTGTATCCGTTGGTAGTTAACGCCTGAGTAAAATTCGGGAAACCGGCAATGTCAGGGGAGAAAGAAAAACAAGCGTGATTGCTGTTACCGGTAACATAATCCCTTGAAGCGCCATAATAAAAGAGATTCCCGAATCCGGGAAATGGAACCTGGTGTCCTGTGGCTGCAGGCTCTGGGCCTGTACCATTGGCATTCCATGCAGCAACACCATATCCCTGACTTACCATTCCCTGGAAAGGGATTTGCTGCTGTGCGTTTGTAACTTGCGCTGCCAGAATCATGACAAACACAATCATTGAGATTTTTGTAAAATTTTTCATAAAGCCTTCATTATTTGGTTAATAAAAAACATTGCTCTCAAAGTTAAAATGAGAAAAAGGCTAAAATGAACCAAATGTGTGAATGGCAGGAAAAACTTAATGAGTGACCGCTATTAATGTATAAACATTTGATGCTGAATATTCCAGCCTATGTTCAGGTGATTAAAAACTTCTTGCAATGGCTGAAATGAAATGCAAAAGCTCGTTTTTTTTGTCTCAAATGCTTTGCTTTGAAGGTTTTATCATGCAAAAAAATGAAAGAAAATGGTAAAGACCAAAATTTTGAATGGCTTAGATACAGAAACATCCTTAGTAGGCTGTGTCAAAATCCTTTTTTTGCTTTCTTATAATTTCTTGTTTATGCAAGATTTCTACTTCAATGAACATCGTAAACGGAATCGAAAGCATCTGAAATATCAAGTTGGAGGGATACAAAAAAAGCAACTAAAACCCTTTAGCTGCTTTTCAATGTAATTTTTTTATCGTCTTCTTAATTCGAAGGCTTTGCAAATATTTTCTGGTCAGAAACCTGATTATGTAAGATAGAGCTATGATTGATTTTTCTGTTTCTGTCGCCCATTTTTATTGATTGTGTAAAAGAGTGTTTTACCCCATCGACTGTTCTGTAATCCTCAAATTTCGTCAATACAGTTATTGTTCCATTTGTCATTTCCAGTTGTTCTTTGGTATAGGACAATAAATAATCTGTCGGACTGAAATACCATGTTTCTTTCACGCCATAGATGGTGCTGATGTCGATGCTGTGAAATTCGCTGCTATCGATAAGCGCTAAACCTTTGTATTCAAAATCAACCAGATTCTCTTTCCAACGGGCGAAACGCATAAATGCAAACTCATTCAGATAATTCAGTCTGCTCTCATCATTTATTTCTCTGACGGAAATCTTGTTTTTTTCCCAGAAAGTAAGGCCGTCATAGCCTCTTAAAAGTTCAGCTGTTTGAGGAGAATAAGCTTTTATGTATAACTTATTTGCCTTATCCTGAATCATTTCCCTGTTAATAGTTATCCCGGCTTCAACAATAATCATCTCCGAAATACTGACGACATTCTCAATTTTTGAGAGCGCCTCTTCGCCTCCGATTGCAGCCACATAATGGTTGAGTATCTTCTCTGCCTCTTTGTCAACTTCAGATGGCTGTGCTATGGCATAATTTCCTGCGCTGAAAAGCAGCACTGTTGCAAGTGCCATTCCTTTTAGTTTTGATTGTACGTTCATGATTCTAATTCTTTAGATTTTTTAATTAATTTGATTTTTGTGATTTGAGTTTTTTTGAATACAATCCAGCTTTATGTATGCTGATATTGTTTTTTTTGCAACAAATAGTGCTTTATCATCTCTGCTTATTTTGAGACTTCTCTATTTTCTTTTTTACGTGGCCAGACAGATTTTCGAGGGATGATTTTCATCAAACAAATTTCATCTCCCATTTTTACGCTTTTTAAGAGCTCAACGTCGACTTTGCAGCCAAAAGCCTTCTCAAAAAGAACTTTGCTATAGCCTGTTGTGCATTGGCACCATGCATTTGTTTCCAAATAACTGACATCGGCAAGCATCGGACATGGACAAAATGCAAATTGCAAAAAGAGTTCGCCATTTAAACATGAAAGTCCTGCTGCTCTTGCCTTTTCCTGATTTGCAAAACCATCCATATCAGTGGAAGATTCAATCAGCTCATTCAAAAAATGCAGTTTTTCATCCATCCCATATCCACATTGACATTTCATCCTGATGCTTTTAACAGCTTTATCATCAAAATGGAGTTCCAATCTTTTCATGGTATTTTTTACCCATGTCGGATTGTCTTCTTTAGGAACCATTTCACCTTCTCCAAAGATAATTTTCCGGGCTGTTTCATCATCGCTTACTTCTTTAACGGCACTAAAAATTACCTGCTCCTGAGTTTTTCTGATATCATTCATAATTGTATCTTTTATTTTAATTGTTGTATTTCCTTTTGTTTGATAAAAACATGGGTTTTTATATCCCTTTTAATTGTTAATGTACAAAAGTAATTTCACCCCAACAGTTTGAACTGATGCAGATTCTATTGAATTCTTCCGGTAAAGATTATCATTATGCTTTCAATGATTTGCAGCCAAAGAGGTCTGCAAAGGAGTTATGTTTCCGATGCAATAACCACACTACAACAAGTCCGAAAATGAATGTAGAAACTGCAGTTTCAATAAAATGGCTCAAACGCACGCTGGCAGATGGTATAAGCGGATTTTCCATTATGTGACCCAGATTTTGTGGAATGCTGAAAAGTAAAGCCACAAGCAAGGCTGTCCACCAAGCATTTAGCCTTGACCCAAAAAGTATCGGAAGAGCACAAAGCGTCCAGATCATGGCGCGTAAGACTTGAAAAAAGAACAAACCCGATTCTGTCCGCAGGGTGTATGCTGTATGTTCCCAGAAAGGTGTTATTGCACCCGGACTTCCATAAAAAGCGCGGAGTTCAGGATTTTGCCATGCTATGTAATAGCCGGCCAACCAATAAAGTGTTACGTAGGCCACTGCAATTAAACATAGTTTCAATATCCATTGCATCGTCGGCATTGCTATGCTGTTAAATGAAGACGTAATGTTTTGCCTCCGTGCTTTACCCAGAATCAAGACAGATATTGGTACAAACAAAAAGGCCACAGGAAGACCCATGATAAAGAGCCAGGGCATCAGGTCCTTATCAACTGTGATGTTTGATAAAAAATACCAGGTTTCTATCTGCATCACAAATGTTACTGCGCCGAAATAAGTCAGCGATAAAAGCAGAATAAGTTGTAAACCATTCCAACGGGAACTTAAAACAAGTGCTGCTATAAGTAAGGTATTGGCAACACCGACAAGCAGCAAACCAATGCCGATCGGCACCAACCCGGGTTCAGATGTTAGTTCGGGAAGTTTTCCACTTATGGTCTGGGCTCCACCAAGATAGAAGACGTAAAACAAAATGAGTAATACAAAAAGGCGGACACCCCAGCCGAATACAGTTATTTTTTTCATTTTTATTGTTTTAAGTGAAAACCATTTGAAGCATCAAAGTTAGTCTCATGACAAAAGGATAAAAAATCAAAGAAGACGAAAGCGCACTATGCATGATTGAAAGTGTTTTATGACTTGTACAGATTATCTGCAGAGTCCCTCACAGAAATAATCAGTTCATTATAGGTCTTGTGAAAACCTGAGGGTTGTTCTTAGTTTCAACTTCTTCAAAATCAATGAGTATATCTCCGGCTGCTTCACTTTTTTGCAACGACAGCCTTAAATTCATCTATAAGATCAGTGAGGGGATAGCCGTTTTCTGTAAAGGCTTTTTCTATGTTTTGGTTGGCATAAATGGTTTTAAATGTGCCGATACCGATCTTTTCAATAATGAAACGCGTAAAAACACCCGAAATCGGGTACAGCGGCGGATGTGAATAAAACTGATAGTCAGGCCCGGTGATAATAGCTTCGGTAAGCAGATCGAGGTTATTTTCTGTGGTTTCAAAATCAGTATCATAACTGTCATTTTCCATTAAATATCCTGTATAAACCGCAAAACCTTCACAAAAGAAACTGTTTGACTGAACTCCGATTTTGCGTCCGATGATGGTATGTGCAAGTTCGTGATAAAATACAGCCATGTCCAATGAAGAAACATGATTGACAGATCCAATTGATTTTCCGAAAATTGTCATTTGTGGCGACATGGAAAGAAATTGCTGCAATTCAGTCATGTTTTTGTACACATAGGTAGTCATCCTTTCCAGATCTAAAGTGTCAGTTTTGAGCGAATTAGATAAAATCTCCAATCCCTTGTCAGCTTGTTCCAAGATCACTTGTCTGAGCGAATCGGTACAAATTGATTTGGCAAGTTTAAAATCGAAATGCCGCGTAGCAACCGTTTCAAAATGAGTTTGCCGCATTTTCATGATATGATTCACCTCCGGCCTGAAAGAGCTGTCAGAACAAAACCCACTTAAAAAAAGCTCAGTATCCCTGAAAATATACAACTGAAAATATCCGGCTGCCACATTGGAATACTGATGCCAGACTTGTGTTGAATTGCGACAGGTAAAAAGTCTGTTGGCCGCATCATTTATATAAAAAAAGGCGTCTGTAGGTTCAGGAAAAATCTCATTGTCAAACATAAAACCGTTTTCGACCTGCTTAATGGGGATATTTTGAACTTCGTCCATTTGAAAATCGCAGAAAGGCCCATAGAACTGAAGATTGCGCGACTTGTCCTGAACACAAAGTTCACTCTCGCTTCTGTAAATGTAAACAGGTTTCTTCTGATACTGCTCCCAGAAAACATAGTTCTCAATAGCTGTTTTTTCCTGGTCTGTAAGTATATAGTTATCAGGCAGCACTACAATCACCGTATCGGCTTTGTGAAAAGCAAGAACAAGCGAATAGTTCACATCTCCCTGAATATATCCATCTATTTGTGCTTGTAATGTGCAGGTAAAGAACATCATAACCAAGAGTATCCAAAATTTCGCCAGTTTTTTCATTGTAATAGAATTTATGTTTGTAAAAACAGGAAGCTGGAATTACGACACTTCCTTCAATTAATTTTCGTGCTTTTTAACCCAATTGTTTTTTTGGAAGAAACAAATCCCTTAAGCTCAATCCTCCCCGGAAAGCAAAAGCGATATACAGAACGATAAACAACCCATCAATTATTCCTGTGAACCAAAAGGTAGATGGGAATTCGTCAGCGAAAATCATATAGAGGTAGAGCTGAACTACATAGAATGACCTGCCGATGATCAGACAGCCAACATTGAAGGCATAGCGCTGAATATTTACAGCGGACAAAAATTGCAGATAGGCAAAACAAATAAAAAATGACCCCAGAAATACCGCGAAAAATGGATCTATTGTTGGATTATCAATTATGCGTCCGGAGCCGATCGCAAAAAAATACAAAACCGCGGCAATGCTATCCCAGATTCCACTGGCGAAAAATGTGATGGCTAAAGGTTTCAATGATGTTTTAGACATAATTTCCGATTTGAAATGAAGTACTATTGGATAGATATATTGCTGTTTGTGGCAATAAAGCATGAAAAAAAAAGTAGGAATTGCCAGAATTACCTAAAGTGCATTTTAATCGAAGGTTGAAACTTGGATTTAAAAACCAGAAAACCCATATCAACGGAAAACTCAGCAGAGAGAATCTTGATGGATTATATGTGTTGATAGCCAATAGTTGTAATGCTTTCATTTTGTGGAAGAATGATTATGAAAGCAAAATTAAATCCCATGTCCTGTCGAAAAAACTAAAACCTGACGAGCCTGCTACATATAGCGCTGAAAGCGTGAAATCACAAAGTGAAAGATTTCATGATTCAGGAATTTGGTTCTCATCTGACTGTTCTCATTTGTTTCGTTTTTTCATAGGAAAATCATAAAATGGTTCAGGATCATTTTATGATTTCTGGCATATTCATTCCATGGGAGCGAGGTTGTCCCCCGCGAAATTACATTTGTTAGGGGTAGCTAAAGAGTTAACCGGAAATCTAAACTTTCGAATTGATTTCCGGTTTCTGAGTTTTATACCAAATTGCTAATTATCATCCCGATAGCTATCGGGACAATTGACAGTTATCAATTATTCTTAATATCGATAATTACTGTTCTGTTATAAAAATGCCTTTCAGGCAATAAGTTTTCAAAAGGAGCGGTATCAACATCTTCGCCGAAACCTTGCACATCGAGTTTAACATCATTTATACCAGCATTTGAAAGCCCTTTTTCGATGATGTTTTTTACTTCAGTAGCCCTTGCTATGGACAATTTTCTGTTGTGTTCCACTTCACCGATAACATCCGTAAAACCATGGATAATTACTATTCCACCTGAGGTAATTTTTGGCACTACAACATCAGTCAGATATTTTTCATAGATAGAAATAGATCTTGAGTCATCGAATTCAAAAATGATGCTGAATCTAGTTACTTCAGGACTGGTAATTGGAGGCAGGAGCTCAAGTTGCAGGTTTGACTCTTTGGTAATGACCGCGCCAGATTTTGTTTGGCCAGTCATAGTCACCTTATAGTTTTGCTTAAGATTATCTCCCAAAATACTTCGTTGATCAATTTCAACCATGTCTTGCGTAAATGGTCCAAAATGTTGGACTTCACCATTTTCGCCTTCGAGCTTCAAAGCCCATGACCTGAGTGTTTTTTCCGCCCCGGCCACATTGAAAGTAGCAAAACCATCCACTGAATTTTCCTGACCATTCACAATTTGAACAGGCTCGAAAGGCATGCTTTCATTGCCACTGTAAAATTGATTCAATAAAGCCGGTGTAGCACTTTCGATGGATACCCTTTCATCTTCTTCACGCAGCAACTCAAGTTCAAGCTTACCGCCCACTTTTTCAGAAGGAATTTTTGGCTTAATACGTCCTTCTACAAGAATTCTCGATGGGTTTATATCGAATACGTCCACGAGATAGTTTTTGCATGATTCAGCCATTTTGCGTGCCTTCTCAGGCCCTTGGGCAGATGAGCCAACCAGCTTGATGGATGACGATGGATTTTTTCCCATCCTGTCGCCCAGAATATTTAAAATATTGTAATAAACCGTCATTTGGCGGGCTGAACGCGCATGAACGTCCAAAGAAGCAATGCTTTCAAGCTGATCTTCTTTAAAATCCCTGACCTGATCCTTTTTGAGTAACACATAGCGTGCTGGTATCTCTGTAGTTCCAGCCTTAAAGAAAATATAGTTTCTAAGCGGAAAATATTCTCTTATGATGGGTTTATACGGAATGTTAAGGGGAGCTTTTACAATGAAATCAACGTCTTCAATAATGTCAGGGATCAAAACATCAAATGCATAAATGTCATCGCCTCCTTTGCCACCGGGTCTTGAGGAAGAGAAATAGCCTTTGTTCATTTTGTCATTTATAATGAGCGCAAAATCGTCGTATTGGGTATTTAGCGGACTCCCCATATTGGTGGCAGGTCCAAAGCCAGTTTCGTTCATAACGCTTGTAAACATATCAAGCCCTCCAAGGCCAAAACGACCATTCGAACTGAAGAAAAAGCTATTGCTTTTTTGCTCCAGAAATGGAAACATTTCATCACCCTCGGTATTGATCTGGTTGCCCAGATTTTCTGCTTTTCCCCATACGCCAGCTGCGTTTCTGGTAATTCTGTAAATATCCGTACCACCAAAGCCTCCCGGCATATCACTTGTAAAGTACATCGTCCTTCCATCTGAAGTCAAAAATGGCTGTCCGACGGAATATTTAACATTGTTGAGAACAAATGGTTCAGGATCAGTCCATTGATCATCTTTGAAGCTGCTGAGCCAAATTTGCAATTCAATCACCTCATCTTTTCGTTTATGATCATAATTGTTTTTGGTGTAAGCAATCTGCGTGCCATCGTGGTTGAAACTTACCGGCCCATCATGCAATTTGCCATTCATGCTTTTATCAAAAATAACCGGGCTTTTTAACTGGCCGCCATCCACATCAGAAACGTAGATATCCCAGAAGGGTTTTCCTGTCCAGTTGTATTTACGGACGATCATCCTTGGTGTCGATCTGGTGGAAGCAAAAACGATTTGATCTTTATAGTAACTTGTTCCAAAATCCAGCGCTTCACTATTGATGTTTAAGTTTGTTATTTTGTACTTCCCGAAATCCTTTTTTAATTCCGGCAATGAAGCTTTATGCGATAGATAATCTTTAACGCGTAAATCGTTAGGTTTTAGTTCAATAAATCTATCCATCCATTTTTGCGACTCGGCATATTTGCCATTTGACTTAAGAATCATTGAATAACTATAGTAATCCTCAGGTACAATTTCTTTTCCTGTGTTTATTAGTTTTAGGTACGCCTCTTCAGATTCAACCGTTTTATCAATGTTGCTGTAGCTTACTGCCAAATTACGCTGGCCTTCAGGTGTCAATTGATTGGCCCGATTGTACAAGTCAATGGACTTATCAAAGGAGTAATTGAAATAGTATTTATCGCCTTTTAATTCTTTACTGGATTTCTCTTGCCCAATAGCGTTCATGCTGATCCCTGCAAATATGAGAATGGGAATAAGTAAATTTTTCATTATATTTTTTTTTTAAAGAATTAAAAATATCTTGGAGAATGAATTTGCCTTCTGTTGGTGTAAATGAAATCATATCTCAGTAATATTTCATGACTGCCTTGATGATATTTAAACGTTTTTAAACCATAAGAATAGTCGAAGGAATAACCAATATGTAATTGCTCAGAAATATCCAGCCCGACCAAACCGCCAAAGGCATCACCTGTGCGGAACATTGCACCTACCAGGAGTTTCTTCATGATCACAAAGGAAGCTGTAAGATCGGCTTCTATTGGAGCTCCCAAAGTCATCTTAACGAGGCCTGTTGGTTTAAAATCGAGATTATCAGTGAGCCGAAGCATCGAACCAACAATAAAATAGTAGTGCCTTTTTTCTTTTCCTATCAAGGTGTTTTTATTTGCCTGCTCAGTAACAGCATAACTGTTTTCTAATAAATTAGGGACAGAAAGACCTGCATAGAAGCGTTCCCTTGAGTAATATACACCAAAACCAAAATTAGGCATCACATGATTGTTGATATTGTACATAAAGGCAGGGTCAACCTTTTCATCCAGGTTAAGCGTACTTAAATTGGCCTGAAAAATATTGATACCACCACTTAAACCAAGCGCTAACTTCGATTTTTCGGATACCTGCATTATAAATGAATAGTATCCAAAAATTGAGGAGTTATTGGTCGGTCCGATTTTATCATTAAATACAGCTAAACCTAATCCAATATGTTTGTATTTTATTGGAGAATGCAAAGTGAGCGTTTGTGTTTTAGGTGAACCAGGGAAGTTAACCCATTGAGAACGATGGAGTGCCGTTACTGTAAGCGCTTCTCTGCTACCGGCATAAGCCGGATTTACCACCAGGGTATTATTCATGTAATGTGTAAACATTGGAAGCTGTTGTGCATGCACTGTCAGGCCCACAAAGGTTAGTATCATTACGAACAGAATTATATTTAGGGTTTTCATCTTGTATTTTATTATTAGGGTTATTCCTTGGTTTTGCTGCATTACTTGTTAAGGTAAATAAAGCCTTTAATAATATCTGAACCATCGCCCAAATTCAAAAGATAGAAGTAGGTTCCAACAGGCAATTTATCTCCGCCGATTGTGATACCAAAATCTGTTCTGCCATCCCAGTCATTTTTGTATGGACTGGCTTCATATACTTTGTTGCCCCATCGGTTATAGATAATAATTGAGTTATTGGGATAACAGTCAATACCTCTGATAACATAATAGTCGTTTATTCCATCAGCGTTCGGCGAGAAGCCTTCGGGGATATTGATACAGCATTCGTTTACGAAAACGATAAGCGTTGTGGCTGTTGAAGAACATCCGTTTGCTGTAACAACCAATGTATAACTGCCCGAGTATAATGCTGTTGTTGAAGAAATATATGGGTTTTGTTCTGTCGAAGTAAAACCATTTGGACCTGTCCAGTAATAAGATGCTCCCTGCACTGTTTCTGCTGTCAATTGTATAGGATCGCCTTCGCAAACCGGAGAATTACTGCTTGCAATGGCAACAGGGATCGGATATACGATAAGGGAAACATCAATAGAAACAACAGCAGGTAAACAAATTCCGCTGACGACAACATTATAATTGTTTGCTGCATCAGAGAGTGTAACCTGAACTATTGTCAGTATAGAAGAGTTGGCACCTGAAATGTTTCCGCCGTTTGTTAGATTTACCAATCCTTTTCTCCATTGATAGCTTAGGTTAGTACCACTTGCTATCACAATGAAACTTACTGATTCACCTTCACAAACTATCTGATCGACAGGTTGCGATATAATCAAAGGAGGCATGTCTATAAAAACTGTAACTGAATCTGTACTCTGACAGCCACCAATTATTGTGGTTACTGTTAAGAAGTAAGTAGTTTCTATCATTGGACTTACCGTTGGATTCGCCAGGGTTGATGTGAAACCAATCGGATCAGAACTCCAGCTATAAGTATTTCCTGAAATGGCTTCTGAGCCAATCTGCGTACTTGTGTTCTGGCAGATAGTTCTGTCCGGACCAGCATCTGCGATTGGCGTCAATGGCTGGTTATCGATGATCACGATCGTAGCCGGCGAGATACAGCCATCTTCACTCATCACAGTGACATTGTAGGTATTGGGCAACACATTTGTAAAGACAGGATTGGACTGATACGCCCCACCAATGCTGTACATTAAACCAGGACCTATAGGTGAAATAACAGTGATGGTTCCGGTATTGATAAAGCAATCCGGCTGAAGTGCCACAACCTGAGGCGCTATTGGAAGATCCAAAGCAGGCTCGATAATCACGATCGTAGCCGGCGAGATACATCCGTCTTCACTCATCACAGTGACATTGTAGGTATTGGGCAACACATTTGTAAAGACAGGATTGGACTGATACGCCTCACCAATACTATACATTAAATCAGGACCTATAGGTGAAATAACAGTGATTGTACCCGTATTGATAAAGCAATCCGGCTGAAGTGCCACAACCTGCGGTGCTTGCGGAACATCCAAAGCAGGCTCGATGATCACGATTGTAGCGGGAGAAATACAG
>Ga0208244_101324_pt1 | contig 14030 bp, 15 predicted proteins | sample SubbioCR12Aug_5A_FD_184828 | JGI IMG/M metagenome (GOLD analysis project Ga0208244, IMG submission 184828) | Serpentinite rock and fluid subsurface biosphere microbial communities from McLaughlin Reserve, California, USA - CR12Aug_5A (SPAdes) | ecosystem: Environmental > Terrestrial > Deep... | reverse complement strand
TTTAGCTTCCAATTCCCAGTGCTCCGCACCGGCCCGTTCGACTTGCATGTGTTAGGCACGCCGCCAGCGTTCGTTCTGAGCCAGGATCAAACTCTCATTTGAAACTGGTTTACTCATGAATCGACAGGTTTACTACGCACATTTTTAGCTATTTCAAAGAACGAGACAATTAACATACCTGAAAGCAATCTTCTTTGTCAACACCCCTTCCTGAAAAATTCAAATTCACTGGAAATTGCCATAGAAAAAGATTATAGTTAACCTGAAGTGCGCATGGGATAATACGAGTCACGCAGCAAGGATTGCACGGGCGTCTTCATCGTTCGGCACAAACCATCAAAAAAGGGGAGAAGGCATGATCATAATACCGGACGCTGGATCATCAAGATTCCCCATTTCCATAAAGACGTTTTTTCTGAAATGAGGGTCGCTGTTGTTACCGGCGCATCAAAGGGACTCGGAAGAGAGACTGCTCTTGCACTGGGGAGGACAGGATATAATGTTGCGGTTAACTATTATCATTCACCAAAAGAGGCAGAGGAGGTCGTCCTCAAAACGGGCACGCAGTCCATGGCGGTAAAGGCTGATGTGGGCAGCTTCCGGGATGCGGCAGATATGGCCGGGAAGGTTTTTGCGGAATGGGGAAGAATTGACGTGCTCATAAACAATGCAGGAATCACACGGGACGGGTTGATGATAAAATATAGGGAAGATGACTGGGACGAGGCGCTGCGGGTGAATCTCAAGGGATGCTTTAACACGGTCAAGACTATTGCGCCGCTGATGATACGGTCAGGGGGAGGCCACATTATCAACGTATCTTCTTGCTCGGGACTGAGAGGGAAGGTGGGCCAGGCTGCGTACAGTGCATCAAAGGCAGCGGTCATTGGCTTTACCTTTGCGCTTGCAAAGGAACTGGGAGAGTATAATATAAAGGTGAACTGCGTTGTCCCCGGCTACATGCCCACAGAGATGGGAGTGCGCGCGGAAGAGGCCATGAAAAGGGCAAGGGAAGAGAGCCTCCTTCGCTGCCTCTCGGATCCTGGAGAAGTGGCGGGGTTTATCGCCTATCTTGTGACAACCGAAACCATCACGGGACAGGTCTTCTGTCTCGATTCGAGGTTATGAACAGAGGCTTTTTCATTACAGGCACCGACACAGGAGTCGGCAAGACGGTCATCGCGGGAGCGGTGATAAAGGCGATCCATGCCCTGGGGATAAACGTCTGCGGCATGAAACCTATCGAGACAGGATGCTCCGTTATCGGCAGCAGTCTCTATCCCTCCGACGGCATGTTCCTCAAGAAGGTGGCCGGGATGGACGAGAATATAAACCAGATAACCCCGTACTGTTTCGAAACGCCTGTTGCGCCGTCTCTGGCATCTGAGATGGAAGGCAGGCCCGTGAACATAGATAGCATCGTCGAAAAGTTTCACGATCTTTTGCAAAGGTATCAAGCAGTGGTTGTGGAAGGAGTGGGGGGAATCCTCGTTCCGATCAGGAAAGATTATTTCGTCATTGACCTCATAAAGGAACTGGGGCTTCCTGTTATCGTTGTGGCCAGACCGACTCTCGGTACCCTGAATCATACCCTGCTGACGGTGAACTATGCATTAAAGGAAGGCATCAGAGTTTCAGGCGTCGTGGTGAACTTCACCAGAAGGCCTGAGGGCACTGTGGCAGAAAATACCAACCCGCTTATTCTCCGGCAATTGTGTCCGGCGCCTGTGCTGGGCGTCTTCCCCTATCTTGACAACCTCGAAACCCATACCATTGAGAAAAACGCAATGAAATATCTGGATCTCGAAATCATCCGCGATCAGTTGAAGAGCTCTTAAGCGATATATAATCCCGTTAAACCCGCTGTGCAGTAAGGAAAACAGCCGCACGGAAATTCCCTTCTTACCTTGACTTAACGCAATCTGTAGTGGTAATTTTATTGACTATGCCCATGGATTACAAGGATACGCTTAATCTTCCCCAGACCTCCTTTCCGATGAAGGCGAACCTCACTCAGAAGGAACCCGATATACTCACGTTCTGGGATGAGAAAAAGGTGTATGAAAAAATACAGGTGAAGAATAAAAACAACAAAATGTATCTGCTTCACGACGGCCCGCCCTATGCAAACGGTCATATCCATATGGGGCATGCCCTGAACAAGATACTGAAGGACATTATCGTCAAGGTCAAGTCCATGCAGGGCTTTTATTCTCCCTATGTCCCTGGGTGGGACTGCCACGGCCTCCCCATCGAGCTCCAGGTGGACAAGAACCTTGGAGACAAAAAGGAAAAGATAGGAATCCTCGAAAAGAGGAGGCTGTGCCGTGAGTATGCCGCTGAATTTGTGGAGATCCAGAGGGAGGAGTTCAGGAGGCTCGGCGTATTCGGTGACTGGCTTCTTCCCTATCTCACCATGACGAATGCTTACGAAGGGGCTATTGTTGAGGAGTTCATGAAGTTCGTGAAGGGAGGATATGTATACCGGGGCAAGAAACCGGTGCACTGGTGTCCGTCATGCGTCACCGCCCTTGCAGAGGCCGAGGTGGAGTATGCGGACAAGGAGTCTCCGTCCGTGTATGTGAGGTTCAGGGCGCTGGAGGCTGATGTGGAGAGCTTCCTCCCTGAGCTTAAGGGAAAGAACGTCTTTTTTGTCATCTGGACCACGACGCCATGGACGCTCCCTGCGAACCTTGCCCTTGCGGTGAATCCGGATTATGAATATGCCGCAATCGCAAGCGATGGAGATGTCTTTATCATCGCCGGAGATTTGAAAGAAAAGCTCTCTTTTGGAGGAGATGTTCTCTTAACGGTTAAGGGCGCGAGGCTCGAAGGAATGCATGCTGAGCATCCGTTTATCAGCAGGCAGTCAAAGGTCATCCCGGGAGAGTTTGTGACCGCGGCGGAAGGTACGGGAATCGTCCATATCGCGCCGGGGCACGGTGAGGACGACTATGAGGCCGGCCTTAAGTATGGCCTCGACATCTATGCGCCTGTGGATGACAGGGGCAGATTTACGAAGGTTGTTCCTGAATTTGAGGGGCAGTTTGTGTTCAAGGCGAATGACTCTATCATAGAGATGCTGAAGCAAAAGAACGCTCTGATGGGCGCTGAAAAGATCACCCATTCTTATCCCCACTGCTGGAGATGCAAGAAACCGGTGATCTTCCGCGCAACAGAGCAGTGGTTCATCTCGATGCATGGGAATGACCTGAGGCAGAGATGTCTGTCCGAGATAGAAAAGGTGAAATGGATTCCGTCGTGGGGAAGGGAGAGGATTTACGGCATGGTGTCCAACAGGCCTGACTGGTGCATCTCAAGGCAGCGGTCATGGGGCGTGCCTATAACGGCAATCAAGTGTTCAGAGTGCGGTGAATTTGTCGGTGACCCTGATGTTCTGGACGGCATCGTGAGGCTTGTGGAGTCCCATGGTTCCGACATCTGGTTCACGAAAAAAACAGAAGATATTCTCCCCTCCGGATACAAATGCAGAAAGTGCGGCCACTCTTCATTCACCAAGGAGCTGGACATCCTTGACGTATGGTTCGACTCCGGTGTCAGTCACGCCGCAGTTATGGAAAAAGACGAGCGGCTTTCGTGGCCTGCAGATATTTACCTGGAAGGAAGCGACCAGCACCGGGGATGGTTCCAGAGTTCTTTGATAGCATCTGTGGGGACGAAGAATGCAGCTCCCTACAGAACGGTTCTTACCCACGGGTTTGTGGTGGACGGCCAGGGGAAAAAGATGTCGAAGTCCCTCGGCAACGTGGTAGCTCCCCAGGATATCATCAGGAAAAACGGAGCGGAGATCCTCAGGCTATGGGTCTCGGCTGAGGATTACCGGGACGACATAAGGATATCCAGGGAGATCATAGACAGGCTGGTTGAGGCATACAGGAAAATAAGGAATACAGCCCGGTTCCTTCTGGGCAATCTCTATGACTATGATGACAGGGACCACAGCCGGGACCTTCTCGAAATCGACCGCTGGGCCATGTCCAGATTGCAGGGCCTTGTGAGGAAGGTTACTGATGCATACGAACGCTTTGATTTCCATCAGGTCTATCACACCATCCATAATTTCTGCATCGTTGACATGAGCGCATTCTACCTTGACATCCTGAAGGACAGGCTCTATACCTTCAGGTCGGACTCGCCGGAGAGGAGGGCAGGCCAGTGGGTCATGCACCAGATCGTTTCGGTCATGACAAGGCTGATGGCCCCTGTGCTTTCTTTCACCGCTGAGGAGATATGGGGTTTCATGCCGGGGAAGAAAGAAGAGAGCGTTTTCCTTTCGCCCTTTCCCGTGGCTGATGAACGGTTCTTCGATCGGGCGCTGGAGGGCAGGTGGGCAGTGCTTATAGCCCTCAGGGATGAAGTGAACAAAGCCATCGAGATAAAGCGGCAGGAAAGATTTCTCGGAAATTCCCTGGAGGCGAACGTCATCCTTTATGTTGCGGAAGGGGGGAGGTTGCAGGGCCTTCTCAAGGACTATTCGGATTTCCTGACCACTCTCTTTATCGTATCCCACTCGGAGATAAGAACAGGGACCGCGCCTGAAGGGACGTATAAAGGCGAAGTGAGCCTTGAAGGGGATGAGAAAGGCATTGTTCAGGTTCAACCGGAGGCTGTCTCTGTGCTTGTGGAAAGGGCGCCGGGGAAAAAATGTGAGAGGTGCTGGAACTGGAGCGGGGCAGTGGGCGCCTTCGGCGATGCTCCGGAGCTCTGCCACAGATGTTATAATACTCTGAAATGAAGAAATATCCCTGTTTTCTTGCCGCGCTTGTGATCGTCCTCCTTGACCAATTCACAAAGTATCTTGTTAGAACCTCTATTCATTCCTTCGAAACCATAAAGGTTTTTCCCTTCCTGCAATTGGTCCATGTGAGGAACGAGGGGGCTGCCTTCGGAATGTTCAAGAGTTTTGGGAATGAAACATTCATCATTATTTCCCTGGCTGCCATAGCATTCGTCATTTTCCTGCTGGTGAAAGGCAGGGAAGACAGGCTCGGGCTCTCCCTGATCCTTGGAGGGGCAGCAGGGAATCTCATCGACAGGATTGTCTTCGGGAGCGTCATTGATTTCATTGATGTGTTTGCCGGAAGGTTTCACTGGCCGGCCTTCAACATTGCGGATTCGGCCCTCTCCGTAGGTCTCGCTGTTTTGCTGATCAGATCCCTCTTTCACCACAAGAGAGTGAGTAACGCGTAGTGCACCCGGTGTTAATACGCATCGGACCGCTTTCGATCCATACCTACGGGGTCCTTGTGGCGGCAGGTTTTCTCCTCGGGCTTGCCCTTGCAGTGAGGCAGGGGAAGAAAAATGGGATCCCTCCGGAGAGGATCATTGACTTAGGGTTCTATGCCCTCCTCGCCGCAATTGTGGGCTCCCGGCTCCTGTTCGTTGCGATCAATGCAGGCCATTATCTCAAACACCCTCTGGACATTATAAGGATATGGGAGGGTGGCCTTGTCTTTTACGGGGGTCTGTTGCTGGCAGTTCCTGTTGCCCTGTGGTATATAAAGAAGCATGCCCTGGACATGTGGAACATTATGGACATCCTCGCGCCTTCCGTTGCCATCGGCCATGCCGTGGGAAGGCTCGGCTGTTTCTCCGCAGGGTGCTGTTACGGAAAACCTGCCGGTGTTCCGTGGGGTGTCACGTTCCTTGACCCTGAATCCCTGGCGAGGATAGGGATTCCCCTTCATCCTACCCAGTTATATGAGTCCCTGGGGGAATTCCTTAATTTTCTCATCCTCGTCACCCTGAGGCGGCATCAATCCTTTAAGGGACAGTTATTCTGGACGTATATTTTCCTTTACTCTCTACTCAGGTTCACTGTGGAGTTTTTCAGGGGAGATGCGGCCAGGGGATATATCGTTGCGGGTATCTCTGTTTCCCAGGGGATAAGCATAATCATCGGACTTGTTGCCATTGTGATAATCATAAAAAAACTTCGCAATAAGGCGGCGGATTAGACATGCTCTGTTCAGGGAGGAGTCCCGGCGAATGAAAAAAAGCCTCAGGAACAGGGCATCAAGACTGATAACCGGGCTCATAGAGCACCTCAAGGGCTTTGTCCTTGCGTTGATAGCTGTTATTTCGGTCCTCGGCATTGTAGTGGGATATAAATATTATCGTCATACCCAGGAGGACCCTGAGTTCTGCATGTCATGCCATATGATGAAAGAAGCGTTTCAGGAATGGCAGCGGAGCAAGCACAGGGATATTGTATGCCAGAAATGCCACCACCTGAGTCTTATTGAACAGAACCAGCTTCTCGTCACCTATGTCGTAAAGGGGAAGAGCGAGTTTTCCGGGACCCACGGCAGACTGAAGCCCTGGTCTGAATGCAAAAGCTGCCACCTGAGCGAGGTCTCACAGGGTTCTGTAACCCTCCGGAAATCCTATGGTCATGCACAGCATGTCTTCATGCTCAACATCGAGTGCAAGGCCTGTCATGGAGGGAGTCCCCATCTCTTCAACCCCGACGGAAAAGCCTGCCAGAGCTGTCACAGGGACAAAGGGGTGCACGGAGTGGGCATGGAGGCTTTTTCCTGCCTGAATTGCCATTCCTTTGGTGAAAAGACACCCACCATGATCCCGAAAGACCGGTGCATCAGGTGTCACAGTGTTCCTCCCAGCAGCCCTATGGCGAATTTCCAGTGCCACCAGTGCCACAAACCCCACGGGAAGATAAAACTCACGTCTCAGGACTGCCTCGGTGAGTGCCACCAGAATGAAGCCACAGTCGGACAGCACGGACTTCATATGAAAAAGGGAATGGAGTGCCTGGACTGCCACAAGGCGCATACGTGGGTTGTGGGACAGAAAGAGGCAAAGAACCTCTGCAACCGGTGCCACAAGCTTAAAGACCCGAAGACCTTTATCTATTAACCCGAAAAATGCAGATAACCACAGAGGACACAGAGGTGAAAATGAGAACACTGAGAAAATAAATTATTATTTAACTTGTAATTCCCTGTGGGCTTGCCACAGGGTTACCCTATTCTGTCATTCTGGCTTGTCCAGAATCTTTCTGAAGGATTCCCGACCTGCCTACCGGACAGGCAGGCAAGCGGGAATGACAATGACAACAAAACAAATATCGGATTCTTTGATACCCTGCGGTCTCTGCCGCAGGGTTGTTCATTTCAATACCTTATTATGTTCGCTCATTTTTTAAAATCTCCGTGTTCTCTGTGGTTTTATTTAAGTGCATTATCGTTGTTGACAAATAGAGCAGGCAATGGTAAAGTAGCACAAAACGTAGAAAGGTAGCACTATGGCGATTATAAGATTCGGCGTATCTCTTGATAAAATTCTGCTTGAGAGGTTTGACAGTCTCATAGAGAGGAAGGGGTACTCAAACCGGAGTGAGGCTATCAGGGACCTCATCAGAGACAGTCTCGTAATGGAAGAGTGGGAATCGTCCACGTCTGAGACGGTGGGCTCTATCACCATAGTTTATTCACACGATACCAGGGAGCTGACGGACACGCTTACCGACCTTCAACATCATTACTATAACGCGATAATATCATCAATGCACATTCATCTCGATGAACACAATTGCCTTGAGGTCATTGTAGTGAAAGGCAAGGCAAAAGATATAAAAGCGATCTCTGACAGATTGATAGGGACAAAAGGGGTGAAACATGGAAAACTTTCAGTGACAACAACTGGCAAACATCTGAAGTAAGTTTTCTTTGGCTCTACGGTAGCACGATATTTATATTGATAACACAAAGGGAGATGTCATGCTGAACTTATTTTCCGCCTCTGCGGATTCGCTGAGGAGAACAGCATCTAAAATCAATTGGTTATGAGACCCTGAAATGAATTCAGGGTGACAAACTAAGGTTATTACAAGGAGGATATGTGAAACTCAAGATTCAAAAGTCAAAATTCAAGATTTTTCTGCTTTTTATGCTGTTCACTATTTGCTTTTCACTATTCACTGCTTCTTTCGCTGCCCATCCGCTGATAACAGATGATACGGGCACGCAGGGCAAGGGAAAGTTCCAGATAGAATTTAATGGAGAATATGGACACGATAAGGAAGATGGAGTTACAACGAAGACAACTCAGGCAGCGACAACACTTTCTTATGGTGTAACCGATTCTGTTGACATCGTTTTTGGAATCCCCTATCAGCATATACGGGCAAAGGATTCAGAAAGCGCGACAAAAGGAGACGGCATTTCGGATATATCCATTGAACTGAAGTGGCGATTTTACGAAAAGGAGGGGCTTAGTTTTGCCCTGAAACCGGGCTTTACTCTTCCAACAGGGGATGACGAAAAGGGGTTAGGCTCCGGCAAGGTAACATACCATCTCTTTTTTATCGCCACAAAGGAACTGAAACCATGGGACTTTCATGTCAACCTCGGTTATATTAGGAACGAAAACAAACGCGATGAAAGAAAGAACCTTTGGCATGCGTCTTTGGCCGCTACGGTTGAGCTCATAAAAGACCTTAAAGCAGTCGCGAATATCGGCCTCGAGAAAAATGCAGATAGAAATTTAAATATTCACCCTGCCTTTATCCTGGGTGGTTTGATCTACTCTCTCTCAGAGAATTTCGATATCGATTTCGGCATCAGGGGTGGATTAACAAGGCCTGAGACTGACTATGCAGTCCTTGCGGGCATTACCTGGAGGTTTTAGATGCATATACCCGACGGATATTTAGGACCGATAACGTATGGGAGTCTCTGGGCAGCCATCATGCCCATATGGTTTTATGCCTCACATCAGATCAAGAAAACTTTAAAGGTTACGCAGATCCCGCTTCTTGCCCTCTCCGCTGCCTTCAGCTTTGTAATAATGATGTTCAACATTCCCATCCCTGCAGGAACCACAGGGCATGCAACAGGGGCGACCTTAATCGCAATCCTTATTGGACCGTGGGCGGCAGTGATTGCCGTTTCGATCGCCCTTGTCATTCAGGCCTTTATCTTCGGAGACGGAGGAATCACCGCAATAGGCGCAAACTGCTTCAATATAGCATTTGCAGAGGTCCTCGTCGGATATGCCATTTTCAGGCTTATAGCAGGACCACGGGCTGAAGCAGCAGATACTCAGGGAAGACGCTTTCTCATAGGCGCTGCCATCGGTTCCTATGTCGGCATCAACCTTGCCGCACTCCTCACTGCGGTTGAGCTCGGTATTCAGACAATACTCCATGTTGGACAGGACGGCAGACCCCTTTATAGCCCTTTCCCTCTGAAATTGACCATCCCTGCCATTATGCTCGAGCATATTGTGCTCTTCGGTGTGGTTGAAGCAGTTGTTACCGTGATGGTATTGATTTACTTAAGGAAGTCGCATCCTGATTTGCTGAGGAGGCAATCGTGAAAACACGGAATTCAAATTACAGAAAACTCTGGATAGGGATCGGGATTTTGATACTCTTAGCTCCCATAGGGCTGATAATCCCCGAACTCTTTAAGGCAGGAGGCGCCTGGGGCGAATGGGGCGCTGATGAAATAAAAGATATCGCAGGGTATGTGCCTGAAGGATTGAAACGCATCTCTGAACTATGGTCTGCGCCTATTCCGGATTATGCATTTGCCGGCTGGGATAAAGGAGTGAAGTCCTATATTGCCTATATCATATCGGGACTTGTCGGTGTTGTGATCGTTGTCGCTGTGTCATATGCGCTTGGAAAGTTCCTAAAGAGGAGAAATAATGGATGAACTCTGTAAACCGGGTCATTTTCCAAAAATACCTTATACCTTAAATACCTTTTTACCACAGAGGTCACAGAGGACACCGAGAAAATAATTTTGTTACACGTTACGGCATCCTCTGTGCTCTCTGTGGCTAAATTGTCATCCCTCTATATGAGCCAAAGGCTCATGCGGGTTTTGTCCCTCATTTTTTGCATTTCTGCTAAAGCGAATCTCCATTTTCTCAGTTCTGCAAAAGTTACCCTCCGAAATATTCTTTAAAATCAATGAGATTAAACTGGCATGGAACCTGCTTTGATATTGGTAAGACGAGAGAAAGGAGGGCAAGAAGATGAAAGCAAGGAAAGAGATGGTAAGGATGGGGACAAAGGTGGGAGCAGCACTCGGAGGGATCGCATTTCTGGTATTCGGTATTGTTCCGGGGTTTTATTTTGGGAGCTACGGGACGCTGGTGCTGATGAACCATCTGTTTGGAGGGCCTCTTGAGGCAACGGTGCTGGTGAGGGTGGCGGTGGCAATGGGAGTGTTGGTGGGCATCACCTGCATAGCGTCTGTAACCATTGTGGTGGGAGCCATATTCGGGACAATGGCAGGCTATCTCGTTGAGGCGCTCTCAAGCATCGGCGCAAAGGCGCCTGCAGAGGAAGCGCACGTAAACTCTAAATAACCATCGGGACGCCGATGAAAAAAGTCCGGAGGGGGAGGTTTCATGCCTCTTCCTCCGGATATTCTTGTTGGGGGAGGAAAGTTATGTCAAAAATGAATTGCTGGGAGTACAAAAAGTGCGGGAGAGACAGGAAAAATGAGCTCGGTATCTGCCCTGCGGTAACCGAGGCCAAGGCTCACGGGGTGAATGGCGGAAAAAACGGCGGCAGAGTCTGCTGGGCAGTTGCCGGAACATTTTGCGCGGGAGAAGTTCAGGGCACCTATGCGCAAAAACTCACAAGCTGTGTCGTATGCGATTTTCGGCTGAAGGTGCAGGAAGAAGTGTCTTATAAGTTCGAACCGATCTTCATCTGAGTTTTCGTTCTCTGTGGAATTGTCATGCGCCTCGGCGCTCAAAAGAGCATGAAAATTTAGCCACAGAGAGCACAGAGTTCGTAGAAAATTAAGTAGAATTCCCTTATCTCTGTGACCTCTGTGATAAAAAAGGTATTTTCGGGTCAATGCCTCGGAATACACGGAGAAGAATCTTCATATTTTCTTCACATTTTCGAGTTATCCTAAGGCATAGATTCTCCACCCTCCGGCAGCCAGGATCCCCCTCCTGGCTGCCTTCCTTTTTGTGGGGGACAAATTCCTGCTCAGGGTGATAAGGCACAACGCCGGCAACGGCTCACTTATTCCCCGATAATCTTTACCAGCACCCTTTTCTTTCGTCTTCCATCGAACTCGCCATAGAAAATCTGCTCCCATGGACCGAGATCCGGCTTTCCGCCGGTTACCGCCACCACAGCCTCCCTCCCCATGAGCTGCCTCTTCAGGTGTGCGTCAGCATTATCCTCCCCGTTATTATGGCGGTACTGCGACACCGGCTCATGGGGCGCAAGTTTTTCGAGCCAGACATCAAAATCGTGGTGGAGACCGGATTCGTCGTCATTCACAAAGACGGATGCAGTGATATGCATGGCATTCACAAGAACCATCCCTTCCCTGATACCGCTTTCCCTCAGGCACTCCTCAACCTGCGGCGTAATGTTGATAAAGGCCCTGCGGGAAGGCACATTGAACCAGAGCTCCTTCCGGTAGCTTTTCATATTTTTGACCTCCAGAAGCTATTCATAAGTGTAGCAAGATAAAAAGCATTTGCCAAATAAATTGTAGTTGCCATCAGATGATTTTACAGACACTGTCCGAAAGAGTTTCGACTGAGGCTTTCACCGACGTAGAGTAAATAGAGTAAATAGGGACACATCCTATTTATTATGATACTCGGGGCCATAGTCGATAGAATCACTTGCTGAAAAATGGGATGTGTCCCTGTTTTCTACTACAACGAATCCGAAGAAGATACCAGCGCCTGCTACAAAGAAGCCGGGGACCTGCCAGATTAGGGAATCAAGGTTGTTGTAGGTGTCCACGTAAGCTCCATATCTTGGGTCAATCGTCTGGCCCGCCGGGTGGCTGAGGGCTAGGACTTGCTCCTGGCCCAGGTTTCGCGTCAACTGGTCCAGCTCCGGGGCCGGATGCCAATCCTTGGCTTCTGTTTTCCCGTGCTTCACTGTGTGAATGACAGCATCCGCGGGAAGATAGACGTTGTGAGGTTCGTGGGGTCGAGTGGTCACCACGTCACCTTCCGCGAAGCACTCGACCGCGAGGTGGCCATCGCGCAACGTCGCGAGCGCCATCCACCCAGCTTGCACAACGTAGGTTTCCTTCACGCCCGCGTGATGGTGGCTCTTTTGCCATCCGCTTTGAGGTGTCGAAACTGTCCTTATATATGCGCTTCCGTCAGCCGCTGCCAATCGAAACCGCAGCTCGCCGTTTGGCATGCACTCGTGTGGGTGGGTGATGCCGTGCTCCTTTTCTGCCACATCAATAGGGATCTTCTTCGGTGCTTCGTTGCTCATCCTTTGCTCTCTCCCCTAGGCGCTCTAACGCTCTTGGGCATCACCAGCGGCGCGCCCAGATTCCCTCGGAGCCGAGTGTACCGTACGGGGCGCGCCGTCTGTGTGGATGCCCGGGTTAGGCACGAGTGCCCATCGTGAACAAGTTGACTCCTTCGGGTTCCGCATCAACAACGGCTCTAAGCCCTGCGTGACCCATTAGTTCAAGAAGTTGCTCGGGAGTCCGATGGTTCAGACACCAGCCGCCAAGTTCCATGTACGCACGAGTGGGGTTGTCGACCGAGAAGTTGCCGATAACGACCCGTCCTCCGTCGTCGAGTGCTGGAAGCAGGCGCTTCACGACCCCGACGAACGTCGAGTCGCGGAAGTAGTCGAACAACCCTGCGGCCCAGATCAGGTCATAGCGCCGCTCAGTCCTAAGGCGAAGCACGTTCTGACATGAGAATCGGATTCGATCGAGATGACGGCTGTTCAGGGATTGTGCATAGCCGATTGCGTTGGAATCCATGTCTACACAGTCGATATGAATCTCCCGAGAAGGATTGCGGTCGAACCACTCGAGCATGCACCTGCCGGGGCCACTACCGAGGTTTAGCACCTGCGCGCCATCTGCAAGCTGGTCAAGAAGCGTATGCAGGAATTCCTTACGATTCCGAACGGCATGGGGCACTGCTTGAGCGTGAAAGTACTCATCCCAGGCCCGCAGATGCTCCATGGGCGACAACCAGTGCGTGTAGATGCGGTCAATCACCTCGTAGTCGCCTGCGTACCCGTGCGGGCGCTGATAGACGAAACCCTGGACTGTATCCAGCGACACGGCCTCGCCGAATGACGACATGACGTGGCATTCCTGCTCAGCCGTAACCCGACCGGCCCTCTTCGCGGCGTCAAAACAGGCGATCCAGTTCGTGATCTCACCGTACTCCGACGATTGCGGGCCGCCTCTTGAAACCATCGCAGCAATGTATGCTGCGAAATCCCGACTGACGCCGTCCACCGATCCCCCTCTGTGCCTAACCAGTTATTAGACAGTTTGTTAGTCCGTTATTAGTCAGTTAGAAGGAGTATAGCAAATAGGCTTGATTCGGTCAATGTCTTGAAGGAATTATTGACATATAAGTTGAATATCATTATACTTTGTTAAATGACTAATATACATTTTTGGATATTAGTCATGCACTTGTAATTCAATGCAGCCGATACCAAGCGATATTTTGACGCAATTCGAGGCCGTTCTGAAAAAAAGGTCGGTGCCTGTTTCCCGCCGCAAGGATTACAGGAAGTGGCTGCGGTATTATCTCGACTTCCGCAGTAAATACCCGCTTCCTGATTCCAAATCGGAACATGTGCGTCTGTTTATCGAAAAATTGCAAAAAAAGAATCAGACGCCCGAACAGCAAAAGCAGGCAGCGCATGCCCTGTCTCTCTTCTTTGAGTCGCAACTGCAAAAAATTTATAATGAAACCCCTCCTGTTAAAATCAATACTGAAAAGACAGTAACGGCAACAACCCCCTCCACCATTAGGAATCATAACTCCCCCTATCCCCCTCTTTTCTTAAGAGGGGGTGACGCCATGCCTGCCGGCAGGCAGGAAGCCGGGGGCGTTACTATCAAGGGGGAATCTACTTCTTCTCAATATAGGGCAACCCTGCCTATCGGACAGGCAGGCACGGAGGGATTGCCCCTACAGGTCTCGGAGGCAACAACATCCCCCTCACCCTCGCCCTCTCCCGCCAGGGGAGAGGGTAATAATACTACCAGCCATTT
>Ga0208244_101322_pt1 | contig 14042 bp, 12 predicted proteins | sample SubbioCR12Aug_5A_FD_184828 | JGI IMG/M metagenome (GOLD analysis project Ga0208244, IMG submission 184828) | Serpentinite rock and fluid subsurface biosphere microbial communities from McLaughlin Reserve, California, USA - CR12Aug_5A (SPAdes) | ecosystem: Environmental > Terrestrial > Deep... | reverse complement strand
GGCGGGGTTCGGCGGGGTGGAGCGGCGCTTGCAGCGGGTGGGGACGTGCGGCGGGGCGGCGGTGGTGGACGACTACGCGCACAATCCCGAAAAGCTGGGGGCGGCGTGGGCCACGCTGGCGGCGGCGTTTTCGGCGGGGGTGTGCGCGGTGTGGCGTCCGCACGGGTACGCGCCGCTGCGGAAGATGCTGGGGGGGCTGGCGGAGGCGTTCGGGCGCGTGTGCCGGCCTGCGGACACGCTGCTGCTGCTGCCCGTGTACGACGCGGGCGGGACGGCGGACCGGAGCGTGGGGAGCGAGGATTTGGCTTCCCTGCTCAGAGAGAAAGGTGTTACAGTTTTGACGGTCCGGACGCTGGAGGAAGCCGAGGCGCGGATGCGCGAGAAGGCGGTTTCCGGCGGGGCGCTGGTGACGTTCGGCGCGCGCGATCCGGGGCTGCCGCGGCTGGCGCGGCGGCTGGCGGAGAGGGAGAGCAGTGAGTCGTGAGCGGTGGGTAATGAGCAATGAGTAGTGAGTAATTGAGGGAATGGGGAAGGAGGGTGAGGGTATGAACGGGATGAAACGTTTTGCGGTGTGTGCGGCGGTGGCGTGTGCGGTTTCGATGTGCGCGCAGGCGCAGTCGTGGGCGAAGAAGGAGAAGGAGCCGGAGAAGACCAAGGGCTGGACGGACAGCTTCGAGCAGGCGCAGAAGGAGTCGGCGGCGTTCGGCCAGCCGATCTTCGCGTTCTTCACGGGGAGCGACTGGTGCGGCTGGTGCGTGAAGCTGCACAAGGAGGTGCTGGAGACGAAGGAGTTCGAGAAGTTCGCGGCGGACAACCTGATCCTGTTCGAGGCGGATTTCCCGCGAGGGAAGAAGATTTCCGACAAGGTGAAGAAGCAGAACGCCGAGCTGGCGGCGAAGTACGGCGTGCGCGGGTATCCGACGGTTTTCCTGCTGGACGCGAAGGGCGAGCAGCTCGGGCGGACGGGGTATCAGGCGGGTGGCGGCGCGGCGTACGTGAAGCACCTGAAGGAGTTGCTGGAGGCGAAGGGCGTGAAGACGGAAGAGAAGGCCGAGGCGGGCAAGGCGCTCACGGCCTACGAGAAGATGAAGGCTGAGAAGGCCGAGAAAGCCGCCGCGCAGGCGGGCGACAAGAAATAAGGCGGCGGGAATAAGAGGAACTATGGATTTTTCGTATCCGTTGGGTCGGATTCTGTTGGGTGAGACGCAGACCGTGCGTCAGGCGAACGAGCGGTTTCACAGTCAGCCGGTGGATGCGGTGGAGCTGTGCGAGGGCGACGCGGGATACTCGCCGAAGCGGACGACGCTGGGCGGCGAGCGGTCGGTGACGGGGCCGGGGACGTTCTACGGGCGGGCACGGCGGACGCTGACGTTCGGGCCGTCGGAGGATTACGGGTGGTGGATCGACCGCACGGATCTGGCGGAGCAGCTCAAGACGCACGTGACGATCCGCAACGTGTGGACGTCGGCGCGGAACATCGTGCTGCGCAGCGGCAACCCGCACAATTACCTGCGTATGGTCGAGCACATCATCGCGCTGCGGCTGGGCATGGGCGTGGACGACGTGGTGATCAGCACGAACGCGGGCGACCCGCCGCTGTTCGACCGCAGCAGCATGGATCTGGTCGAGGCGATCGAGCAGTGCGGGATTGTCGAGCGCGACGAACCCGCGCGGTACGTGACGGTCAAAGAGCCGGTGACGTTCGGCGGCAGCCGGGGCGACTTCCTGACGTTCCTGCCGCCGGAGAAGGGCGAGAAGAAGCTGCGGCTGGATGTGGCGATCGACTTCAAGTCGGTGGTGGGCCAGCAGCGCATCGTGTTCGACGTGACGCCTGCGACGTTCCGTTACGGCGCGTTCGCGCGCACCAACGCCTCGCACACGCAGATGCTGGTGGCGAAGTCGGTGGGGTTCCTGTTCGCGGACATGCGGAACCTCGGCTACACGACGGACAACATCCTGATCCACGGCAAGAAGAAGTTCTACGGCGAACCGCGTTTCGTGCAGGAGGGCAGCGGCAAGGCGCTGGAGCCCGCGTGGCACCGCGCGACGCTCGACCTGCTGGCGGCGATCGCGCTGATCGACACGGGGCGGTTCATCGGGCGGGTGGTCTCGTACCGCGCGGGGCACACGCTCGACGTGCGTGCGATCGGCCTGCTGTATCTGAACAACCTGCTGACGCCGGTGGCGTGAGGACGCGGGGTGCGGAGGAGGGAAACGCGCCGTCTCGGTGGGCCGAGGCGGCGCGTCCTTTTTTTTCCGGGGGAGACAAATCTCGTGTGCGGGATTGACAGCGGCGTGAGGATATAGGATGCTTACGGACATAGTTTGGGTGGATGGTTTTTTCTGAGAGGGAGCGTTGGATATGGCGAAGAAAACGAAGGGCGTGAAGCGGGTGGCGGTCGTGGGATTCGGGTTCATGGGGCGGATGCATTACGGCCACTGGAAGAAGGTGAAGGGCGCGGAGGTTGTAGCGCTGTGCGACCGCGACACATCGCAGTTCGCGGCGCCGGTGCAGGGGGGGAACCTCGCGGGCGCGGACACCTCGACGGATTTCGGGAGCGCGGTGATCTATGACGATTTCGACCGGATGCTGGCGGAGGCGAGGCCCGACGTGATCTCGCTGACGCTGCCGACGCCGCTGCATGTGCCGCTGACGTTGAAGGCGCTTGCGGCGGGCGTGAGCGTGCTGTGTGAGAAGCCGATGGCGCTGAACGCGGCGGACTGCGCGAAGATGATCGCGGCGGCGAAGAAGGCCCCGAAGGGCGCGAAGCTGATGATCGCGCAGTGTCTGCGGTTCTGGCCGTGCTACGTGTATCTGAAGAAGCTGGTGGACAGCGGGAAGTACGGCAAGGTGCTGGCGGCGTCGTTCTGGCGCTACAGCGCGCCTCCGGGATGGGGCAAGGGCAAGAGCTGGTTCGCCGACGAGAGCAAGAGCGGCGGCGTGGCGCTGGATCTGCACATCCATGACACGGACATTGTGAACTTCCTGTTCGGGATGCCGAAGGCGGTGACGAGCCGGGCGGCATACGGCAAGGACGGGGCGATGCAGTACATCTCGACGCTGTACGATGTGGGCGGCGCGGCGGTCGCGGCGGAAGGGTGCTGGTGCATGCCGCCGACGATGGGCTTTGAGGCGGGGTTCGTGGTGACGTTCGAGAAGGCGTCGGTGGTTCTGGACGGGAAGCGGGAGAAGCCGTTCTGTGTGTTCCCGGCGAAGGGCGAGGCGTTCACGCCGAAACTGGCGGAGGGCGACGGGTACGAGTATGAGATCCGGTGGTTCATGGATGTGCTGTGCGGCAAGAAGGTGGCGTGCGTGACGACGCCGGAGCAGTCGCGGGATTCCGTGAAGATCATCGACGCGGAGAAGAAGTCGGCGAAGACGGGCAAGACGGTTAAGCTTTGAGGCGCGGGGTGCGCGAACGTTTTTAAGGAGGATGTGTTATGCAGATGTGCGGAGGCAGGTGGCCGATCAGCGTGTGCAGTTGGTCGTTCCGGAAGGGTATTGACGAGATCGGGTCGGTGATGACGGCGCTGGGGCTGGAGCATGTGAATCTGGCGATCGCGCCGGCGCTGGGGCCGGACGGCGAGGCGTATCTCGACGCGGTGCGGCGTCAGGGATGGACGGTCTCGGCGGGCATGATGAACTTCGACTACGAGGACTACACGACGCTGGACACGATCAAGGTGACGGGCGGGATCGCGCCGGACGCGCACTGGCCTGCGGGCGGCGAAGCGTTCGCGAAGGCGGCGAAGATCACGGCGGAGCTGGGGTCGGAGTACATCATGATGCACGTGGGGTTTCTGGATCACGCGGATCATGCGTACGCGAAGAAGTTCTACGACCGCGTGCGGTACCTCGGCGACCGCGCGGGCGAGGCGGGCGTGACGCTGCTGATGGAGACGGGGCAGGAGTCTGCGGAGGATCTGCAGCGGTTCGTGGAGACGCTGGACCATCCGAGGGTGCTGCTCAATTTCGATCCTGCCAACCTGATCCTGTACAACAAGGACGAGCCGCTGTCCGCGCTCAAGCGGCTGGCGCCTTGGATCCGGCACATCCACATCAAGGACGCGGTGCGCACGGCGGTGCCGGGCACGTGGGGCAGCGAGGTGGTCTGGGGCGAGGGGCAGGTCAACGCCTTCGCGTTTCTGGAGACGCTGCGCGAGGTGGGGTACGAGGGCGCGGTGGCGATCGAGCGCGAGGCGGGCGAGCAGCGCGTCAGGGACATCTCGACGGCGGTCCGCCGCCTGCTGGCCTATTGAGGGCGCGGGGCGTTCGCGCCCCTTTTGTTTTGCGCCCCGGAACCTTTTTCCTGGCGGGGGAGCTTGAGCTGGGGTTTGGCCGCGGGCTGTTTGGCGAGCAGGGCACGCAGTGCACTGACGGTCTCCGGCTTTTCTGCCGCCATGTTCTTGGTTTCGTCGGGGTCGGTCTCGTAATCGTACAGCTCGTAGACGGCGGTGTCGGCAGACGCGCCGGGTGTCTTCCATTCGACAAGCCGGTAGCGCGGGGTGCGCACGGCGCGGCCGAGGAGGTTGTTGCGGGGGTAGATGTGGTAGACTGCGTCTTTGGTGGAGGCTGACACATTCCGAAGGGTGGCGGTGAAGCTGGCGCCGTCGAGTCCCTGAGGCAGGGGGATTCCGGCGAGTTCGCAGAGGGTGGGGTAGAGGTCGACGGTCTCGACCAGCGCGGCGCTTCGGGTGCCGGGGGTGGTGGTGCCGGGGGCGGCGACGATCAGCGGGATGCGGGCGGCCTGTTCGAAGTTGGTGTGCTTGCACCAGAGGCCGTGGTCGCCGAGGTGCCAGCCGTGGTCGCCCCAGAGGACGATGACGGTGTTGCGGGCGAGGCCGGTCTCGTCGAGGGCGTCGAGCACGCGGCCGAGCTGGGCGTCCATGTAGCTGGTGGCGGCGTGGTAGCCGTGGATGAGGTGGATGCCGGTCTGGTCGTCGATGTCGCCGACGGACGGGATGTCCGAGTAGGAGCGGAGTTCGCCGCTGTTATGCCCCGCGAAGCCGGGTGCGCCTGCGGGCAGGCTCCTGAGCGCGGGCAAGGTGAACGATTCGGGCTTGTAGAGATCCCAGTATTTCTTCGGCGCGACAAACGGCAGGTGGGGCTTGTAGAAACCGACGCCGATGAACCACGGCTCGTCCGGTTTCTCTTTGGCGGCGCGGAGGCGTCGGATGGCCTCGTCGGCGATCATGCCGTCGCCGTAGGCGTTGTCCGGCACGTCGGCGCATTCGGTGGGCGGGCCTTTGGCGAGGGTGGCGACGCGCTCCGGCGGGAGGCCTTCGGCCTTGGCCTTCTGGACGGCGGCGCGCACGATGTCGCGGTTCTCCTTGAGCGCGTAGCCCCCGCCGCCGGGCTTCCAGTGCGGGACAGTCCATGAGGCGGCGTCTTCATCGTTGCCGTGGCCGACGTGCATGATCTTGCCCATCGCCTCGGTGCGGTAGCCGTGGCGCTGGAAGTGCTGCGCGACGGTGACGGCGTCGGGGACGGCTTTGCGGAAGTTGGTGCCGAGATCGTAGATGCCGATGGAGGAGGGGCGCAGGCCGGTCATGAGCGCGTTGCGCGAAGGGGCGCAGACGGCCTGATTGCAGAAGGCGCGCTCGAACAGGACGCCGCGCGCGGCAAGGCGGTCGATGTTGGGCGTCTTGACGCGGGTGTCGCCGTAACAGCCGAGCAGCGGCTTGAGGTCGTCCACGCAGATGAGCAGGACGTTGGGCTTTGTCGCCGCCGAGGCCGTGATAGCGCTTGCAAGCAAAAACAGGTTGGTCAACCGTTTCATTCCACACCCCTTTGTTCGTTTGGGTTGGCGTCACCGCCAAGATTGGCTCTCAGTATATATCAGCGGAGAGAAGCGCGTCGATGGGGAAATGCGGCTCAGCGGCAGGCGGCGGCGGTTTCCAGAAACAGGCCCCATTCGCCGGGCGCAAGCGGTGTTTTGCCGTGGCGGGCGTGTTCGGCGATCAGCGTGCAGAGCGCGTGCAACGCCTCTTGCGAGCGGGTTTCTTGCAGCCATCGGGGCTGGTCCGCAAACAGCCGGTTGGCGAGAAGAAGCGCCTCGAACGATTTGTCGAGGGTCATGGCACCACGCTCGATGATTTCGCCGTTGCGCGCGCGCAGCCCGAGCGTGAGAGACCGCATCACGTCTTCACGCGCGGCGTGGTGTTCCGGCATCGCGGCGGCGAGGCGGATCAGCGCCCGCATCATGATGTAGTGGTATGCGGGGCGGGCATTGTGTGGGTCGGCCCAGCGTCCGGCGTGGGGGCCGTCGGGAAGTTGACCGGGGATGACGCCGAGGGTCGCTTTGGTGACGGCGGCATCGAGGTATTTCTGCTCGCCGGTGACGGCATACGCTTTGGCCAGCAGGTCGACGCTGAAACTGTTGTAGTTCCAGTTGGGGCAGAGGGGCTGACGGAGCGCCCAGTCGGCGGCCTTGCGGGCCGAGGAGAGGTGGTGCGGGTCTTTCGTCAGCGCGTACCACTCGAACATCGCCAGCCCGCACTCGCCGTTGTCGAACTGGAGGCCTCCGTCACCGAGGTCGTCGAACAGCCAGCCGTTGCGCACGATCCGGTCGAGTTTCCCTGCCCGCTCGGCCTTTTCGATGAAACGTGAGGCGACCTGCATGGCGCGGGCTTCCGATGTGCCGCGGGCGGCAGGGAAGGGGAACCCGCCGCTGCCCGCTTGCTCTTGCGCCCACATGAGGAAGTCGGCGGCGGCTTGGGCGCGTGCGCGCGCGGTGTCGGCCTGCGGCAGGCGGGAGCGCATCACCGCCAGATAACCAGAGAGGACGGAGGCGGGCATCCGCAACGGTTCGCGCAGTTGCGTGGGGTCGGTGCCGATCTTCCACCAGCGGCGTCTCTCAGCGGCGTCGAAACAGCGGTCGGCGGACCTCTTGGCTTCATCGGGGGTGAACATCGGTTTGCCGAAGGGAATCGGCTGATAGGTGTCGGCCACTTCCGGCACACCGGCCTTGTCGCCGAGCGCTGAGCGGATCAGGGCCGCGGTCGTCCGCACCGAGGAGAGGTCGCCGTCCGCGAGCGCTTTGGCCATGGCCCGTGAGAGGTCGGCAGGCGACACGGACTGCTGTGCCGCAACGGACAGGGCTTGCGACAAGATGAGGGCGATCCATCGTTTTGCCATTCCGGGACTCCCGTCGGCAGGCGGAGCGCGTCACTGCACCTTCAGCAGGAAGAAGCTCTTCTTGCCGCTGCGCAGGACCGCGAGGCGGCCTTCGATGAGGTCGGCGGCGTCGAACACGCGTTCGAGTCCGGCGACGCGCACGTTGTTGATGTTGAGTCCGCCCTGCTGGACGAGGCGGCGCGCCTCGCCCTTGCTGGCGGCCATGCCTGCGGCGGCGATGACGTCGAAGGCAGGCTTGCCGAGCACCTGATCGGCGGGCAGCGTGGCGGAAGGCACGTTGGCGAAGATCTGCTCAAGGTCAGCCGCCGCGAGGCCTTCGATGGAGCCGCCGAAGAGCACCTCTGTGGCTTTTTTGGCGATGGCGAGCCCCGCTTCGCCATGGACGGCGCGGGTGAGTTCCTCCGCCAGCACGTACTGGGCCTCGCGCTTCTCGGGCGCGGCGGCGACGGCCTGTTCGAGTTCGGCGATGCGCTCGAAGGGCAGGAAGGTGAAGATCTTGAGGTAGCGGATCACGTCCGCGTCCATCGCGCGCAGGAAGAACTGGTAGAAGTCGTAGCAGGAGGTTTTGCGCGCGTCGAGGAAGATGGCGTTGCCCTCGCTCTTGCCGAACTTCTTGCCGGTGCTGTCGCAGACGAGCGGGAAGGTCATGCCGAAGACCTCCTCGCCGCAGATGCGGCGGACCAGCTCGGTGCCTGCGGTGATGTTGCCCCACTGGTCGGATCCGCCGATCTGGAGGGTACAGCCGTGGGTCTTGTAGAGGTGGTAGAAATCGTAGCCCTGAAGGATCTGGTAGCAGAACTCGGTGAAGCTCATGCCGTCCTCGGACTCCATGCGCTTCTTGACGCTGTCCTTGCTGAGCATCACGCCCATGCGGAAATAGCGGCCCACGTCACGCAGGAGGTCGATGAAGGTGAAATCCTTGAACCAGTCGTAGTTGTTCACCATGATCGCGGGGTTGGGCGCGTCCGGCGAGAAATCGATGAAGCGGGAGAGGTTCTCCTTGATGCCTTCGAGGTTGCGCTCGACCTGCTCGGCGCTGAGGAGGTTGCGTTCTTTTGACTTGCCCGAGGGGTCGCCGATGAGGCCCGTGGCGCCGCCGACGAGGGCGATGACCTTGTGGCCGGCGCGCTGGAGATGGGCCAGCGCCATGATGGTGACGAAGTTCCCTGCCTGCAGGCTGTCGTTGGTGGGGTCGAACCCGGCGTAGACGGTCAGCGGCTTCTCGAGCGCTTTGGCGAGATCGGGGCTTGTCGCGTCCTCAAACAGGAAACGCGCCTTGAAGGTGTCGAGGATGTTCATGGGAAGGCTCTCGAAAGAATTAAAAGGATCGGCTCGGTCGGTTTTTTCGATTCGCATAAAAAAGCAAGGGGCGCCTGTCGCCAGGCGCCCCTTGTGTTTTATTCGGCTCCGGGACGCCACTCTTCGCTCTGCGCGAAGGCGTCGTCGAAGGCGGCCGCCAGACCCACCAGGTTCTCGCCCGGCTTGAGGTCCGTGATGTTCAGGTCGCGGGTGAGCTCCGCGATCTGGTTCTCGTTCATGGTCACGGCCTTGATGCTCAGGCCGATGCGGCGCTCGTCGCGGTCGATCTTGACGATGCGGGCTTCCACATCCTGACCGACCTTGAGGGCGTCCTTGACCTTCTCCACGTGCTGGTCGCTGATCTGGGAGATGTGGACGAGCCCGTCCACGCCGTCCTCGAGTTCAACGAACGCGCCGAAGGAGGCGATCTTGGAGACCTTGCCGGTGACGATCTGCCCGATGGCGTAGCGGCTCGTGATGGTGTTCCACGGGTCGTCGCTGGCCTGCTTGAGGCCGAGGCTGATGCGCTGATCGGACGGGTTGACCTCGAGCACGACGGCGTCGACCTGCTGGCCCTTCTGGAGGACTTCGCTCGGGTGGTTGATCTTGCGCGTCCACGACATATCGGAGACGTGGATCATGCCGTCGATGCCCTCTTCCAGCTCGATGAAGGCGCCGTAGGTCGTGAAGTTGCGGACCTTGCCGCTCACGCGGCTGCCGACCGGGTAACGATCCTGCACGGTGTCCCAGGGGTTGGCTTCGGTCTGGCGGATGCCGAGGGCGATCTTCTGGTTGGCGGAGTCGATGCTGAGCACGACCACGTCCACCTCGTCGCCGACGTTGAGCACGTCAGACGCGCGGGCCACGCGCTTGGTCCAAGAGAACTCGGAGACGTGCACGAGGCCTTCGATCCCGGGCTCGATCTCGACGAACGCGCCGTAAGGCACCAGATTGACGACCTTGCCGCGCAGACGGCTGCCGACGGGGAAGTTGGACTCGATGTTGTCCCACGGATTCGGCGTGGCCTGCTTGAGGCCGAGGGAAACGCGCTCGCGGTCCATGTCCACGTCGAGGATGACGACGTCAAGCTCCTGACCGACCTTGAGCATTTCGCTCGGGTGCTTGATGCGGCCCCAGCTCATGTCGGTGATGTGGAGCAGGCCGTCCAGCCCGTCGAGATCCACGAACGCGCCGAAGTCGGTGATGTTCTTGACGCGGCCGCGGCGTTGCTCGCCCTTGATGATGGTGCCCAGCAGCTCGCGCTTCTTGTCGGCCTGACGGTCCTCGATCAGCTCGCGGCGCGACACGATGATGTTGCGGCGCTCGTTGCTGATCTTGATGACCTTGAACTCGCAGGTCTGGCCCAGATAGGGATCCGGATCGTGCACGGGCGTGACGTCCACTTGGGAACCGGGCAGGAAGGCGTCCACGCCGTCCACGCTGACGATGAGGCCGCCGCGGACCTTGCTGCGGATTGTTCCGGTGACAACGCCGCCCTCGGTGTATTTGCTGAGGATCGCGTCCCAGCGCAGCTTGTCGTCGGCACGGCCTTTGCTCAGGTTCACCATGCCGTTTTCGCTCTCAAGCTCCACGAGCAACACGTCGATCACGTCGCCGACATTGATTTTGGAGGCGTCTTCGAATTCGTTCGTGGGGACGACGCCTTCCGACTTGTAGCCGATGTCAACGAAAACCTCGTTGCCTTTGATGCCGCTGACTTTGCCCTTGATGATGGATCCGGCAGTGAACTGCGTCATCTGCTGATCCAGAGCCGCCGCCATCGCTTCATACATCGCGCCTGTCTTGGGTGCTGCGGCCGTGGGTTTACGAATTGCCATGTGAGTCTATTCCCGTCTGCGGGATATTCGGGACAAGGTGCCCGTGCGCCGGTTTCGTGCGGCGGGTCTCCTGCAGACGTTTTGTTTGTTGTTGATGATGTGAGGCAGGAACACCTGATCCCGTCACCCGACGGAACCCTTCCTGCCACAATGCCTTTTTTGACAAAGGACAACAAATTTATCAAAAAACGCACATGCCTCACAAACCCTATTCGTCCCCCCAAAGCGATTATTTTGCGAAACGGGCGCATCTCCCGGCCAAAACAGTTTTGTGAGGTATTTGTTTGATTTCCGTTGTGCAAAAATGTATATATTTCAATGAAAAGAAATTTGCGGAGGGATTCTGGCATGGCACGAAAAAACGGGATGTCAACGGTGGCCTCAAGGGCCTGTGCCGGGCAGAGACGTTCGGTCTATATTGTGGACGACCATCCGCTTGTGCGCGAGGGGCTTGCCGCCCTGATCCGCACGACGCCTGATCTTGAGGTGGCAGGCGAGGCGGGGTGCGCGACAGAGGCGTTCCGGCTTCTGGATGAGGCGACCCCTGATCTGGTGATGCTGGATCTCTGTTTGCCGGGCCTGAGCGGGGTAGAGCTGGTCAAGAACATGTGCGCCAAGTATCCGCAGGCGAGGGTTCTGGTGCTGTCGATGCACGAGGAGGGGGTCTACGCGGAGCGCGTTCTGCGCGCCGGGGCACAGGGATACATCATGAAGCAGGCGCCGGGGGCTGACATTATCGGGGCCGTCCGGACGGTGCTGCGCGGCGAGGTGTACGTGAGTCAGGCGATCGCCTCGCGCATGCTGAAGATGTTTGTCGGGGGGGAGCAGGGGCCGTCCCAGAATCCCACGGTGGGGCAGCTCAGCAACCGGGAACTTCAGGTTTTCACCAGCATCGGGTCGGGGATGTCCACGCAGGAGATTGCCGCGCAGTTGAGTCTGAATGTCAAGACGATCCAGACCTATCGCGAACACATCAAACGGAAGCTGCATTTGCGGAACGCCACGGATTTGATCCATACCGCGACGCAGTGGGTGCAGTCGGGCGGGCAGCAGTAGCGCGGCCGGGGATTCCGGGGTCAGAGCAGGAAGCGCTCGACAAGCGCGGCGACGTCGGACACGTAGTCGGCGCAGGGGCGTTTGCGGTAGTAGGCTTCGGTGCGCTCGGACGGGGTCGGGTCGGACGGCGGTTTTTCGAGCCCGAGAAGCTGGCGGCAGACGATGCTCCCGTTCTGTTCGCGGAATGCGTTCGCGATGGCTTGGACGGCCTCGTACGTCTTTTTCTTGGACTCGGGGTCTGAGCCGCCGTCGCCGTGCCGCAGGCCCGCCAGCAGGGCGGCACCCGATACGGCGCCGCAGACCTCGCGGAGGCGTCCCATGCCGCCGCCGAGGCCGCAGGAGACGTTCGCGGCGGTCTTCTCGTCCAGCCCGAAGAGGTCGCAGTAGGCCAGTACGACGGCTTGCGAGCAGGTGTAGCCGGACTTGAAAAGGGCGGTGGCTTTTTCGGTGCGTTCGGACATCGGAGGCTCCGGCTCAATCGTTAAGCGGCATCGGGTTGCAGAGGTTCTCGGCCTTGTCGGCGACGCGCCCGCAGTTGAAGCAGATGAATTCGGGGTTTTTCGTCAGCGTCTTGATGTCCTCGAAGCGGGCGGCGCTGGCAAGCAGGCAGATGTGCCCCGAATGGTTGCCGCAGCAGGTGTTTTCGCTCATGGGTGTATTCCTTTGATCCGCATCTTAACTCACCTGGCAGGCGGTTGTAAATGCCGGGGTTGAGCGCAAGGCGTCGCACAGGGCGCAGGCGTCGCAGCCGGGTTTGGCGTTGAGGCAGAAGTCGAGGTGGATTTGCAGGAGCCCCTGTTGCAGCAGGCCGCTCCCGGAGTAGAGCGCGGGGTTGTGGTCGCGCCCGAAAAGGTGGCCCGCTGTCAGGCGCATGGGCGAGGAGATGTCCTCGGGGGGCAGGTGCCCGATGGCGTTGGCGGGCAGCGCGTCTTCCGCCGCATAAAAGGGCAGCGCCACGTTCGTCAGGATTGAGGCGATGCGCGAGGGGCCGAGCAGGGCGGTGGGCTGGCGCGCGTTGGGGGCGGACGCGAAGGTGAGGCGCTCCTCCCAGAACGGCCAGACGCAACGTGACTCGAAGCAGGCGCGCGCGCGCTCGTGCCAGTGCGCCCCGCTGTCGCGGGCGAGCCGGTCGAGATCATGCAGGACGGAGGACATGCCGCTGAACAGCGCGGCGGCCGCGGCGAGGCGGCGCACGGGCGCGTTTTGCGGGCGGAGGGCGTGGGTGCGCCAGACGACCTCGTCGGGGAGCGGCTCGACGGCATCTTTCCACCAAAGATCCCACAGGGTGCGGATGAAGCGTTGCCCGTCGCTGTCGGGGGCGGCCTCGGGCTGGGGCAGGAGCCGGGCCGCGCCGAGCAGGCGGGCGAACGCGGTCTCGCGGGAGACGCCGAAAGCGGCGGCTGGCAGCAGGCGCGCGAGCAGGCGGAACGGGGTCTGGTTGTGCTTGTAGCCGAGGGCCGCCATGACCTCTTCGTAGAAGACCTGCTGCCGGTCGCCGGCCTGCTCAAGGCGCGTCTTGATGCGTTCGGTTTTGACGCGCAGGCGGAACTGGCCTGCGGCGGTCAGGACGGAGAGCGCCCGGGCAGGGTCTTGGCGGAAAAACGCCTCGCACGGGCGTGGCGTCACCGGCAGGATGGCGTGCGGGTAGGCTTTGAGGTCGATGTCGTCGAGCGACAGGCGCGGGTTCGAGAGCACCGGCTCGGCGAGGGACAAGGCATACACGGAAGGCGGGAGCGTGCGTGGCGGCGGCCCGCCGAACCACGTGACGTGTGCGATGACGTTCGCGTACGCGGGGTCATCCTTGTGGTTGTGGGCGTCCCAGTCGGACGGGTGGATGTGGAGCTCAACGTCGCCGCGCAGTTGCCGCTTGCCCGGCTCGATGAGCAGTGTGGCGTTGAGGAAATCGGGCCCGGCTTCGAGGTTCCATTCGCCGGGGTCGAGGACGGTGAGCGTCTCGCCGCCTGCCAACGTGAACGCGGCGGGACGGTAGCGCGGGTCGAACCAGAGGCATTGCAGGTGGCGTTCGCTCCAGTGGAAACCCGTTTTGTAGCGTGTCAGCGGCTCGCGTGCCACCGACGGGAGGAACGCCCGCAGTGTGCGGTAGGCTTCTGCCTGCGGGAAAAAAGGCGAAGGGGGGGCGGCATAGATATGGGCCTGTGCGGGCATATCGGTTGCCGTCCCCCTCGCGCGCGGATTTAGGCTTTCGCCTGTTCCTTCATCGTGGCCAGCGCCTTGACCCAGGCGGCCTCGACGTTCTCCTTAGGCCATCCGCACTCGCAGGAGACGCCGCCGACGTAACCGATGTCCCTGAGGGCTTTGAAGAAAGCGCTCAGATCCTCGCCTTTTGTGCCGGGGGCCTTGCGGCCTTCCAGCTCGGCGATGTGGCAGTGGCGGATGCGTTTGCCGGCCTTGCGGATGGCGTCGGGGCCCTCGTCCTCCTTCATCATGTGGTAGAAGTCGGCGAGGATCTGGATACGCGGACGGTTGATGGCGTCCACGTAGTCGATGCCCTCGGTGACGGAGTTGAGGATGTTGGTCTCGCCCTTGTTGAGCGGCTCAAGCACGATGGTGACCTTGAGGTCGCTGATGCGGTCGCCGAGCTTCTGGCAGAAGTCGATGAACTGCGCCTTGGCCTTCGCGTGGTCGAACCCGTCGGGCACTTTCCGCGCGCCGCCGCTGCCGAGGACGATGAACGGGATGCCCGCCTCGTC
>Ga0208244_101321_pt1 | contig 14071 bp, 14 predicted proteins | sample SubbioCR12Aug_5A_FD_184828 | JGI IMG/M metagenome (GOLD analysis project Ga0208244, IMG submission 184828) | Serpentinite rock and fluid subsurface biosphere microbial communities from McLaughlin Reserve, California, USA - CR12Aug_5A (SPAdes) | ecosystem: Environmental > Terrestrial > Deep... | reverse complement strand
GCGCCCATTTCTCGGCCGCCGGCGCGCTGTGCGGTCCGTCGCCGGAGGGCAAGAAACGGTCCGGGTTGTGCTGGAGGTCCAGCAGCAGCCGCTGCAACCTGTGGCGTTCATCCTGCAATGGCGCGCCCGCGGAAAACGGCAGATGAAGGGTTGCCGTGACCGTGGCGTAGGCCGGTGGAGACACGCCGTAGAAGGCCTCAATGACGGCGTCGGTCGCGCGGTCGTACCGCCCGCCGCCGATCCCGTGTATGAACAGATCAGAGACAACCAGGCGGGCGAACGCGGTCAGCGCGAGCGCGCGGGGGCGGATCCCCATGGATGCAAAGGCCGGATCATCGGGGTCGCGGGGAACCGGGCCGGCGTCGCGGCCGTCGGCATAGAACCTGCCGCCGCCGGCTTCGACGAACAGCGCCTGCCTCCGTCCGCCGTCCACCAACCAGAAGGGTAGCTCGATCCGCCCCTTCTCCACCGCCAGGTCGGGGAACGGCTGGGCGCCGGTGCGGATGCCGTAGTGCGCGCGGTAGGCGGCGAGCGTCGCGTTGTGCACGGCCGCGAACCGGTCGGCGTGGCGCGCGATGGAAAGCACGAAGCGGCGAAACGCCCTGGTGCGGGCCAGCCACGAAACCGGCAGGTCGAGGTAGGGACGCGGTCCCTCCAGCGTGCGACGCGCTGCTGTTACGGCTCCGGGGAGCCCCTGGCCCGAGGGCGGGACCGGCAGGAGGCGCGCGCGGCTCCATCCTGGGGCAAGCGCAGGGCCGCCGGCAGTCTGCAGGCACGCCTCAACCGCTTCCAGGAACGCCCGCCACTGAACAGGATCGGGCGCTGGAAGCGCCTCCGCGGGCACGTCAGGGCCGGCGCGGGAAAGCACGATTCGCTCGCGGCGCAGCAGGCCGTCAGATATGGGCACCTCCGCATAGATCTCGTCAATCGCGTCGGTGTCCACGATCAGGTTGAGCCCAACACCCTCGGGTGGAACCTGGCGCGACAGGGCTAAGTACTTGATCCAGATGCCCGGATGCGCCAGGACGGGCTGATGGCCGGTGCACAGCACCGCCGCGGCGCCGTGGTCGGGCACCTCCAGCCCCAGCTCGCGCATGTATACCGCGGCCAGAGCCAGTGCCTCAGCGCGGGCCGCGCGGCGGAGCTCGCCCAGAGGGATCCCGCCGACCTCAACGGTCGCGGCATCGAGCGCCAGCCGATTGGCCTTTCCCAAGGCCGGCCACGTGTCGTAGGCAGGGACGGCCACGGCCACGGGTGAGGTCGTCGGGATCTCCAACTCGAGCTCGGGCCACCGGAGCGGCCTAACAACTTCAGCCATCAAATCAAGCCGTCCCAACGGGCGATCCCGATCTCTTCGCGGCATACGAACGCCTCGCCGTACCGCCGGTGGATCAGGCGACCCCAGTAGGCACAGGTCTCTCTTATCGTGTCGAGGATCTCCGCGTTTCCCCGTTCGCCGCCGAACTGCGAGGTGTAGGCCGCCACCGACGCCATCTTGGCCTCAATGTGATCCGAGATGTCCACGATGAACGACGGCTTCACGTGCAGCCGGTAGTGCGTGCTGAAGAAATGGAAGACGCGGTCGGGGTAGTGCGGCTCGCCCTGCATTGAGGTCCGTGTGAGCTTGGCGGTGAAACGGGCGGCCTCAGCCAGCGCGCAGGCCGCGACGTGGTCGGGATGCGCATCCACCCAGTACGGGACGAAGAGAACGTCGGGACGCACCTTGCGTATCACCTCGGCCACCTGAAGCCGCGCCTCGATCGTGTCTTGGAGAAATCGGTTGGGCAGGCCCAGGGTCATGCGGCGCCGGACCCCTAGCAGGCGCGAGGCCTCGCCTGTCTCCGCGGCCCGCCGTTCGGGCGATCCGATCGGGGTGGGCTCGCCGTCGGTCAGGTCGCACACGACGACCTCGTGCCCCTGTGCGTGCAGCAGGCATATTGCGCCGCCCATCGCGATCTCGATGTCGTCCGGGTGGGGACCTATGGCAAGGACAACGGCCAACGCGCCACCTCCCCTCGGAGAACTTCTTCGTAGTATCGCCGCCTGGCAGCCACGTCGTCCAGCCCGCCCCAGAAGCGCCGCTCCGGGTTCTTGTAGATGCGCGGGACAGGGAGTTCGCCGACCCGCAGCCGGTGGTGCGCCGCCTGAATCCACACCTGCAGCGGCAGGCCGTAGGAGGGCTCGGTCAGCGTCATCCGGCGGAGCGCGTCGGCGCGATAGGCCTTGAAGCCGCAGAACGCGTCGGTGATGGCGTACCCGGTGAGCGCGCGCAGTCGGGTGGTGATCTCCTTGTTCAACTCGCGCCGATCGGCCGGGGCCTCATCGCCGCCTGCGTCGGGATCCAGGTAGCGACTTCCGGAAACGATGTCGGCCTCCCCCAGCGCGGCCACGAACTGCGGTATCTGCCGGGGCTCGTGCTGCTCATCGCAGTCGAGCGTGACCACGGCGTCGTACCCGTGGGAGAGGGAGAACGAGAACCCATCAATCAGCGACCGGCCGTACCCCTCGTTATGCGCGTGGGTTATGACGGTGATGTCGGGGTAGCCGCGCAGCACCTCGGGGGACCGATCGGTCGAGCCGTCGTCCACGACGAGCACGGCCAGCCCCTGAGCCCACCGCCGCACCTCGTTGAGTACACGGGCGAGCGTCGGCTCCTCGTTGAAAAGCGGTAGAACTGCAACTGTTCGGCGCATGCACGACTACAACAGCTTGGTCCCGTTTATCTGTAACTTGAAGCCGCACCCCAGAAATTCCGCTGCGCGCCGGCACATCAGCATCCGGTCCAGAAAGATCTCGAAGTACTCCATGACCTGCGACATCGTGGTGTCAATCGTCAGCTCCAGCGTAAGGGTCTTGCTCTTCTCGTCCACCCGCAGGAACGAGTGCTCCGCGGCGTAGTTGACCCGGTCATGGATGTCAAATGTCTTGGGTTCGGGGTTGCGCACGCGCGAGCGGTGCACGTCGGACTTGTCGGCCAGGATAACCGCGGCGCCAACCGCGCTCACCACGTCCCCGTGCCGTTCCTCGTGGTTGCCTATCGCGCCCATGACGATGGCCCGCTCCTCAGGCGGCATCTGCAGGCGCGCGAGGATGCGGTCGGCCAGCATGGCGGAGGCTTGCTCGTGGTTCGTGCGGCTCACCAGGTTGCCGATGTCGTGCAGATAGGCCGCGATCGCCGCCAGCTCGACGGTCCGCGCGTCATGCCCCAGCCTGCGCAGGACGTTGGTCGCGATGTTCGCGCTCAGGCTGGCGTGGCGCACACCGTGCTCGGTGTACCCGATGACGCCGGTGTACTCGTTGGCCTTCGTGATGAAGGCCTCGACTTCGGGATCGCGCCTGACGTCCTCTTGGGTCGGTGGGGTGCCGACGGGGCGCTGCTCCGTGGTCACTCCTCTCCCTTCGGCTCAGCCTTGGAGCGGACGTAACTCACAGCTCCGCGGTCGGCCTTCACGCGAATGTTGGGCGCCAGGTCCAGGCTCAGGACATCCTCCTTCATCTCGGCGATGGTGGCGTGTATTCCCCCGATGGTGACCACCCGATCGCCGCGCCGAAGGCCGTCAAGCATCTCCTTGCGCTTGCGCGCCTGGGCCCTCTGGGGACGGATCATCAACAGGTAGAAGACGACGAAGATCAGGACCCAGAGAACGATTACCGCAACCTGCGACTGCGCTTGGGGCATCAGCAAACCCTCCTACTTCGTTCGGGCCGGGCAACAGTTTCCACTAACTTACCACTGAAACTTACCACTGAGAAGCATACCCCGCCAGTACCCCCGACATCCAGCGCTCGTACCGGTCCTCGCGCAGCGCCGAGCGCGCCTCCCGGAGCAGGTCGCCCATGAAGGCCAGGTTGTGGTAGGTCGCCAGGCGGGGCCCCAACATCTCGTCGGCGGCGAAGAGGTGCCGGAGGTACGCGCGCGTGGTCCGCGCGCAGACACGACAGCCGCAGTCCGGGTCCGGCGGTGAAAGATCGTCCCGAAACCGGGCATTCCTGATATTTGTCCTGCCGGTCCGCGTCAGGAGGACGCCGGTCCGGGCCACCCGCGTCGGTAGCGCGCAGTCGAAGAGGTCTATTCCGCGATCAACGGCCTCCAGCAGGCTCGGAGTATCTCCCAGACCCATGACGTACCGCGGCCGAGCGGGCGGCAACTCGGTGACGGCGGCCTCAATCGCCTCCTGCATGATCCGGCGGGGCTCGCCCACGGAGAATCCTCCCAGCGCGTAGCCCGGGAACTCCAGGGCCGCGGTCCTCCGTGCGGCCTCGGCGCGGAGCGCGGGATCGAACCCGCCCTGCACTATCCCAAAGAGCACCCCGGTACCGCTCCTGGCGTGGTGCTCGCGGGAACGCGCTGCCCAGCGCAGGGTCTGCTCCATCGCCGCCCGGTCCTCGCCGGGATCGTGCGGATAACCCAGGCAGACGTCGAGCGGCATGACGATGTCGGAGCCCAGTTGTCGCTGGATATCCACCACGCCCTCGGGCGTGAACCGGTGCGGGCTGCCGTCTATCGGGGACCGGAAGGAGACGCCCTCATCGTCCACGATCCGCATCTTCGCCAGGCTGTAGACCTGGTACCCGCCGCTGTCGGTGAGGATCGGCCCACTCCACCCCATGAACGCGTGCAGCCCCCCGGCGCGCGCTATGATGTCGGGGCCGGGCCGCAGATAGAGATGGAACGCGTTGGCCAGGATCATCTGCGCGCCCGTCTCCGCAACCTCGTCGGGGGTAAGCGCCTTGACGGTCGCGTGGGTGCCCACCGGCATGAATGCCGGTGTCTCAACCTCGCCGCGGGACGTGCGCAGGAGGCCGGCACGCGCGGCGCCCTGCGGCGCCTGGCGCACCACCTCGAAATCCATTGAGTTAGGCGCGGCTACGGGTAGATCCCGCGTATCATCAGCGCCTCCGCTACGCGTTCGACCGCGCGCTGCAGCGCGGCAAGCCTGAAGGAGATACCCTGCGCCTGGGCCAGCTCGATCACCTCGCGGACGCTGCGCACCATTATCCGCTCGAGGCGCTGGTTGATGTCCTCCTCGCTCCAGAAGAACAACTGCAGGTCCTGCACCCACTCGAAGTATGACACGATGACTCCCCCGGCGTTGGCCAGGACGTCGGGCAGCACCGTGATCCCTTTTGCCTCTAGGATCACGTCGGCGTCAGGCGTGGTGGGGCCGTTGGCGCCTTCCACGATCACCTGGGCCTTGATCCGGTCGGCGTTGGCCTCGGTGATCTGACCTTCCAGGGCGGCCGGCACAAGGTAGACGCAAGGCAGTTCCAGTAGTTCCTGATTCGTAACGGCCACCGCGCCGGGGAATCCCACCACGCTGTTGGTCTCCGCCATGTGCCGCAGCAACGCGGGCATGTCCAGTCCGTCGGGATCGTGGATGCCGCCGAACACGTCGCTGACACCGACGATCTTGCAGCCCTCCGCGGCCATCAGCGCCGCGGCGGCCGATCCGACGTTCCCGAACCCCTGGACGACCACCGACGCCCCGCTCCAGGGAAGACCCAGAATGCGCGCCGCCTCGCGCGCCGCGATCATGCAGCCGCGGCCGGTCGCTTCCTTCCGGCCCACCGATCCGCCGATCGAGACCGGCTTGCCGGTCACTACCGCCGGCACCGAGTGGCCGGCATGCATGCTGTACGTGTCCATGATCCAGGCCATGACCTGCGCGTTCGTGCCTACGTCCGGCGCCGGGATGTCGCCCAGGGGATGCATCATCACGCTGATCTCGGAGGCGTAGCGCCGCGTCAACCGTTCCAGCTCGCCGGAAGACAGCGTGGTGGGATCCACTATCACCCCGCCCTTGGCGCCCCCGTAGGGCAGGTTGACCAGGGCGCACTTCCAGCTCATCCACATGGCCAGGGCTCGGACCTCGTTGAGGGTCACGTCCTGGTGGTAGCGGATCCCTCCCTTGGTAGGTCCGAGCACGGTGCTGTGGTGTACACGATATCCGGTGAAGATCCGGATGGACCCGTCGTCCATCTTGACTGGGAAATTGACGGTCAACTCGCGGTTGGGCGTAACCAGGTACTCCTGGATCCCCCGCTTGAGCGTCAGGCGTTCCGCCACCTGCCAGAACTGGTGCAGCGCCATCTCCCACGGATCGTCCTTGATCGTAACAACCTGCGATGCAATCTCTCCTGTAACCACGATCCACCCTCCCCTTTCCCCCAAACTCATCCTTCCTGTTGGGGGACGCCTTTTCCTCCAGAACACGCGTGCCGTGGGAGCGTGTTGCCCCGCCTGTGGTCAGCCTGTAGAATGACGCCGTACCCACACACCTTTCGGAGGCCCAGATGCCCGAAGAAATCGGCACGGCGGCACCAGCCACAACCGAAGCCCCAGTCTCCTCGCTGAATCCGGGCGGGCGTCCAGCGGCCGTCCCGCAGGCCACTGCGGTTGAGGTCCGCGAAACGGTGAACAGCGGCGTTGAGATCCGCGCCGGGGCGTCGGAGGACGAGAACCTCAAGAAGCTGCTGGGCGGGCTGGGAGCCTATCAGAATCCCCTGCGCCCGGGCGCCTGGCAGGTTGATCAACGTTACCGCGCCGAGGCGATACGCCGGCTGGAAGCCGCCGGATACACGATCGCCGAAGCCTAGAGAATCAGCATCGCGTCCCCGAAGCTGTAGAACCGGTACCGCTCCCGCACCGCCTCGGCGTATGCCCGCAGGATCGCCTCGCGCCCGGCGAACGCACAGACAAGCATGAGCAGCGTCGTCCTGGGTAAGTGGAAGTTCGTCACGAGTCCTGCCACGGCACGGAAGGCGTAGCCCGGCGTAATGAACAGATCGGTCCATCCGCTGTGGGCCTGAAGGCGGCCGTCAGGGCCGGCCGCGGTCTCCAGGGCCCGCACAACAGAGGTGCCCACCGCTATCAGCCGGCCTCGCCGGGCGTTCACCTCCGCCGCTGCCTCGGGCGTGATCGAGGAGTGCTCGGCCTCCATCCGGTGCTCGCGCACGTCCTCCGTCCGCACGCTCTGAAAGGTTCCGATGCCGATGTGCAGGGTCAGCGTGACCAGCCCCACGCCCTTATCGCGAAGCCGGCTCAGCAGTTCGGGCGTGAAGTGCAGCCCGGCGGTAGGCGCGGCCACCGCGCCGTCCGCCCGAGCGTAGACGGTCTGGTAGTCGTCGGGACCCGATCCGTCACCTCGGATGTACGGAGGAAGCGGCACCTCGCCACAGGAGCGGAGCAGGTCGAGCATGGTCCCGCCCGAGAGGAGACGCACGAGGCGCCGGCCGTCCGGCAGGCGGCCCACCACCTCCAGGGGCGTGGCGTGCGGACCTACCTCGACGATCGTACCCGGAGGAAGCCGGCGTCCGGGGCGTGCCAGCGCCTCCCAGTCGCAATCGCCTCCGAGGCTGCCGCCGGAAGGACGGAGCAGCAACAGTTCCACCGCACCCCCTCCGGAGCGCCGGCGCCCACGCAGCCGCGCCGGGATCACGCGCGTGTCGTTCACCACCAGTGTATCCCCGGTGCGCAGGAAGTCGCCTATCTCGCGGAATACGCGATGTGTCGTGCGCCCGTTGGAACGGTCGAGCACCAGCAGACGCGAGGCGTCACGGGGCGCGGCCGGACGTTGCGCGATGAGCTCAGGAGGGAGCGTGTAGTCGAAGTCGGACAGGCGCATCAGGGACGCGCGGCGATCGCGACGCCCGTGTAGAAGTGCTTGAGAATGGCGGTGTAGTCGCGGCCTGCGAGCGCCATCCCGCGGGCGCCCCACTGGCTCATTCCCACACCGTGGCCGAAACCCCGCCCTGCGAACTCAACGGAGCCTTCGCCCGGAGAGGAACGCACCGAAAACAGCGTGCTGCGCAGCACGCTGGTGCCCACCGCCGTCCGGAACTCCGTGCCCCGTATCTCGCTTGCTCCTGAGGCGGAGGCTAACCGGAGGACCATCACCCGTCCGGATGGGCTCGTGGAGGCGACCTCAAGCCGGTGGAGACCTGTCATGGGGCGGCCTGCGCGCTGAAGCCGCGCCTCGATCGCCGCCAGGTCGAGCCGGAGGGTCCACTCGTGGCCGGGCGCGTCCCGCGAGAACGGATCAGGCACGCCGCGCAGATGGGGCGACACGCTGCCCCAGACGTACTCGCTGCTCTCCGTGGCGCCGCCGGAGTCGGCATGGTAGGCGGCGAACGCGGGCCTGCCGTTGTGGAGGAGGACGAGCCCGCGCGTGGCGTCCACCGCACCGGTTGTGCGGGCATCCTCAGCCGCCACCCCGCCGTAGACCTGCGAATCGGTGGTTGCCCGCACGTCGTAACCCTCGGCCGCGAACCTCCCGGCGCTGTTCACGGCCAGCGAGCGTGCTGCGATCGCCTGGGCCCTGAGCGCCTCGGACGGCCAGCGGGGATCCATCTCGCTGCGCACGACGCCGTAGAGGTACTCCTCCAGGTCGAGCTCGTTGATCGCGGTCACGCGGCCCGCCGAGGTGCGCCGCAGCTCGATCAGACCCCTGTACGGCCGGCCGCCGATTTGGAAGTAGGCGGACCGCGGTATCAGGCGGACCAGCGCGCCGTAGGCGACGCCTTCCAGTTCCAGTCCTCCTGTCGCGGCACGCGCGGTGAGCCGTCCTGCTTCGAGCGTTTCACGACGGCCCGACTCGACGTCAATGAGTTCGAATGGGCCGGCGCAGGCCACGGTCAGGGACTCCTGGCCCAGCAGCAGCCCCACGCGAACCAGGTCCGCGGCCTGCGAGGTTCCCTGCCAGGCACGGGCGGGCGCGCCATAGGCAAGCATCACCGCGACCACGAGCACCGCAAGCCCGCCGGGCGGTCTCATTTCGTCCACAGGCTCCCCTGGCCGCGCGACCCTTCGGGCTGAACCAGGCCCAGGTGGGCGTAGGCCGCCGAGGTGGCGCGCCGGCCGCCCGGTGTGCGGGCGATGAGCCCGGCCTTGAGGAGAAAGGGCTCCACCACCTCCTCGAGGGTGTCAATATCCTCGTGCAGCGACGCGGCCAGGGCCTCGATGCCGGCCGGGCCGCCGCCGTACACCTGGATCAGGGTGCGCAGAAGGTCGCGGTCGAGACCGTCCAGGCCGAGGTGGTCCACGCCCTCGAACACCAGCGCTTCCTGGGCGACCGCCTGGGTTATGACGCCCCCACCGCGTACCTGGGCGTAGTCGCGAACCCGGCGCAACAGGCGGTTGGCGATCCTGGGCGTGCCGCGGGACCGGCACGCGATCTCCTCGGCCCCACCCGGCTCCACCGGCACCTGCAGGATCCCGGCCGACCGGAGGACGACCTGCATCAGGTCTTCATTCGTAAAGAAGTCCAGGTGGTGGAAGATGCCGAACCGCTCCCTCAGCGGCGATGACAGCAACCCGGCCCGCGTCGTCGCTCCTACCAGGGTGAAGGGCCGGAGCTGATAGCGCAGCGTGCGGGCGTGCTGCCCCTTGTCCAGAACGAAGTTCACGCAGAAGTCCTCCATGGCAGGGTAGAGCAACTCCTCGATCCCCCGCGAGAGGCGGTGGATCTCGTCAATGAAAAGGACGTCCCCGGTGTTGAGGTTGGTGAGGATCCCCATCAGATCGCCGCCCCGCTCCAGCGCCGGACCGCTGGTGCCTACGAGTTGCGCGCCCATCTCCCGGGCCAGGACCGCGGCCAGCGTGGTCTTGCCCAGCCCGGGCGGGCCGTGGAGCAGGACGTGGTCGAGCGATTCGCTCCGACCGCAGGCGGCATCAATGCTGATGCGGAGCCCCTCGATGACCCGCGTCTGTCCGATGCACTCGTCGAGCCGCTGCGGCCGCAGGCTGCGGTGGACTTGCTCCTCCTCGGTGGCGACCTCGGGGTCCAATCGTTGGCGGCTCATTCGCCCGCACCCCGTTCGATCCGGTAGACTTCCTGGAAGAGCGCCTCAACCGAGTCCAGGTGAGGGGCACGGCGGAGCGCCTCCTCCACCATCCGGCGGGCCTCGGCCGCGCGGTGTCCGAGCTGGCGGGTAAGCACCTCAACGACCTCCTCGTGGAAGTCCGCCTCCGGAGCTTTGGGCGGCTCATCGGCCTCACGCAGCAGCGCGAACTTGCCCATCTTGCCGTGCAGCGCCGCGATCACCTTCTCGGCGCTCCGGCCGCCGATGCCCGGCAGCCGTTGCAGGAAAACCGCGTCCCGCCGCTCGATGGCGTCGGCTATCTCGTGGACCGACCGCACCATGGCGCGCACCGCCTTGGTCGGCCCCAGGCCGTCCACGGTGATGAACCGTTCGAAGAACTCCTGCTCGATCTCGCGCAGGAACCCTATCAGCACCGGCCGGGGTTGGTTGGTGGTGGCGTGGTAGAAGACGAACAACTCGAGCGGCGCTTCCTCCTCGCCGGAGGGCAGCGCCCCCTCCACCACTGGCGGCAGCAGCACCTCGTAGCCGACCCCGCCGACCTCAAGCACGATCGCCCCCTCGATCCGGCGCAGCACTCGTCCACGCAGGAACCGGATCACCGCTGCACCGTCCGCAGGCGCGCCAGCCCCGCGTACGCGAGCGCCAGTGCGTCGGCAGCGTGTGGTTCGGGCAAACGGCGCAACCCCAGAAGCGCGCGCACGGCTTCCTGGACCTGGGCCTTCGTGGCCCGGCCTGAGCCGGTCACCGCGCGCTTCACCACGCTCGGCGCCAGCGTCACCATCCGGACGCCCGAGGAGGCCACGGCCAGGCAGATGACGCCGCGCGCGTGTCCCAGCACGATGGCGGTCCTGGGGAACCGGGGGTGCGCGAACAGATCCTCGAGGACCACCAAAGCGGGCCGCACTTCGCGCAGCAGTTGCTCAACATCCTGGTGCAGGTGCTGCAACCGGCTGCCCAACTCGCCGCGGCGGTGCGTCGCCAGCACGCCCATCTCGAGGACCTGGGGGCGGGATCCTCCACCTTGCAGGACGCCGTACCCGGTGTGCTCCAGACCGGGATCAATCCCCATGACAAGAGGCGCGCTACCCAACCTGCTGCAGTATCTCGTCAGGAATGTCGAAGTTGGCGTGCACGTTCTGTACGTCGTCCAGATCCTCGAGCGCGTCCAGCAGCCGGAGCACCTGCTGCGCTTCCTTGCCCTCAACCCGGACCGTGTTCCTGGGCTGCATCCGGATCTCCGCGCCGGATACCGTCACGCCCCGCGCCTCCAGGGCCTGCTTGACCTTGAAGGCCGCTTCCGGAGCGGTGAGAACCTCGAAGGCCTCGTCGGTGGTGCGCACGTCATCGCCTCCTGCCTCCAGTGCGGCCAGGAGGAAGTCGTCCTCGGAGAGGCCGCCTTTTGCCGCGGTCACCGTTCCCTGGCGCTCGAACATCCACGCGACGGAGCCACCGCCCAGGTTGCCTCCGTGCCGGGTGAACACCGCGCGCACCTCGCTCGCGGTGCGGTTGCGATTGTCGGTCAGCGCCTCCACCATGACCGCCACGCCGCCCGGCGCGTACCCCTCGTATACGACCGCTTCATAGTCCGCGCCGGCCAGCTCCCCGGATCCGCGCTGTACGGCCCGGTGGATGTTGTCGCTGGGCATCCCGGCTTCCCTGGCCCGCTCGATCGCGGCGCGCAGGCGCATGTTGGCGTCAGGGTTGCCGCCGCCCTCCTTGGCCGCCACCATGATCTCGCGCGAGACCTTGCTGAACAGCTTGCCCCGCACCAGGTCCACTTTCTGCTTCTTGATCTTTATGTTGTGCCACTTGGAATGCCCGGACATGGCGCATGCACCTCGCTCAGCGTCCCTGCTGATCGGCGGCCGGATCGGTCACGGTCACGGTCCGTGAGGCCCGCGATCCGTTCAATCCGACGGCCGTAATGGTTATCACGTACTGCGTGCCGGGCGCCCGGTAGGACGGCCGGAACTCGTAGGCGAAGCGGCCCGAGGCGCCGGACTGCATCGAGACCTCGGCCGCCCTGGCGCCCCCACCCGCACCCTCGGCGGTCACAACGATCGTCACCATGGCTCCGGGCGCAGTGGAACCCTCGATGACAAAGGGCGGCGTCAGCAGCGCGCCGTCGGCAGGAGCGCTCACGGCCAGCGGCGCGGGCTCCGAACTCCCCCCGGCCGGCTGGCCGGCGGTGAGGTCGTACCGCGTGGGCGCCGCGGACCGGGTGAACACCTCGCGCCTGGGGTGAGGACAGGCAGGCGTCGCCAGTTGCCAGGTTCCTGCGCAGACGGTGGTCACGACGACGCCCTCGGGAGGCGTCCAGTCGGTGGGTGGTTGCTGGGAGGTGGCCTCCCGCATGAACGCGGCCCAGATCTCGGACGGCACCATGCCGCCTACCACCCTGCGCATGGGCGTGTTGTCGTCGTTGCCGACCCACACCACGGTCGCGAGGTGTGGGGTGTAGCCCACGAACCAGGCGTTGCGGTAGTCGTCGGTGGTCCCGGTCTTACCCGCGGCCGGACGGCCGATCCCGGCGACGACGCCGGTCCCGCGTTCGATCACGCCCTTGAGGATGTCGGTCATGACGTAGGCGACCTCAGGCGATAGGCCCACCTGCCGCCGGGGCCGGTGCTCTTCCAGCACCTTGCCGCGGGAGTCGGTGACCTTCAGGACAGCCAGCGGCTGCGCGCGCAGGCCGCCGCTGGCCAGCGTGGCAGCCGCGGTCGTCATCTCCAGCGGGGTCACGTCGCCCGATCCCAGCGCCAGGGACAGGTGGGGCTGGAGCGGGCTCTCGATCCCCATCGCCCGGGCGGTCTCGATGACCCGTTCCGGGCCCAGCTCAACGAGCATGCGGGCCGCCGGAATGTTTATGGAGCGCTCGAGCGCGCGCCGCAGCGTCACCGGGCCGGAGTACTTGCCGTCGTAGTTCTTGGGCGTCCAGTCCGGGGCGCCGCGGATCTTGTAGGTGATCGGCTCGTCTTCGAGGATGCGCGTGGGCGGGACGCCCTGTGAGATAGCGGCGGAATAGACGAAGATCTTGAACGCCGAGCCGGGCTGGCGACGGGCCTGCCAGGCGCGGTTGAACTGGCTGGCGGCGAAGTCCATCCCGCCGATCATGGCGCGGATCGCGCCGGTCTGCGGATCCATGGATACGAGCGCCGCCTGGCCGACGTTCAGCTTGCGGCGCGCCGCGCCGGCGATTCCGGCGCGCACCGCCTTTTCGGCCGCGGCCTGCATCTTGGGATCCAGCGTGGTGTGCACCTGGAGCCCTCCGCTGTAGACCAGGTCCTCGCCGTAGGTCTCAAGCAGGCGCGAGAGGATCATCGAGACGAAATAGGGCGCGCGCATGCCGACCAGGCCGGCGTTGGACGGCGGCGCCAGCACGATCCGGGCGTTGCGCGCCGCGGCGGCCTCCTGTGTGCTGACGTAGCCCAGGACCGCCATGCGCGACAGCACAAGGGCCTGCTTCTCCCGGGCCAGCGCGAGGTTGCGGTGCGGCGAGTAGATCGAGGGCCCGCGGATCAGGCCGGCCAGCAGCGCGGCCTCGGGCAGCGTCACGTCCTTCACCGGCTTGCCGAAGTAGACGCGGGCGGCCATCTCTACGCCGTAGGCGCCGTGCCCGAAGTAGACCTGGTTGAGGTAGCGCTCAAGGATCTCTTCCTTGGTGAGCCGGCGCTCTATTTCGAGGGCCAGCAGGGCCTCAGCCACCTTGCGGCTGACCACCCTTTCCTGGGAAAGGAAGAGGATGCGCGCAAGCTGCTGCGTGATCGTGCTGCCGCCCTCCACCAACTCGCCCTCGCGGAGGTTGCGCCACATAGCGCGCGCAATGCCCCTGGGATCCACGCCGCGGTGGCTGTAGAACCGTTCGTCCTCGATCGCCAGCACGGCCTGCCGCAGCACCGGCGGGATCTCGGTCAGCGGTACGATCTGTCGGTTTTCGCGAAAGAGCGAGGCGATCAGCTCGCCGTCCTGGCCGTAGATCCGTGTGGCCTGGCTGGGAGGCGTGTAGAGGCGCGACACGTCGTGAATCTGGCGTCCCACGGCGACCGCCACGCCAAGCGCCACGCCGCCGCCAACCAGCAGCACGAGGCCCAACAGCACGAGCAGCAGGATGATGGCGGTCCAGGAAGACCGGCGGGGCCGGGAGCGCCGCGCGCGGGTTCGGATGGGATCAGGGAGCGGACGCTTGGGTGCCATGGTGGATGTGCCCGGCGGCGAGGCCGGATCCGTATTATTGTAGCATACCCTTCAG
>Ga0208244_101319_pt1 | contig 14093 bp, 12 predicted proteins | sample SubbioCR12Aug_5A_FD_184828 | JGI IMG/M metagenome (GOLD analysis project Ga0208244, IMG submission 184828) | Serpentinite rock and fluid subsurface biosphere microbial communities from McLaughlin Reserve, California, USA - CR12Aug_5A (SPAdes) | ecosystem: Environmental > Terrestrial > Deep... | reverse complement strand
TGACCTCCCATTACGGAATCGGCCTCGACCTGTGGAATTTTGCCATCGGACACGGGGTGCTCGAACTGAGCGTGATATTCATGGCGGGCGGCTCAGGGCTGATGCTTGGCTGGGCCATCCTGCGACCTGGCTTGTTGCGGCGGCGCGAGGCCCTGGCGCTGGCGGCGCGCAAGGCTGTCAAACTGCTTCTGGGCGCAGTGCCGATGCTGGTCGTCGCCGGGTTGATCGAAGGTTTTATCTCTCCGGCGGATGAAATCCCGGCTATTTTTAAGTGGGGATTGGGATTTATGAGCGGTTTTATCTTCTACGCGTACCTGTTCCTGGCCGGGCGGGAGAAGGAAAGCCGTCTTTCGATTGATCAGGGCTTGGCTGTTAAATAATCAACACTGGTTTCGATACGCCCCTGTTTACTTGAACACTGAACACTGGTTACTGAGTCGCCCCGGCCCGGGTCTCGATACGCCCCTCAAACATCATTCGGGGCTACTCGACCCTCGTTTGCTGGTTACTGGACACTGGTCACTGAACCTACAACGCCATTCTCCCCTTTAATTCAAGGTAACGATTAATCACTGCAATCGAGAGTTGGTTGGCGGGCACGTCCAGGGTCAGCACGCCCTGGCGCTGCAGGGTCTCGAGGGTAACGCGGCGCTCATCCTGCAATTGGACGGCAGCGGCGCGCTCGTAAACATCCTGTGAGCTGCGCGGCTGCTGGCGGGCGGTGGCGTGCACGTCCGGGTCGCTGATGGTCACCACCAGGGGCAGGTTCGAGCGCGCCAGCAGGGAAACCTGGGCAATCAGCGAGTTCATGCTTGTGCCGCTGGTCAGGTCGGTGAAGATGATAACCAGTGAGCGGCGGCGCTGTTTGACGGCCAGGTAGGCCATGGCGCGGCTGTAATTTGGCTCGACCGGCTGGGGTTCGACTGCGTAGAGCAGTTCCAACATGCGGTAAAACTGTCCGCGGCCCTGTTTGGGGCTGAGGAAGTGCATCACGTTGTCGGCGAAGGTCATCAGCCCGAAGCGGTCGCCTTTGCCAGTGGCGACGTAGGACAGGAAGAGCGAGGCATTAACGACATAATCCAGCTTGGCGATTTCGGCCACCGGGCTTTGCATCATGCGTCCGCAGTCGATGACCGCAATCACGTTCTGGCTGCGCTCGGTCTGGTATTCCATCGTGACCGGACGCAGGCGGCGGGCGCTGGCTTTCCAGTTGATGCGCCGGAATTCGTCATCGGGTAAATATTCGCGCATGCGCTCGAACTCGCTGCCTTCGCCGAACATGCGGCTGTTGCGCAGGCCCATTTCCTGCAGGCGGTTGCGGCGCAGGAGCAGGTCGTAGCGGCGCACGTCGAGCAGGTTGGGGAAGACTTTGACCTGTTCAGACGCGGCGACCCGTCCCTGGCGCATCAGCAGCCCAAGCGGACTGCGCCAGCGCAGGTTGATGTCGCCAAATTGGTAATTGCCGCGCCGCAGCGGGCGGACGTGGTATAGCCCGCGCCAGGTTTCGCGCCCAGCGGCCTGGCCCGGCAGGATGTGGGTTTCGATTTGGAACTGGTCGGGGGCTTCGTCGCGTACCTGGAATTCAACCGGGCGCGGGCTGCGGTTGTGAATTTCCACCCGGATGGGATTTTCAGCCCCCAGCGACAGGCGCGGCTCGTGGATGCGGCGTACCTCGAAGCGTGTCACTGCGCCTGAGAATCGCCAGTCGAGGCCGAAGATGAAAAGCGCCAGTCCGAGGTAGACCCAGCCAAGCCAGGCAAAGGCTGGCAGCCAGGCGGCCAGCGCCATCAGCGGGGCGGCCAGCAACAGGAACAGGATTCCGCGCAGGGTGGGAAGCATCGCTGTAAGCCGCTTTAACGGGGAACTTCGACCTGGCTGAGCAGACGCTGGATAACGGCGTCCGCATCCAGCCCTTCGATTTCCGCCTCGGGCTTGAGCAGGATGCGGTGGCGGTAAACCGGCGGGACGATGGTCTTGACGTCGTCGGGGATGACGAAGTCGCGGCCCTGGATGGCGGCCAGGGTTTTGCAGGCCAGCAGGACATGGGTGGCGGCGCGGGCGCTGGCCCCCAGGACAATATCGGGCGACTGGCGGCTGGCGGCGTTGATTTGGGCCACATAGCGCAGGATGCCCTCCTCGACGACCACCTGGCGCAATTGCTGGCGCACCTGCATGACGTTTTCGGCGCTTAAAATCGGTTTCAATCCGGCGGTGGCCAGGTCGTGGGCGTCGAAGCCGAGGTGATAGCGGCGCATGATCTCGATTTCGTGCTCGATGTCGGAATACGAAACCAGGATTTTGAACATGAAGCGGTCGAGCTGGGCTTCGGGCAGCGGATAGGTGCCCTCATACTCAATGGGGTTCTGGGTGGCGATGACCATGAAGGGTTTGCCCAGTTCGTAGCGCTGGCCGTCGAGGTTGACCTGGCGCTCTTCCATGGCTTCGAGCAGGGCGGCCTGGGTCTTGGCCGGGGCGCGGTTGATTTCATCGGCCAGCAGGAACTGGGTGAAGATGGGGCCTTTTTTCAGGTTGAACTGGCTGGTCTTCATGTCGAAGACGCTAGTGCCGAGGATGTCGGAGGGCATCAGGTCGGGGGTGAACTGCACGCGCGTAAACTGGGCCTGGATCATGTGCGCCAGGGCCTTTGCCATCAGGGTCTTGGCGGTGCCGGGCACGCCTTCGAGCAGGACGTGCCCGCCGGTGAACAGGGCGACTGCCAGCAGTTCAAAGGGTTCATCGAGACCAACCAGCACTTTGGATGATTCTTCTCTGAGTTTTTCGTAAATGGCGCGAATGTCGGATGTTGTCATAGCATCTCCTTGATAATGCTCATTTTGTTATTATCGTTCTCCAAAAACGGTTTTCTCCCATCCCCCTGCCCCCTTCCCGCTGGGAAGGGGGAAACCCGCGAAATTGGCTATTGGGGCGGCTGTATTACCGCCCCAATAGCCAATTTCGCGTAATCTCCGTATCAAATTTATGATTCATTCAACCACTCCGCGGTGTCAGCCGCCAGCCGGACCATTTCGGATTCTCCGGCTTTGCCTGAATCCAGGCTGTCAAGCAGGTCGAGCAGGGCTTGTTTGTCAATTCCTGGTTTGTAATTTGCCAGGGCTTCCACATATTCCGCATCGGGTATCGACGGGTCGAGGCGGTAGCGTTTGCCCAGCCCGCGTTTGAGCATGGCGTGGTATTGATGCAATACATGGCGGCGGTGTCCGGCGCGGCGGCCCAGGTTGGCAATTGCGCGGATGTATTCCAGCGGTGCGCGGCGGCGGATTTCACGCAAGGGGGCCAGCGGGCGGCCAAATCCGCGTCCTTGCAGCAGCAAACTGATGAAAACCACCCCGGCAACGAACAACAACGCTTGTCCGATTGGCGTCCCGACCAGCCATTGTCCAGGCCCGGTGATTTCGGCCTGGCTGCGCAGTCCGTGATGCCATTCGTCGAACCAGATCGGGCCGTCCGTGCCTGCCAGGCGCAGGACGTTCAATATCACTTCGGGCATGCCTTCTTCGGTCAGGCCCTGGTTGCTGAACAGATATGGTGCGCTGGAAAGGACGACGCGCCCCCTGCCATGCTGGAACGAAACTAGCACCGGGTGCGCCTGGTTGCCGAGGTAAGTCACGTAGTTTGTATGCGAAGCCGAAAGCGCAAAGCGGGTATTTGTCGGGATGGCCGCATTGGCCTGTGGCAAAGCCAACAGCGGATTTTGGAAGGCCGCCTGCCGGGTGGTTTCAGATGCGATGTAGAGTGAAAAACCATAATATTCTGCCAGCAGCCGAAATCCCTGACTCGTACCGGTGGCCACCAGGGTGTTGCCGCGCCGCACCCAGTCGTCGAGCAGGACAATTTCATCTTTCGTGATGTTGAACGGCTCGAACATGAAAATCAGGCGCGCCGCTTCGGGCGGCTCGAAGGCCGGAAGCGCCTCGGGCAGGATTTCGGCGTCCATCGATTCCAGCCATGCGCGCAGGGCCGAAGTCCCATTCGGCGCAGTGGACAGGCTCGAATAGGGCGGCTTTTCAGCGTTCTGGCTTGCCCGAACGCCGCTCCCGACGGCAATCAGCACCAGTACCAGCAGCAGGCCCAGCGAAATGAACACATCGCGCCGGGCTTTCATTGAATATTCTCCAACTCGCGCACGCGCGCGGCATAGTGGTTGTAGGTTTCATCGTCAATCGGCTGGAATCCGTACCAGACACGGTCGAAAACGTTGATGACCTCCCTGAGCAGCCCGGCGATTTTTGGGTTTTCGGCCACCCGGCGCAGGTATTCGCGGTTGGTTTTGGTGCGGTCATAGTACAGCAATCCGCGCTCGTCGAGGATGAGCAGGGCCGAAAGGTAAAGGTAACGTACCGCCAGGCGGTAATCGCCGTCTTTCGAGAGCGACTCGGCCCGGTTGAGCGCGCTGCGGGCGCTGAGCGGCTCTTCGTGGCCGTTTTCAGCATCCAGCGCCGACTCGCTGACAAAATCCCTGAACAGGCTGGCCAGGCTGAAGGCAAGCAGTAGTCCTATCACAAGCGAGGCGATGAGCGCGGTTACATCAACCGCCCCGCCGCCTATTGAAATGGTCACCGGCTCCGACTCGCCCAGGATTTCAGAGAGCCAGTCGAGAAAGCGTTGTATCAAATCGTTTAGCAGGGAAGGGGATGTGCCAGCTGCCCAACCATATTCGGCGCGCGCCAGGATGTCTTGCAGGCTCTGTAAATCTCCCGGCTGGCTGTCTTCCAGGGCCAGCACCCTGCGCTCTGTTTCGAGCGAACCCAACAGGTTCGCCAGCCGCCGGGGGTCGGGCGCTTCGGCCCGCATCAGGGCCGCCCAACCGGAATTGTCCACGGCGACAATACGTCCATCTGGCAATTCGACCCGCTCGACGGCCTGCCAGCGCGCTGCCAGCGCCTCCAATTCTTCAGGGCCGGGCGAATTTCGCAGGATATCGCGACTCGCGGAGACCAACTTCCAATAATCGGCTTCCGTGATGGTTCCATCGCCCTGCGCAGAGACAGGCAAAAAGGCCAGGGCAAGCAAAGCCAGGCACAAAAGGAGACCGAACTTCTTCATTGGCGCGATTTCGTTTTCCTTAAAGCGACATAGTCAGCGCAAAGACGGCAAAAATTACCGCCATCAACGCAACATAGAGCAGTACAAACGCCAGCGAGATAATAATAAAATAGCCAAACTCACGACCGGTGAGGGTTGATGTTTCGTATTTCACCCTGGGCATCAGGGCAACCTGCTCTGGCGTAACTGCCTCGACATTGTTGACGAACAGGTCAAGCCCCTCTGTGCGAACGCGCAGGTCGAAATAAGCCAGCGCGAAAACCGAAATTTGCAGCGGCAGATACAAAATGCCGAGCAGCATGCCCACTAGGGTTTGCCCCACCAGCGCGACCGTAGTCGCGTCGAACGTGTTGCTCAGGCTAGAGAAAGACTCTAAAAACACGCTTACCAGAAGCGAGGGGCCGGCCAGCACCAGGTTGAGCAGGTAAAGCACTGCCGCCAGCCCGAGCACCCACCAGAACCGCCGGCGCACCAGATCCCAGGTGCGCGAAAGCGTTTCACTCACGCCGGTCTGTTCGACACTCATCACTGGCGCGGCCATGGGCACAATCGCCGCCGAAACGGTCAATAACATGCCAAGCCCTGAAAACCAGCCAGCGCACGGCACCAGGAACCAGATGTAAAGCCCAATTATCATCAGGATGGCCAAAGCCAGCGTGCCGGCAAAGCGCCTCATGACCGGGACCGACTGCTGGAAAGACTCAGCAATGCCAATCTTTTGCCCCATATAATTGGAGACGATGCAGCGGGTCATCGCAATGGTTGCCACCCCCGAAATTAGGAAAAATTGCAAAACACCGAGAATCACTGTCAGGCCAAGTCCCAAAAAATAGGCGAGCGTCAGGGGGTTGGGAGAATTTGCCGCTTCAAGCATAAACCATTGCGGGGCCAGGCCCAGCAACGAAATTGGCACCTGAATCATTGCGGCAATCCCAACCAGGGTCCAAAAGTTGCGCCGGTACAGCCTGAAAGCGGCATCCAGCAATTCCATCATGCGCATCGGGCGCAAAACAAAAGCGGTTTCAGCGGTCATCGGTGTCTCCCTCGCCAGGTTCAGAATTGCGTAATTTTACCCCTCCTTTTTGCAAACGTGGTTTAATATCGTCATGATTTTGGATTGTGGTTTAAAGGAAGCGGGTACGGTGCTGGCGGCGGTCTCTGGCGGGGCAGATTCGCTGGCCCTTTTGCATGCCCTGCGCGCGGCGGGCTACCCGCTGCTGGTTGCCCATTTCAACCATAGACTCAGACCCGACGCCGGTGCCGACGCGGTCTTTGTCCGTCAGGCGGCCGAGCGGCTGGGTCTGCCCTTTGTGACCGATTCCGCCGACGTAGCGGCCTATGCCGCAAGCGAAGGCCTGTCGACCGAGGAAGCGGCGCGTGATTTGCGCTACCGTTTCCTCTTTCGCGAAGCGCGCAAGGCCGGGGCGCAGGCCGTTGCCACCGGCCACACCGCCGACGACCAGGCCGAGACGGTGCTGATGCACTTCCTGCGCGGGGCCGGGCTGTCGGGCCTGAAAGGGATGCCGCCGCGAGTCGTCCTGCCAGTTTTCGATGCCGAAATTCCGCTGGTGCGCCCGCTGCTGGGCTGGACGCGCGCCCAAACCGAAGCCTTTTGCCGCGACAACGGGCAGGATTTCCTGACCGACTCGACCAACACCGATACGGCCTATTTCCGCAACAAACTGCGCCACGAACTGCTACCCCTGCTCGAAGCGTATAATCCCCAGATTCGCCAGACGCTCGAAAAAACCGCCCGCGCCCTGCAAGGCGATTATGAACTGCTGGCCGAGGTTGTCGAGGCGGCCTGGCGCGAAACCGCCACCCCGGGCGACGGATTCGTCTGCTTTGACCTGCCTGGCCTGCAAGCCTTGCCCGCGCCGCTGCGGCGCAACCTGTTTCGACGGGCGGCCTTTGCCCTGCAACCCGGCCTGCGCGATGTGGATTTCGAGGCCCTCGAACGCGCCGCCAGCCTGCAAGCGGTCGATTTGGCGGGCGGGTTGCGGACATTTATCGAAGGCGGCAGGCTTTACCTGGCGGCGGACGAGAATCAATTGCCGGGTGTATGGCCGCAGGTCAGTATTCAGTATTCAGTATTCAGTATTCAGTATGCAGAGGGTGGCGGGGTGGAAAGGATTGAACTGGAGGACGGCTGGACGCTGACCTGCGAAAACTGGACACTGGCAACTGGACACTGGCAACTGACCACCGAAGACCCCTTCATCGCCACGCTGGATGCCGATTTAACGGCGGGCAGGCTGCGGCTGCGTCCGTTCCGCGTGGGCGACAGGTTCGAGCCGCTGGGCATGCCGGGGCAAACGGTCAAACTCTCAGACCTGTTCACCAATCTCAAAATCCCCCAAAGATTTAGAAAAAATTGGCCGGTGTTGTGTGTGCAGGATGAAATTGCCTGGGTTCCAGGCTTGCGCATGGGCGAGCGATTCAAGGTCACGCCCCAAACCTGCAGGGCGCTCAGGCTGCGGCTGGCGCGAAACGGCTAAATGGCGTAATCGCCTTTGGCCGGGCGGCGCAAGATTGCCAGGGGGTTTTGGCCGCGCCAGATTGCCAGCCCGTGCAGGACAAGCCCAAACTGTGAGAATGCAAACCAGAGCAGGAAAACCGTCAGCGAGATGCTGGCGGTATCAAGCCAGCCGGGCAGGGATTCGCTCAAGTAGGCGACCTGGGTGCGCCAGTCGGCCAGTTTTTGCTCGTATTCGTCAATCGCCAGCAGGAAGTTTTGCAGGCTCTGGCGGGTTTCGGCCAGGTCGCCGCCCATCAGGTAGGAGGCATCTTTAAGGAAGAGCGAGGCTTTTTCGGCCAGGGTTTCCATGCCGGCAATCTGGGTGTCGAGCGAAACGCCAATGGCGATGATTTCGGCCAGCAACTGGTCGCCGGGCAGGTTCAGGTTGACAAAGGGGATGTCATTGAGTTGTTTAAGGAAGGTGCGAATTTCTTCGACGGCGCTGATGGCGGCGTTGATTTGGAATCGGGTACCCTGCAAACCAGGAACCAGTTGGCCTTCGATGGTTTCGTCCACTTCGCCGAACAGGTCGCGGGCGTTGCTGAGTTCTTTTTTCAACTCGGACAGGGTTTCTTCGGCTGCGGCGATAATTCGCAGGGTGCGCTCGATTTCGACGCGGGCCTCTTTCAGCACCCCTTCGGCCAGGCTTAATTCGGTGTCGATTTGTTCGAGGCGCGTCAGGCCTTCACGGGTCAGGGGTTCGTTGTAATACCAGGCCAGGCCTACCCCAACCAGGGAGAGCAGCAGGAGCAGGGCGCTCAGGCCTACCAGTGTTCCGGCGAAGATTTTTCGTATCATGGCGCGTCCTTTCTGTAAGGTTTTCCATTATACACGCCTGACCGCCTGAAGGCGCCGCGCCGCGCTGCCTCCAAGCGGTTTTGGGGGTGATGTGAATGCTTTCATTTCTTAAAAATCTGAAAATTGCCTCTTGACAAAGCCTTTGTGTTAGGCTATTATCTAATTAGATGTATGTCTAACTCATACAAGCGTCTAATTTATCTGCACCCGCCAAAGGTTCAGGAGGAAGAAGAAATGTTTCACAATCTGCAAATTCATGTCCTGCTTGAAGACCGGGCCAGCCGCGCAGGCCGCGACTGGAGCATTGAACGCGCCCCGGCGTTGCCTGTCGAAAAATCCGGCCAGCGTTTTTATCTTGGCTTGCCAATAGGGACAATCTTCATTACAATCGGCAGCAAGGTTGCTGGCGAAGCCAGCCTATCCATCCAGTTTATTAAAGGAATTGCATGACATCCAAACCAACCAGCGCTGCGAAAATTACATGGGATTTCGGCACGGCTTATGAGTTCTTCATCAGCCTGAATGTTTTGCACGACCCTGAATTTCACGGCGTTCGGGCTTCGTGGGCAGCCGGAGTGCGCTCCCGTATTCCGGCTGTCGAACGGAAATTATTGGAAGATGTAATCCCGTTCACCGGCCCGCCGCTGGCCTGGATTTACAGCCTGCCGGAGCCAAAAGACACCCTCAGCGCGCTGTTCAGCCTGCGCCAGATTCCCGCCGCCGAACGGCTTAAGCAACTATTCTTCCCCGAAGGGGATAGCGAGGAAGAATACTTCAAGGTGCTGGATCGCGTTGCACAGAAATCATCTTGGGAACAGGCCGACTTGCAGGCGATACGTAAGTCGGGGAAAAAAGAAAAGATGAAGCACAGCGATGAGAGCATTGCGCGCTTTTTGGATTTGTGGGTCAATCCCGCTCAATTGGGTGAGTCTTATCTGGCCGCCCTGCAAGCCTACCAGCAGGTGTTTTTCGAGGAAGAAGAGCGCCGGGTTGCCCCGGTTTTGAAGGCCGGGCTGGAGCGCGCCCAGGCACTTGCCACGCAACTGGATATTCCGGATTTGTTGACCGAACTCAGCCAGGGAGTGCAGTTCAACCAGGGTATTCTCGAAAAACAACTCATCCTGGCCCCGGCCTACTGGACAACGCCACTGGTGCTTTACCGTGAGTTGGACCAGGCGCGGGTGCTCATCCTGTTTGGCGCGCGCCCGGCCACCATGTCCGATATTCCCGGCGAACTGGTTCCCGACGACCTGCTGCGCAAACTCAAGGCGCTGGCCGACCCGACCCGCTTGAAAATCCTGCGCTATCTTTCTGCTGAGGAATTGATGCCCTCCGAACTGGCGCGCCGCCTGCACCTGCGCGCCCCGACCGTTACCCATCACCTGAGCGAACTGCGCCTGGCAGGCCTGGTCAACCTGCGTTTGCAGGGACAGGAAAAGCGCTACACAGCCCGCAAGGAAGCCCTGTCTGCCGCTTTTGATGGTTTGCGGGATTTCCTTTCCCCGGCCAATCAGAAAGATGAATAAGTTGTAAGCGGGTTTGCGCCCGGTATGGGAAAATTCGCTTGTTTTCGCGCGAAAGCGCGATTTTTGTTTTCAATCCGCAATACTTCTTTCTTTATTTCCTCTGGACAAAACCGGCCAAGAAGACTACATTAGTATATATAATTGCTGGCGTGCGGGCGAAACGCCAGCCAACCAGCATGGGCAGGTCTTCGCCGCCGCCCTGTCTCTTACCTGTTTTTCACCATTGGAGGATATGTTATGAATCACCTGTCAACGCCATCCCGCCTGTTTGCCCTGCTATTGACGCTTGCTTTCCTGCTTGCCGCCTGCCAGCCGCAAACGCCCACGCCGACCGAGGCTCCCGCCGGGGTCCCGGCCCAGCCTGCCACCGAAACACCGGCCCCGGCTATGCCGGAAGACCCCAATAGCATCAGCCGCGACATCTGGCTCGACCCTGCCCTGGCCCGCGACGCGGACTCGATGCGCATCAACCAGTACCTGTACGAGGGCCTGGTGACGCTGGATGCCAGCGGCAATCCCCAGCCGGGGATTGCAGAGTCCTGGCTTATTTCTGAAGATACCCTTGCTTATACCTTTGTCATTCGCCCGGATGCGGTATTTAGCGACGGTTCCCCGATTACGCCCGACGATATCGTTGCCAACGTCACCCGCTGGCTCGACCCCGAAAGCCCCCTGCGCGGGGAGGGCAACTACGAAGCCTGGCAGGAAGTTTTCGATGGTTTCCTCGGCGAGAAGGATTCCGATGGCCGCCCGGTTTCGCCTGTCGACGGTGTCCAGAAGGTCGATTTCAACACGGTCATCCTGCACCTGAACCGCCCGGTTCCCGACCTGTTGGTTCACCTGGCCAACCCGGCGCTTGTCGTGCTGAAGCCCGGTGCGCTGGAGCAGGCAAACTATGGGAAGATTACCAGCACAATCGTCTCGAGTGGGCCTTATGTGGTCTCCTCGTGGACGAGCGATGGCCTGGTGCTCAGCCCGAACCCGGCTTATTGGGGTATGGTCGCCCAGGTCGAGATGGAATTCACTTTCCGCTAAATTGATTTGGCTAAAAACGAAAACAGGGATTGTCGATGAGACAATCCCTGTTTTCGTTTGGGGAGTTCCCTTACGGCCCCCAGGCCGGTTCGCTGGCGATGTGTCCACCGGGAGAGATTGGGCGGACATTGCCGTCCAGGTCAAGCATATAGATGACCTCCCCGCTGCCTTTGTAGACCAGGAAATCGCCGCCCGGCGACCAGACCGGGGCAGAGTGGTCGTCGCCGGTTTCGCCGATGACCTGCGGATTGGAGCCGTCGGCGTTCATCAGCATGATTTTCTTCGCGCCGTTGTTGCCGCTCAGGTAAATAATTTTCTGCCCATCGGGTGACCAGGAAGAATGGTCGTCGTTGGCATTGTTGCTGGTCAGGCGCTGTTGCTGGCTGCCGTCAAAGCGCATTTTGTAGATTTCGGGGTTGCCGTCGCGCCGGGCGGTGAAGGTAATCCACTGGCTGTCAGGCGACCAGGCCGGGCCGGTATCGGGAGCGGCCTCGGAGGTGGTCAGGCGGACGACGTTGCCGCCGTTGGCGTCCATGCGGTACAGGTTGGCGTTGCCGTCGCGGTTCGAGACGAACACAATCCAGCGTCCGTCGGGCGACCAGGTCGGGCGGCCGTCCCCGGCGGCGCTGTTGGTCAGGCGGGTTTCGGCAAGAGTGGCGACATCAATGGCGTAAATTTCAAAGTTGCCGTCGCGGAAAGTTTCAAAGGCGATTGTACGTCCATCCGGCGACCAGTCCGGCCAGGCGTCTTTGGCGGGTGAGTTTGTCAGGCGGGTGATGCTGCCATCGCTGACGCGCATAAGGTAAAGATTCCAGCTGTTATCGGGATTGGCCGAATAAGCGATATATTGCCCATCGGGCGACCAGGACAGGTTTGTTTTGGCGGAGCCGTCGTTGGTCAGGGCAATTGCTTCTGAGAGGGCGGTCATGTTGACCAGCATGATTTCGGCGCCTTTGCCGCTGTTGCTTTTGCTCAGGTAGGCAACCCAGCCGTGCGGCAGGGCGATGGTCGGTTCAGCCGGTGCGGGCTGCATGGCGGGCGATTCTTCGGTGGCTGCGGGCTGCGGGGTAGCAACAGGGCCTGTTTCTTCGCCTTCGGGGGCTGGGTTTGATTCGGCGATGATGGTGGCCTCGGCGTCAGACACACCCGATGCGCCAGTCAACTCGAGCGGGCCGCAACCCGACAGGCCGGCCAGCAAAAAAACAGCCAGCGCGAACAGGCCGAGACCCCATGAGCGGTGGTTGTTTTTGGATTTTATAATCTGGTTCGACTGCATAGTAACCTCTTTCGAGCTCATATTTACTATAACATTAGTCGAACCGCTATTTTCAAAAGGGTTGGATTATACGCAACCCTACAAAAGTGTAAGGTGGCTGTTAGTCGTCGTCCTCCTCGCGCATGGCGCGCAGTTTTTCTTTCATGCTCAGGTAATACTCGCTCTGGGTAATCTCTTTGAACTGCTCTTTACGCTTGGTTTCATCAATTCGGATGCGCAGTTCGGCGACTTCCTGTCTCAATTTTTCCTCGCGCTCGCGCACCTGGGCGGCCATGCGCACGAAATCGGCGGCCAGGGCTGAGAGCGAGGTGTCTTCGACATCGCCGGGGGCTTTGATGGCGTCGTAGTTGCCTTCGGCCAGGCGCTGCACCCACTGGCGCACTTCGCCGATGAAGTCGGTGGTGTAGCGGATTCTCCCGCTCAGGCCGTTCATCACGCTCATGGCGACTTCGGGTTCGCTGGCGAGCAGGTCGCGGAAGTCGTCGAGGCTGAGGGCGGCAATGGTGCTGTCGCTTTCGGCGCGGGCGCTGGCCGAGCGCGGCAGGTGGTCTATGAGTGCCATTTCACCCAGCATGTCGCCGGGTTTGAAGATGCGCAGGGGCTGGCCGGCTTGCGGTTTGCCGGGGTCGGGCATGTAGATGGACAGTTGGCCCTCGCGCACCAGAATCATCTCGTCGCCGGGGTCGCCGAGGTTGAAGAGCACTTCGCCAGCCGACAGTGAGCGGGTTTTTAGCCGTCCGGCCAGGGTTTCGGCCTCCGGCGGGGAGAGGCTTTTGAACATCGGGTTCTTTTGTAGGATTTCGGTAAGGGTTTCCACTTTTTCTCCTTTTGCATCGAATTGCGCGAATTTCTCGAAGTTTGTAACTATTCAGCCGTATGTTTTGGCCTTATTTTGCTCTAAACTTGTCATTTCGAGCCGCTTTGCGGCGAGAAATCTTAACCACATTGTGCAAGATTTCTCAGTCGTCGCTACGCGGCTCCTTCGAACACCTGCCCTGCCGTCTCGCACCGGCGTGCTCGCGGCACGAACGGTGGCGGGCGGTGCCAGGGATGACAACTGACTGCTGAATAGTTACTGCAACAATTAAACTACAACCGAAAATATAATGGCTTGCACGGCTGGCGCGGATTAAAACACCGGCATTAACAGGTTGATGTAGGCCAGGTCTTCAAAGGGCTGCCAGTGCCAGGCGCCCCAGGGGCCGGGCTGGCGTTTTTTCAGGCGCGCCAGGGCATTCTGGACGATGGCGCGTGGGCCGGTCTGCAGGGCGGGCGGCGATTTTTCGAGCCAGGCCAGCGATTCTTCGAGCAGGGACAGGCTGGCATGGGGGTTGGCCTGGGTCAGTTCGGCGCGGCGGTAGGCGGCCAGGGCCAGCCCACAGGCTGTGCCTGCCTTTTGCCAGGTTTCGTAGGTGCGCTGGTAGTGTTCGCCTGCGGCGTCGGGTTTGCGTTGGGCCAGCAGGGAATCGCCGCAGCGCAGGAAAGTCAGGGCAGCGCAGTCGATGGCGTTGACGGATTGGTAAACGGGGGCGGCCTGTTCCCAGCGGCGGGAAAGGTCGTCGAGCAGGGCGCGGGCGCGGCGCGGCGCGTCGCTTTGGTCTTCGGGAATTTTTTCGAGGGCAGCAGCGGCCAGGCTGGCGGGGTCGCTGCCGGCGCGCCAGGCCAGCCAGGTTTGCAGGGCCTCGAAGCGCCAGGGGTTGGGCAGGTCGGGCTGCGATTCGAGATATTCGGCCAGTTCTTTTTGGGCCTGGGTGGTTTTGCCCTGCGAGGGCCAGCACAGGGCCAGGGTGGCGGCCAGGCGGGTCGAGGTTTCAGGGGGCAGGGCGGTTAGCGGGGCGGCTTGCAGGGCGGCCTGGCTGGCGGCGGCTGCGGCGGG
>Ga0208244_101318_pt1 | contig 14100 bp, 15 predicted proteins | sample SubbioCR12Aug_5A_FD_184828 | JGI IMG/M metagenome (GOLD analysis project Ga0208244, IMG submission 184828) | Serpentinite rock and fluid subsurface biosphere microbial communities from McLaughlin Reserve, California, USA - CR12Aug_5A (SPAdes) | ecosystem: Environmental > Terrestrial > Deep... | reverse complement strand
CGAGGGCAGGCAGCCGATCGTGGACGCCATCATCCAAACCCCGGAGGTCCCTTCCCCCTGTCAGTGGGTCATCTTCCTCCGCAACCACGACGAGCTCACCCTCGAGATGGTCACCGAAGAGGAGCGCGCGTACATGCAGGCCGAGTATGCCCGAGAGCCGCGCATGCGGCTGCATCTGGGCATCCGCCGCAGGCTGGCCCCGCTGCTCGATAACAGCCGCCGGCGGATCGAGGTGTTGAACAGCCTGCTCCTCTCGCTGCCGGGCATCCCAAGCGTCTACTACGGCGATGAGATCGGCATGGGTGACAACTTCTACCTGGGCGATCGCATGGGCGTGCGCACGCCCATGCAGTGGAACTCAGACCGCAACGCCGGGTTCTCATCGGCGAACCGCCAGCAACTCTATCTGCCGGTGGTCGTCGATCCGGAGTTCCACTACGAGGCCGTCAACGTCGAGGCGCAGCAGCGCAATCCGGCATCGCTGCTGAACTGGATGAGACGGGTGATCGGCATCCGACAGCGGTTCCCCGTATTGGGACGGGGCGCGATCGAATTCCTCGAGCCGGCTAACCTGAAGGTGCTCGCCTACCTGCGGACGCACTTCGAGACGACGATCCTGTGCGTCGTCAACCTCTCGCGCTACGCGCAGCCTTGTGAGCTGGACCTCCGGCGCTTCGTCGGGCGGACGCCGGTCGAGCTCTTCGGCGACACACCGTTCCCGCCGATAGGCGATCTCCCGTACTTCCTCACCCTGGGCCCCCACAGCTTCTACTGGTTCCGTCTGTCCGGACCATGAGGGACCGCATGGCCGACGCGGGGCGCGACCACCTGGCGGTCCTGCTGGACTTCGACGGCACGCTTGCCGAGATCGCCGACCGGCCCGAAGACGTGAGCCTGGACCCTCGACTGCGCGACCTGTTGGAGCGCCTGAGCCACACCCCCCGGGTCCTCGTGGGTATCATCAGCGGAAGGGCTCTAGAGGATATCAGGCGGCACGTCGGCCTGGAGCACATCCTGTACGCGGGCAACCATGGTTTGGAGCTCGCAGGCCCTGGGTGGACGCACTCACATGATGCTGCCGTGGAGGCTCGCAGCCTCGTCGCCGCGTGTTGCGACCGTCTTTCTCTTCGCCTGCGCGACGTTCATGGCGCCCTTGTGGAAAACAAGGGCCTCTCCGCCAGCGTTCACTTCCGTCTTGTTCCCCGCGAAGAGATCGAACAAGTGCGGCGGATCGTGCTTGAGGAGCTGGGCCAGGTTCCGCCGGGGCGCCTTGTAGCACGGGAAGGGAAGATGGTTCTCGAGATACTGCCGGTGCTGGACTGGGACAAGGGAAAAGCCGCGCGCCGGCTGCTCGAACACGCCCTGGGTAACGACTGGGAGGTGCGGTGCACGGTCGTCTATGCCGGCGACGACAGCACCGACGAAGACGCGTTCGTGGCGCTCGCGGAGAACGGGATCACCATCCGGGTGGCCCCGTATCCGCAGCCGACCGCCGCCCGCTATCAGGTGCGAAACGTCGGGGAGGTAGGCCTGCTGCTGGAAGCGATCGCGGGCTGGATGACCGACCCTACCTAACCACGGTTACCGCAATCCCCAGGTGATCTGAGGCCTGCCCGGGCAGCACCCTAAAGTCGCGGGCTGCGAGGTCCGGAGAGATCCAGATGAAGTCAATCCGCTCGTACGGCCTGTCCGATCTGTAGGTGAACCCATCGCCCTGCCCTGCCAGCGCGAAGGCGTCGCGCAACCCCGCATCGCGCAGGATCGCGATCTCCCCGGCATCGGGAAGCGCGTTCAGGTCGCCCATGAGCACCGTTCGCCCCCGCCTGTTCCAGAGGGAAACGGTCGCAGCGGCCTGGGGCTCGCGGATCTGCCCGTGACCTTCCACATGGTGGAAGTGCGTGGCAATCACCTGCAGGCGTTCGCCCCCGCCCAGATCCACGTCAGCCCACATCACCGCCCGGCGCATGGGCGCGCCGCCGCGCGGCAGCTCGGCGTTGCCCGACTCCAGGATGGGGCGCCGCGAAAGAATCGCATTGCCCCAGATCGCATCGGCGGCCGGCCCCCATACATAGGGCATCCGCAGCCGGCGCGAGAGCCACGTCAGCATCTCGGTCGATCCGTTGACCAGCCAGCCGCGGGATACCTCCTGCAGCGCGACGATCTCGGCGCCTGCCTCCTCAATTGTCCGGGCGAGCGCTTCGAGATCCTGCGCGCCTGAAATCCCGTAGCCCTGGTGCAGGTTGTACGACATCACGCGGACCGGCCAGCCGGACCCGGCCTGCGCCTGAGGCGGCCTGCCGCCCACCCACAGCACCAGCGGGACCAGCAGCAGGACCAGGAAGGCGGCGCCGGGCGCGCGCCGCATCACCGGGACCGCGCCGATGGCGCGTCCGGGTCCCAGCGCAGCCACGGCCGCAACCGCTGCCAGGATGGGAAGCAGGAGCCGGTTGTCGAACGGCAACTTGAGATCGTAGCCGACATAGTACAAGAACGCGGGCACCACGAACAGGAGCATCCCCAGGCCCCAGCCGACCGCGGTGCGGGCCAAACCGCCCCGGAGGGCGCGGCGTCCCTGCGCGCCGATGATCGCCGCGGTGACCACCGCCGCGGACACGCTGCCGATAGCCAGGCCCAGGGCGGCGCCGGCGCCACTGCCGTGCGCCAGGAACGCCGCGGGAATCAGCACCACCGCGGCCAGAAGGGCCACCGCCCCGCGCCGCACACCGGCCGCAGCGGCGATCGCGACCGCGTCCACCGCCAGGATGAACAGCAGCGCCCCTGGCAGGGGCCAGCCGGTGACCGCCGTCAGCCGCGCCACGTTCTGGAACAAGAGCATGTGGAGCAACAAAATGGGTCCCAGGCCCAGGAGCGTCCACGCGGTGCCCAGCGGGACGTCGGTACGCGAGCGGTTCACGTCCGCGCGCCGGAAGCCTCCAAGCAGCGCCAGGTAGATCAGGACGACGGCAACGGTCACCGCCCCTGCCGCCACGGTCCGCTGCCAGATGGGATCCCATGTCCAGAAGACGCCGGCGATCGCCGCGTCCAGCGCCAGCCCAAACAGCAGCCCCTGGGTCAAGCGGGCGCTGCCTTCGGGCGTGCTTCCCCGCGCGAAGGCGAGCAGGCACGGTACGACCAGGAGGAATGCGACCGTCCCCAGGGTAGAGAGCCAGAGCGCGCGGCCGGGGTCTGAGAACTGCAACAGGAGCCGTATCAGGGCGAGCACCGTCGCTGCGAGCCGCACTGCGCCGGCAGGACCGAACAGGCGCAGCGGCACCGCGACCAGCCAGGCGGTCAAGAAGACGCCTATGGCCAGCAGGCCCATGTCCACCGAGCTGATCCCAGGGCGCGTACCGTAGACATAGAGGATCAGCGGGAAGAAGGCCCTGAAAGTCTGCAGGCCCAGCGTGACCGTGAGGGCTGCAAAAAGCGCGTCGTAGCGTGCGGAATCCGGTACGCGGCTCATGGCTCCTCCTGCCTCTCCCAGGACAGATCAGGCACTCCACGGCGGTGATTAAGCAACCGGGCCAGCACGAACAGGCAATCGGAAAGCCGGTTGAGGTAGCGCAGGATCTCGGGGTTGATCTCGGCCGACCGCGCCAGCGTCACAACGCGTCGCTCCGCGCGGCGGACCAACGCGCGGGCCAGGTGGCAGATAGCGGCCGGCGCGCTTCCCCCAGGCAGGATGAACACGTGCTGGGGCGGCAGCTCTGATTCCCAGGAATCTATCAGGCCTTCGAGGGCCTCGACGGCGCCGGGAGCAAGAGCAGGCTCTGCGCCTCCGACCGGGGAGGCCGGCGGAGAGGACGGAGGATGGGCCAGCTCGGATCCTATCTCGAAAAGGGTGCGCTGGATCCCCTGGATCACCGCCGCCAGGCCGGCGTCCAGGTGCACGGCAAGCAGCCCCAGCGCGCTGCAGGCCTCGTCGAGCGCGCCGTAGGCCTCGACCCGGAGGTCGTCCTTGGGCACGCGGCCTCCACCAATCAGGCCTGTTTCCCCGCGGTCACCGGTTCTGGTGTAGATCCTCGGCATCGGTCGTCACCGGGATGTGCTTCGTGAACCAGTCCGAGATCAGCCGCAGTCGCTCGACCCGGTGCTGCGGCTGGCCGTTGCGTGAGAGGTCGTGGCTCTCGTTGGGAAAGCGCGCAAAGACAGCCTCGCGCCCCAGCTTCTTGAGCGCCGCGAAGAGCTGCTCGCCCTCTCCGATGGGGCAGCGCAGGTCGTTCTCGCTGTGCAGGATCAGCAGCGGGGTGGTGATGTTCTTCACGTAGGCCAGAGGGGACCGCTCCCAGTAGAACAGGGGGCTGTCCCAGGGCTCACCGGGAAACTCCCAGTAGCCCTTGAAGTAGGCCAGGTCGCTCATCCCCCACTGACTCAGGCAGTTGGAGATGGACCGCATCGTCACCGCCGCCTTGAACCGATCGGTGTGACCGATGACCCAGTTGGTCATGAAACCGCCGTAGGAGCCGCCCTCCACGCCGAGCCGGTCGGGATCTATGTAGGGGAACCGCGCGAGCGCGGCGTCGAGCCCGGCCATGATGTCGGCGTAGTCCTCCCCACCCCAGTCGTGCTTTGTCGCAGAAGTGAAGACCTGGCCGTAGCCCTGGCTGCCGCGCGGGTTGGTCAGGATCACCGCATACCCGAGCGCGGCCAGCATCTGGAACTCGTGAAAGAACGCCTCCCCATAGGCCCCGTGTGGCCCGCCGTGGATGGTCAGGATTCCCGGATACAGACGGCCGGGCTCCAGTCCTACCGGCGGCAATACCCATCCCTCGATCGTCCAGTCGTCCGCGCCGCGGTACGCGAACCGTTCGGGCCGGCTGAGTTCCACCTGATCGAGCAGCGTCCTGTTGACCTCGGTCAGACGCCGCTCTCCGTCGGCGGGGATCTCCGGCCGCCCCTCGTCCAGGCCTTCAACCTCCATGACCCAGATGTCTCCGGGCGCGGCCGGGTCGGAGATCGCCAGCGCTACGCGCCGGCAGGACGCATCGTAGGACTCGCCGTAGATCTCGCGGCGCCCCGCAGTCATCAGTCCCACGGCGCCTGTAGCGACCTCGACCGCCGCCAGTTGGGTGGTTCCGCCCTCCGCCACCATGACGAATATGAACCGGCCGTCGGGCGACCAGACGGGCTGCCCTGCGTGGGGGTGCGCCCGCATGTCGGTGATGATGTGGTGGGCCAACGTACGATCAAAGTGACGGGTCAGGCAGCGAGGGTCGCCGCTGCCGTCGGCGGCCACTACCCAAAGCGTCGTATTCGAGGCGCCCACGCACGCGTTCTCATGTCCCAGGTACGCGATCATCGTGCCGTCGGGCGACCAGGCCGGCATGAGAACAGGCCCAACGCCGCGGGTCAGTCTCCGCGCCTCGCCGGTGGAGAGCGAGGCGGAGAGCGAGATCGTCCAGACGTCGGCGATGTTGGTGTAGTCGGCGTCCTCGGAGCGGTTGGCAACGAACGCCAGATGTGTCCCATCCGGGCTCCATGCAGGTTCGCGGTGGTCGAAATCGCCGTCGGTCACCTGTCTGGCCGGCCCGCCGGCAGAGGGCACTACGAAGATGTGCTTGTACCGGTTGTCCCAGAAGCCCTCGCCATCGGCCTTGTGCTTCATGCGCGAGATCACCTTGACGTCGCCGGCAGGCTTTTCCTTCACCGGAAGCTTGCCGGTAAACGCCACCTGCGTACTGTCAGGGGACCAGGCGGCCTCAGAGGGGCCGTGCTCCTCCTGTGTTATCCGGACGGCCTCACCCCCGCTGAGAGGGATGACCCACAGGTGCTTCGGCCGCGTCGCGCCGGCTTTGGGCGCAGGTCCCCGATCGGAGGAGAAGAGCAGCCGTCCCCCGTCCGGCGACCAGATCGGCTGACGGTCACGGTGCTCGCCGAAGGTGAACCGGCGCGGCGCCGCGCCCCCGGTCTCAACCAGATGCAGGTGGGCGTGGTATTCGTGCGACGGGCCGTCCTCGGCGCTGTTGCGCGCCGCGACTACCTCCTGCGAGTAGGCAACTGTGCGGCCGTCGGGTGAGAGGGCCACACTGTTGATCCATTTCAGGGCCAGCAGGTCTTCAGCGGCAATCCGCCTGGTTGTCATCTAAGAGCCTCCATCATGGGTGCGCCGCTATCGCCCCAGCGCCAGCCGCTCGATGAGCGGCACAGGGAGCCCTGCGGCCTCCATCTTGCGTTGCGTCTCCTCGATTGGGTATGGAACGCGAAACAGCGTGGCGGTAGGACCTTCCGTGTCCAGAATCATGTAGGCCGCGCGCGGATCATCGTCCCGCGGCTGGCCCACGCTGCCGGGATTGATGATGTACCGGGCGCCCGGCGTCAGGACCCGCGGGACCTCGGGCAGCAGACCCTGCGTGCTTACCCGTCGCTTCGACTCCACGAAGATCGCGGGGTGGTGGGTGTGACCCACGAGTGCTATCTCAAACGATGCCGCCAGGAAGCTCGCGCGGGCGATCCTGCCATCCACGATGTACTCATCCAGGGGCCGGCGCAGGCTGCCGTGCACCAGCAGCAGCCCCGGGAGCGCCGTGGGGTTGTCCGTGAGGTCGGCGCGCTGGGGCAGCGCGCTCAGAAAGGCTCGGGTGCCGTCCTCCAACACCTGCCGGGTCCAGACGATGGCTTCCTGGGCGAACAGGTTGAAGTGCTCGGTCGGGGAATCTCCCAGGGCCGCCTGATCGTGATTGCCCATCACCGCCGCCCGCAGCAGCGGACGGAGCCGTTCGACGCAGGCATTGGGATCTGGACCGTAGCCGACGAAGTCGCCGAGGCACACCAGCATGTCCGGGGCCTGACGATCCTGGTGGGAGAGGACCGCTTCAAGCGCCTCGAGGTTCGCGTGGACATCCGATACGACCCCGATGCGCATCTGCGACCCTTACTCGAGCTCGCGCAGCTTGCGCTCTATCCGCTCGGCCTCGGCAGGTGTGGGGGGCCTGGGAGCGGGACGGACGGGAACGGCGGATCCTCCGGTCGCGCTGCGGCGTACGAGCCGTCGGAGCACAAAGAACCCAATCGCCAAGACCAGGGGTAGCGACAGCCAGAGAAGCAGGCCGATGCCCCGGCGCGGCGGCGCGGCGAGCACCCCCTCGCCGAACTGCGCCACAAAATAGGCTATGATCTGCTCCCGGGTCTGGCCCTGCTGCAGCCGCTCACGTATGATCGCGCGCATTTGCACGGCGAGCTGGGCCCCGGACTCGGCGACGGTCTGGCCGGCGCAGACCGGGCACATCAGTTCACTTGCGATTGCCTGTATCTGGTCGTCCGGCGTCGGCGCAGCCTGCGCACCTCCGGCGGCAAACAGAAGCGCCGTGAGGACGGCCGCCACCCTAAGCAGCGCAGCGCGTCTCATGCCAGCGCCGCCTGGGCCTGGGCGAGTTCCCAACGGCATCCCAGCATCTTGAAGAGGGCTACCGCCGCCGCGTGTTCGTCCAGCGCCTCACTTTGGTCCATCGCAGCGAGCGCCTGCGCCAGGATCAGCATCGCGGCTGCCTCGTGGTAGCGGTCGCCGGCGGCGGTGAAGACGGCCAGCGCATCCCGCACGATCCCTTCGGCCTCCCCGGCCCGGCCATCGCACAGCAGCGCCTCGGCGTACCCCAATCCGGCCTGAGCGCGGCCTTCGCGCTGCCCGGCCGGGCAGCGACGGCGCGCTTCCTTGTACAGCACGATCGCCCGACGGATCGCCCTGCGATCGTTGGGACGGCCCGCGCGCAACACCAGATCACCCCGGCTGGATGCGGCGGCGGCGATCCACTCGTCGCGCGCCCCTCGCCTGGCCAAACGCATCGTGCGGTCGGAGTAGTCCAGGCCTGCCTCGAGATACCCCTCGGCCGCCTTCGGGAGGACGTCCGCGAGATCCCTGTAGGATGTCTCCACGTGAGTGCGATACGGCACCGTAGCCTCTTCTCCCAGTATCCGGGCCGTCAGGTTTACCAGTTCGCGAGCCCGAGCCAGCCCCTCCTCCATCGGCTCGGGCCTCCGGGAGTGCCGCAGCGCCGTAGAGAAGCCCAGGAGCCACAGGATCTGGCGTGACGGGTCGCCCGCCGCACGGACTTGGCTTTCGGCGGCCTCGAATGCGGCGGTTGCCCGCTGGAGCGCTTCGGCGCCTTCGGAGAAGAACGCCCGCAGCGCCGCCCAGCCTACGGAGACCGGATCAGCGGCCACGGTTTCCGCTCTCACGGGACGACCGACACCAGCGCTCCGGCGCGCAGCCGCGCCCTCCAGAGGTGGCCGAGCAGCCAGAGCGAGATGACCGCAGTCACTATCACCCCGGTCGGGATCCCTCCGGCCAGCGGCAGCTTCTGCGCCAGACCGAAGATCGTCTGCAGGGCCACGACGAACAGAAACGCCAGGCCCAGTCCGCCCCGAACTCCCGCACGGATCAGGTAGGACGTCGTTACGATGTGAGCGAGGGTTGGGAAGAACCACGCCACGACAGCAACGGCCGTCGAGAGCGGGGTAATGAACGGCGTCCCTACCAGACCCAGAGCCAGCGCGAGGAACTTCTGCCCTGCCACCAGCCCGAACCCTGCGCCCGACGCGGCGCCGTAGGCAAGCCCGGTTACCGCGTCCGTGGGTGTGAAACTGATCGCCGCCAGCGGGACGGTGGCTTTGAGGATCTCTCCGACCAGCGCGGCAATCAGCAGGTTGATCGTGAGGCCGGCAGGGCCGCGCTCCAATCCTCCGATCGGGCCCACCCAGTCCCACGCCATCTGGGCGGCCTCCCTGGCGAAGAACCCCGCGGTCACGCCCCCCAGGAGGCACAACCACAGCAACGGCCGGCGGACGGTCCTCCCGGCCAGGGGGAGCAGACCCAAGAGCGCAAAGACCGCCGCGATGACTATGGACGCGTACTGCTGCATCAGGCAAACCTCACAGGGAGTATTCCGGGGAAACGCACCGGGGTGGGACCGGGGATATGCTCGGGCAACTCACCTGGGTGCGACCTCGGACCATTGTAAGACAGGGGGCGCCGCGGGTCAATTTGGCGAAACCGGCCGAACAATCGGCGGCAGTGGTGGCGCGGCGCGCGCCCAGAGCTCGCGGACGAGATCAAGCAGGTCCTGACGGCGGCGCTGAGTAGGCGCCATGTCGCCGATCAGGTAGCCCCCCCTATACCGATTGCGCACCGCGGAGGTGTAGAAGGGCGCCCAGAATGATTCCTCACAGCCCTCATGCAGGACCACGACATGCCAGCCCACGCGGGCTTCCAGACGGCAGCGACCGGGTGTGAACACGACCCACGCATCGCCGGCGTCGAACTCGCGCCGCAGGATCTCGCGCAGCCGGGAAACCAGCAGCGGCCGGCCGGGCCAGCGCCCGGCCGGCCGCGAGGCGAACGCCGGCATCTGTTGAGAACTACCCATGCTCGAGACGGGCGTTCAGGTCGTCCAGAAACGCCGCAAGGTACGCCGCGCCAATCTCCACCGGGGGGACACCCCGACGGGGCGCCGCCTCGGGGACCGGCAGCGCGGCGGCGATCTCGTGAACAACCGGCCGCAGCGCCTTCAGGTACATCTGCAGGGATTTCCTGGCGGAACGGGTGTGGGGAACGGGCATGATGAATCCGTGCCTTCGCTCACCCGGCTCGAGCCTTCGGACACCTCTCATGCTCGCCACCTCCTCGCGGCCTCTGAAAGATCGCCTAGCGATGCGGCGTGGCAAACTCGGCAATCGTAGGGGTGACCAGCCTCAGGTAGTCCGGGACGCTCAGCGCTATCGTCTCACGGTGCGAGCAAGCGTTGAAGACGATCCGGGGCTGCGTGCTGAGGCTCTCGTCCACATAAACCGGGACGTCGTAGAGATGGCCGAACGGCGGCATAGCGCCCGTCTCGCAGTCCGGGAACAGCGACGCGAACTCCTCCTCTCGGGCCAGGCGGGCCACCTTGGCCCCCAGCGCGCTCCTCAGCTTGACCAGATCCACTCGTGCCGCGGCCGGCAGGATCAGCATCACCTGCCTGCCGTCCACATCGGCGATGACGACCTTCGCGAACTGGCGTCCGGGAACATGCTCTGCGGCGGCGACTTCCTGCGCTGTGTACGCTTCGGGGTGGGGTGTCAGCTCGTACCGGACACCGTGCTCGCGGAGGTAGGTCTCGAGTCGCTCTCGCCCTCGCATACCCTCTGCCTCCCTTCTGCGTGGGGGTTCCCTGCTCCCCTGGGTGACGTTCCACGTCCAGAGGCAAGGCCCCTTCCGTATACGCAGGTTCGGCGCCGGGTTGAGAAGAACTGAACTGCGCCTGACTACTCGCCTGGGAAGGGCGCATCCTTCTAAGCTCACCGGGGGCAGACATGATCTCGCTATCCGTGCTCTACCGCAACGGGCTCTGGATATCGGCGGTGGTGTTTGTCATCTCAGCGGCGTCGCTGGGCTTCTTCATCCTGAAGGTGATCAGGTTGGCGAAGCAGGCGCAGATAATCAGTGTCCAGCTCCTGGAGCAGCAGGACGTTGAGTTCGCCGCGGCGGGCCGCGCTATTCTGTCCATTGAAGGGCCCATGTTCACAAACCGCTTCGCGAACCTCCGCTACGAGTTGAGCACTCGTGACGGCACGCGCGTCGTGGGCCGAAGAAACTGGCTCCCCACCAGGACGTCAGGTGTTTCGAAGGTAAGATTGGGGATAGAGAGCTACGAGATCCCGCGGCCCGGGCGCTACACCCTGCGGATCCAGGGGCTGGGAACCGAATGGACGGCCGACGCTGACCACCGGATCGTGTTCACGAAACCGTATCTTGCTCGGAGCATCGCGTGTGTGGTCGGCATCGTCCTGGCGGGCGCTCTTCTCATAGGGAGCATCGTTCTCTTCTTCCTTCGCCTCAGCGGGGCAGGGGGTAGCGCATGAGCGAACCTCGCGGGTGTACGCCATTAGGTCCAATAGAGCGGTGACCAGGGCGGAAATGGAGTTCGCGCAGGCCTCGGCAGAGTGTCCCCTGACAAGGAGTTCGATGTGCAGACCGTCATGACGGTCGAATCCGGGTGGCGTAGGGATCCGCCTGCTTGACCGAGTCGAACCGATTCAAGTCGGTGGCCTCGCACGTGGAAATCACGTGGAAACCAGAGTCGAGACGCAGAGCCGATGCGGCCCTGCCTCGGCGAAGGAAACCGTCAATGAATCTATACAGGAAGTCCTCCTCGATCACAAGAAGGTACCTCTTGTCGAGTCCGCCGAGTCGCTTGTGATCGCCATAGGACCGGGTGGGATCGTCGCATTGATGTGGGGGAACGCGTCGTCCGAGCAATGGCTCCAACTCCTGGACCTCTGCCGGCGGATCGAAACGGCGCCGTAGCCCACATGATCCAATGCGCGCAATGCGGGAAAGGGCTCGGCCAACAGACCGAGGATCGATGTGTGGCGTCCATCTCCGGCGGCATAATGGGAGACGAATACATCGAGTCGTATTTCCTGTGCAGCCGCTGCGATGTCTACACGGTAGAGATCTACCATGACCGATTCCTGGGAGAAGGCTCGGTCTCCGTGCAGGGTCCGGTGCCCAAAGCAGAAGGCGATGCAAAGGTCGAACTGATCAGGCAATGCTCCGAACCCTGGAACAAGAAGTGCCGCTGCCCGGCGCACCAGTCATACTTTCGGGGATCGCTGGACTGAGGAACTACTGGCGCGCCCGAAGGGACTTGAACCCCTGACCTAATTCCTACTGGCCCGGATCTGACGGTGCCGAAGGGCCCAGCGCGGCCAGCGCCGCCGCTCCCAGGATCGGCGCGAGTTGATGCGCCAGCTCCAACGTGCCTTTCACTTCTTCCTCGGAAACGACGTAGACGCCGCCGTATGTGACCTCATGCCGCCGGCGGCGCAGCATCTCCGCACGGTCAAACAGCACCGTGTGCCCAGGCAGGGCGAGCTGTGCAAAGCGGATTGTCACATAGTGGTGGCCGTTCACCCTTGGGCGGTATCCGTGCGCGGCCATCAAGGCTATGCAGCCGTCGAGGATGGCCTGGTGGGCAATCTTGAGTGCCCAGTCGGCGGCCTTCTCGCGATTGCGTTCTGCCGTCTCCAGATCGTGCGCCATCTTCTGCAGCAGCCGCTCAATGTCGTTGCGGCTGATGGTCACGCGCTGCAGCTTGGGTTCAAGTTCTGCGAAGGTACTGCTCATCCCCCACCAGGAAGATCTTGTCTGTCCGCAGCAGCTCTTCGATGATGCCTTCGCGGGCCTCGCGCCGGCGCCGCCACTCATCCAGCCCCATGATCATCAGGTTGACTTCGCGCCCCAGATTCCCTTCGGCCTCGCGGAGGGCGACGGCCAACCTTGCCTGGTCCGGTTTCCCCAGCACGAAGAGGTCGATGTCGGACGTCGGCCGCTCGCCGCCTTTGACCACCGATCCGTAGATGAATGCCGCCTCCACCCCTACTACTCCGGCCATCGCTTCCCGAAGTGTGTCACCCAACGCCGTGCTCTTGTACACTAGGCGCTTCAGCTCGGGGAAGAACGGATGCTGCTCGTTGGCGCGGTAGAGTTTCACCTTCCCGCACCGCTCGGTTGTCAGCAGGCCCAGGTGTTCCATACGCGCTAGTTCTAGCTGCACGGAGGCCAGCGCGAAACCTGTGTCTCGCGCGAGCTTCCGGCTGTAGAACTGCTCAGCCGGATGAGTGCAGAACACCGTGAGCAGCGCTGCGCGCGTCCTGGAGCCGAGCAGCGTCTGCAGCGATCCTCCCGCGCCTCCCTGCCGTAGTGCAGCCTTCCGCTCCACCATCGACTGCCTCTCAAGATCAAGTAACCAGAATTCTGGTCAGTATACGGGCGGCCGACCGCTTTTGCCGGTCAAACGACCTATTCCATAGGTCAACCCTTGTTCCCTTCATGGCCCCGGTGGCGCAATGAGCGCAGGAGGTCATCCACGAATTCTTCGGCGGGCCTTGCCGTAGGAGCGATGACTAGAACGCAGTCAGGATGATCTTGGCGCGCCCGAAGGGACTTGAACCCCTGACCTACGGCTCCGGAGGCCGCCGCTCTATCCACTGAGCTACGGGCGCGCGCCAAACCTCATTATAACATCCTGCGTGACACCCTGCGCGATCTACTGCTCGCCGTCCCCGCCTCCGGCCGACGGCGCGGGGGCGGCCGCGGGCTCAGCCGCAGTAACGGCCGCTGCGGCGCGCGGGAACAGCTTCGCAACCAGATCGTCCAGCAGCGAGTAGACCACCGGGATCACCAGCAGCGTCAGGAACGTGGCGGTCAGCATTCCGCCCAGCACCGCCATGCCCAGCGGCCGGCGCCACTCGGCGCCGCTGGTGCCCAGACCCAGCGCCACCGGCAGCCCACCCAGAATCGTCGTGAGCGAGGTCATAAGGATCGGCCGCATCCGGACTCCCCCGGCCTCGATCAGGGCGTCCCATCGCGACCGGCCGCGGGTCCGGAGCTGGTTGACGTAATCCACGAACACGATGGCGTTGTTCACCACGATGCCCGTGAGCATGATGATCCCCAGCAGCGACATGATGCTCACGGTGATGCGCGTGGCCAACAGCAGCGGGAAGACGCCCACCGCGGCCAGCGGAAGGGTGAACATGACCGTCAACGGGTGCAGCAGCGACTCAAATTGGGCGGCCATCACCATGTACACGAACAGCATCGCCAATACCAACGATGTGAGCAGGTCGCGGAACGATTCGGACTGAATCTGCGCCTCCCCGCCGAAGAAGATGTCGTAGCCGGGCGGGAGCGTCAGCGCACCCGTCTGCTTCTCGATGTCGGCGATGACCGCACCCAGCGGCCGCCCCTTCAGGTCGGCCGAAACGACCGCAAGCCGGGCCCGGTTCTTCCTCTGCACGGAGGCCGCACCGCGCGTCTCGAGCATCGAGGCCACGTCGCGCAGGCGGATCGCGGTCCCGTCGGGAGCGGTTCCCACGGTGATCTCGCCGATGCGTTCCACCGCGTTCCGGTCCTCGATCCTGGACCGCACCGTGATGTCGAACTCGTCCCCGCCGACGCGGTACCGCGTCACGGCGTTGCCCTCGATCGCGCTGCGGAGCGCCGTGCCGACGACGGCGGCGTTCAGACCCAGCCGCGAGGCGCGTGCGCGGTCGAGGGTGATTTGGATTTCGGACTTGCCCGCGGCCAGGGAGTTGTCCACGTTCACCACCCCGGGGGTGGTG
>Ga0208244_101317_pt1 | contig 14101 bp, 14 predicted proteins | sample SubbioCR12Aug_5A_FD_184828 | JGI IMG/M metagenome (GOLD analysis project Ga0208244, IMG submission 184828) | Serpentinite rock and fluid subsurface biosphere microbial communities from McLaughlin Reserve, California, USA - CR12Aug_5A (SPAdes) | ecosystem: Environmental > Terrestrial > Deep... | reverse complement strand
CGGGTTAAATTTTGACTGGGTCGATTTCCAACAGCCGCCGATCATATCGGCAAGCGGGCGTATTGCCTAAAAATAGGCTCTTATGGTTTTTTTGATATCGAGCGCTGAAAATCGTCGAAAGCGGCGTGAGTGAGTCGTCCAAAAATTTATTTTGAGGCGAAATATCCGCCCCTTTTTCACCAGTGAATCTGGAAAGCGTTACAGCGCAAATGGCTCTAAAGAGCCTTTGATTGACTCGAAATACCGCTCTGCCTGAACTTCAAAAGGGTGAGCGGTATTTTCTCATTGACCGGACCGGTAAATACGTTTTAGATCGTCCATGCTTCGACTCGGCTCAGCACGAATAATCTACATTTTTACAATGAAAGCTTTTGCATAATCGCCTGATTTATGACCACTGGCTGATTCTTAGTGCGTATCGCCCCTTATACCTTCTCTCAAAATAACGGGTTACTATTGACTCTCATCTTCAGCTTTTTTAAAGGAAAAATACTGATGAACATTCGATACTATTTGGCGGGACTGTTAACTGTCATCGCATCCAGCGCAATAGCCCAGGAAAACAGTCCAATGGACGTTTGCCGCAATGCCGCTAGCAAGCTTGCTCAGGGCGAAATGACCAAGATCGAACTGGAAAAAGAAAAAGGCATGGACGTCTATGAAATTGAAATTAAATCTGCCGACGGCAGTAAATGGGAAATAAAGTGCGATAAGGCCAGCGGTAAAATCATCGAAACCGAACAGGAATTAACCAGCGTAGATCACCCGGCTTTTGCTGCACTAAAAAAAATCGACGAGGCACAAGCGCGTAAAATTGCCCTGGAAGCTCATCCCGGCACGATTACCGAAGTGGAATACGAAATTGAAAACGGAATGGCAATCTACGAGTTCGAAATCAAAATGGCGAATGGAAGCGAAATGGAAGTCGAAGTCGATGCCGCTACCGGTAAAATTGTAAAAGCCGAGAAAGATTGAATGACTGAAGTTTCCCAATAATTTAAAAAAAGAACTGCCATTCTGCTTGAGCTGCAGGGCTTATCTATAGAGTCTGTGAAACGGTGGCAAACCTATTTAATAAAGCACAGTCGCGTAAAGGCTGAGGCGTCATCCCGGCAGGGATTGCCGGGATCCAGGACACAAGGACGTGCCAGCCCTCGCCATCCATGGAGCCTGGATTCGCTTACGCGGCCTAACGACTCCGGAAATCCATGCCGGAATGACGACCTTCGGTCATGTGAAACCTAAAATCTTACAAAGTAGCATTAGGGGCGATTCAAATCGCCCCTAAATAAGAATCCGAAAAATTAATGCCGGTCAAACCCTAGGCAATAGCCTGAACCGGACTTGCCATCTTTTATTACATTACAAATCCACTCTCATTTTTTTGACCGCAACATGATCCAATGCGGGTAAACCGGCAATAGCCTCGCGGAGTTTATTTTCCCAGCTTCTTCTCAGCTGTAATAAATAGTCATCGTCATCGTCGAAACAGTAATATTCATCCAATCTGAAGCTGTTTTTACGGTAGATCAGCATTTCTATCGGCGGTCCCACACTGGCATTACTGCGGATGGTAGAGTCCATGGACACCAAACAGCATCGTGCGGCTTCGTCGATGGAAGTACCCAATTTAAGAAAACGGTCCAGTATCGGTTTACCGTATTTGCTCTCGCCGATTTGTAAAAAAGGCGTCGTTGCTGAACTGGTGATACTATTTCCTTCAGCGTAAATCATATAGGCGCCTTGCGGCTCACTGCCTATCTGACCCGCCAGTATAAAGCTCGCAGAGGGGTTAAAAACCGATTGGCCTTTGGCACTCAAGTGCTGCTTTTGTTTTTCAACACTGACATACCCCAGATAATCAGCCGCCTCCGATAAACATTCCACAGAATTGATGTTAACTTCGGCTTTCTTGATTTTATCCCGGTGCAATTGTTCCAGAACCGCTTGAGTCGTTGCCAGATTACCCGCGCACAGTAAAATAATCGTCCTGTCACTGTCGGTATCGAACGCATGCATTTTTCCGTGCGTACTGACATTATCGATACCGGCATTGGTCCTTGAATCAGAAAGCAAAATAAGTCCTTCGTCTATGGAAGCCGCAATACAATAAGTCATAAATAAAATTCGAAATTAAGCAGAAACAACTGCCAGTTTATCCTAGGTGTTGTTTCTTATCTAGTTACTATCACCTTAACTATTCAGCGAGCCTTATAACAAAGGCGCAGGCTATTGATTTACCGGGTTATCCAAAACATAACCCTGCAGTCAAAGCAAACCTAAATGTAATCACGCAGCACTCAGCATAAACTGTATCAAACCGAAGGAAGATGAGTCTCTAAGGGTTCTACCTTGACAACCATTGCACTCAAAATACAGCCTAATCCAAACTGGTGAAATACCGGCACATCTGCCGCATCACGACCAAACGCAACCACGACTCTACCCCCGTTCAAATCAGCCTGAGTAGGATCGAAAGTATACCAGCGGCCGCCCACATAGACCTCAAACCAGGCATGCAAATCCATGGGTTCAAGCCCCTGCAGATAACCCGCCACGAAACGCGCAGGGATACTGATACTGCGGCACAAAGCGATGCCCAGGTGGGCAAGATCACGACAAACACCGAAACGGCGATTGTAAATTTCCATTGCCGAAAGAGGAATATCACTGGAGCCGGGAAGATACTGTATTGATGCCCTTATCCAGTAAACAATTAGACTGACTTGATCGTAGCCCGGAAGCGCATCTACCACTATATCTCTGGCCAGCTCGCCAAAGCGGTCAGACTCACAATAACGGCTTGGCGACAAAAATGGCAACACTTCATTGGGAAGGTATTGAATTTCCACAAAGCCCAAACCGGGTGCAAACTCGGCCTGCGCATCGGTAATGACTTCAGCCGAACTGTGAATGACTAAATTACCTTTGGGCGCGACCAAGCGCTGACAGGAATTGCCGTAGCTGTCCGTACTTTCTATAACCGGAACAGAGGGCTTGATAGTATACATTTCGCGCATGATCCATTGATTGATACCCCTGAACGGGCGCAGCATGAATATCAATGCGCTGGCGTCTTCTATCTTGAAACGGAGATTACAACTGACTCTGAGTTTTATGCTCATAAAAAAGGATGGGCGTAACAAGCACGGCAACTGACGGCATCGCCAAAAAACAATGCCATCATGATGTTAAATTCAAATCGGCGAGGTCCCTGCAAAGGGCTTTAGCCAATTAACATACAGTCCATTAAATACCAACCGATTTCAGTTCGTTGTAAGCATGTCTCAACCACATTTTGACCCTTTGCCTTTCCAGCAACCCCAAGGCATTAGCGTTCTCGCCATCCTTGTTTTGCGCGGCCCAAAAACTGGAGCTGTTGCCGTCAATCTTGGTCATGACCGGCGCGTGCAGTTTTTTCAATGTGATGACTTTTGCATTCAACGCCAACGCACGATCTTTTACACCCGAATGTTCCAAAATAGAAAAATCGTCATCGCGCAATTGATTCTGCACCAGGACATAATTAAGTTTTGAACCGAATTGATCCAGTAATTTGCCGAGAAGTTCGACTGAATCTTTACCGGAATCCATCACGTTCCAGTAACATAACGCAATGCCCATCTCTTCGGCCAATTCCAGCACGCCGGATTCATCGATCCATCTCGCCATTGGAAAATGGGTTTGAGCGGCAAGATCAACCAACATCCGTGATCCCGAATTTTCCACAGCAGTTTCTATAATGGCATCAAGGCTTTGGTAATCATCAATGACCGTAGGTGATGCATAATCGGTATAAAAGCGCAGCAATGCGCCATGCGAGCGGTCGGTATCGAATCCGACAAACGGAATATCGCTATCGATCATATATTGCGCCAGCAAGCGCGCAACCACAGATTTACCCACACCGCCTTTTTCTCCACCAATCAAATGAATAGTACTCATGTTTTCCCCGTAAAATTAATGCAGATAAGTTGTTGAAGTTAAGAGATAAAGCCGGTTAATTTGAACGGCAGTTAATCGTATCACATTCAAATCAACAAAATCTGACCGATTCGAAGTCCGCTGATGTCTATCCAAGCCGCAGCGTTCAACCCGTTTTTCTTACTTTTAACATGAGCTGTTATAATCGCTCTCAATCAGGCCCAAAGGCCCTTTATATTTCGGTTGTATGCAGACCCTCACTTCGCTCAGACAGGGAAGAATTTCAGGTGCCGAAATAAACGCGATGAATCCATTTTTTTGATCAGCCAGGAGAAAATCATGCCTTTATGTTCGAACCGTTCCCTTTCAAAAGGAATCAACCTAGCGCTTGTCTGCTTGCCGCTCATGCTCAGTGCATGCTCATTTTCAACCAGTTCGGAAAGTTCATCCGACAGTTCCGGCAGTATTTCGGATTCAGCAAGTTCTGTCATCAGCAGCCCCTCATCCGCATCGAATAAGGAAAAAAGATACCAAAAGGATGTCGCCGACTACACCATGGCCTACGTAAAATCATCCGATCCTGAGGCTGATTACAACAGCTATCTTAAAGGTGTCAGCGACATAGCCGAGAAAATCGGCATTGCCAACTGGGATCAAAATCCTAAAACCTATATCGCCATAGGCAAAGGCCTTAAAAAAGCCGGGATAGAGGGGGTTGCTTATGAAACCTACAAAAAGAATTTCGCTCATTACAGCCAAGAAAACATGGGCCACATTCAAGACGGTTACGAGTCAGAAGAGTAAGCACCATCTCAACAAAACGATTGACTGTCCTGCAGGAGCTGGCCATGCCCGCGATCTCAAAAGGTTAGATCGCGGGCATGGCCCGCTCCTACAAACGACGCTTAAAGCACTCATTCCAGCTGATGCTGCGAAGCCAGGAACCGGAGCATGAAAATCATCATTACTTTTACGATTTTTGTGCTTGGGTGTTTGCTATCAGCAACCACTTCAGCGGCCACTTTCAACTATTTGTATATAGAAGCAAACGAAGGCAATTCCAGCGGCGGCCACAGCGCCATTCAATTTGGCGATTACGTTTACCATTATCAATACATCGACCCGGGTCTGATTCGTTTATTCAGGCAAGACCCAAACGATTTTCATTTTTCCTACCGCTATTTACAGAACCGTCCCATTCATCTCAGCGAGATTGAAGTTTCTGAAGCAACCTTCAATGCGCTGAACGATTATTTTCAGTGGCAGTTTCTAGAACAGGAACAACATTACAAGCATCTGGAAGCCGTCAATAAAGAGTATCAATTGATTCGGCAGCTATTAGATGAACCGGAAGGTGATTCAGCGCTGCGCATAAAAGGCGCTGGTTTATTTTACCCAAGCACTCACACGAATCGCCAAGCTCCAGACGCTGATTTGGCCGCCAGGCAATCCGGCACGATCGATCAGCTACGACACACAATTGAACAACACCATGGCCGGGATTTTTTGCTTCGAACCCGTATTACTCTTGAAGCAGAGATAAAAGCATTAAAACCGCTTGACTGGTCGGCCGCTTATCCAATACCTATGGAGACCAAACGCCGTGCCCCCCCCTATTCTTTTGCCGATCACACTATCGATGCGTTAAGCGGATTGTTCGCCATCAAAATCTTGCAGGAGGCGCAGCCGTTGCAACCTGATGCGTTCTTCATGCTGGACCCGCAAACACAGGTATTGACTGCCGCCGAAAAAAAGTCGCTGCTCATCTTGCGCAAGCAACTGGAAACCGCCCTGTTGCAATCATTAAACTCGGGACGGCCGGATTGGGGCTATGCGGCAATGATCAATACGGCCCGCTATATCGCCGTTGATATGTCTTTGCTACGGGGCCAATGGATTTTCATCAATGGTTTTAGCGAATCAGCCGTATGGATAGAGCCTGCAAAATTTATCAACGATCCGCAACAGTTGCAGCAACTGATTGACGAGGCAAAAATCAGCCTGGACAACCTCCGATCAACGCTGGTTCATTCCGATGCCACTTCTGAAAGCGAGTACAGTGAACTGGAGTTTGCAGCCAATCGATATGCTGAATTAGTCAAAGGGCAGCAACCAATGCCCCTTCGATTTTACGGACAAAAGGCTCTGCCCAGTCTGAGCATCGATTTACCCAAAGATCCCAAACCCGATTTGTCCAGACAACAACTGAGGGCGGCCTTAGCTGAACTGGACACTTATCGAGTTCAATTAATGGACCAGTTAAAACAGCATTACCACTACGATCTGATTACCCGCAATTGCGTCACTGAAATTTTCCGCAGCATCGATAGTGCGTTGTTACAAAAAGACCCGCAGCCCCTTTCCGCCATTGATGAGGTCGAGCATATCAAGGCAATCTCCAAAAACCGCCTGGGTGGTTATGTCACACCCGTTTATAACTTTATACCGTTTGTCTCTTACCAATCCGTGCTTGATCAATACCGCATCAGCCGCAGCGAAACCCTGCCGTCTTACCGGCACCAGGAAATGAACAAGCGTTATGAAAGCGGACAGCAACTGCTTACCCGCCTGCAGGAATCCAATGTACTCAGCAGCACGTTGTATCGCTATAACCCGGATGATGCCTTATTTGTTTTTTTTACCGACGACAACATCCCGCTCAGGCCCTTGTTTGGTGCGATCAATACCACAGCCGGCCTGGGTCAGAGTTTACTCGGTCTGTTGAGCTGGCCGTTTGATTCGGGAAAAAATTTAAAATCAGGCGCAACAGGCGTTCTAATGAGTCTGCCCGAACTGGTCTTTTTCAATATGCGCAAGGGCAGTTACCCCTATTTACCCTACACGAAACTTCAGTAAGCCCTCATTTCCACTTCGGAAAAATGAAGTTGATTTTCATTTTTTGAAACCAGATTTCACTTGGCTTTTTACCCATAACATTAACCCATTGATATTTATTGATATTAATAAATTCAATAATTGGCCTGTTGCTTGCTGTGTGACTGTTTAGACAGACAGCACGTACCTGTTTTGTCTTATAACTATAAAACCAACACTGATTGAGGAGAGACTGATGAGCGCCGATAAACCACCTTTAAACCCGCATCCGTTAAGCGAATATGTTGCCTGGGCCGGCAACCGCAACCGTGAACCCATTCTTGGCGTATTGAAAGAAAAACTGCCCAAGGAATCCGGACGCGTATTGGAAATGGCCAGCGGCAGCGGCATGCATATCAATTATTTTGCCCCGCACTTCGATCACTTGCACTTTCATCCCTCCGATAGAGACATTGAAGTCTTCGACAACATCAAAAATCTGACCGACGAACACGGCAACGACAATATTGCCGATCCCGTCCATCTTGATCTGACCGATCCTGAAACCTGGTTTAATCCGGGTGAAAAAAATTCTTTTGACGCCATTTTTTGTATCAATATTTTTCAGGTTGCGCCCATTTCCATAGCTGACGGCATGATGGAATGTGCTTCGCATTTGTTGAGTGATAAGGGCGTTTTATTGATTTACGGTCCGTTCAAAATGGAAGGCGGATTCACCACCGATTCAAACGAAGAATTTCATAAGACCTTGGCATCCTATGAAGTGCCCGAGTGGGGATTGAAAGATGTAGCTGATTTAAAAAAAGCGGCCGCCAATCACGGCATGGAACTAAAAGAAATCATTGATATGCCTGCCAATAATTTTTCACTTATTTTCGGCCTCAAATAAACCTAAGGAAAGCCTCATGTACCTGCTTCTCAATAAAATGTCAGCGGCCAGCCGAAACAAAAGCGTTATTCCAGGCCTGCCCGGCCTCTTAACTCAAACCAAACGGGATAACGGATGACATCGACAAAGGCAGCGTTGGTTTTGGGCGTAGGGCCTGAACAGGGTTTAGGCGCAGCGTTGGCAAGGCGTTTTGCTAAAGAGGGGTTACATGTTTTCATTGCCGGCCGTAGCGCTTCTAAATTGGCTACCGTTGCCGCCGGCATTCATAAAGCAGGAGGCGAAGCGACGCCCATCGTTGCCGATGCTACGGTAGAGACCGATAGTGTTAATCTGTTTAAAACCATAGGCCAAAGCCATTGTGAACTGGAAATTGCCGCTTATAACGTTGACAGTAATATTCCGGCACCGCTGCTGGAAACCGATGCGGCACTGTTTACTTTACTGTGGCAGCAAAATGCGCTGGGCGCTTTCTTATTTGGAAAAGAGGCGATCACATACATGCTGCCCAGGCAACGCGGTACGTTGATTTTTACTGGCGCCACCGCGTCATTGCGCGCAAAACCGCCCTTCACGGCATTCGCCGCTGCCAAGGCCGGTGTACGGGCGTTGGCTCAGGGCATGGCCAGAGAATTTGGGCCGCAGGGTATCCATGTCATTCATGCCATCATTGATGGCGTCATCGACGGCGACAGAGCCCGCGCGCAATTTCCCCAATTTGTCAGTGCAAAAGGTCAGGACGGCTTATTACAACCTGATGCGATTGCCGATACCTATTGGCAGCTACATAAACAACACCCAAGTGCGTGGACGCACGAAATCGATCTGCGTCCATTCAAGGAGATATTTTAATGAACAACAGCCACCCTGATTGGCGACTGGAAGGCCACTATTTTGAAACGTGTAATTGCGAAGTGGCCTGTCCCTGTATTTGGTTACAACCCCCCTCTGAAGGTAATTGTAAATTATTGGCAGCCTGGCATATCGATAAAGGCCATTTGGAAGACGTCAGCCTTGATAACTTTAGCGTGGCATTGGCATGTTATGCCCCCGGCACCATGATTGAAGGTAATTGGGGCGCGGCATTGTATATTGATGAATTGGCTGATATGGCGCAAACCGAAGCCATTATTCAAATTTTCAGCGGCCGGGCAGGCGGCCACTTAAGCGTTCTGATGGGCTTCGTCAGTGAAGTCTGGGGCGTAAAATCGGTAGCTATGGACTATCAGCACTCCGGCGATATTCACCGACTCATAATACCGGGTATTGCTGAAGCTGAAATTCAAAGCATCCAGGGCATAGACGGTGGCGATGCGACCATCCAGAATCCGCCTTTGTGCGTGGTGCCCAGTCATGCCTCGGTGGTCTCAAAATCCAACTATTTCCGCTACCAGGATAATGCCCAAGCGTGGAACTTTTCTCAGCGCAACGGATTTCACTCCCCGTTTATTTATCAACCCTGATTAATTTTTCGTGCCGATCAAAACATTAATGGGCATTTTTGCTCTAGTTTGTGCGGCATGGGGCTATCTGTTCTATCACGCCTGGCAAATGAGCCATATCCCCATGACAGAAATGTGGATGCCGCCCTCATCTTTATCGCTCTGGCCGGTAACCGGTTTTATCTGGGTGTACAGCATGTGGGCGGTCATGATGGCGGCGATGATGCTGCCAACGGCATTACCGATGATAGGCGCATTTTCCCGCTACGCCATAAGCCAGCAGTTATCAACAGACTCCCTCACCCGCTGGTTTATCAGTGGCTATTTAACGGTATGGTTTGGCTTCAGCCTGGTACTGACCGGTTTGCAATGGTTGTTTCACGGCATGGCCTGGTTGTCGCCGATGATGGAAAATCGTCACCCCTTCCTGGCTGCCGCTATTTTAATTGCCGTAGGCCTTTACCAATTCTCGCCGATAAAGAACGCCTGCCTGCAACATTGCCGCACCCCTTTTGGATTTTTGATCAATGAATGGCGTCCCGGTCAATCCGGTGCCGTTCAAATGGGCATAAAACACGGCATCAATTGTCTGGGTTGCTGCTGGGTGCAAATGCTGCTTATGTTCGTTGTCGGTGTTATGAACCTGTGGGGCATGATTTTTATCACCTTGCTGGTGATAGTTGAAAAATGGCTGCCCGGCAAAACAAAAATCATCAGCCGCACTATCGGTATTTTCTTTCTGGCTTGGGCGAGCTTTTTATGGGTAAATTTGATATTTTCATAATCCCGAAATAAAGCCATGTTCACGTTAGGCGTCATTCCGGAAGCGATTGCCGGGATCCAGGACTAAAGGATGGGCGCCTTTACCATCTATGGCTTCTGGATTCAGGCAATCGCTTCCGTAGCGACGGCAACTATTAATGAAAACATAGACCCTCCTAAATGCCTTGACATCGCTATAAAACAAAACGCAGGACTTCAGTTCAGATACATTTAAAGTCAATTGATCTGGCAAACATGCAGATGTTTTATTCAAACGCACTTCTAGCTAAGAGCAAGAAAATGAGTCACTTGCGTCCTTTTTATAATAAAGACTTATCGTTTTGTTCTCACCCAGCCAGATAGAAAGGTTCATGTAAGGTTTCGTAAATACAATGGCCCGCAAATAAAGTATCGATTAAATACTACTTTTCAGTTAATCTAATCATCGATCGCTTTGTTTGTATTTGTTTCATGACACATTATTGATAAATACAACTTAAATAATTTGTCTGAACCATATGTATTTTCAAGGCTTGATACTAAGGAGCCGTTATGAAATCGTTTGAAAAACTCCTGGCGGAAAATAAAGCTTGGGCAAAAGCAGTCAAAACCGAAAACCCTGATTTTTTTTATAACTTAGCCAAAGAACAAAAGCCAAAGTTTTTATGGCTTGGCTGTTCCGATAGCCGGGTTCCCGCTGAAATCATTGTAAAAGCCGCGCCTGGCGAGATGTTTATTCATAGAAACATCGCTAATCAGATGATTTCTACTGATTTTAATTGCCTCAGTGTTTTGCAGTATGCGGTCAATGTTCTGGAGGTTAAGCATATTATCGTTTGCGGCCATTATAATTGCGGCGGTGTTAAAGGGGCTTTAAACAGGCAGCATCCGGAACTAATGATTACCAATAAATGGCTACTCCATATCAAGGATATTTATCGCATGCATAAAGATGAAGTCGATGCTTTGCCGACTGAAGAACAGCGTGTTAATAGGCTGGTTGAGTTAAATATCATTGAACAGATCAATACGCTGGCTTACACCTCGATCGTTCAAAAATCCTGGCACGAGCATAAACGTCCGGTTTTGCATGGATGGGTTTACGGGTTATCGGACGGCTTGCTCAATCCACTGATAACTCTGTATCCTGATTTCGAAGTCGATAATATATTTAAATACGATTTTGAATCCGTTTGAGCTTCAAGACCAAGCGAATAGGGAAGGAACGGTTATTTTTAAGTGAAATACTGCATACATCACTTTAATTTGTCTGATTATCATCTTCCGATTTTGACTCAACCGATTGGAATGACACACTATCCATCAATTGATATCTAGGACTATTGAGAAAAATTTCATGAATACCAGTCTGAACGCATGCAAAATTATTGTTCCCGTTGATTTCTCCGAATTTAGCGTCAAGGCCTTTGTGGTGGCCAATGATTTGGCCCAATTATTCAAGGGTCGGGTTACCCCGTTTCATTCTTACGATTTATCGTCAAACCTGGACGGATTCCACTACCAGGCAAAAGATTTTCGAGTAGACGGTGACTTGTTAACGACGCATGATGAATTAGAAAAGCACTTGATGGATTATGCAGCCGATTATATCGATTACTCGATTCTCGATCCGGCAGTGGCGGAGCGAAATCCCCGTGTGAGTGAAGCTATTTTCGAAGCGGCTGAAACTTTCGATTTGATTGTTATGAGCAGCCATGGACGAACGGGCTTTAAACGCATGTTAATGGGGTCCGTGGCTGAAAAGGTGCTTCATTCAGCTCGGCATCCGGTCATTATTGCAGGGCGAGAGACTGGCTTCTCTCCCGTTGAAAAAATAGTTTACACCACGGATTTTTCTGAAAATTCTTATGCTGCATTACCTTATGTAGCCGAACTTGCAGGCGTTACAGGGGCTGCCGTCGATGTATTTCATGCCATTTGCGGGGATTTTAGCAGTGTTGAGTATTTGAAAAAAATCACACAAGAACGCGAGGAACAACTGCAGATTCTGGTTCGTGAACGCCTGGCTGGACTTGCACGCGTCAACTGTGTCGTTGTGCCGGGAGAAGATTCTGCTCATCATGCCATACGCAAATATTACCGGGATAAGCACTATAACGTGTTGATAATGGCTTCATGCGGCCGAAGTGGTCATGATTTCCATGCGGTGGGGAGCACGACAACGGCCATGGTCAGATCGACCAATGCCACGATCATGGTGGTTAAGCCCGACATGGGATTACCAGAAGCCTAACGGTTAGGCTGAACAGTAGGAGCCTCTCCCCTTACTATTAAAATACTGTTATTCCGGTAGTGATTGAGTAAATTCGTAGGGCTATCAATGGAACTTACGCCTGACGCCATTTCAATGGTTTCAGGCGAGTTTGGCCGGGGTGATACCAACTGTAGATAGCAATGCCGCTTGTCGGCCATTGTAAAAACTAACGCCGAAGTTAAGGAATTTCCTTTATGATTCATAAACATCTCGATTACTATGTAAAACATCTTAATCACGATATACCTGCCGGACTTGTCGTTTTTTTAGTGGCTTTGCCCCTTTGCCTGGGAGTCGCGCTTGCTTCCGGTGCACCGCTTTTTGCCGGGCTTATTGCCGGCATGGTCGGAGGCATCATCATTTCCTGGGCGAGTGGTTCACAACTAGCCGTGTCAGGGCCCGCAGCCGGATTGACCGTCATTGTCTTCAATGCCATTGAAACCCTGGGCAGTTTTACCGGATTTCTCGTAGCTGTGGTATTAGCGGGCTTTATTCAGCTCATACTGGGATATCTGCGAGCAGGCATCATTGGCGCTTACTTTCCGTCCTCGGTGATTAAAGGCATGCTAGCGGCTATTGGTTTGATATTGATCATGAAACAAATTCCTCATGCCTTGGGTTACGACATCAGTTTTGAAGGTGATGAAAGCTATATGCAGGAATCAGTATCCACTACCCTTATTGAGTTAGCGGATACATTTAACGCCATATCCCCGGGCGCAACGGTTGTCAGCGTTATCGCTTTACTGATTTTAATCGGATGGGAATCCAGTTTCATCAAACGAATTCCTTTGATCCGTCTACTGCCGGGGGCTTTGGTTGTCGTGATGTGGGGTGTCGTTTATAACATTTTGGCATTACGGTTTTATCCATCCTTGGCGATTTCGGATAAACATTTAGTGTCACTCCCAGTCACCGAAAAGGCTACTGATTTCTTTCAGTTATTTACTTTTCCTGATATCAGCTTCCTGAGTAATCCACAGGTTTATTCTATTGCGTTTACGTTGGCGATAATTGCCAGCCTTGAAACCTTACTCAGTATTGAAGCGACTGATAAAATGGATCCCATGAAGCGGGCAGCACCCACAAATCGTGAGTTAAAAGCGCAGGGCCTGGGTAACATGATCAGCGGTTTATTGGGTGGCTTGCCGATAACTGCGGTGATTGTTCGAAGCGCGGCCAATATTAATGCCGGTGGTCAAACCAAAGTCTCATCGTTTGTCCATGGCCTGCTTATTTTAATCAGTGTCATGTTTTTTGCTAAGTATCTCAATTACATCCCTTTATCCTGTTTAGCGGCAATTTTATTGCAAACCGGTTATAAACTGGCCAAACCCAAATTATTTATTGAATTTTTTCATAAGGGGATGAATCAGTTAATACCCTTTGTACTGACTATTGTTGCCATTTTGTTGACGGATTTGTTGAAAGGAATCATCGTAGGCATTGTGATTGGCTTGTATTATGTTATCCGCGCCAACTACACTGCAGCAATTTCCATGACACAGACAGATCATCATTATGTTATTAGTTTAAATAAGGATGTTACCTTTCTCAACCGCTGGCTGCTGCGTAAACTATTAAATCAGGTGTCTGAAAACAGTACGGTTTTGATAGACGGAACAAAGTCGCAGTTTATTGATTACGACATTATGGAGGCGATTGATGACTTTTTGCATTCAGCTCCTGACAATAATATCAAAGTAGAGACTATAGATTTGGCAGGTAAAGAAAAAATACAGGATACTCCCGTATTGTTAAAAAAGTGAGTGATTAGGGCTATCAATTATGAACCACAAGCAATAATTTTCGTTATTTGACTAAAAAATCCTTATGCTTTTTTCAGTACATATTAATCGTTGCATAAGTTTTCGCATATTATAGTATAATTTAGCCATGAATAGAGCCGAGAAACGAAGTCAAAAGCGTAAAGAAGTTGTCGAAGCAGTGGTGCTGAGAAAAGAACCTGTGAATTTA
>Ga0208244_101316_pt1 | contig 14109 bp, 12 predicted proteins | sample SubbioCR12Aug_5A_FD_184828 | JGI IMG/M metagenome (GOLD analysis project Ga0208244, IMG submission 184828) | Serpentinite rock and fluid subsurface biosphere microbial communities from McLaughlin Reserve, California, USA - CR12Aug_5A (SPAdes) | ecosystem: Environmental > Terrestrial > Deep... | reverse complement strand
CGGAGTATGCCAACCGCCTGTTTAGATCATCCTGAGCGAATGCGCAGATTGAGCCATAAAGAACGCTGATGATTGATAAGACCAGCAGAATATTATTCCACCCAAGTTCCTGTATAAAAGATAAACCAAAAATATCATGAAAAACCCGGATTAACCCCAACACTCCGGTCTTGAGCATTACAGCCGAGGACAGGGCAGCTGCCGGTATCGGCGCAGAAGCATAAGCATCGGGCATCCAGATATGCAGTGGCACCATGGCTGATTTGATCCCAAAGGTAATAATAAAACAGATGAATGCCGAAAAGACCAAAGGTGAAGCTGAGCTGAAGAGTCCCCCCATGCCGAAGGAAGTACTGCCGGTCAGATTATAAGTAACCATGATCGCCCAAAACATGGCTACCCCGGAGATAATCGTCATGAAGAAAAATTTTAATCCGGCTGCTGCTGCTTCCGGGGTTGATTTATAAGCAACCATCGGGAAGAACATCAGCGACATAAATTCAAAGAAGAGAAAAAAGGTAATCATATTGCCACTTAGCGCCACACCAAAAGCGCCGCTGATCGCTAAAAGCAAAAAATAAAAGAACGGTTTGCCTTCCGGCTTATCCCGGTAATAGCCGAGGGCGTATACTGTTATGACCAGGGCAAAAAAACTGAAGAGCAGGATCATGTAGATAGCCAGGTTATCGACTCTAAATTCCATGCCGATCGGGGGTAAAATGTTTAAATGTAAGTAAAGTACTGACTGCCCCTTGACCAGATTGTAAAGAGATACAACAAGCAGGAGAGGAACCAGTACTGCGGATAAAATAGCTGCATTGCGCATTGCCGGGCGGTAGCGATCAGCCAGCAGCGTGCAGACAACCCCAAGGATTGGAGCCAGAATAACCAGTACCGGCGCGATGGAATTTACATATTCAGTTTGATACACCTATTTTCCCCTCCCAAAAAGCTAAAATACGGTTTTCAAAACAGCTTCAATAAACGGAATGGTTGTGTAATTAGCAAAAAGTCCGAGCAGAATACCGGCAACAGCCAGGACCAAGGTCGGCACCAACATGGTCAATGGCGCTTCCGGACCGGGCTGTTTTTGAAATTCGCCATCCTTAAAAAAGGCATTAACAATAATCGGCAGATAATAGATAGAGTTAAGCAAGGTGCTGGTTATAATCACGTAAGCATAAACCGGGTGGCCTGAAAAAATACCACCAGTTAGCAGGTAGTATTTGCTGATATAGCCGCAGATCGGCGTAACGCCCATTAAGCCGAGAGCGCCGACAGCAAAAGCCAACATAGTTAAGGGCATCTGTTTACCGACTCCGCGCAGCTGATCAAGATTCTTTTTACCGGTAACGGTGATGATCATGCCGGCGCAGAAAAAGAGCGTAATCTTTAAAACAGCATGGTTGATTATATGAGACAAGCCACCCAGCGCTCCGGCCTGATCAAGCATCAGTATTCCTAAGGTAATATAGCCGAGCTGACCGATAGTGGAATAGGCCAACCTGAGTTTTAAAACAGTTTGTTTAATAGCCATCAGCGAACCGACAATAATGGTAAAGCTGACAATAACAGCCAGGATATTAGTCACGTTGAGCCCCTGAAGCACATCAACCCCGTAAAGCGAGTAGAATACCCTCGAGATCCCAAACACTCCCGCCTTCACAATAGCTACAGCGTGCAATAAGGCGCTGACGGGAGTCGGCGCCACCATTGCCCCCGGTAACCAGGAGTGTAGGGGCATAATTGCGGCTTTGGTGCCAAAGCCGGCGATCAAGAGGGCGAAAATAACCGTGATCCGGGTGCTGTGTTCGGCCGCAACAGCCCCCAAGATTCCTCCGGCCGTGAAATCAAGGGTGCCGACCAGATCGTAAATCATAAAAATTGAGAGCAGGATCAACGCGCCACCAGCCAGACTGTAACTGATATACTTGATTCCGGCTTTTACCGATTCCTCCGTACCTGCATGAACAACCAGGGGATAGGTGCAGATCGCCAGATACTCATAAAAGATATAGAGGGTAAATAGGTTTCCGGCAAAAGCTACACCCATGGCCGCGCTGCAGGATAAAACGAAGAACACAAAATAATTTCGCTGATCATGTTCATGAGCCATGTAACCGATGGAGTATATGGTGGCAAAGATCCACAGGGTAGATGAAACAAGCCCAAAAACCATGCCGAGCGGATCAATCTTAAAGAAAAGACCAAGCCCGTCTAAGAAACTGAAAAGGTTAACCTTAATTGTTTCACCAGCCATGATCGCAGGCAGCATCGAAACAACAGAAATAAAGACTACAGAAACAGCAATAAGAGCGACAAGATGACGTTTGGCAGCCTGATCCTCGTCAAGAGCGCGGATAATGATTGCCCCGATAATCGGCACAATCACAGCTATTAAGGGTTGCGGAAAAGCTATGGTCACTAGTATCGCCTCCAGCTGAGCTGATCAAAGCTGTTACAGTTAAAGAATGAAGAGTAAGCTTGTTGCCAGTATAGCACCGATCACAATTAAGACAATGTAAAGGTCAAAGTCAATATTGGAAATATTAACTGTCTGGAACCGTTCATCTCCACGAGTGCTGTAATCAAATTTAAAGAGCGTCATAAAAACCTTCCTCAGATAAAGCCCGATTATGCCAAAAAGGCGTTTAACATTTCCGACCCAAAAATCATACATGCCGTCCCAGGCAGACCTGCCGGCTTGGGCGAGCTGATTTCCTGCCTTGCGAAGGAGCTGATCATCAAAGTAGCCTGCTTCGTCCGAAATCCTGGCCAGAAGAACGGGCGTGCCATGGTAACCGCGATTTATATTTTCATCAACGAATCTTCCTGCTTTGGTAAATGTAGCTCCCAGTAAGGCAGTTACCGGCCGATACATTGAGTATTCCACACTCAGGTAGTCGGGTAATTTGAGGGAGAAAAGATTCTTCTTTGTGAAGATTAGATAAAAGCCGGCACCCAGGGCAAAGCCGATTACTATACCAAGCAGATCATGGATGTTCCAGATATTAGTTTTGTAAAGATAGTTAACGTAATACTCCGCATAAGTAAAAGGTTCAGTCATCGGAATCAGCACTTTCTTGATAATTGTTTCCGGAAAAAGACCGAGAAAGCTGATTATACCGATAAACGAAATGGCTATTAGCCTTTCAAGCCAGTTTTCACCAGCTCCGCTTCCCTTCAGCTTAGCAGCTGTCTCCTGCGGGCAGCTGCCCAGGAAAATGCGAATAAAGAGTTTGGCGATGTAGCAGATCGTCAGGCCGCTGGTTAACATGAACAGCTTTTCAGCCAGCCATAGATCCCAGAGATGATGATGCTCGAAGGCCTCAACAATGGCATGGTGCAGCAGTGTTTTACTGGCATAACCGTTTAAACCGGGAATTCCGGTTATCCCGGCCGCACAGACAGCAAAAGCAGCAAAGGTAAAAGGAAAGCTTTTCCACAGCCCCCCGAGTTTACCCATATCCACCTCATGCAGGCGGGTATAAATAATGCCGAATAATATAAAAAATCCTGATTTAAAAAAAGCATGATTAATAATATGGTAGGAAAAACCACCAAAACCCATTGGCCCGTCGTATCCTAAGTAAGCGGCGGTGCCCACGCCCATTAAGATATAGCCCATTTGACTGATACTGCTGTAGGCAAGTAGACGCTTGGCATTATTTTGCAACACGGCCATCACTGCCGCTAAAAGCATCGTTACAATGCCGATCCAGATGATCAGGTGACCGAGGTTTTCAGTGAAGTGCCAGAGATTGCTCTCAGCCAGATCTTTTGCCGGGGTATAGAGCATCGCAGCAACCCTGATAATGCCATAAGCGCCGGTTTTGATCATAATCCCGGATAGCAATGCGCTGGCCGGTGCCGGAGCTACCGGGTGGGCTTGCGGCAGCCAGATATGCAGCGGAATCATCCCGGCCTTTACTCCAAAACCGGCAATCATCAGGGCAGCAATCAACACGGCCGTTTCTTTAAGGTAGACAATATTTTGCAATGAGGGAACTATAGCCACTGAACCCGTATAGACATATAAAAGAATAATTCCCGAAAGAAGAGACAACCCTCCTATAACTCCCAGGTACAAATAATTGGCGCCGGCAGAGAGCGCTTCCTTAGTCTGGTTATGAACCACCAGAGCGTAAGCGGCAAGAGTCATCAGCTCAAAAAAGAGGAAAAGACTTAAAAAATCACCGCACAAGAAGACACCCAGGCATCCGGCAAGGGACATAATAAGGAAGACAAAATACCTGGTCTGCTTTGGATCGTCTCGCATATATGGAATTGAAGCGAGAACAGCCAGGAACCAGATCGTTGCAGAAAATAGCGTAAAAACCGAACCGAATAGATCCACGTCGAAGCTCATCGAAATCCCGGCAAGGGCGGGCAATTTATAATATAGTTGGTAGCCCTGCAGCTGGGTTAGAAAAAGCTCCACCGTCAGGTACAAGGTTGCGCCGGATACCGCGACAGTAAAAAGGTTGCGCAGCAGGTTGCTTTTCAGGCCAACCAAACCGATCAACACAGAGCCGGCCAGAGGTACCAATACAATCATCAGGGGTAATAAACTTTCCACAACCAAATCGCTAATCTGTAGAACGAAAATTTCTGCCATAAATACGCCCCTCGTGTATTATCTAAAAACAATCAAAGCCTTTTATTCGCTTTTATACACTGATTTCCTTCAAAAAATATTTTATTTATATAATTTATTGCCATTCAGATTAAATTTAAAAACAACTTGACATATAAATGAAAATGATGAAGAATAATAGGGTGATGGGGGGAATTTTTTTTGCATTTTCCCGGAAGATTCTAAAACATAACAGGCAGGCAGTCATTTTTTTTGAGCTATATTGTGAATATTTTAACTTACGAAATATTCTAATCGTTTCCAAGATGCTGTTTATTGTGCATCGTAATCGGGGAGGTTGCTAAAATGCACGATTATGTTACACGTGTAGTTTTCCGCTACATGCTGCATTTTGTACTTTTATACGGTTTGTACGTGGTCATGCATGGGCACCTGTCACCCGGTGGCGGTTTTTCAGGCGGCATGATCATCGGTCTCGGCTTACTGCTTTATATTCTAATATTTGGCCAGCTTTGGAATGATAGTTTTCGCCAGACCATCCTGGATTCGGCAATCATCTTTGTCGGAATCGGCGGCATCATGGAAATCATGAAGTTTTTAGTGCCTCATGAACATGGACCGGTTGGTGTTACCGGTACCCTTTTCAGCGTAGGGATTATTTCGGTAGCCAATTTTGGTATCGGTATCCTCGTCGCCAGCACTATCCTCGGTATTTACTTTATGATCAGCGAGGAGGCTTAACTTTTGGATCTTCAACTCTTTTTGCTAAACTTCCCTTATTTCGTTTCTATTATTCTGTTTTCAATGGGCACCCTAATTGTCCTCACCCAACCAAACCTGGTAAAAAAAGTGATCGGCATCAATGTTATGCAATCGGCAATTTTCCTCTTTTATATTATTGTAGGAGATATCCGAGGGGGCATACCGCCTATTTATGATCCCAACCTACCCGATGCCCTCTACATTAATCCATTGCCTTCTGCTTTGATGCTTACAGGGATCGTCGTCGGGTTCAGTGTCACAGCATTCGCTTTAGCATTAATAGTTAAACTCTATATCTACTACGGAACAATTTCTTCGCCGAACTTTATGAAAATGAAATAGAGGTGACCCTCTTATGGATGAGCTTGTATTAAAATTACCCTTTCTTTGTGTAATCGGCACCTTGTTTGCTTCTTTCTGTATGCCGGTTTTAGCCAGGTGGAAAAAAGAGTTCTGTGCACCTCTGGCTACCCTGGTCAGTGGCTCTGTATTTTTTGTTTCATTTTTTATTGCCCACTATGTGATGCAGGGAAACATTATCCGTTACGGGGTCTCTGACTGGGCGCCACCCTGGGGCATAGAAATTGTTGTCGACCCGTTAACAAGCCTGATGATTATGTTGCTTTCAGGAGTTTGCCTTTTTATCTGCATTTACAGCTTTGCCGCCATTAAACACGAACTTGAACGGATTGTTACCGGTTGGTATTATGCGGCATATTTGCTTTGCCTCGCCGGAATGATTGGCCTGGTTATCTCTAACGATATCTTTAATATGTATGTTTTTATCGAGGTAACCGGCATCAGCGCTGTCGCCCTGGTCGCAAGCAAAGGTACTCGCGAGGCAACTGAAGCGGCCTTAAAATATCTGCTCCTGGCAACAATCGGCTCCGGTTTCATTCTGTTCAGCATCGGCTTTATCTACATGATCACCGGTAACCTCAATATTACTTTCATTGCCCAGGAGCTGGACCCGGTAAAAGGCAATTATCCCTTTTTAATCTGGACAGCTATCAGCTTCCTGGTGGTCGGGTTCGGAGTCAAGTCAGCTTTTTTCCCGCTGCACCTCTGGTTACCTGATGCCCATTCATCGGCTCCTTCACCTTCGAGCGCTGTTCTTTCGGCCTTAGTGGTGAAAGTCTATATCATCGCTTTTATGAAGATCCTCTTTATTGCATTTGGTATGGAAATTTTCCATGAAACTTTTATTCGTCACCTAATCCTGGTGCTGGCCGTAATTGCCATGCTGGCAGGTTCGTTTTTTGCCTTTGTACAGATTGAGCTTAAAAGACGGTTAGCTTATTCCACTGTTGCCCAAGTGGGCTATATCTACCTTGGTATCGGATTGGGCACCCCCTGGGGGCTGGCAGCCGGGTTGCTTCATATGCTGGTGCATGCTTTCATGAAAACCTGCCTCTTTCTTTGTGCCGGCGCTATCTATTATCAAACCGGCAAGAAAAAAGTTAATGAGTTTACCGGTATGGGCTATAAAATGCCCATCACGATGGGCGCTTTTACCATAGCAGCTTTTTCAATGGTCGGCATTCCGCTGTTCGGTGGTTTTATCAGTAAATACGGCCTGGCGCTGGGCAGCCTCGAAGCTAACCTGCCGATTTTAATTATAGTGATCATTTTAAGCGGTTTGCTTAACGCAACCTATTATTTCCCGATCATTGGACAGGCCTATTTTGCTCAAGACGGTCATTCGGATCATCATGCTGAAGACGGGCATCAGGAGGCGAAAAAATTTCAACGCGATCAAATTCCTCTCAGTATGCTGGTACCGATTGTCATCTTTGCCTTAGGCATCATCTATCTTGGCATTTTCCCCGGCACAGTAATTAGTTTTATCAATCAGACAGTTGCTATGCTGCTTTAATATTTGTAAGACGATGGTTGGAGGTGAGTTGATTGTTTTCCAGGCTTAGAAGTGACCTTTTCGGTTCCTTGTTTATATTTTCCCTGCTGCTGGCTTTCTGGTTGCTAATCTCAGCCAGTATCCACTGGCAGCACATTTTAGTTGGGGTTATTTTCTGTTTTATTCTCACCGTATTCTGGAGCAATCTGAGTATTGCAGAAAATATAAAAACCGGGTTTAGAATTAAGCAACTTTTCATGCTGATCAAATACTTCATATTCCTGGGGATTGATATCGTTATCGCCAATATTAATGTAGCGATAATTGTTCTCAGCCCTAAGATGCCGATTTCCCCGGGTATAGTAATCATGCGCTGCGATCTCGAACGAAGTCTATCAAGGGTTTTGTACGTTAACTCGATCACCTTAACTCCCGGCACAATTACAGTTGAGCTGGAAGGTAACCTGTTGATTGTTCATGCCTTAACCGAAGATGTTGCTCACGATGTTGAAGACTGGGCCCTGTATCGCAGACTGATGGAAGTGGAGGGTATCTATAAAAATGGTTCAAATCGCGCTTAATGCCGTTGTTATCGGACTGATTATTATCTCCCTGCTCTCAATCGCCCGTGCCTATAGCGGACCAACAGTTTTGGATCGGGTGGTAGCCATGAATATGATTACAACCAACGTTGTGTTGATAATCTTAATCTTTGCCTATCTCGACAAGAGCTATTACTACATTGATGTCGCTTTTGTCTTTGTGTTGGGAGCTTTCATCGGAACACTTTGTATTTTAAAATTGTTGCACGAAGGCCATATTTTATAAATGGCCGGTGCAATACAGATGATTTGAGGTGTTATGGATGTTATTTATTCAACAAGCAATGCCTTACGTTGCTCTATTCTTCATCTTCGGCGGCTTCTTTTTTCTGCTGGTCGGGATAGTTGGTCTCCTTCGCCTTCCCGATGTTTATACCCGGATGCATGCCATGGGCAAGTGCGATACCCTGGGCACGGGGATGGTGTTGATTGGCCTGATGCTGTTAGTTGCTGAAATAACCAACGTTACCAAGCTGATCCTGATTATGGCAATGATCGTAACAATAAACCCTGTTGTAACTCACCTGATTGCCAAAACAGCTTATAACAGGGGTACTCCAATGGCTGAAGGCAGCTTTTTAATTAACAACTATGTAGCCTCTCAAAAGCGCCGGAGAAGACAACCTTTTGTAACAGCGCCGGAAAAAGGGGGAGATAACCAGTGATGATCGATCTTTTGCTATTCATGCTTCTCATCATTTTAATCGCTACCACCTTCTCGATTTTTATCTTTAAGGATTTGCTCTATATCGTAATTATTTTTGGAGCTTACAGCATGGTGATGGCCCTAATCTGGCAGCAGCTTAATTCTCCTGACCTGGCTATTACTGAAGCAGCTGTGGGTATTGGGATGACAGTACTAATGGTGACCGTGGTTACCAAAGTAGGGAGGCGTCCCCAGTGAAAAATCTGCCCCGCATTTTGTTTTACGTAATGTCAATTATCCTGGTTGGGTTGATCTCTTTCATGCTGATGCTGGCAGTAACTGAAATGCCGGTTTATGGAAACCTGGACAACCCAACAAATAACTATGTTTACGAACGCTACGTTACCGAAAGCGTTGAAGAAAGCGGTGGTTTAAATATGGTATCCAATATTCTTCTTGACTACCGGGGTTACGATACGCTGCTTGAGTCAACGGTTCTGTTCGCAACCGTAATCTCAGTTATGCTGGTCTGGGGCACAAGCAGTACCAGTCAAAAAGAAAAAGAACAAGGGACAGATCATTAACATCTGTTCTGCGAACTGTCGGGAAAGGAAGATCTCTTAATGGACTACATCTTATACCTGCCTCTCTTTATGATTGTCTTTCCCCTGTTTGGAGCGCTGATTACCGGCCTGGCCAAAGAAGAAAATGATCGGGCCCGCAACATTATGGCTATAGCAGTCAGCCTGATCAGCGCCACAGCTATGATCATGATCCTGATCCATTATGTAAATTATGGCGAATGGGCGATCCTGCTGCACCAGATCGCTCCCGGCTTAGAAATAAAACTTCGCGTTGATCCTCTGGCCGCACTTTTTGGTGGTACAGCCGCCATTCTCTGGTTTTTTTCTGTTGTTTATTCTACCGGCTACATGGCTCACGAACACGCCCGTCGCCGATACTTTATTTTCTACCTGCTCTCACTCGGCATGACCATGGGTATAGCGCTAGCGGCAAACCTATTAACACTCTACCTCTTTTACGAATTCTTAACCCTCTTCACTTACCCCCTGGTGATTCATGAAGAAAACGATGAAGCCAAACAAGCAGGCATCCGTTATTTGATTTACAGTTTCTTTGGAGCCGGCCTGATTCTAATCGGCCTCATTATTACTTACGGCAATGCGGGAACACTTGAGTTTGCCCGTGGCGGTATCATCAACCCCGGGACTGGATCGCCCTTTTTGCTTCAGTTAGCGTTCCTTTGCTTCATTTTCGGGTTCGGCGTGAAAGCTGCCGTCATGCCGCTGCATGCCTGGCTTCCTTCAGCAATGGCCGCCCCTACTCCGGTCAGCGCCCTTTTGCATGCTGTTGCTGTTGTAAAGTCAGGGGTCTTTGGCATCCTGCGGAGCATGTATTCGGTTTTCGGAATTGCAGCCATGATCAGCCTTAACCTGGGCTATTTTGTGGCCGCTCTGGTGTCGGTAACCATCCTGACGGCCTCAATCATTGCCATGCAGCAGGATGTATTAAAGCGGCGTCTCGCTTACTCTACGATCAGCCAGCTCGGTTACATTACCTTAGGCGCGGGATTATTTAATGTCATCGGGCTAACCGGTGGCCTGCTGCATATCATTAATCATGCTTTACTGAAGATTACCCTCTTTTTCTGTGCCGGGGCGATCATAACTGTTACCGGTAAGAAAAAGATCAGCGAGCTTAACGGCCTCGGTAAGAGAATGCCGCTGACCATGATCGCTTTTACGATTGCGGCCATTGGCATGATCGGCATTCCCCCGGTTAACGGCTTCATCTCGAAGTGGTATCTGATCCAGGGCAGTCTGGAAAGCGGCGCCTGGATTTTTATCGTGGTGCTGATCGGCAGCGCTCTTTTAAATGCAGCTTACTTTTTACCGATTATCATCGCCGCCTTTTTTAAAGAGGGTAACTTCGAGCCGGTCAAAGGTCCTGAAGCTCCGCTATCGATGCTTCTGCCTATCTTAATTTTAGTTGCCGGTTGTCTTGTTGTTGGCACTAACCTGCAGTTGACTGTACCATACCTGCAGAACATAGCCGAATACCTTTTCTACGCAGGAGGTAATTAATTATGGCCCGGGAAATTATTTCTGGCTTGCCCTTAATTGCTGTTCTCATCCCTCTCATTTCTTTTTTTATGATCATATTTGCCGGAAGATTGCCCTGGTGGCGTAATACCTGGTCGCTTATCGGCAGTGCGGGCACCCTGATTGCTATTGCTTTCATGTATCCCCTAATTGCAGCCGGTAAAATTTTAACTTATGAGCTGCCCATGATTGTTACACCTCTAAATCTTACCTTCAGGGTTGACGGTTTTAGCTTTTTTATTGCCCTGATTGCCTCGTTTATCTGGCTTATGGCAACCATCTTTGCTATTGAATATATGAACCATGAAAAAAACCAGGGACGCTTTTTTATTTTTTTCATGCTCACCCTGGCTGGAACAATCGGAGTGCCCCTGGCTGGTGACCTGCTCTCTCTGCTCCTCTTTTTTGAGTTGATGTCTCTTGCTTCCTACGTTCTGGTTGTTCACACCCAGACTAAGGACGCCTACAGCGCAGGTGATATTTACCTTTACTTAGGAGTCTTCGGCGGCATGTGCCTTTTAACAGCCATGGGCTTGATCTACTTCAGTACCGGTTCCCTGGCTATTATCTCACTGGCTGGTTTAGCCCAGGGTGGTAGCACAATCATGCTGGTTGCTATGGTTTTGCTGATCTTAGGCTTCGGAATTAAGGCTGGTATGGTACCGCTCCACATCTGGCTGCCCAAAGCCCACCCCGTGGCCCCGGCCCCGGCAAGCGCCCTGCTTTCAGGGATCATGATCAAAACCGGAGCCTACGGCATTATCAGAACCCTAAGCCTGATCTTTGCTCCGGAGCATGGTTCTGCTGCTCATTACACTGTAGCAGATGCTGCCGGCGTTCTCTGGGCCCAGCTTTCCGGTGCCGGTTACGCTATAATCTGGTTCGGCATTGTTACTATGTTTTTTGGGGTCTGCATGGCCCTGATTCAGGATAACATCAAAAAAATGCTTGCCTGCAGCAGTATCAGCCAGATCGGCTATATTATAATGGGTGCCGGCGTTGCCGCCTACCTCGGTTATGAAGGTGCCATGGGCCTGGCCGGTTCCGCATACCATATTCTCAATCATGCTTTCTTTAAGTCCACTCTCTTCCTCGCCGCCGGGGCTATTGTCTACCTGACCGGTGAGCTTGACATGAGCAAGCTGGGCGGCCTGAGGCATAAACTACCTTTCACTTCAGTTGTTGTTTTAATTGCCTCGCTTGGCATCATCGGCATACCGCTGTTTAACGGTTATGCCAGTAAAACGTTGCTGCACCATGCCATTGTTGAAGCATATGAACACCACCATTGGATATCGCTGTCGATCGCTGAAAAAATCTTCACCATTACCAGTGCCGGCACAGTCTGTTACTTTCTAAAATTTCTCTTCTTAGTTTTCTGGCGCCCGGCGCCCGATAACCTTGACCAGGTAAAAAGTGAACCGCTGCTGATGAAAATCAGTATGGGACTTTTGGCTGTTGTGATGGTCATAATCGGCTTCTCTCCCAATTTCACACTGAAGAAAATGATCGGCCCGGTTCTGAATTCCTTTGCCCTTGATAGTTACGGGGTAGAATACCTGCTCAAAATTAACTTCTGGAAAGCAGGCGATCTGCTGGCAGTTGCCCTTGCTTTAGGGCTTGGCATCATCTTCTTCTACCTTGCCCAGCGTTTCAACCTTTACCGGTTGCGGGTGCCCTACTGGCTGGGAGCAGATTTTCTGGGCGCTGTCGTGGGCAGGTCAGCAATTTTATTCTGGTATATGATCAGCCTGCCCTTTATTGCTTTCCAAAATTTGAGCGGAAAAATATCAGGTAGTTTTTACCGCAAAGGCTTTTTGTATCTACAAAATGTTGATTACCGTCCCGGGCAATCTGCGGTTTTCAGAACAGTAAATATCAGCAATATCGACTTCAGTATGATCCTGGTTCTTGTATCTTTAAGTATTATCTTGACTGTCGTTTTCTACATCAGGTTTGGATTAAAGATCATTGGTCTTTAAGTAATTTCTCCTGGGCGTTATTGCAGCTTTTTATAATGAAAATAGCTGGTGAAGTACCAGTTGGAGGTTACGGGTTTAAGATTAATATTATCAAGACAAAATAAACGAAAAACACTTTACAAGCGACTAATTCTTTGTGATAATGGTTATTAGATTTCTTTATTTTAAAACATAACCAGAATAAATTTATTATTACAAAGGAGCGAGAAAAAATGGGACCAAAAGGAAATAAGCTAAAAACGGCGGGACAGCGTTCCCAAATGAATAAGGCGAATGAAAAAGCTGTGCCTTCTTGTTCATGTCTTTCAGTAAGACATACCTGCCCCTATCATTGTAGAAGATGTTATTATGAAACTGTTTACTGCCAAAAGTAACTACTATTTTAAAAAGCTCGGTTGGCTTGACTAACCTGGTTATACTACACAAAGGACCGCGAAAATTCGTTTAAAAAGGATAGCGTTGTAGATTGAAAGGCGGCAATGTAAAATTGCCGCCTTTTTTCTGATCTTGCTCCAAACTATCTTTTATTGCTTCTCGGCCATCGACACTGCCACGGCCTTGATTTTACCAAACTGGGGCCTCGTTGTTGCTCTCTCAATCATTGGCACAAAAGCATTCATGATCAGAATAGCAAATGCAACGCCTTCAGTAATCAGGAAGCCAACTCTGAAGAGGACAACCAGGACACCGATCGCAACCCCAAAGATTATTTTACCTTTATCCGTAAAGGGGCTGCTGACCCAGTCGGTAGCCATAAAGAATGCGCCAATCATCAAGCCACCGGTTACCAGATGATAAACTGGGTTTTCGCCAGTGATCAGGGTTAACACGATTACAGTTCCGATAATTGATACCGGAATCCGCCAGCCTATATGCTTTTTATAGAACAGGTAGGCAGCGCCCAGCAATAGAGCAAAAGGCGAAACTTCAGAAAGTGCGCCTGCCGGAAAAGCAAAGAAAAGCTGACCTATTGAAGGCATGGGTAACCCTGCTCTAAGCATGGCCAATGGAGTCGCCTGAGTAATAGTGTCAAGCATCCCAAGGTTAATGTGCAGCGGCTGGAACCACTGGTTAACATAAGCATACAACGGAGCCAGGATGACCAGAGCTACCCTTCCAAATAATGCAGGGTTAAAACGATTCCAACCCAGGCCGCCGGCCAGCTCCTTGGCAATACCTACTGCTATAAAAGTAGCCAGGGCTGCCTTATACCAGGGTGTAGTCGCCTGAAAAAGAAGCGCGACAAACAAGCCGGTGAGTAAGGCGCTCCAGTCATGAAGCTGGGGTTGCTTGTGCATCAGTTTTTTAAAGAGAAGCTCGGTCAATACGGCTGTCACTAAACAAACAACTATTGTTAAAACAGCGTAAAAACGAAAGAAATATATTGACACCAGCGTGACTGGCATTAAAGCAATGAAAACATCACGCATAGCGTTCGATACGGTACGGACTTGACCCGATTTGGTGGACACCTTTATACTTGGAGTAATTTTAGAGAGGAGATGTTCACCGATGCCGAATACGAAGCCACCGTATCCTGTT
>Ga0208244_101315_pt1 | contig 14113 bp, 17 predicted proteins | sample SubbioCR12Aug_5A_FD_184828 | JGI IMG/M metagenome (GOLD analysis project Ga0208244, IMG submission 184828) | Serpentinite rock and fluid subsurface biosphere microbial communities from McLaughlin Reserve, California, USA - CR12Aug_5A (SPAdes) | ecosystem: Environmental > Terrestrial > Deep... | reverse complement strand
TTTCGAAAGTTCTAAGCCCTCTTCGTTTTCATACACAAAAAAGCATCTGCCGGATACCGCAAAATCAAGCGGGTTACCGGTTTGAATAAAACTCCCCTCTGAAAAATCAGTCATATGTTTTTTTTCGGACAAATCCACCCGGCTCAACATCTCCGCAAAAGGAAGCTGCCTTTTATAACCGATCGAGTTCAGATTGGCAAGGTTATTAGCTACAATACCGATGTTTTTTGTTTTAGGATTTAAATTTTTTGCTGCTTCATAAATAGAGTTGATCATTTTAATTCTCCTTACTTTCCGTAGTTTCTCATTAAATTGATTTTTGACATCAGTTCTTCTTCGCCACGGGTAAAATGTTTTCTTTTTGAATTTACTTTTATAGGGATAATTTCTTTATTACAATTAATAGCTTCTCCCCTTAGCAGTTTTACTTTTTCTTTAAGATTTAAAGCTTGCTCACTATTCTTATTTCTTAAACGTCGCACTAAAGTGAAAAGGGGGAGAATCATTACTGTAGCAACCACTATTATAAAATTTATATCATTTTGAATAAATCGTTCTATTTCCACCGCCAAGAAAAAAGTGTCGGCTTTCGAAAACTCAGAGATAAAGTTGGTGTCTTCTTTAAATAAAAATTTCTTTCCTATTTCCCATGCTGATATTAAAGAAATTACTATAAGCGGAATAAAAATTTTCCGTGCCTTCTTTGTCATTATCTTATTTTCCTTTTTATCGGGAATAGTAAACTCAATGTTGAACCGGATGTTTCCGATGCTATTAGGTCTAATTTCCCTTCATGTTTTTTCATCAAATTTTCAAGAATTTTATAGTTCATGCTTTTACTTCCAGAACCTTTCAGGTTTTTCTTTTCAAATGTTGTAAGGTTTACTGTGGAAATTATTTTAATAATTATGTTGTCCTGTTTATACCTCGTTTGGATAATAACTCCTTCTATACCGTTTGCCGCCGTTTTAATTTCTTCAAACACATTTGATAATATTTGATATATAAAGTTTTGATGACTTAATACAGGGGGAATTTCCTTATCAAGGTCAAGAACACATTCAATCTTTATACTCTCCCATGAGGATCTGGTTAAATTGTAAAAATCGATAATGTATTCATTTAAACTTACCGGACTGATTTTCAGGTCGTTATTTGAACTACTGGAAAACTTAATAAGCCTGTTCACCGCATTGTTAATTTTCCCTATTTGGGATTTCATTATATTTAGATCTTCTTTACTTACGCTCTCATCTTCAAAAAGATCTAGCTGGGTTGTTATTACCTGCAAAGGAGAAATAATCTCTTCTGCTATGCCAATAGTTAGTTCACCTACTGCGGTAAGTTTGAAATCGTTTGCCAGTTTCGCTTGATATGTAAGTAGTTCATTATATGTATCGTTTAATTTTCTTCTAGTTTGAATATATTCAATCCTACCAACTGTTGGAATCAATGCCCGTTCAATAAATTCTTTCTTGTCTGCAGTAATTGTCTCTTCCGCATCGGGAGTAAGAATAACAAATAATCCTTTTGTTTTTCTCTCTTCGACTATCGGTATTATGTAAAAATATTGTTTCGATCCGTTTGTATTATATGAATTTAAAACGGGTATAATCGCCGCTTTATTTCTATCAAGAACAAGACTAAGAATTCCCTCTTTGTAGTATTGGTTTATTGCGTCATTTATGCGGGAGGTCATTTTTTCAACCATTGGTATCAAATCCGAAGAGTTTTCATCAAAGACCAATAAAGAAAAATCTTTTACCAAAATTACCCCTTGTAGAAGTAGATTAAAAGCGCTCAATACTTTAACTTCGCTTGTTAGGTTGTAAAGAGATGTTTGATAATCCGAAAATCTCATTAAATAATTCTCTGAATTATTTAAGTCTTTTCTTTCCCCGGTCAAACTCTCAATGAGCCGGTCATCGCTCAAAGCTATTCCACTTTTGCCCGGCTGTGACTGTCCTACAAGATAATCGTAGAAAGAGAGAAACCCGTTATTATTTATTTGTTGCCTGTTCATTAAAATTTAATCAACTTTGATTCTGTTTCTAAAATAGATTTATACTGTTCCATAAATTGTTCAAGATGTTCTTTATCCCTAAACCTTAACGTATTAATTGCAGTTTCATCAAGAGTTATATCATCGTCCCAGAAAAAATCTTTGAATTTCCAATTCCCGACAAAGTAATCTGCTACATGAACAATTGACACTAACTCAACCGCTTTATCTGTTCTGCCGGGATTATGATGAAACATAACAGTATGACAAAGATTTGCCGGCAGATTCCACTTTTCAATTAGTATATTACCAATCTCCTGATGAGTTAAACCAAGAGTTTCTTCTTCGGCTTCCATGAATTTATAACTGCCCGATTTTTTCAACTCCATTATTTTTAAGAATGATGAGTGAAAATATTTATGTATTGCAGAAACAGCAAGATCGTGTAGTAGTCCTGCAATAAATGTCTCGCCGGAGATTTTATATCCAAGATCTAAAGCAATTCTTCTTGCAAGAGAACCAACAAGAAAAGAATGTAACCAGAGGTCTTTATAATCTAAAACCCCGTCATTCATATTCTTAAAGGTTTCCATTATTGAAAGACCAATAATAATATTTTTAATTTCCTGATACCCGAGTACAAGAATCGCAAAATCTATTGTTGATACCTTTCGCGGAATTCCGTAAATAGGTGAATTAGCAATAGCCAATAACTTAGTAGAGAGACCCTGGTCTCTTCCTATTATTCTAGATAACGTACTTGTTGAAGTTGAAGAATCTTCAAGTAGTTTGGTCGTTTCTATCATCACATTGGCGATAGTGGGCAGATTATGAATACTGTCCAATACTTTCAATGTTTTTTGTTTTTTTTCTGAGAATGTTTCGTTTATCATAATTTCACTACGTTAAATGATTATTAAATTAATTTGATTTTCAAAAAGTTGTCTGTAAGATTCTATGTATCCATAGAGGTATTCAGTATTACCAAGTTTCAGGGTTGAAATTATCTCTTCGTCGAGATCATTATCAACATCCCAGTTTAAATCGCCAAGTTTGAATAAATTGGTCATATAATCTGCAAGATGAACTATTGCTGCAAGCGATTTATAGATTTCTGATTCAGAAGGATTATGATGATACATGATGACTTCTGACAATGATGCTGGAAGATTCCATTTTTCGATCAATTTAGAACCAATCTGGTTATGATGAAATCCGAGCATTCTTTCTTCTGCATCGTAAACAGACATTCCATCATTCATTGTCAAATCTAAAATCTTCAAATAATCTTTTTTAAAGTACCTGCATATAATGGGTATTCCTAAATCATGCAGTAATCCCGCCGTAAAAGCTTCGCCTGTATTCGGGAAACCTAGGTCCATTGCGATTCTTCTTGATGCGGTTGCGGTCATAATCGAATGCAAACCGAATTGTTTCTGGTCGAACCTTCCGTCACAATAGCTGCTACAAGTTTCTAATATTGCAAAGGCTGAAACAATATTTTTGATATGGTTAAAACCAAGGACTACTATTGCAAAATCGATTGTTGCTACTCTTCTAGGAAAACCGAATAGAGGTGAATTTGCAACTGATAAAATCTTTGTTGATAACCCCTGATCTTTACTAATAACTTTACTTAATTGGGCGGCACTAGAAATTGGATTCTGAATAATTGCATCAACCTCATAAATAATATTTGGAAGTGCAGGAAGATTCCTTATCCGCGATAATGCGGCTTCGATTTTTATTTCGCATTCCGGACTAATTGCGTGTTTTACCATAAACAGAGCTAAAGTTTTTCTTTAATTGATCTAATATTTTTGTGTGAATCTGCGAAACCCTCGAAACAGTTATATTTAACACTTCAGCAATCTCTTTATAGTTTAGGCTTTCGTAGTAGTAAAGTGTAATAATCAATCTGTCTCTTTCGTTAAGCTTTTTTAGTAATTCAAGAAGAATCTCTTTTTCTTCGTTTTTCTTCATTGAATCGTCGGGTGTTTCAGCATCGGAAGGAATTGTTTCAACAAGAAGGTAGCCACCATCCTCTTCAAGGGCAGCAGAGAGGGAGAGATTTTTATAGGTCACATCTTTTTCTCCCGTCCTTCTCGGTTTGATCTGGATTTTTCGAAGTTCATCTATAATCTTGCCTCGAATCCTTTGGATTGCATAAGTTTCGAATTTTGTACCATAATCCGGGTCAAAACGTTCAATTGCTTCACTTAGTCCTTCAATTCCGAATTGATAAAAATCCTTTTCATCCATTATATCGTATTTCTGCAATCTTGTATTCTGGATGACGTAGTGAACAAGGTTAAGATACTGAACTATTATCTTTTTCTTATTTTCATTCCCTGGATTAAGTTTATACTCCTGCCAAAGTGCAATATTATTCATTGGAATTATTTCCTAACATATTGTTGAAATCAGAATCTTTTTTAAGTGCGGTCTTATTAACGGCTTTCATAAATGTCAAAATGATTATCGCAAGAGTGATGGTAACAACTATAAACACAACCAATGCTCTGATAATCACATGCTCTAAAACTATTCCTTGTTGTATAAAGAATATTATTGAGAGAAAAAACACTAATAAACCGAACTGTACTACTATTGTATTCATTTTTTTTGCCTATTCCTTTGAGGTAAAAAGGACAAAATGTATACCATAACTCTTATTATTAAAAGACGTTAAAACCGGCGTAAAAGGGGGATTTTGAACTGTTTTTGAAGATTTAATAATTGATTCGATGGTGACTATTAGCCATCTGACGAATTTTGTCGATCTGATGTATGAGATTTTTTAACTTAGCCGCTACTTTAGAGGAAGGATTCTCTTTTAAGTAAATCTCTTGCTTTTGCAATGAACTCATAATATCCTTTACGAATGGTATAAAACCGACTGTTTGAATATCTGTCTGTAGGAAATGAGTCACTGCTTTTTTCAAATTACCGGAAGCGGTTACTGCGTCGCTTTCGTCTATACATTTATTAAATAAAACATAATTTTCAGATGACAGACTATTTATTACCGAGATCTTTATTAAAGCATAAGCATCCATTACGGAGGTTGGTTCAGTATTCCCGACAATAATATTTAAATCGGAATATTTTATTGCCGAAAGAACTTCAGGTGGAACGCCGGGGGAACAATCAAAAAAAATATAGTCATAGTCAGATTTAATTGAATCTATTTTTTTCATGAATGTAAAAATATCTTCTTCATCGATTGTATTATGGGTTATATTTCCATCATCCCCCATTATTAAATGTAAGTTACTATTATATTTATAAATCAATTCTTCAAACAGAGCTTTTGAATTGAAAAAATCGGAAATAACGGCACCCGGTATTAGATTGAGCATAGTGCCAAGCCCTGAAAAATTTAGGTTGAAATCGACAAGCAGTACCTTTTTCTCCAGTGCGGCTAAGTAAGCGGCATTTATCGCAGTAAAAGATTTTCCCGTCCCGCCTTTGCCCGATGTAAATGTAACAACAAACCCGCCTCCGTTTTTTATATCCTCGGACAGATAGTTATTAAATTGAACAATTCTTTCTGCCTGCCCTGCAATCAAGAGAATTTCCCTGTATATATTAATTTAGCTATATAGTCCGAATCCGCCGCTATTATATCATCCGGGATTACCTGACCGTTTGTTAAAAACTTGACCGGCTTATTTATCTCATTTGCAACATTCAGGATATTTCCGAAAACAACAGACTCATCCAGTTTTGTAAAGATTAAACCGGAATAATTCAATACCTTAAACTTTTTAGCCGCATCAATCAGATTTTTTGTTGAACTAGTTGTATTTAATACCAAAATCGTCTCGTCTATCTTTACACCTGACAATGTTTGTTTTATCTCATTCAATTGAGCAGCATTATTCTGGCTTCTTCCTACTGTATCGATGAAAACCAAATCTTTTTTAGCAAACCTTTTCATTATTTTAGGAATATCTGCTTCTTTGTATGCGACAAGCATTTCAATTTCACTAAGTTCTGCGAATGTTTTTAATTGATCAATTGCTCCTAACCTGTAAGTATCAATTGATATCAATCCAACATTTAGCTTGTGCAGTATTTTTGAAATCAAGGCAAGCTTAGCAACACAGGTAGTTTTACCTACTCCCGTCGGACCAACGAGAGAAACAACTTTAGGGGCGGAAGTCTTTTTCACTTCAAAACCTTCAGTTGGTATTAACGAGGAAATAACAGAGGATATAAAATCCTTCGTCGCCGGTTTCTTTACAAGATTTAATTGATTTTTAATCTGTAGAATTATCTTTTCGGCAAGGCGTGTGTTAATGTCATTTTGAACAAGAATACTTTTTATTTCTGCAAACTGCTCTTCAATGGGCGATTTAGGTTTTTCTGTTTTTTTCTGTTCTTGCAGTTTGATTTCGATTTTAGGCTGCTTAGCAGAGTCATAATAAATTTTCTGTCTAAGAATTTTCAGTTCTGAATCAAAACCGCTTTCATCACCAAGTTCTATTTTTTTCTTAATGCTTTTATTGATTTTAGCTACCGGTAAATCTTCTTCTACCCCGGCAACCACTTCAAACACAATCGTTGCTTGCCCGTTCTGCTTTAAATTCTTAGTACTTAAAATTACAGCATCATCTCCTAGTTCTTTTTTTATCTGTGATAAAGCTTCTTTAAGTGAAGGAGCAAGAAATTTCTTAATTTTCATTATTAAACCTCCAGTTTACCTAAAAATTCAATTTCTAAATTTGACGGCAATTCAGAATATGAGAGCACAACCAATTCCGGGAAACTCGTATTTAACAGCTTAAATAAATATGGTCTTATTGTGGCTGAAGTCATAAATATAGGTACGAATCCGAGTTCCTTAAATTTATCTAAATAAACTCTAATGTTTTCATTCAACAAAATCAATGTATGGGGGTCAAGCCCCAATGTTTGAATTGCATCTTTATTCTTTTGAAGTGCGTTTACTATGTTGGATTCCAGTCTATCTCCCAGCGCAACTGCATGAATAATACCGTTATAATCTTTATAAAGATTTGCAATCGTATCGCCGAGTGAATGTCTTACATATTCCGTTAGTACGTCAATATTTTTTGTAACTTTTGAATAATCGATCAGAGCTTCGGCAATTTGAACAAGGTCTTTAATCGGAATGAGTTCTTTCAAAAGGTTTTGCAGCACTTTTTGTATCGTCCCAAGAGGTAGTACATCCGGATTAATATCTTCTATAACCGCGGGATATTCTTTTTTAAGGTTTTCGAGTAACTGCTTAACTGATTGTCTCGAAAGTATTTTGTCAAAATTCTTTTTCAATGCCTCTTGCAAATGAGTTGATAAAACCGAAATACCATCGACAACTGTATATCCGGCAAGTTCAGCCCGCTCTTTCTCCTGATCCGTTATCCAGTAAGAATTCAAGTTGAAAGCGGGATCAATCGTAGCTATTCCGGTTAGTTCCTCGGTGGCTGTACCCGAATTTATTGCGAGATATCTATCGTTGAAAATTTCAAAACTTGCAACGGTAATCCCTTTTATCTTAATTAAGTATTGATTTGGTTCAAGTTGCAAATTATCTCTTACTCTTACCGGTGGAACTAAAACTCCATATTCCAAAGCGATATATTTCCTTGTTGATGAAATTTTCTGAAAGAGATTACCACCCTGATTTTCATCAACTAATGATATTAATCCGTAACCTATTTCCACCTCTATTGGGTCAACCTGTAAATATTCTTCAACTTTTTCGGATGGGGCGTCTATTTTAACTTCTTCTTCGCTTGTTTCTTCGGTTTTCATACTTTTTTTGTATTTGCCAGTTAGATAGGCAGTTACAGCTAGAGATCCTGAAAGAATTAGAAATGTCATTGTCGGCATTCCCGGTATCAGTGCGAATAGGAAGATAAAGCCTGAAACGGTTCCTAATACACGTGGATTAGAAAACAACTGTGTTTTCATCTGGAGGTCAAGCGTGTCGCCAGATGCACTTCTTGTTACAACTATTCCTGCCGATGTGGCAATTAAAAGTGCCGGAATCTGCGATACCAATCCATCACCAATTGTTAGAATAGTATAACTTTTTAATGCTGTTGATACATCTAATCCTCTCTGTACAACGCCAATTATAATACCACCAATAACATTTATACCACTAATCAATAGCCCGGCTATTGCATCTCCTTTAACAAACTTACTGGCTCCGTCCATGGCACCATAAAACTCAGCTTCTCTGGAAATATTATCCCTTCGTAACCTTGCCTCAGCTTCTGTAATCAATCCTGTATTTAAATCCGCATCAATAGCCATTTGTTTCCCCGGCATGGCGTCCAATGTAAACCTTGCCGCCACTTCAGATATTCTTCCGGAACCTTTAACTATAACAACAAATTGAATTATAATAAGAATGATAAAGATAATAAATCCGACTACGAAACTGCCCCCCACAACAAAAACACCGAAAGTCTCGATTACTTTTCCGGCATCTCCTTCAAGTAAAATTAATCTTGTTGAGCTTATATTCAAAGCAAGACGAAATAGAGTAAGCATTAGAAGCAATCCCGGGAAGATCGAAATTTCAAGCGGAGATTTTATATAAAGTGAAACTATCAATATCAATATTGCTATCGATATGTTAAGAGCAAGAAAGAAGTCGAGCATATAAGTCGGCAACGGAATGATCATCAATCCGAGGATTAAAACCATTCCAGACGCTAAAACTATATCCGAATTCTTTAGAAAACTTTTCATTTTTATATAATACTTTTCTTCTTCGCCGAATTTTTTAATTTAAATATGTATGCTAGTATTTGTGCTACAGCTTTATAAAGATTCGCCGGAATCTCATCTCCTATATTGCAATATTTATATAGAGCCCGAGCAAGTTGAACATCTTCAAACAACGGAACATTATGTTCCTGTGCAACTTTTTTTATTCTTTGTGCAACCTCATTTATGCCTTTTGCAACTACTTTAGGTGCATTCTTCTTACCAATTTCATACTTTAATGCTACCGCATAATGTGTCGGGTTGGTGATAACTACATCTGCTGTTGGAACCTCCTGAATCATCCTGCTTCTCGCCATCTGCATCTGTTTACTTCTTATCTTCCCTTTGATCAGAGGGTCGCCTTCTGTTTGCTTGTTTTCGTCTTTCACTTCTTGCTTCGTCATCATTAAGTCTTTTTTGTGTTTATATTTTTGAAATGCAAAATCACCAAAAGCTATTACTGCAAAGGCGAGACAAATCTTCCATATAAAAGTCAAACCTGAGTCTACCATAAACATAAAAATTTCTTCCACGGAATAGTTTACTAAACCAACAGATTGAGCAATAATATCTGATAACACCCAATATGCAAATAGTCCGACCACAAGAAGTTTTAATAATGCTTTAGCAACTTCAACCACGGAACGAGAAGAAAAAAGAACACGTTTTAGTCCCTCAAGAGGGTTTAATTTAGAAAACTTCGGCTGTAAAGCTTTTAGTGTTATTTTAAAGCCAACCTGTCCGTAACCGACCGCAACACCGATGATCATTAACCCGAAAACAACCGGGGCAATAAGCGAAACAAAAAAAAGAAGTCCTTTAACAGCTAGTACTGAAAGCACATCAAAATTAAGTTTAAATTCATGAAGTGATGAAAAGACATAAATCGCAAGAAGCTTCATGTTTTCACCGATATGGCTTTGAAAGATCATCAGTAATCCCATACCGGATAAAAGAGCTGCAAACGAGGAGATCTCTGCACTTTTGGCTACCTGTCCTTTTTCCCGCGATTCGCTTAGACGTTTGCCCGTCGCTTGTTCAGTTTTTTCCTGTCCGTCCGATTTCGCCATTTTACCGACTCATTACCGATAATACATGTGAAAGACCATCCTGATATGCTGCTAAAAGATTTCTAATCATATAAATAATTATTGGAGCTGCAGAAGCAATCAGCAACAACCCGAGAATCATCTTTAAAGGCAATACAACAAAGAAGACTTGCATTTGCGGAATCATTCTGGAAATTACTCCCATAGCAACATGAACAAGAAAAAATGATACTAATATGGGGGCGGCAATTTTTATTGCGATTACAAAAATTCCGCCTGCATACTTAACCACTTCTCTTAAAACATCTCCATCAATAACATAAGTCCCCAAGGGGATCAGTTTTAATGAAGAATGGATTGATTGAATAATAAAATGATGCCCGTTAATCAATAAGAAAACCATTAAAGCAATCAAATAATAAAAATCTCCGATAATATTGTTCTCAAATTCCACAGAGGGATTAAAAATGGCGGCCACTCCAAACCCGGTTTCCTGCCCGGTAAGCATTCCGCCGAAAGCAATTCCCCATAGCGCAATATTAAAAGCAAACCCGATTATCATTCCAGTTATTAATTCTTTCGCGCCAGTTAATGCAAGCAGGAGGAATCCCTGTTCCTGGTTAAAATGGAAATCTTTTACAAGAAACATCAGCATATAAGCAATAACGATGGCAAGAAAAATCTTAGCTATTACCGGAATGGAGCTGTGTCCGAATACGGGAGCGATAAAAATAACCCCGGCAATTCTTAAAAAGACAAACAACCCGGTCAGAAAATCAGAAATAAGAATATTTGTCATTTTACCAGTGCCGAAAACATATTAAAATATTTAACCGTAAAAGTAACCATCTTGTCAAGAATGAACGGGAGCAGTAGAATTATAACTATTGCGGTTATTATTATTTTCGGTACAAAGGTCAAAGTCATTTCTTGAATAGATGTTGCCGTTTGAAATATTGAAATTAAAACCCCGATTATTAATGATGTCATTAATATCGGTAGTAGTAAAATCATTGCTGTAAAAAAAACATCCGATAAGATTTCCGTGATGAGTTCAATTGTCATCTAGTTAAAACTCCTTATTAATGATCCAATTATTAAGTTCCAGCCGTCAACCAGTACGAACAATAGAATTTTAAATGGGAGTGAAATCATCATTGGCGGAAGCATCATCATTCCCATTGACATTAACACGCTGGCTACCATCATATCAATTATCAAAAAAGGGATAAACATGAAAAAACCGATAATAAATCCCGCCCTCAGTTCGCTTAACACAAAAGCCGGTATTAATACAAAAGTTGGCAAAGCTTCCCTTGTTTCGGGTCTTGTTGTGCTTGACAGACCTACAAACAACTCAAGGTCTTCATCCCTCACATTTTTAAACATGAATTGCCGTATCGGCTCGATACCTTTGTTATAAGCGGAATCCATTGTGATTTTTCCGTCCATATACGGCTTAAGTGCATGGTCATTTACTTCATTCCAAGTTGGCGCCATTATAAAAAAAGTTATAAAGAGTGCTATCCCTGCTAAAAGTTGATTTGGGGGCATCTGACCGGTACCGAGAGCATTCTTTAAGAAGTGAAAGACTATTATCATCCTTAAAAAAGATGTAGTCATAATCATTATTGAAGGAGCCAGCGACAAAACCGTCAATAAAAGTAGAAGTTGAAGGGTTGTCGAAATATCCTGGGGACTATCGGATGTCCCCACATCTATTCCGATTTTAGGTAAAGCAATTGTTGGATTTTGTTGTGCCGACACACCAATCTGCAACAAACCCATCAGCAACAAAATAAAAAAGAGGTGTTTTAGGTTGAGATATTTCATTTTCTTATGATATTTCTCTTTAATAATTCCCAGACATTCTGGTTCAATGCAGGCTCGTTACTTTCAAAATTCTCTATCTCCTCAGGTTGATCGAGTTTATCAATCAGCGATATAGAGTGATCCGAAACTCCCAACAAATAATACTTATTTTTCATTTGAATTAAAGACACATATTTTTTTGCCATTATTGGTTGGACTGTCAAAACCCTTATGGAAAATTTTTGGTTTGAGTTTAACTTACTAAAAAGGACGTATTTTTTAATTAAATAGACAATCATGTAAAAAATTCCCAGAAGGATTCCGAGAACTAAGAACACCTTTGTTATTTCCCATGCACCCATTTAGATACCTTTAATCCGGTCTGCTGCATCAACCAGGTTTGTAATTCTAATCCCGAAATGTTTATCCATAACAACGACTTCTCCCTCCGCGATTTTCTTGTTATTAACATAAACATCAACCGGTTCGCTTGCCAGTTTTTCCAGTTCTATAACATAGCCTCTTTCTAATTCAAGAATATCCTTTATCTGCATCTTCGTTCTGCCGAGTTCAATATAAACCGTTAAACTTAAATCTTTAAGAAACTCCATCCTGTCTTCTCCTACGAATCCTTTTTTCGTTGATTCGTTGAACTGGGGGAAATCAGCCTTTGAAGCATTGATTATCGCATTCGCATCTAGTGATTGAGAAGAGTGTTGTTGATTTGAATTAATATTTAGATTATCCATTATTTACACCTTTTTATTTCAATTTTTTTACTGATCTACTTGTAACTTTGACGGCTTTATGACCGTTAACAATTCCCGGCACACCATAAAAAAGAGGTTTGCCGTCAACTTTAATTGTAACTTCATCACCAGTTTTACCATTTGTTAGAATCACATCACCTATTTCTAGTTCCAAAAGACTTTTTAGTGAAATTGCGGCAGTTGTGAATTCTGCGTTGACATAGAGTTCTGTTTTTTTAAGATTATCTACTATAATATTTTTTACTGCACTACCCGAGAATTTCGATGTTCTTGTTGTATTAAAATTCTGGGTTGCTAATTTTGTTAGCACCGCATCAAATGCATAAGTTGCATAGCAAAGGTTTAATAAACTTTTTGTGTCACCAACATTTATTTCACAGGTTATTATCAAAACACTGTCGCTTTGTGATGTTATTTGAACAAAATCTATATCGGACTCAAAACTCCCCAAAATGAAGTTGTAGTTTTCAATTTGCAGCCATGATTTTTTTAGTTCCTGCATTACTCTTTCAACAAAGATATACAAAACCTTTTGCTCAATCGGGGTTATTACCTTAGAGTTTTTAGTCCCTTTCCCGTTTCCTCCCAACAATCTATCAACAAGAATTAAAGCTAGTTCGGGACTAAGTTCAAGCACACCTTTTATGTCCGTGTTTTTAATTTCAAAAGTGTATAAACATGCAGGGTTGGAAACTGATAAAATGTATTCAGAATAGTAAATTTGATCAACCGAATTAATGTTGATGCTAACATTTGTCTGCAATTTTGTCATTAAAAAAGAACTTAACCCTTCCGCAAAATTATCATGAAGGTTTTTTATTGTTCTTAGCTGGTTTTTTGATATTCTATTAGGAAGCCGGAAATCATAAAGCATCGCCTCTTTTTCCGGTTCATATTCAGAAACTTTTTCGCTACCTGTTTGTATTTTCCCGAGCAGTTGATCGATTTCTTGTTGTGATAAAATTTCGGCCATAACTTTTATTGGATTATATATTTTGTAAAATAAACATTGTTAACCTTAAGTTTTCCGAACTTGTTCATTACATTATTTGCAAGTTCTATTTTCAGAGTGTCCTTGTAACCCACTTTGCTGACTTCAGACAACGTTTTGTTTGATAACGTATTTATAATAATATCTTTTACTATTAGCTCTTTATCTTTGATTTCCTGCAATTGTTTTTCGTCCGGCATATCAAAACTAACAGAAGTTAGCATAAGTTTTTGACCATTAGTACCTGCAGGATTAACAATAATATCATCAAATGAAGCAATATGCTTACCGACTTCCTGCTGTTTTTGTTTTTGTTCAACAGCTTTCTCGGTTTTTTTTTCACTTTTCGGAACTGCCCCGACCGCTTGGGAGGGTGTTTTATTTATCAGCACATTCGCAGTAATAAAATAAACTGCAACTAACTGAATTACGAAAATTGGCAATCCTATTATCAATACTTTAGGATTGAATTTCGAAGTCTTCGGGTTAATTAAAGACTCGTTTGTAATCAATTCTTGGGAATTATCCTGGTTTTCGTCCATTTTTCATCTATTTTTTTCTTAGAAAGTTTCAATAGATGTGCCATAGATAATAGTTTGGCTTTTCTTTGAAAAATGTAAAAATTATGGTTGTTTTTGAGAATTGCCTGTATAAGATTGGTTAATATTGGGCAGATGCTGAAATTTATGTCCGTATAGAAAAATCCAGGCTCAAGAATCTTTCTAAAATAAAAGTAAAA
>Ga0208244_101314_pt1 | contig 14129 bp, 10 predicted proteins | sample SubbioCR12Aug_5A_FD_184828 | JGI IMG/M metagenome (GOLD analysis project Ga0208244, IMG submission 184828) | Serpentinite rock and fluid subsurface biosphere microbial communities from McLaughlin Reserve, California, USA - CR12Aug_5A (SPAdes) | ecosystem: Environmental > Terrestrial > Deep... | reverse complement strand
CTCAAAGCTGAATACTCGTTGCTCCCTGCAATGGGGCGACCTTACAGGAAAGCCGTATACGGGAAATCCGTCCGTACGGTTTGATGAGGGGACGGAGGCTCAGACTGAGCCTCCTCCTACTCTATTTCCGGGGCGGGCAGTCCCATTGGATTGCGATTCGCTGCGATTATGGTATATTTTCAAGGTTTGGGGCGAGCGGAGGATTCATTGCTGGCACCCTTCGCTATCCGCGTGTGCCGAATTATCACGATTTCCGGAGTGCGACAGCGACATCTTTTCATGGTCAAATTGAGGATCCCGTCCCTCGTGGACGGGAAGGTCGTAGGTTCCCAGCCCGCCTCAGTGATTCTGCAAAAGGCTGGCGGGGATCCCTACAGCGTCCACAAATGCGTTTTCGGGCATTCATTATTGCGTGGTAATTGGCCTTCCAACGACCTCCTTCCACAGTCGCCTCAAGATTCGCCTGGGTTGGTACTTGTACTAGTGCCGAGTCTGAAAATAAAGGTGTACTTTTTTGCTGAATTCAGCACATTGTGGCATCCACAGAAGAGGAGCAATTGCCCAATGTGTTCGTATGTTCGTTCTTTGAGAATCGCCGAAGGTCGAAAGATCCAGTCAATCCTGCGACGGAGCAAGAACCGGACCGCCATTCGTCGGGCCCAGGTCATTCTTCTCCAAGAGCAGCTGAAACGACTCTATATAGAAAGCACCCGAGGAATCGCACATCATCTGTTTTGATGAGTTCGGTCCGTTCGAGCTTCGGCCACAGTATGGGATGCATTGGGCCAAACGTAAGCATCCGAACCGTCTGCCAGCCACCTACACGCGTCCTCACGGTGTCCGGCACATGCTCAACTTCAACGAGCCATGAGAAAGTTCATTCGTTACCGTAACCGACGACAAAAGCTCAAGAAGCGCAAACAGAAAACACTACCTTAATTCCTGGACTCGGCACTAGATAGCATGGTGACAATCCTTGAGCAAAGATGGTTCGGGGAACTCTGAGCCAGGAGACACGTTTATATATACGACCTTCCGACGATTCAATCGACCACAATTTTCATTATCTTCTATCGCTATGTTAGTATTCTTTTTTATTGTCATTGCTGTCTTCGGCGCCGCATACGGCTACATCGGGTGGCGCATCATTATCCCGGCAAACTTCCCGGCACCGTGGAGTTGGATCGCCTGGGTCGTCCCGGCCATCCTTGTGCTTCTCCCATTCGTCCAGATGTTCTATCGGAGCTCCAAAAGCACCGGACCGTGGCTCGATTTCCTCTCGTGGGTTGGGTATGTGAGCATGGGATTCTTTTCATTTGTGCTTGTCCTGGTGTTGCTCCGGGATCTTGGATGGCTCGCTACGATCGGGGGTGCGAAAATTGTCTCGTGGGTCAGCGACGCCTTCGGCAACGGACCGATTAATGTTTTCAATCCAGGTCGCCGCACATTTTTACTCGAAACCACAAATCTCAGCATCCTTGGACTGTCGGTTGGTATTACCGGCTATGGGATACTCCAGGCTCGCCGCACTCCCTCGATCGTCAACATTGAGATACCGATCAAAGGACTCGCCGAAGTGTTCAACGGCTTCCGAATCGTTCAGATCTCAGATATTCACGCGGGACTCACCATCGGACGCGAGTGGGTCGAAATGGTGGCAGAGAAAGTCAACGAGCTCGGTGCTGATCTCATCGCATTCACGGGCGACCTTGTGGACGGATCTGTCGAGAATCTACGAAACGATGTTGCGCCGGTCGCCGATCTCAAGGCGAAATTCGGGGTTTACTTCGTAACCGGCAACCATGAATACTATTCCGGCGCGGCGGCGTGGGTTGAGGAGATCAAAAGGATGGGACTCGATGTGTTGATGAATGAACATCGCGTCATCCCGTTGAACGGCTCGCAGATGGTACTGGCCGGAGTGCCGGACCATTCCGGAGGGCAGTTCATCAAACAGCATGCATCTGATCCGGAGCGAACGCTGGCAGAAGCTCCGAATGGGAGTCTTCGTGTGTTCCTTGCTCATCAACCGAAAAGTCTGTATCAGGCGGCAAAGTCAGGCTTCGACCTGATGCTCTCGGGGCATACACATGGGGGCCAGTTCTTTCCGTGGAATTTCGCTGCTGCAGTCGGTCAACCATATATCGCTGGCTTGCACAAACGCGAAGTTGGCTCAGGTGAAGGGTGGGTCTATGTAAGTCGGGGAACAGGCTACTGGGGACCTCCAATTCGTGTCGGCGCACGATCAGAGATTACTGTCCTTACGTTGAAGCCTGCGCAGGGAGTACAATAGTATATCATTCACTGATCACCATTCACTCCTCACCCTTCACTCCTCACCCTTTACTCCTCACCCTTCACTCCTCACCCTTCACTCCTCACCCTTTACTCCTCACCCTTCACTCCTCACCCTTCACTCCTCACCCTTCACTCCTCACCTTTCACTCCTCACCGATCACTCTTTACTCTCTACCGCCAACTGCTGACTGTAGGACCTCGCTTTAGAAAAAGCAAAAGCGCCATCCGTCAGGGGATTCCTCCCTGGCGAGCAGCGCTTCTGTTGTGATCGTTCTGATTCCGGGTGAGGGGGTTCTCTATGCCTGATTTGCCAGATAGTTCTGCAGCCCCATCTGGTTGATTTGTGAGCGTTGTTTCTCCGCCCAATCAACATGCCCCTCTTCCATCTTGAGGATCTCTGTGAGCAGATCGGCCGTCGCTTCATCACCAACCTCTCCGGCGAGAGCGATTCCGTCATTATATGCCTTCACCGCGGCCAACTCGGCTTCCTGATCGTTCGTAACCATGTCAGCGACGGCCGCCCCGATCTTCATCGGTTTCAATTTGGTGACGATCGGTGTCCCTTCGAGAAACAAAATTCTCCGAATGAGCCACTCGGCATGATGCATCTCATCCTTGGCTTGCTTCTCAATCGCGTTATGCAGTTTTTCGTACCCCCAATTGGAACACATCTCTGAATGAACCATGTATTGACTGATGGCGGTGAGTTCATCGGCGAGAAGGCCGTTAAGGGCATCAATAAGTTTCTGGTTCCCCTTCATGGGAAATCTCCTCTCTTGTGTAATGATCTAACTGTGGTCGTTGGTAATAATTGATCGTTCAAGTTTGGCACGAAAGCTGCCGCTGACGATCGGCTGAATGAATCTACTGCAAAAGGTAACGATCCCGGCATGCATTGTCAAGCGAGATATGAAATGCTTTCCAATGGTCGGTGAATGGCGCGGTCCCGGGTCTCAGATCAATTCCGATTGCATTTCCAGCAACGTTTGGAGATATTGAATTCCAATGTCGCCCACACTCTCGCAAACTCAACGGGAAGCACAACGGCCCCTCTCTGCCGGAGAGTCGTTTGCCGTCTGTGAACGCCTCGCGCGTGAGCACTATGAAAATTTCCCTGTCGCTTCTTTTCTTCTCCCGAGGCCGCTGCGAAAGCACGTCGCCGCGATCTATACCTTTGCACGCACTGCCGATGACTTCGCCGATGAGCCGGGCATGAAACCGGAAGAACGACTCGCCCGGATCAATGAGTGGGAATCCCTGATCCACGAAGCATACGAAGGGAATGCTGTACACCCGGTATTCGTTGCGCTGCGCGAGACGGTCCGCGAGTTCGATATTCCCCGCGAGCTCTTTCAAAGCCTCCTTGCCGCATTCCGTGCTGACGTGACCGTCCGGCGATATCAGAGTTTTGGCGATCTTCTCGGCTACTGCCGCAACTCTGCTAATCCAGTCGGACGACTCGTGTTGCTTCTCTTCGGCTATCAGAACGACGATCTGATGCGGTTTTCAGACAATATCTGCACCGCTCTTCAGCTTACGAACTTCTGGCAGGATTTGAGCATTGACCTTGAACGGGATCGTCTCTATATTCCTCAACACGACATCGCCATATTCCCGGGATCGGCAGAAGATCTTCAGGCGAGGAACCCAGGAAAGGCGATCCGCTCCCTTCTCGCGTACCAGGTCGAACGAACGCAGGATCTTTTCCTCGCGGGAAAGCCCCTCCTTACTCAGGTGGGAAGAGAACTCGCTCCGGAGTTACGGTTGACCTGGAGCGGGGGGATGAAGGTCCTCGGGAAGATCCGAAACCTTGATTACGATGTTCTCAGTCATCGTCCGACGCTGACAGCGTTTGATAAGTTGTTCCTGCTCGTTTCTGCGATCATAATGCCGCGACGATAGGATATGTCCACACAAGCAATTCATACCATCACCCCCGATTTTGCCCAGAACCGCCTGAGTAATTTCTATTTTTCAATTCTCATGCTGCCGAGTCCGAAGCGTGAAGCGATCGAGACGATCTACGCCTTCTGCCGGCACAGCGATGACATTGTGGACGAGGGACATGACCTGGTGGAAAAGAGAAAGCGCCTTCGTCAGTGGAAGGAGGAGATGGTCAAGGGATTTGCCGGACGCTCGCGCTATTCGATGCTGAACCGGCTCGCCGAAATCATCAGAATCTTCAACATCCCTGAAGTCCATTTTCACGAACTGCTGAAAGGGATGAGAATGGATCTGGTGAAGAACCGCTACGAGACATTCGAAGAACTTGAGCAGTACTGTTATCGTGTCGCTTCGACGGTCGGTCTCATATGCGCCGAGGTGTTCGGCTACAACAAAAAAGAGACGAAACAGTATGCAACAAATCTCGGCATTGCCCTCCAATTAACGAACATCCTTCGCGATATCAAGACCGATGCGCAAGCGGGACGCATCTACCTTCCGCTTGAAGATCTTCACAGATTTGGATATACGGAAGAGGAATTGATGCGAGGCGAATACAATGCGCGCTTTGTTGCCATGATGAAATTTCAAAGTGAGAGAGCCCGATCGTACTTCCGGCAGGCCAAGAAACATCTTGCCGAAGAGGATAAATCCCGCTTCACCGCCGCCCGTGCCATGGGAAACATCTACTATTTGCTCCTCCGCCGGATTGAGCGGGCCAACTACAACGTTTTTGACAGGCGGATTCGCCTCTCCAAACCCCTGAAGCTGATGATCGCAATAATCCTTCGGCTCCGAAATCGATTTCCCCGGAACTTTCATCGCTACATCCGAACAGAACTTCCTGCCTGATGACCACCAACGCAGTTGTGATTGGCGGAGGACTTAGCGGTCTGAGTGCCGCCGTTGAGCTTGCTCGGCGCGGCGTTAAAGTTACCCTCCTGGAACGCCGGAAATTTCTCGGTGGTCGAACGTACTCGTTCGTCGATGATACAACGGGCGACGTGGTCGACAATGGCCAGCACCTCATGATGGGATGTTATCACGCGACACGTCAGTATCTGAAGACGATTGGCGCCGATCACCTTGCTACGCTTCAGCCCAATCTCTGCCTCGAATTCCTCCATCCCGGTTTAGGACGGGCAATTCTTTCGTGCCCCACGCTCCCACCTCCGTTTCATGTCCTGGCGGGACTCATGAGATTGAAGACCCTTCCGTTGGTTCCTCGGCTCAAGTTGCTTCGGGTCGGCTACCAGCTCTTCGCAGTTCCCAGAGCCCGCGAAGCAGACCTCGATTCCATCTCGGTCGACGAATGGCTTTCGCGACTCGGACAGCCCCTCGAGAACAGAAAATATCTCTGGAATGTGATTGCGGTCGGTTCGCTGAATGACGATCCCTCAAAAGTCTCTGCCCTGATGTTCTTCCGCGTGCTCAAAGCGGCATTCATGGGGACGCGGGAAGATTCGGCAATGCTCGTGCCCCGTGTCGGATTGAGCGAGCTGTTCGTTGATCCGGCGGTCAAGTTCATTGAATCACACGGCGGAGTCATTCAGACAGAAACAGGGGCGAAAGGATTGGTGATCGATGGAAGCCGAATAACGGGAGTTGATTTGACAGACGGTACTCACGCCAGGGCGGGAACATACGTGCTGGCCCTTCCGTATTTCGAAATCGTGAAGCTCACAGGGAGCTCGCCCGGATTGAACATCATTGATTTTCAAGCTGCCTCACAGTTTGAGTCATCCTCAATTATAACGATCAATCTGTGGCTCGACCGTCCGATCTTCCATGGTGATTTTGCCGCCGTTCTTGATTCCCGGATACAATGGATTTTCAACAAGACGCGCCTCCTGAATCTCAATCAGGAATCGTTTGAGGGGCGGCAGTACCTTTCGCTGGTGATCAGCGGAGCGGATGAATATGGGGGGATGGACAAAGAAGAACTGATTTCGATAGCCATGGAAGATCTTCGGTGGGTTCTTCCGGCCGCACGGGAGGCGGCGGTTCTGCACTCGCTTGTGATCAATGAAAAAAGAGCCACGTTTTCACCGGCACCCGGGATGAATGCACTTCGTCCGAAGACCGGCACATCGTTCAGGAATCTCTACCTTGCCGGCGATTGGACCGACACCGGCCTCCCCGCAACGATCGAGGGGGCGGTGCTAAGTGGTCGGGTTGCTGCCTATGCGGCATGTGAATGAAAATTGAGTCTCCCCCCAACCAAGTCCGCAACGTGTCGTTCTACCTCCAAATGGCCAGTTTCTCTTCCACTCCCGCCAGACGAATGTGGGCAGGGAGGGAGTTATGTCGAGACCAGGAATCTCGTGATGGTGATGTGATGAATATCCCATGACACGGGCTTTTTGACACCTGCATCGTGTGAAGTTAGGTTCTTGACGAAGATCAAACCGCAGAGGTCGCTGAGATACGCAGAGCAATGAATGACTTGGGTTCCATCCTCTGCGTCTCCTCAGCGTTCTCCGCGGTTTGCTTTTTCCATAGGACCACAGCAGCTGTGCCAATCTCCCCGGAATTACTATGTTCCGGGGATTACTTTTTCTGCTGAAAACGACCGGACTTTTCGCTATGTTTGTCACGACATCCCCAGACTATCCAGCTGCCTGTGATCAATCGTCTCCTTGCTATTCTCGTCCTTATCCCGGCGCTGAGCTTTGCTCAGTATCAATTCGTTCCGACTGATCATCAGGTATATCCTCTCCTTCAGAAGGGAGAGACGCTCGGACTCTTCAGCTCCTATCACCTTCGTTTGCTCCCACTGACCCGAACCGAAGTCCAATCGATGCTCCACCAGATGAAATCGAACAGCGACGTTCTTTCGCATGCCGATCGGTCATTGTTGGACCAAATGATCGGAGAGTTTACCGATGCTGCGATTGGTGAAGAAGGCCGGCCAGACGGAGAAATCCATCTCCTTCGTTTTGAGGAGCGCAACACTCAGGTCTTTGTGGATGCTCGAGGGATTCAGGAAGTGAAGCATTCACGCGGTCGGGTTGGCATTGATGATGAAACGATAGCCGAAACCATTGCCGGTGGATCGATCCGGGCACGTTTCGGAAATCATGTCTTTCTCGGGATGCAGGCCCGCATGAATATGGCGTTCGGAGAATCAGATCTTGTCCAGCGGTTCGATCCGCTCCAGGGTCCGATCCAGGTCGCCATCGGCAGGACCGTTTTTTCGGACCAGGCGACGGGGTATGCCGCCTTTCGGCTTGACCAATTCCAGCTTACCGTCGGGCGCATGTACGCCGGCTGGGGGAGCGGCATCGACGAGCAGCTCAGTCTTTCGAGCGCCAATGAGCCGATGGACATGCTAAGGATGAATTTCGATTTCAAGCGGTTCAGATTTTCGTACCTTCACGCCTCGCTTCAAGGGATCGGATCGTCGAGATATCTTGCCGGACACCGGATCGATTTCCGGATCTCCGATCGCCTTCAGGTCGGTGCCTACGAGACGATCGTCTATGCCGGTCGGGGTATTCAACTCGCCTATCTGAATCCGTTTCTCCCGTACCACATCATGGAACACCAGCTTGGTGATCTCGATAACAATATGCTCGGTGTGGATATCTCGGCGATTATTACGCCCGGCCTGAGACTCTTCGGTGAAGTGTTTGTTGATGATCTTAGTTGGAGCCGATCGCTTGCGCATTATTGGGGAAACAAGCTCGCATACCATGCGGGGTTCCATTGGGCTGCGCCGTTGGGAGCAAAATCATTCGAACTTCTCGCTTCGTACACAAGAGTTGACCCATGGGTCTATACGCATCACGATTCGGCAAATGTGTACTCACACTATGATGCGAGTATCGGATCGAAAATCGGTCCCAACGCCGATCGGGTTCAAATTCTGCTCAGGGGACGATTGCATCGGGATTTGGTGGGGGAGATCGGATACCGATTGCTTCGGCGCGGAAAGGGAAACATTTTTACCAATCGCCGACCGGAAGATGGCGAGGAAAAACGTTTTCTTGAAGGAACAATTGAGAGAGTTGGTGCAATCGAGGCGCGTGTCCGGTACCAGTTTTCGCGGGATCTCTTCGCCGGAATCAATCTGGCCCTCATCTCACGCACGAACGCATCGTTGAGTCCTGGAGCTTCATCAGACGAAAAATTCTTGAAATTGTACATCGACCTGAATTACTGAGGCTACCTCCCACTGTGTCTATTTTTCTTTGGATTCTCGCCCTCCTGACGTTTGCCTATGCTCTGATTATCCTCGGACTCTGTTTTGGCTTCCGCCGTCTGAAACGGCGAGTCGAACAAAACGAATCCGAATTCCGAAATGCCGAAATTCCGCACGTCTCCATTGTTGTGGCTGCCCGGAATGAAGAACAGAATGTTCCGGCATTACTGGCCGCTCTTGCTTCTCAGGACTATCCCAAAGACAAGTTTGAAATCATCATTGTGGACGATCGATCGGAAGATGGAACATGGTCGTTGCTGACGCAGGCTCAGCAGACGATTCCAAACCTCCGACCTCTTCAGATCGAAGATCGAATCGCAAACTACGCTCCCAAAAAACGGGCGCTTGATACCGGAATTCGCTCGTCGACAGGGGAAATCCTCCTGCTTACTGACGCGGATTGCATTCCGCCTCCAACCTGGATCTCTTCGATGGTCGCGTTCTATGGCAAAGATGTAAATGTGGTCGCTGGCTACTCGCCGTACAGATATATTGTTTCAACGCCGCGTTTGGTGGAGGGGATGCTTTCTCTCGACTGCTTTGCCTGGGCCGCCGTTGCAGCCGCCTCTGCAGGATTAGGTCAGCCGCTGACGGCGACCGGTACGAATCTCAGCTATCGTCGGCGGACGTACCTGGAGGTTGGTGGCTTTGAACCGATCAAGGAGTGGATCTCCGGGGATGACGATCTGTTTATGAGGCGTGTGGCTGAACGGAAGGCAGGAAAGTTCTCGTACGCGCTCGATCCCGCCTCGTACGTTCCGACGATCGCACCCCGCTCGCTGCGGCAATTTTGGCATCAACGAATTCGATTCGGCAGCAAGGGACGCCACCACAGCGTTCCCATGACGATCGGCGTGGCGGCAGTGTACCTGCTTAACGTGATGATTGTCGCGGGCATTGGTGGAGTGTTCTTCGGGGCTACCGATCTGCTTGGCCCATTGCTCATCGCTTGGGCACTCAAATCGCTTTCCGAATTTCTTTTCCTCAAACAGGTCGCGACGGCCTTTAAGGAAGAGAAATTGCTCTTCTCCTTTGTTCCAACCGCAATTGTTCATCCCCTGTATATAACACTATTCGGATTTCTCGGCCTGTTCGGGGCGTTTCGTTGGAAGGAAGGGAGGAGTTGAGAACCCGCCCCTACTGGTTTGCTCGCCGTGTGAAGCGCGGTCAATTGAAAAAAATAATTTGACTAAGCGTGAGTGCAATTGTACATTTTCATCAAGTATTTTCCTCCCGCACCATAGTACCCGAGATATGTACACCGACCGGTTGTTCCAATAGCAGGTCGTGAATATCGGGTACGATTAAATCCTCTGCGACGAGTCTGGCATGCCCAGTGACGAACAGCCCGAGGGTGTGTACTCTGACCACTTTGCCGGTTGACACAGACAGACCATGTGCGGGCCTCTCGAAAGATCCCCTCCTCTCTCATCCAAGTAATAGATCTTCCCGCGACAATGTCGTGTCACGCTCCGATCTTAATAAACTCAGATTCAAACAACACTGCGGAGGAAGCAACAATGGTACGCATCTCTCTTGCGCTGGCGGTTGTTGGACTGATAGTTCTGCTTATATCAGAGCCGGCAATGGGCCAAACTGAATCTAAAATAGACTTTGGAATCAATGTCGGTCTCGCCTTGCCGAACGGCGATTTCGGCTCGACAAACGCAAACAGTGATAATTCCGGTGGTGCCGCGACCGGTTTTTCCGTGGGAGCTGACGTGGGGGTGCCTGTGGCAAAAGGGCTTTCTTGGTGGACTTCGTTCTACTTTGTATCGAATGCATTGAGCGAGGACTACGTAAAATCAGCAACGGGAGAGACCTCAGCGATAACCGGTGAGTTGAGTTCGTGGACGACCATCTGGCCGATGACTGGTATCCGGTACGCTGCCGCGGTGTCGGATCAGATTGATCTCTTCGGCGGTGCTCAGGTCGGGATGCTCTTCGGGACCACCCCAGAGCCTAGTGCCACGCAGGGGCCCGTGCGGTTCTCAGCAGAATCCGCCTCTTCTTCTGCGGTTGCGTTTAGTTTCACCGGAGGGCTGATCCTGAACGATCGGTTTACCGGCTCGATTCGTTACATGACCGGACAACCAACATACAAGTACAAAGTCACAACCGTTTATTCAGTTCCTGGTTTTACATCGACAACGTATTGGAATCGGGAGGTTGATCACCCCGCGTCATTACTGCAATTCGTCGTAGGTGTGCAATTCTAGAGATCTCGCATCATGAAGAAGCGAGCTAAGGGCGGAGGGGTGGCAAGGGTTGATAGTATGAGGAAGGGGGAATTGTCACATCATCCCCTGAGGATCGACATCAATTGTCATCGTCACCTCTTTTGTCTTTCCCATGGCTGAGCCGCGATATTTTTGGCGGGTGCTTGAGAGAAGCGTGCGGAGCTGGATCCCGGTGGAATCGATCGCCTTCAGGTTTTTGATGATCACGTGTCTGCGGAACTATGTTTGGGAAGGGAGTATCAGGAAGATCAGCTCGCCGCGAATTCAGTTGGGGGGGACCACAGCGTTCGGAATTATGAATGGTGAGAAGATGAAGAGAAAATCTTGGCTTCCCTCACAATTCAGAATTTCAAGCTTACACCAAACCGATGGATTGATTTCAGCCTGCCGAGGTCGCTGAAAGCATAATCAACGGAGGCGCGCATACCTCCAGCGAGCGGAAGCTCGACTCCACCACCGTAAGAAAGTCCGCCCTCTCTCTGGTCGCTATTGATTCCCCGGAAACCGGCGCGGAAGAAGAGAAACTCTTCATATGCAAGCTCCCCTCCGACATTGAGATTCTCGCGGTTGTCGTTCGGATTCACAGCGTCTGCGGCAAGCGTGAGGCGCGAGGCATTTCCGAACGTGAAGTCATACGCCAGGGCAACTTTGAAACCAAGCGGGATATCCCATTGTTCGGTCTTCAAGAACGCCGTCGCCCGGTCGGTTTCTCCCGTCGTCGCCGGGTCAACGTCGATGGACCGCTCGAGATTGTCGCCCGTGAACTGCATCTTGGTTCCAAAATTCAAGAGGGTCATCCCGATTCGTAATGTCGTGCCGGGTATCGTGTAAATCGTCCCGAGGTCGAACGCGACGGCAGAGGCATTTATGCGGTAGATCGTCTCGGAGACGTATTTGACGGTCGCCCCAAAGGAAAAGCGGTCGGTGAGCTTGCGCGAGTATGAAATGCCGACAACAACGTCCTGGTACGAAAAATACTCACCCGTGCCGTTAGGACTTTCCACTGTCGTTACTTCCTGGTCGGGTGCTCGGAACATGATGAGCGATACGGCGACGCTGCCGGCATCTCCGAGATTGAGTGCAGCTGCTCCGAATTGGTGCTGGAAATCCGCAATCCAATCGGTGTGCGAAAGCGTAACCTGCCCGCCGGCCAGCCAGGCGAGTCCCGCAGGATTCCAGTATGCGGCCGTGAGGTCGTTCGCCGTTGCGACAAACGCTTCGCCCATGGCAGTAGCGCGTGGCCCCGCGCCGATCTTCAAAAATGTTGCAGCGACAGTTCCAGCCTTCGTAACGTCTTGCGCTGTCGCAACGTGCGATCCCAACACGAGCACGCACGCGCATAAGCCCCATACCGCAAGCTGTAGTGGCTGTCTGAGACGTTGTTGCATCGTCGTGATCGTCTTCATAGATTCCATCTCCAAATTGTAAGCACAGCCCACGTTCAGTCCGTGCCTCACCGTCCGATTCTGTTATTTGATAATAGCGAACGTTCCAATCTTCTCGCCGATTCCAGGCGCATCAACGTGAAAGATATACATTCCAGGAGCAACGTCCAGGCCCTCTTTGTTCGTCAGGTTCCAGGAAGCCTCCGATCCTTCACGGATTGTTCCCTGATGATCGACCGTGGCGACGTGTTCGCCCGCAACCGTGTAGATGCGAATCGTGCTCAGAACCGGCAGGTTGGTGAACTTAATGACGCGCTCTCCCCGGCCGGTCCGGAATGGTGTCTTTTGCTCGAAGCGCGAAGCAGTGAGATACGGATTCGGTACGACGCGTATCTTTTCCAACTCGTTCGCAAGTTCTTTCTTCGCTTCAACGACGGCCGGCTTTGTATAGACGTGATACTCATCAGTCAGTGTTGAGTTGAACGGAATGGATGATGAGAATTCCGACGCGCTTCCCAGGTCAGGCAATATCGGAGAGATCAATGGGTCCACCGGGTTGAGGAACGTAACGCGCCAAAGCACCTTGGCAAGCGTTATCGTTGGGGTGGGATCTTTCAGAAGAAGAATCTGGTCACCGGTATCAATAGTGTCCCGTTTTCCGGTGTCGGTGAAGTAGACAACCTTCACCTGGGCGTTGTTTCTGCTCAAGTCGCGGACGGTGAAACGAATCGGTTTAGCCGCACGACCAAAACCCTCAACGGAAGTATCCACAAAAACGTTAGAAAAGGTGATTCTGTAGCGTCCCGCATCGCCCGCAAAACCGGTCAACCGTTCGACGTTCTGCCGTAGATTGGCATTCCCCGTAACCCACCGTGTTTTTGCGGGATTGAGAACGATATTATCCTCATCATCTACCAGAAGCTGCAAGCCTTCGAAGAGGTAGGGGCGCTCGCCATTGATCAAGGTGTTGATCTTCTGGCCCGAATTTGACACGACGGTGTCACCGTTCATTCTCCTGATGGTGAAGTGTTTCAGCGGCGTAGATCCAAACCTAATCCGGTACGAATCGCCTGTAACTGCAAATGGGTCGAGCACGCTCACCTCGAATTTCCCCGTCGCGGACCCTGAGAAATACTGAACGGAATCGATACGCGACCCTCTGTAGCCGAGAGGGGGAGCGTTCGGAACGACGGAAACGACGTTTCGCGCGCCAACATTGAGTCCGTTCTCCAGCGGGAGAAGATTCGTATCTCCCCTGTCGAACGCAGTCACTGCATAGATATAGCGGATACCGTTTCGCAGCTCCAGACTTGAATCTACATAGGAATAGCGCAGGCCCGAGTTGCTTCCGAGAAAGTAATGGATGCCAGGGGCGCTCTCAACCGGATGCGTTCCTTCCCACTTGTTGGGGATATCATAGATTGCCATCGGTTCCCACATCACCTGGTTTCCGCGGTTGTCTGTTATCGGCTTTCCCCAAGTTATCCCATGGTCGTCGCTCCGGTAGACCCGGTAACCCTCAAAATCCTTTATACCCAAGAACGGGTCGATTGAATTTTCGGAAGCCGACCCATCCCAGTAAATTGTCACTCTACGATCGCCCGGAATAGCGCGTACTGTAGGAGGCTCAGGCGGACGGGCAAACTGAAAATCAAGCTGGGCTATTTTCAGAGCAACATCGGCGTTTTGCTGCAAGTTGGGCAAATCGACTCCCATAACAATAGCAATGGCAAATTTCTGTGTTTGTCCCGGCTGCAGCGTGAAATATCCCGAACCGAAAATGAAGAGGTTATCGGCATTCTGTTCAATCACCGGAGGAGGGTCGCCGGCACCGAGGTTCGGCGTTAGGAGCTGCCACACACGCGCGTCATCGGAGGCGGAGACCGAACCGTAGCGCGGCGCATTGAAGGTGGTCAGCGGCAGCCAGTTTGTGTCGCGAACGGCGGTTGGTTGAATAAACATGAAACCGAGATAGCCGACATTCGGAACGCCGTAATCGTTGCTTGACCCGGGCGCGTCATACGCGTACACCATATTGCGTGCGCGGTCGAAGCCGGC